>Ga0181532_10005154_pt1 | contig 11185 bp, 9 predicted proteins | sample PEATcosm2014_Bin_33_FD_119768 | JGI IMG/M metagenome (GOLD analysis project Ga0181532, IMG submission 119768) | Peatland microbial communities from MTU Mesocosm Facility, Houghton, MI, USA - PEATcosm2014_Bin11_30_metaG | ecosystem: Environmental > Terrestrial > Soil > Wetlands > Peat | place...
ACAGTTGCAGATTGGGGCGACGGTGCGGTTGCCGGTGGGGAATGGGTGCGGTGTGGGGATGATGAAGAGTTTGAAGTGAAGTTGGTCCTACCTTTGGAATAATCCGATTTGATTTTTGAGTTTAGTGCGGCGAGAGAAGGCCAGGGGTATGGGTGTGAGCGTCAACGAGACCCCGGAGAAGAGGGACGGTAACACAGAGTTCACAGAGATAGGAACACAGAGGGCACAGAGTTAAGAGAAGAGGGCGAGAAAAGAAAAAACAGCAAAAAGAGAAGAAAAAAGGTAACGCAGAGGACGCAGAGGTCACAGAGATAGGTGAACCCCAAGACCCAGGTTGAAAATCGAACCTGGGGCACCCGGGGAAAATCGAAAGCGAAATTCGAAAAGCGGGGTGGTGCCACGATCCCTCCACTCCGTGCCGCAAACGGCGCGGCACTCCGGTCGGGATGACAGGTTGGGCGATACCGCAAATACGCGGCACTCCGGTCGGGATGACAGGTTTTTAGGTTGCCTGCGCGGGGCTGGGAGGGGCGCTTGTCAAAGGGGATGGGTGGGCCGTAGAGTGGAGCGGCTGATTAAAGAGCGGAATGGAACTTGGGATGACTGATAAAAAAAACGGACTAGTGGTTGGACGGCTCAAAAAAGAAAATAAAAAAGTACGGAAGAGTCCGCAGAAGAAGCCAAAGAATATGGCGCGGGCGGAAGCCGGAGTCTGGTTTGAGAAGTTGGTGGGGGTGATGGCGCGGCTGAGGGCGCCGGGCGCGTGTCCTTGGGATCGAGAGCAGACGCATGCTTCGCTGCGGACTTATTTGATTGAAGAGGCGTATGAAGTTTTGGATGCGCTGGATGGCGCGGACGATGTGAAGTTCGCGGAGGAGTTGGGGGATTTGCTGCTGCAGATCGTGTTTCACGCGGAGATGGCGGAGGAAGAGGGACGGTTCAATATTGTCGATGTCATCCGGGAGATTTACGAAAAGATGATCCGGCGGCACCCGCATGTGTTCGGAGAGAAGCAGGCGAAGGACGCGGCGGAGGTTTTGCGGAATTGGGAGATTATCAAGAGAGAAGAGCGGCTGGCGAAGGGGGAGATGAAAGAAGAGAGGGCGGTGAGCGTGCTGGATGGCTTGCCGCGGAGCATGCCTGCGTTGCTGGAAGGGTATCAATTGACAAAGAAGGCGGCGCGGATCGGGTTTGATTGGGAGAATGTGGACGGGATTTTCGAGAAGCTGCGGGAAGAGACGGAAGAGTTGCAGCAGGTGCTGGAGAAACGCGGGAGCAAAGAGATTGAGGATGAAGTGGGAGATATTCTGTTTGCGGCGATGAACCTGGCGCGGTTTTTGAAGATTGATCCAGAAATTGCGATGAAGAAGGCTAGCGGGAAGTTTGCGAGGAGATTCCGGGAGATGGAGCGGGTGGCTGGGGAAGAGGGGAAGTCGTTGGGAGAAATCGAGAGGGGGAGAATGGAGTCGTTGTGGGATGCGGCGAAGGGCAGGGAGAAGGAGTTGAAAGATAAAAGTTGGAAGTTGAAGAAATAAGGATTACGCAGAGATCGCGGAGGACGCAGAGTTCGCAGAGAAGAGAAAAAGTAAGAAGGACGGTGACACAGAGGTCACAGAGATAGGAACACAGAGAGCACAGAGGGAAGCCAAGAATAAGACGGATAGAAAGAGAAAGAAAGCTTAACGCAGAGACGCAGAGTTCACAGAGAAGAGAAACCCAAGACCCAGGCACAGACTCCGTGCCTGGGGCAACCTCCGTTGAACATAAAACTGTGAAAGAGTCTAAGGGAGAGGGTGAACGTGGGGATTGAGATACGGAAGTGCGAGACGGTGGAGGAATACCGGCGGTGCGTGGAGATTGAGCGCGAGGTGTGGGGCGAGAGCGAGTTGGAAACGGAACCGTACACGACGTTTGTGGTGGCGCGACAGACGGGCGGGCAGGTGCTGGGGGCGTATGACGGAGAGCGGATGGTGGGGTTTGCGATGGCCATGGTGGGATTGCGGGATGGGAAGGCGTACTTGCACTCGCACATGACGGGAGTGGTGGAGGCTTACAGGAACCGCGGCGTGGGGCGGATGCTGAAACTTTTTCAGAGGGAAGAGGCGTTGGGGCGAGGGATACGGCGGATCGAATGGACGTTTGATCCGCTGGAGACGCGGAATGCGCATTTTAATTTCAACCGGCTGGGAGCGTTTGCTCGAAAACTGATTGTGGATTTTTATGGGGTGACGACTAGCCCGTTGCACCGGGGATTGCCTACGGACCGGCTGCTGGTGGAATGGGAATTGGATTCGAAGCGCGTGGTGGCGGCGATTGAGAATCTGGTGCGGGATACGGGGGAGGCTCCGGCGCGGATTTATTTGCCGGGAGAGTTGGAGGAGTGGAAGAGGACGGGAAATGCGCGGCTAGGGGAAGTGCAGATGCGGATTCGGGGCGAGTTTTTGGTGTGGTTTGGGAAGGGATATGCGGCTACGGGAGTGAGGATTGTTGGCGCGGGGGCAGAGTATGGGTTGGTGCCGTGGAGTGATTTTTAGAAGAGAAGAGGGACGGTAACACAGAGTTCACAGAGATAGGAACACAGAGGGCACAGAGGAGGAGAAGAAGTAGAAGAGTGAAAGAGTAGAAGAGTTTAAGGAAAGAGAAAAGATTACACGGAGATCACAGAGGACACAGAGTTCACGGAGAAGAGGGATGTTGCGGGTGTTATGGACGGCCTCACCCCTTAAGGGGTGAGGTACAGGAATTGGAAAGTGGGATACAGGATGTGGGGAATGGGAGAGGTGGGAGATTGATGCGAGTGCGGGGAATTACGCTGCTAGAAATACGGATGACGCTGGTGGCGCCGTTTGAGACTAGCATGGACCGCGTTTCGGAGCGGCGGATTATTTTGGTAGAAGCGGATGTGGATGGAGTGATTGGGTGGGGAGAATGCACGGCGGGGGAGAATCCGTACTATTCGCCGGAAGATACGGAAACGGCCTGGCACATCTTGAAGAATCATTTGTGGCCGCTGATGAAGGGGAAAGAGTTTGGGACGGCGGCGGAGGTTTGGGGATTGCTGGAGGCGGTGCGCGGGCACTCGATGGCGAAGGCGGCGGTGGAGACGGCGATCTGGGATGCGGAAGCGAAGCAGAAGAACTTGCCGCTGTGGAAGCTGGTGGGAGGAGTGCACGAAGAGATTCCTTGCGGGGTGTCCATCGGAGTGAAGGAGACGCTGGAGGAATTGGTAGCGGCGGTGAAGACGGAGTTGGATGCGGGATACCAGCGGATCAAGATCAAGATTAAGCCGGGGAAGGATTTGTTGCCGGTGCAACGGCTGCGGCAGGAATTTCCGCGGATCAAGTTGATGGTGGATGCGAACTCGGCTTACCGAAAGAAGGATTGGCCGCTGCTGAAGGAGTTGGATGGATTTTACTTGATGATGATCGAGCAGCCGCTGGGCTGGGACGATTTGTACGGGCACGTGGAGGTGCAGAAGGGATTGCAGACGCCGATTTGCTTGGATGAGTGTATTCACACGTACGAGCAGGCGGAGGCGGCGATCGCTTTGGGAGCTTGCAAGATCATCAATATAAAATTGGGGCGCGTAGGAGGATTCCACGAGGCGCGGCGGATTCACGATTTGTGCGCGGCCAAGGGCGTGCCGGTGTGGTGCGGCGGGATGTTGGAATCGGGGATTGGACGGGCGCATAACATCGCGATGTCCACCTTGGAGAATTTTTCTTTGCCGGGGGATGTTACGGCTAGTAAGCGATATTGGGTGGAGGATGTGATTGAGCCGGAGGTTACGGTTACTGCGGCGGGGACGATACGGGTGCCGGGGGGAGCGGGGATTGGGTTTGAGGTGCGACGAGAGAGGATTGAGGGGATCACGGTGAGGAAAGAGAGCTTGCGGTGAGATAGAGAAAAGAGAAGAGGGACGGTAACACAGAGTTCACAGAGATCGGAACACAGAGGACACAGAGGTAAGAAAGAGAATAGGGATTCATCGCACAAACGATGCAAAACCGTACCTCACTCCGAAGACTCCGATCGGAATGACGGCCTGGGGGATGGATGCAGACCAAAATGGCGGTTAGGGGTGGGGAACATTGGTGATGAGGGGCACTGCGTGTTTGGCTGATGGGGAGCATAATCTGGAGTTATGACGCACACATTGGAAGAACTCATACCGGATTACATTCAGGGGTTGCCGGCTTACGTGCCGGGAAGGCCGGTGGAGGAAGTTGAGCAGGAACTGAAGATCCATGCGGTGAAGCTGGCTTCGAACGAGAACCCGCTGGGACCTTCGCCGAAAGCGATGGCGGCGGCGCGAGCGGCGCTGGGCGAGGCGAACTGGTATCCGGATGGGGGGAGCAAGCGTCTGCGGGAGGTGCTGGCGGAACGCTTTGGAGTGCGGCCGGAAGAAGTGTTTGTGGGGCTGGGGTCGAGCGAGATTATTGATTTGGCTTCGCGGGTGCTGCTGAGGCCGGGGCTGACGGGGATTACGAGCGAGGGAACGTTCGCGCTTTATCCGATTGCGATACGGGCTAGCGGCGGGAAGCTGGTGCAGACGCCGATGCGGAATTACACGTTTGACCTGGAGGCGATGGCGGCGGCGGTGACGCCGGAGACGCGGATCATCTATATCGCGAATCCGAATAATCCGACAGGGACGGCGTTTGGCGCGGCGGAGTTTGCTGCCTTTATGAAAAAGGTGCCAGGCGATGTGCTGGTGGTGCTGGATGAGGCGTACACGGAATATGCGGAGCGGCGGGACTTGCCGAACGCGATGGAAATTTTCAGGAAGTACAACAACCTGTTGACGCTGAAAACTTTTTCGAAGGTGTATGGATTGGCGGGATTGCGGATCGGACATGGGATAGGGCACCCGACGCTGGTGGCGGAAATGAATAAGCTGCGGACGCCGTTCAACGTGACGAGCGTGGGGCAGGCGGCGGCGCTGGCGGCGCTGGACGATGCGGAACATGTGCGGCGGTCGGTGACGATGAATCGGGCGGAGCGGACGCGGCTGATGGAAGAGTTGGGGAAGAGCGGGCTGCGGGCCGTGGCTAGCGAGACGAATTTTCTGTTTGTGCCGGTGACGGGGATGGACGCGAAGGCTTTGTGTGACGAATTGCTGAAAGAGGGCGTAATCGTGCGGCCCATGGGGTGGATGGGATTCCCGAACGCGATACGGATCTCGGTGGGGAATGAGGAAGAGAACTCGCGGTTGCTGGCAGCGGTGGGGAAGGTGATGGCGGGGAGAAGGCCGGAGACGGCGCCTGTGTCCTGAGGATTGTGTAGGGCATCCAAGAAAACATGAAAATTCATTTGCCGGATGGGATGAAGAGCGCGGGGGATCCTCTTGCGGAGATTCTGCGCTCTGCGAAGACGATTGCGGTGGTGGGGCTGTCGGCGAATCCTGCGAGACCCAGCCATGAGGTGGCGGAATATCTGCAGCGCGTGGGGTACAGGATTATTCCGGTGAATCCGCGAGAGACGGAAGTGCTGGGGGAAAAGGCGTACGCGCGGCTGGAGGATGTGCCGGAGAAGGTGGACATCGTGGATATTTTCCGGCGGGCGGAAGAGGTGGGTCCGGTGGTGGAGAGCGCGATTGGGATTGGGGCGAAGGTGGTGTGGATGCAGTTGGGGATTGAAGAGGGGGCGGCGGCGGAAAGGGCGAGGGGGAAGGGGTTGGTGGTGATTGAGGATGCTTGTTTGTTGGTGGAGGATAAGAGGAGAAGAGTTAGAAGAGTGTAAGAGTATAAAGATTGGGGAAAGGGTTTGGTGGGTGGCGCGGCTTCGGTCGCGCCGGTTTTGCTTTTAGTGGGTAGTTTTAAGTTTTTAGTAAAGAAAGAGATTTGGATCGCGGGGATACGGTGGAAAAAAGAGAAATGTAACGCAGGGACGCAGAGTTCACAGAGAACGGAGAGGCGGAAGAGAGGTGTCGGCTGCGTTCGGGACGGCCTCACCCCTGAAGGGGTGAGGTACAGGGAAATTTTGAAGCCGGGTCAGGTGGAGATGATGTTGTTGCGGATGGCGTAGAGGACTAGTTCGGGGAGGGAGTGGAGATCGAGCTTGAGCATGATGTTGGCGCGGTGGGCTTCGGCGGTGTTGACGCTGATGCCGAGGATGTTGGCGATTTCCTTGTTGCTTTTGCCTTCGGCGAGAAGCTGGAGGATTTCGCGTTCGCGCGGGGTAAGGCGGGAACGGTGAGACTTGGAAGGGTCTTCGCCAGAGTCGGCGGCGGGGGAGACGCGAAGGGAGAAATAGGGCTTGTTCTGGCGGAGGGCGTCGACGGCGGCGAGGAGAACGCGGCCAGCGTCGTCTTTGAGGATATAGCCGCGGGCGCCGGCTTCAATGACCTGGCGAACGAGTTCATCGGATTCGTGCATGGTGAGGATCAGGATTTGCGTGCCGGGCGAGGCTTTATGAATGCGGCGGGCGGCGTCCACGCCGTTGAGAAGAGGCATGCCGATATCGAGAACGGCGATGTCGGGTTTGAGTTTGGTGGCTTTTTCAACGGCATCGCGGCCATCAACGGCTTCGGCGCAGACGTTCCAGTCATCGCGGGATTCGAGGAGGGTGCGCAGACCGGTGCGAACGACGGCGTGGTCATCCGCGATCAGAATGCGAAGGGGGGCCATCGAGAGCCTCCTTGGGGACAACCTGGGGTGTGGAGATAGTAGCGCGGATAGTGGTGCCGGAGGGAGTGGAATGAATGTCGAGGCGGCCACCGAGTTGAGCGATGCGTTCGCGCATGCCGGGAATGCCGACGCCAAGATGGGCGTCATTGGGGAGGGTCTGGCCATCGGAGGGGAGATGCATGCCGCGTCCGAAATCGATGATCTCGAGAATGACGGAGGAGGGGTTTTCGAGGAGGCGGATGGTGGCGGATGCGCTGCCGGAATGGCGCTGGATATTGGAAAGGCTTTCCTGAACGACACGGAAAAGGGCGATTTCGACGAACTGGGGCATGCGATTGAAATGTGGGGGAAGTACGAGCTGGGTTTCGATGCCGCTGCGTTCGCTGAAGCCGCGAACATATTCCCTGAGGGCGGAGACGAGGCCGAGCTCATCGAGCAAGGGAGGATGGAGGAGATAGGAGAGGGTGCGGATTTCCCGGGACATCTGCTGTAGGAGGGCGCGGGCTTTTTCGAGGGAGCGCAGGGCAGGTTCACCGAGAGGCGGATCAGAGTGGTGGACCTGGGCGAGGCTCAAGTTTACAGCGAGGACGGTTTGCGCAAGGCCATCGTGGAGTTCGCGGCCAATGCGGCGGCGCTCCTCGTCCTGCAGGTTGAGAAGTTGCGTGGAGAGTTGATGAATGGCCTGCTCGGCGTTTTTCAATTCGGTGATATCGGTGAAGGAAGAGATGACCCGGAGCATGGAGCCGTCTGGATTGAATTGCGGGATGGCATTGCCAAAAATCCAGAGGGTTTCCGGGATACCGGGACGGCGCCAACCCATGGTACGGCTGCGGAGAGGACGTTTGGTACGTAGGACAGTAGGGATAGGACGGTCCTCGATAGGCAGGATGCGGCCATGTTCGTCGAGGGGGATCAAGCCCAAAGAGGTAACGTCGCGCGCGAGGATTTCCCCTTCAGGGAGGCCGATCATGGTACGGGCTGCCTGATTGGCGAATTCGATTTTGCCGTCGGGACCGTTGAGGACAACGGCGACGTGGAGGTCGCGGACGAGGGTGCGGAAACGCTCCTCGCTTTCGCGGAGGGCATCGAGGGCTTTGCGCTGTTCGGTGATGTTGGTAAATGACATGAGGACGCGAGAGAGATTGCCCGCGGCATCGAATTCGGGGATGGTGTCCGTCAAGGCCCAGAGGATTTCATTGGTGGAGGAGAGACGCCAGGCATAAACGTGGCTGCGCTGGGATTGGCCGCTGGCAATAACGAGAGCGACAGGGCGGGCAGAATCAGGAACGGGGGTACCGTCTTCGTAGAAAGGCTCAATACCAAATTCCTTGGGGTTTTTTCCCTGGATAACGTCGAGCTTGAGTCCAAACATATCCAGAGCGGCGCGATTGGCGAATTGCATGCGGCCGAGGGGGTCATACAAGGCGATACCGACGTGAATGTGTTCGACGAGGGAGCGGAAGCGCTGCTCGTTGGAGCGGAGGAGTTCTTCGGCGGCCTGGCGCGCAGTGATATCGCGAACGACAACCAGGGAGCAACGCTTGCCGTCGAGATCGAGGAGCGCACCGGACATGTGACCGATGCGTAGCTGGCCGGTTTTGGTGCGGAAGCGGAACTCACATTCCTGGAGTTCGCCGGTGCGCACAAACTCCAAGAAGAGCTCGGTGCGACGTCCCGGGTTCTCCCAAAGTTTGAGTTCGGTAGGTGATTTGCCGATGACCTCTTCGCGAGAGTAGCCAGTAAGGCGAGTGAAGCCATCGTTGACGTCGAGATAGGGGCCATCAGGGAAAACGTTGATGGACATGGAGTCCGGGCTGGAACGAAATGCGGAGGAGAACATGCGCTCTGACCTGCGCAGAGCTTCCTGGATGTTGAGGAGTTCTCTGCCGATTTTGCGCTGTGTGCGATTGGTGAGGATGAGGCGAAAGGCGGAGCAGGCGAAGGAAGCGGTAACGATGAGCCAAGGGATAAGGAACTGTTCTTTGGCGATTTGCCGGCCCATAAAGATGATGAAAAGAGGGATGGCAATGGGAAGAATCTGAGCCGCGAAAAGCTGGCCGACACGCGAGGGGGAGGAAACAGAGGAGGGTGCGGGCTGCTTCCAGGTAACAGCAAAGAGGATGAAGAGGAGGTAGGGGCACAGAAAGATGAGGTCGCCCCAACTGGTAGCGCTGAGGGATGAACGAAGGGTGAGGAGGTAGACCGCGTCGGAGAGTACGGCGAGAAGAAAGACAAAGCCAAGGACAAGAGAGAAAGAGCGGAGCCAGGAGAAGTGGGAAGTACGGGAGCGCAAGAAGAAAGCGAGGGAAAGAATGAGATCGCGGACGATGTAGAGGGTGAGGATCTGGCGGAGGACCGCGGGCTGATTGGATTGCCAGCGTGCGGGGGAGTAGAAGAAGAAGAGATAGAGAGTAACGGCGAAGATGGCGAACTGGAGGAAGTCGAGGATGGTCGTCCAATCGAAGCCGGGAGCGTGGTCGTCGGAGCGAGGAAGGAAGATCATGAAAACGGGGGCAGCCCAGGCGAAGAACAGGATGTCCGAAGGCCAGGGGGTTTGAGTGACGTTGGGGACCAAGCTCTGGTAGTACGTTGAGATCGCTTGGGCGAGAGATTCGAGAGAGAAGGCGATGCCGAGGAGGAGCCAGAGTTGTCGCGGGTAGCCGGAAGAGCGGCGGGCGACGAAGAAGGAACATAGGGCGGCCCAGAGAATGATGAAGAGGTCGAGGGAATTGGAGATGAGGAGACTCACTGCAGCGTTACGGACAGCTTCAAGATTAAGGAAAAGCAGGGCGGCCACAAGCAGAGCGACCGCAAGGGCAATCCGAGGAAACTTGCCGGAAGGGAGCAATGTTACCTCACGAGCAACGAACGGGAGAGGCCTGGTGAAGCGAGAGTCGAGGAGAGTTTACACCAGAGGGGGAGGGGGGAGGGAAGAGGAAGGAAAGGAAGTAAAGAAGAAGAGGGACGATAACACAGAGGGCACAGAGTTAAGAGAAGAAGAGATAGGGAAGAAACAGGAGAAACCCAAGACAAAAGCCGCAGGGCTCGCGGACTCTCCCTGCGCTACGCGAGGGAGGGGAGGCAAAAAAAAGGGCGGAGCGCAGGGCGCTCCGCCTGGAGATGAGGGATCAGATTAAAGGGGTTGAACGTTGGAGGCTTGCAGACCCTTCGGCCCGCGTACGACCTCGAATTCCACGGCTTGGCCCTCGTTGAGAGAGCGGTAGCCATCGGCCTGAATCGCGGAGAAATGGACGAAAACGTCTTCTCCGGTCTGGCGCTGGATGAATCCGAAGCCCTTGCTCGCGTTAAACCACTTTACAGTTCCTTGTTCCTTACTCAATGCAGTTTCTCTTTTCAAATAAGCTATCTGATGCATCTCTCTCCAGGACCCTTACGGATACCGGGCGTCTTCCGTCGTCTCCTCACCGCGGTTAAGCGGGCGGAAAACAAAAAAAGGCCGCAAGTTGTAGCCTGCGACCCTTCAAAAACAAAAGGCGAAACAAGAGCAACAAACGCAATACCAGAGTAGCACAGAAGGAAGGGAAGTCCAAGGGGAAAATGTAGAGTGTGAAAGAGCGAGGGGGAACTTGCGCCCCACCCTCGCGAATCGAGGGTGGGGCGCTCGGCAAGAGTTGGTGGAAGTCCTAAATATCGGCGATCAGAGCGCTACGCCGGAACAGAATCAACGCCAACCCTGCCAAACCGAAGAGCAAGAGCGTGCGAGAGGCTGGTTCGGGAGTGGAAACCAGCGCAACGGGGCAATTGTCATCGAAGCCGCCCGCATTGCCGTAGTTGATGAAGGCCTCTTCGTAACCATCGAAAGAAGCCGGAAAATGGGAGTCGAAATCAAATAGACGGGAATCGATGTGCGTGTGATATCTGTCGTCTTCGATGTTGGCAAAACCGATGTCAGGAGCATCCGGCCAAGCTGCGTTCACCGGCAAGTCTCGCAGGTAAAGCAGAGTTCCCTGGGCATCGCCAAAAGAGGCCGGGATTCCGTCCGCAAAGGCAGGCGCGGCGACGGCGAGGACGAGAGCCAGGAAAGAGAGAACATGCTTGAATTTCAAAAGATCACTCCCGGGCGGTAGCCGATTGGATTGATTCCAACGGGTCCTGCCATTTTGAGGGCTGTGATTGGAGGGGTCTGTTCAATTTTGCACACATCGCGGGGAGGAGGAAGCACAGCCTAGGTGGAAGAGCGGCATTTGGGAAAGGCGGCAGAGTTGAAAGTTGAAAGATAAAAAAAGAAAGAGAAAGAGAAAGAGAAAGAGAAAGAGAAAGAGAAAGAGGGACGATAACACAGAGGTCACAGAGGGAAGAGCACAGAGGGCACAGAGATAGGAAAAGAGAAGAGAAACCCAAGAGACAGGTACAAAATCGGGGCCTGAGATTACAGAAGATTGGGAGTCGTTGCATGGAAAAGCCTCAGGTCTGAAGACCTGAGCTACAGGTGGGTTAATGGGTGGTGATGGTAACGGAAGAGGTGGTTTGGCCGTAGGCGTTGGTGGCGTAGAGGGTGTAGGTGGTGGTGGCCGTGGGGGAGACGGTGGTGGAGG
>Ga0181532_10005155_pt1 | contig 11184 bp, 10 predicted proteins | sample PEATcosm2014_Bin_33_FD_119768 | JGI IMG/M metagenome (GOLD analysis project Ga0181532, IMG submission 119768) | Peatland microbial communities from MTU Mesocosm Facility, Houghton, MI, USA - PEATcosm2014_Bin11_30_metaG | ecosystem: Environmental > Terrestrial > Soil > Wetlands > Peat | place...
CACGAGATGACTACTTCTGATTTCCGTGCGAGCTGGCGAAGACTTGGCGCAACTATCGCTCCATGAGAAGCGATTTCTGCCGTCTTAAGAATCGTGTGGTCGTACGCGAAGAGTTTGAAGCCGCCATCGAGGAGTCTGCGCGCCATCAGCTGCCCCATCGCGCCAAGCCCGATAAATCCAATGGTTGAATTTTGCGAAATCATCATCGTAATCCTCCTAGAGGACTGAGAAAGCGACCAACATCGAAACGACCATTTCGACCATAAGCGCCAGTCCGACCATTGCCAGAACGAGCGATAACGTGTTCTCGTCGTAGGCGCCGTATGGAATCGCGCGTGGGCGAACTATTTTCGTGTCGCGAGGTGGAACCATCGTAAAATGCCGGTATTTCGCGGCTAATTTCGGTTCCATTTGCTTCGACCTCCAATCCAAAGGGCGTGAAAAGTCGGCGCACAGCAGGCGTGCTATTCGATCTCACAATGAGGACGATGCTAGCTCGCGCCAGCGCAGGTGATCGCGACAAGGCGCAGACGCTGCGGGGCGAAGCCGGGTCGTCCAGCCCCGGGCGGCTCTCCGGATCTCAGCGAATTTGCCGGGAAGCGAGTTGCGACCTAAGGATGTCGCTCATCAGGAACATATCCGTGAGCAGGGCGCGGAGGTGGACGGAGGCGTTCAGATTGTCGACTAGTTGCGAGCTGATGGAGGGCTGGGCAAGCACCAGATCGATAGCTGCCAGCGAGTTTCGCGCGTCGCGATCGATCACGGCGAAGAATGCGTTATACTTTTCGGCCGGCTCGAGGCGTTCGTCTTTCACAACCTTCGAACATCCTTCGGCCAGTGCCGCTATAGCAGTTGCAGCGCGCTGCAGAAATCCGCGAATCTGCGCGCCCGACTTGCTGCCCTGATCGCTCGGATGTCCTTGCGCGGCATAGGCCAACATGAATTCGTAGCACTCTTCGAAGGTGCTGCACTGCTCAAAGATCTCGGCTGACATTTCTTAGTCCTCGCTCTTCGATTCCATAAACTCCGGCGCCGCATCCGACGGACGAACAACCCACCGCTTGGGGTCGTGCTCCTCCAGATAAAACTCGCGGCTCATCCAGCCGAAGATCATCGACTTCGTGATCGGGCGCTTCTCGGGGCGAATCCCGAAATAGATGTGCACCATGATCAACGCGATCAGTCCTACTCCGGCCAGCCCATGCAGCACGTAGATGAAGCCCCAGGTCACATCGCCGAAGATATATGGGTTGCGGGGAAAAAAGATCGTGCGCACGCGAAACATCATGAATACGCCAGTCGCGATCGCGGACAAACCAGTTACCATGATGGCGCCATGGTAGAGCTTGTTCTCGAGTGGGTACTTGGCGAACTTCCTGGGCGGCGGCGCCGGCCGCCCGTGAAACCGCAGAACTCTCTGGTAAGCGTCGGTCATGTCGATTCTGTCGGGCCAAATCGACCAGAAGTCCAGCCAGAACGAAGCATGGAAGATGTGAAAAAGAATCGAGGCGGTCAGCACGGTGCCCGCGATCCAGTGGTATGTCACCCAGTTAAATTGGACGCCTACCCTGGGAAGGAAGGCAGTGAACAGCAGCGCCAGCATCGAGGCTGCCATGATCCAGTGGAACATCCGCGCGACCCGCGAATGTCGGGGCACGCGTGCTGGTATCTCGAATGGGATTGGATGACTTTCTGGCGCGAACTGTCGCGGCTTGGCGAAGTACCTCAGATAGCTGGCATGAACTATGAAGAACGCGAGTCCCGCGATCACCGCCACCCATATCAGGAACCATGCGATGTGAATCGGAACTCTAAGTCCCCAGGGGTCGATAGCCCATTGCAGGAAACTCATGTCGCTTGCTCCACTCCGCCGATCGAGCGCTTTACCAGGTTTCTCATCAGCGGAATCTTGTAGGCATTGAATTGGAGCGGAACCGCGCCTTGCACGGCCAGTTCACCGGCCATTTCACCGGTGGCAGCGTTCGGCGGCATACCGCGTACTGCGCTTTCGACATCCTTCAGGCGCAGCGGACGAGCGGCGGCAGCGTTCACCGCGATGCGGATCCGGTCGATCCTGCCGTTGGATAGCGTCATTGCAGAGGCAACATTCAGCAGCGGAAAATCCCATACGTTCCGGTCGCGTACTTTTTCAAAATAGAACTTCGCGCCGGCCCACGTGGAGGGAATTCGAATAGCCGTCAGCAGATCCCCAGGCTCCAGGATGTGCAGTCGCGTGATGTCGATGTCGGGACCGATGAAATATTCTTCGGCATCCACGACGCGTTGCCCTTTGGGCGTGCTGATTACGAATTTCGAGTCGAGCGCGATCAGGGCTGGGGCGGTGTCGGAGGGATTTACTGCGACGCATCGATCCGCGTGCAGAATCGCGTGCTCACGATTGCGGCCCTCGGGCGTGTCGGCATAGCAGATGTTTCCGCCGGCGCGGTAGCAGGGCCAGCCTGCGCGGTAGTACCAGCATCGAGCATCCTGCGACACGTTGCCGCCGATCGTGCCCTGGTTGCGGATCTGCGGCGAAGCTACCAGCTCCGCGGCCTGAGCGAGCAGCGAGTACTTATCCCGAATGACGGGATGCTGCGCGATTTCGGTGAGTGTGGTCATCGCGCCGATCTCGATACCGTCGCTGGTGGTGCGGATACCGCGAAGCTCTTCGATTCCGCTTAGATCGACCACAGTCTTCGGTCGCTTGATACGATCTTTGAGCCAGTCGAAGCTGTCGAGACCTCCGGCCAGCACCCAGGCATCGCTGCCGTTCTGTTCGAGCAGCCTCTGTGCCTCGGCAATGGAGTCTGGCTGAAGCAGCTCGAACGCCGGCATCACGTCTCGAATTACAGCCATAACTGTCTCCTATTAGATGTAAGCCATCAGCGGATGCTGCATCGGCCGCCCGGCTTTGAGCGAGGTCAGAATGGTGTCGAGGTTGACCGGTGCGCGCCGAAAGATTTCGTCTCCGAGCGCATCCGACAGTGCATTCAAGATGGAGGCGCATCCTCCGCCAACAGGCGGCTCACCGACGCCTCGCGCGCCCACGGGAGTTTCCGGGTCGGGAATATCCAGCGCGCCCCACTGCATGTTCACCGGCACGTCGAGAATGGTTGGCGGTTTGTTCTGGTAGAACCGCGTCGAAAGCATCGCGCCGTAGTGGGGATCGTATACCCACTTCTGACCTATCGCATGGCCCATCCCGAGGACTGAGCGGCCAAGCACCTGGCCGCCGAGCGAGCGTGGATGTATCACCGAGCCGACGTCGGCGTACGCGAGGAAATCGACGATGTCATATTTGCCGGTTTCGACGTCGACCTCGACCTCGGCGAAGCTCGCGACATAGGAGAACGTTTGGCCGTCGCGCGGGTAGTTATCCTTGGCAGCAGCGACCAGACCTTGGCCTGCGACGGCCGCCACGGACGCCTTGGTCAATTTGTGCAGGTCAGGCGAAGATTCGTGGCCATCGTAGATACCGCCGAGTTGAATTGCGCGTTGAGCCGCCTGCGCTAGACTCATGCCCCGGCCATCGCCCTTGCGGAAGACGCGCTCGTTGGCGACCTCGTAGTCCTCTGGTCTGCCGCCGAGACTCTTCGCCGCGATCTCCTGCAGCTTCTTCCTGGCGTCCATCGCGGTTGCGTACGCGGCCCGCGTCATCGCGTGCGTCGTCTGGCTGCCGCCGGACACGCAGGTGAACGGAAGGTTGTTGGCAGTATTGCCCCAAACGACATCGCACTTTTCCCATGGCACGCCGAGAACTTCCGCACCTGCACGATGCACATCGATAACCGATTCAGTTCCCAGGTTGCCGATGCCGGACTGGAAGGTGACGCGGCCGTCCGGCTTTATAACGAGGAGCCCATCGAAGCCTATCGTGCCGCCGACGAAGCAACTCAGCGAGACGCCAACGCCGCGCACTTTTGAGCCGCTCCGCTTCGGCGTGCGAGCGACTCTCTCCTGCCATTTGAACTGCTCCGCGCCACGATCGAGGGCTTGCTTGAGAAATGAGCTGGTTGCATGCAGTCGCGTTCCATTTACGGGTGCTCCGAACGGCGCCTTGCCGTCAGGACAGTTGATGCGCCGGATGGCCACCTGGTCCAGCCCGAGCCTGCGCGCGGCTTTCGCGATGATCGGTTCGATAATGATGATGCCCTGCAAGCCTCCCGGTGAACTCTGCGCGCTGCGGGGCGGAGTGTTAGTCAGGATCGTGGCACCGCGCCAGCGCATGGCTTGCGGCTGATACAAGAGTGAAACGATACGGCCGGATGTGGGGACGTCGCCTTGTGCGTCGTAGGGACCGTTGTTGGAAATAACGAACATGTCGAGGGCGACGATCCTTCCCTCCTTGGAGAAACCAACCTTCATCCGGCCCATCAGACTGGGACGCGCGCGGCCGATGAAGGTCTCTTCCTCGCGGCTGATGCGCATCATCACAGGTGCGTTTGCCTTCTTTGATAGAAGCGCAGGGATGACCAACGACACGCCGGCCGTGATTTTGCTGCCGAAGCCGCCTCCGGTGTATTCGCTGATCAGCACGACTTTGCCGCGGTCGATATTCAGCCATCTTGCGATGGCCGGTACTGTTTGCGCAGTGCTCTGCGTGCCCGTGTACATGTAGACCTTGCCGTTCTGCCAGTAGGCCATGGCGCTGCGCGTTTCGAGCGTCTGATGACTCGTGTCAGGAGTGACAAACGTTTCGTCAAGGACCAGCGCCGCACTCTCGAAACTCGCGCCGAGGTCGCCATAAGACCATTGGTCGGGAGTCTTGCCCATCGGCAACTGACCATCCTTGGCGTTTGCGAAATCCTCCTCGGTCCACTTGAGTTCCCCGATAGATGGCGGAGGACTTGGTGGCGCTCCGGGTGCGGGCGTTGGAGGCATTATCCAGATGTTCCCGTCCGTTCTTGGATTCGGCCCGCCCGGCCGCAGCGTCTCGAGCGGATCGATCGCGAACGGCAGCGGCTCGAGATCAATCTGGATCCTCTCGATCGCATCGGCGGCCGTGAGTTCGTCAACCGCGGCGACGGCGAGGATCGGCTCGCCCTGGTACACCGGCTCCATCGTGAGCCCGCGTTCGCTTTTCGGATTGGCTTTGATCACGGTGCCATTGTCGGTGAGGCTGTCGGCCGGCGGCGGGAGATCATCCGCAGTAAGAATTGCTCTCACACCCGGCATCGAGAGAGCCGCGCGCGCATCGATGTGCCTCACGCGCGCATGCGGCATCGGGCTCAGAAGCAACTTGCAGAACAGCATGCCGTCCGCGTGATAATCCTCGGCGTACTTTGCCTGTCCCGTGACCTTCGCGTACAGGTCGGGAGTTTCGTAATCTTTGCCGATCAGCTTGCGCCCGATTCCGTACTCGCGCGCGGGCTGGGCGGGGTTCGGGCCATCTTTTTCAGACATGGCTGACTTTCCTCATATTTTCTGCGCCGCGCATCAGCGCGGTGAGGATCTTGTCGTAGTCCTGGCATCGGCACAGGTTGCCCGAGAGGCCTTGCGCCAGCTCAAACCGGGTAGGGTTAGGATTCGACTTCAGAAAGCCTACCGACGCCATAATGAACCCGGGCATGCAGAACGCGCACTGAAACCCTTGCTCGTCGACGACGCCCTGTTGTACCGGGTGCAGTGTTCCGTCGGCGTGCGCCAGCCCTTCGATCGTCAAAATTTTCCGGCCACGCACTGTGTGAGTGAGCACTGAGCATGCGTAGTGCGGCACGTCGTCGATCAGGACGGTGCAGGAGCCACATTCGGCCCGGTCGCAGCCCAATTTTGTGCCGGTTAGGCCCAGTTTATGGCGCAACGTCCATGCGAGCGTCTCCTGCTTCATAACGTCGGCGCGCCGATTCTGCCCATTGACGTTGATCGTAAGCAGCCGTGAACCTGCTACACCGGATTGAGCCAGCACAGTGGAGGCACGGAATAGGTAGCCTGCCGAGGAGACGGCCGCGCCGCCGACGATAACCCCTTTGATAAAATCGCGCCTTGAGATCGCCCCTGGAGTGCTTCCGATCGTTTTTGGGTCGAGAATGTCGCTCATCTTAGAGGTACCTCCTGTGGCGTGGAGGAAGGCATATTGCATCAATATCCCATTCGAATATGAGCATCGGCAATTTGGTCGCCTCTGAGTTTCAGCAGGGTCTTAACGAGAAAGGCGTGAGAAGTGACGGCACAAAGTCAGGAGCGGCGGCACAATCGGACCGGGTCTGCCGTAGTCGGCGCAGGTGGTGGGGTTTAAGGAGACGCAGTCCTCCGGAAATTGCCTGTGGCTACCAAAAACTCGGAATACGTAGGAAAGTGTAGAGCTTTTCAGATCGCAGCCCGTCTTATTCGACAGCAATTCTCGCACCCACTCGAATTCAGGTTCACATGCAATTTTAAGTAGCGATAGGTGTTCGCGCCGGCGTCGGCGTGACCGCGGTGCGAGGCGCGCGGTCTCAATTCTTGAGCCGATGAAGCTGCGTTCGAGGGTTGTCCGCCACACTGCAATGGTCCGATCGATTTGATGGAGCTGCTTTTGGCGCGTTTGAACCGCTGTCCTGGTTCGCATCTATCAACCCAGCTTCCTCCGAGCTTGACACACCAGAGGGTGGCTGCCGTATGCTCTTGCGCAAAGACAGAGTCGAGTTCGCAAATCGGGTACGCATCTTCTGATACCGGATCCCAACAAGGATAACTCTATGGACCGAGATCTCGAAGACGTGAGGGTTTTGTTGCCACTCGGACCTGCGATCAAGGTTCTAATGGTCTGGCCGCGCTTTCCCGCCTCCTTTTGGAGCCTTGGGGAGGTGATGGAAATCGTCCCGGAGCGCTCCCTTGTCCCCCCGCTCGGGCTCATCACAGTGGCGGCGCTTTGTCCCAAACAATGGGAAATCCGTCTAGTTGACCTCGCATTTGAAGAGTTGCGCGATGAGGACCTCCTCTGGGCCAACCTTGTGATGGTCAGTGCGATGGAGGTCCAGCGCGAAGAGGTGCGGCAAATACTCGAACGCGCTTCCAAGCTGAGTCGGCGAACCATGATCGGAGGCCCTTATGCCAGCAGCGAACCCGAGGTATTACTGCCGCTAGCCGACCATGTGGTCGTGGGTGAGCCGGACGAGATCTTCCAGGAAATTGCCACAGATCTGGAGGCCGGCCGAGCCCGCAGGCTGTACCGTGTTACGGAAAAGCCCGATGTCAGGCGCACCCCGGTACCGCGTTTCGATCTGTTGGCACTAAAGAAATACAGTTCCATGTCGGTGCAATTTTCGCGAGGCTGCCCGTTCACCTGTGAGTTTTGCGACATCATCACACTCTACGGACGCCGTCCGCGGACGAAGTCCCCAGCGCAATTGATTGGAGAACTCGACGCGCTTCTGCAGCTCGGCTGGCGGAAAGAAGTATTCGTTGTCGACGACAATTTTATCGGAAATCACAAAGCGGCTTTGGAACTCGCTATGGAGTTGGAACGGTGGCAGCGCCGCAACCGGTATCCGTTCGCGTTCTTCACAGAAGCTTCAATCGATCTTGCTTCGCGGTCGGAACTGTTGGACGCGATGGTCAGAGCAAATTTCTGCCGTGTGTTCATTGGGATCGAAACGCCGTCTGCGGAGTCGCTAAAGGAAACAAAAAAATTCCAGAATCTCCGTCGCGATCCATTGGATTGCATACGCTTTATTCAACAGCACGGGCTTTGGGTGATGGGTGGCTTCATCGTCGGTTTTGATCACGACCCACCGGATATTTTTGACCGACAGATTGAGTTTATAGAGCGTGCCGCTATCCCTTGGGCAATGGCCGGTGTGCTACAGGCACCGCCTACCACTCCGTTATATGAACGTATGAAAAGTGAGGGGCGACTCGTTCAAGCCAGCCCCGAACCCACCAACTTTAGCCCTCCGAATTTCCGGACGGTGCTACCCCTATCCGAACTGCTCGGCGGCACCAAGCGGATGATGCTTACGCTGTACGACCCGCGTCGCTTCTACCAACGTGTGTTCGATTCCCTGGAACGCTGGCAGGTTCAACCGGAACAGCAAGCTACCGCGCATTCCTTGCTGTACCTGTTGAGGGTGATGTTCAAATCTGTTTGGAGGCAAGGCGTGCTGTCCGGCTATCGCCGGGCTTACTGGCACTTTTTGGGACGGCTCATGGTGCGCTGGGGATTGAACCCGCGGAAGAGGCGGCTTGGGTTCGAACTTGCGCTTTCCGGGCACCACTTCATCCGCTATGCGCGGCAAGTCGCCGAGATTCTGGAAGCTGAAAACTGTCAGGCAATTCAGTTCAAGAGTTCCGGATTTGTGCCCCAAACCGATGGACAAGTACCGAACCTGGTGCGGATCGACAGCGTGCCGGAACAATCGTAGCCAGTACCGGTATCCACATGTAAGGCGTCCGCGTCGAAGTGCTTCCCCATCTTTCCGTTGCGGCGATAGGTCTTGGGGAAATTCATTCGCCTCGCGATCTGATCTATATGCTGAACACGATTCGGCACGCAGTCGGAAGATAGCTGTCCGCCGTCCTGTTAGTTCCCAAGCCACGAAGCTCTCAGATCCAGCGTCCTTAAGCTGAACGCACGTTCATCGGTGGCAGAACCCCGGGGTTTGCCCCCCTTTTCGAGTCGGCGCCGGGCAGGTGTCTCGTGTGCTAGCCTCGTTCTTTTTTCAGATTACTTTCGTTGCTTCTTGCCGATACGTCGCGTCGAAAGCATGATCGATCAACTTCAGCGCTTGGTCGGTTGCTGGCCCGTCCCACGCAAATTCTTCCTGCCCTGCCACGAACACCCGGAGATATATCTTGCCCTTCCGATATAACTCGACACGATCAAGGGTCTTGGTTTCTAGGATTTGCTTGAGTGTTTCCGGCATGGAAGGTGAAGTGGCTTACTTTGGTTTGAGCCGCCGATCTTCGGTCGTGTACGGATTTGCGTTCCGCCAAATCACGTACGTCAATTACAGCCGTGGCTATTTGCTGTCTTATAACAATCTTTGCCAACTAGGTTACTCTTCGCTTTTTCTCCTGCGCTCGTCTGCGTCGTGGTGACTCCATTCTGATTCTTCGCTGACTTCCAAGTGTTGCCGTTCTTGGCGTTATATCAATTTGCTCGGCGGCTCGCGGAACCTAATGCGATTACTGAACGGGTCTATCACGTTCATAACCATACCCCAAGCAAGCTCTTCGCTACCGGGCTTCATGTAAACGTAGTCCTTCCGGACCAGCTCGCTTAGATACTCGCGTACTCCGAGGCAATTCTGTGCAGAGTATAGGGAAGAACGGATGGCGGCGAGGGCAACTGAGACCCAACCCCACGCGGGCCCCAAATGGCCTAGTTCGCGGGCAATTCCTGGGTAAAACTGCGTAAAACCGAGAGCGTGCTGGACTGGCTGCGTGCCGCGAAACGAGCAATGCGTGTGTCATGGGGCAGCAAATCGTGCGCGTCGAGGAGGACCACATATGAGCTTGGATGCCGAGCTGAAGGTCGCAAAATATCGAGAGAAACGATCATGAAGCGGCGGGCACCGGCTATCGGCCGCGAGGCGCTCCCCGCGGAAATTGCGAGCCTGTCGAAGCTGGGTATTGATGAACTCCGCGAGCGCTGGAAAGCCACGTTCGGAAAGGCGCCGTCGCGCGATATCAGCCGGTCGTTCCTGACGCGTGCGATCGCATATCGCCTCCAGGAAAAAGCCTTCGGCGGACTCAAGCCCTCGACGCAGCGCCTGCTGGCAGAGTTCGCCCATGACGGCGCTAACGGGCCATCTTTGGCTGCGGCACCGTCTCGCATCATGCAGCCCGGCGCGGTGCTGGTGCGTGAATGGCGCGGTATCAGCCATCAGGTAAGCGTTCTCGAAAAGGGATTTTCTTTCCGGGGCAAACGTTACCGTTCGCTCTCGGAAGTCGCACGCGAGATCACCGGAACTCGATGGTCGGGTCCCTTGTTCTTCGGCCTCAAGCGATCGCAAGAGGAGAGCCGCGATTGAGCACGCTAAGCCGCGAACACGACGCTGCGCAATTTACACTCGCAAAAGCTCAGAGGAGGGCCTTGAACAGGACTTCAACTCGCTGCACGCGCAGCGCGAAGCGTGTGAGGCGTTCATCAAGAGCCAGACGGGTGAGGGCTGGCGGCTCGTCAAAACCGCCTACGATGACGGCGGCCTTTCGGGCGGCACAATGGAGCGCCCCGCCCTGCAGCACCTGTTGGAAGATATCCGGCGGAGACTCGTCGACGTGGTGGTCGTGTACAAAGTCGATCGCCTGACCCGCTCGCTCGCTGACTTCGCCAAGATGGTCGAGGTGTTCGACGCGCACGGCGTTTCGTTTGTTGCGGTCACCCAGCAATTCAACACGACAACCTCGATGGGCCGACTTACGCTCAACGTCCTGCTGTCATTCGCGCAATTCGAGCGTGAGGTAACGGGCGAGCGGATTCGTGACAAGATCGCCGCCTCCAAGCGCAAGGGAATGTGGATGGGCGGCACGGTTCCGCTGGGCTACGACATCCGCGATCGCCGACTGGTGGTAAATCGAGCCGAAGCCACGACGGTGAAACGCATCTATGAGCGATATCTCGAACTCGGTTCCGTCCGGCTCCTGAGAGGCGATTTGGAGCGCCGCAGGATCGTCTCCAAAGTCCGGGTGTCGAAAAACGGCGTGCGATCGGGAGGCCGGCAATTTTCGCGCGGGGCTCTTTACCAGATGCTGTCGAACCCGATTTACCTCGGCGAAATCCGTCGCAAGAAGGAACGCCATCCAGGGCAACACGAGCCGATAGTGAGCCGCGAGCTGTGGGAGAAGGTCCAGCGACGCTTGCGCGATCAGGCCGCCACGCATCGCGAACGCCCGACCAAGGCGCCGTCTAGCCCGCTTGCAGGCAAAGTGTTCGACGAAAACGGCGAGCCCCTGTATGTGCAAGGCGCGGTAAAAGGCGCGCGCCATTATCGCTACTATGTCTCTCGAGAGCTGGTGAGGGGCTCCGCAGAATATACTGACCGCGGATGGCGCCTAGCCGCGCCGGAGCTTGAGCGGGCTGTTAATGCCGGGGTTCGACAGATTCTCGGCGATCGAGCGGCAATCGCCGGGGCTATCGAAGAGTTCAACATCGATGCGAGCCGATTGCCTTCGATATTCAAGGCCGCCGAAGCCTGGATTCAAAGCCTACGGTCCGAAGCGGAAGCCGCGTCAGCACTGATCCGGCTGATCGAACGCGTTCGG
>Ga0181532_10005156_pt1 | contig 11183 bp, 11 predicted proteins | sample PEATcosm2014_Bin_33_FD_119768 | JGI IMG/M metagenome (GOLD analysis project Ga0181532, IMG submission 119768) | Peatland microbial communities from MTU Mesocosm Facility, Houghton, MI, USA - PEATcosm2014_Bin11_30_metaG | ecosystem: Environmental > Terrestrial > Soil > Wetlands > Peat | place...
AGCCAGAAGTAATCCGTGGCCGTACACGATAAATTCGCCCTTCTCCAGGCCTTCAGGCATCTTGCTTGCAGCGATGACCAAAAGCATCGGCCCGATCATTGCTACGGCTGCGAACGCGCCGTAAAAGAAGTCGCCGGGATTTTTCGTCGCATTAGCCATGTCGCCGCAACGCGATGCTTGATGCGTCGGAATCACAGCTGAATTAAGCGGCCCGGTCAAAGGCCCAGCCTGCAGCGCCAGGCCCGCTCCACTCAGCATCAGACATTGTGAACTTCACCGGATAATGCAAGTCTATATGCAAGTTCACGTGCGCTGGAGTCAGACGTCTTGGTACTTTCGCGTCGTTTTTTTATCAATCTTGCTCTTGCCGGCCTTGCTTCTGGATCCACGGGAGCCAGTCTCGCGCTCGGACGAACAGAAAAAGTCAACGGCCAGGCAGCTCCCAGTCTGCTTCGGCGTGCGCTCGATGCTCTGGAGCGACATCACGAGAGCATCACCTATCGAGACGTTATCGGCGTCGCTGACTTCTCCCTTCCCTCGCGTACGCCGAGGTTCCACGTGGTGAACCTCGCCGACGGCAGCGTGCGCTCGCATCTGGTCGCGCACGGAAGGGGCTCGGACCCCTCTCATACAGGATGGCTCGAGCGCTTCTCCAACGAGCCCCGCTCGAATGCGACCTCCGCAGGAGCGTATAGCACGGATTCTTTCTATGTCGGTGCCCATGGTCACTCGATGCGGCTCCAGGGACTCGACCCGACCAACAGCAACGCCCTCTCCCGGGCGATCGTGGTGCACGGCGCGTGGTACGTGAGTGAGGAGATGATTGGCTACTCCGGCATGCTCGGTCGCAGCCAGGGCTGCTTTGCCGTCGCCGATTCCAGCCTGCCCGAAATCATGACGGCACTCGGGCCCGGCCGCCTGATCTACGCGGACAGAACCTAGGGGCACGTGGGCCGCGAGGCGGGTTTCCTCGCCAATGCAGAACTCACATCGGCGTGTTGAAGCGTTTGCGCCCTCAGCACCGCCGATCACGTCATGGGCTACCAGCGCTCCATGTACGGGCGCAGGTCGAGTTCGAAAGTCCAGGCGTCGCGCGGCTGATGGTGTAGGTACCAGTAGTTCTCGGCAATGTGCGCGGGATTAAGGATGCCGTCCTGCTCTTTCAACGCGTAACGGTCGGGGAAAGTCGTGCGGATGAACTCGGTGTCGATCGCTCCATCGACGACGACGTGCGCGACATGGATGTTGCGCGGTCCCAGCTCGCGCGCCATGCTTTGCGCAAGCGCACGGAGCGCATGCTTGGCGCCTGCGAACGCCGCGAAGTTGGCCGAGCCGCGCAGCCCCGCGGTCGCCCCGGTAAAAAGAATCGTGCCGTGGCCGCGCACAACCATCCGCTTGGCGACTTCACGCCCGTTCAGAAAGCCACCGAAGCAGGCCATTTCCCAGATCTTGAAGTACTTGCGCGCGGTTTCTTCGAGGATACTGCACGGCACGTTGGCTCCGATGTTGAACACCAGCACCTCAATGGCCCCGATCTCGCTTTCGATCCTTTCGACCAACGCGATGACCTCCTCTTCCTTGCGCGCATCGGAACCAAAGCCGTGGGCTTGGCCACCGGAAGCCCGGATGCTCTCGACCAGCGGTACCAGCTTGTCGGCATCGCGACGCGTCATACAGGCGGTGTAGCCACCCGCCGCAAAGCGCTTCGCGATCGCCCCGCCGGTCGAATCGCCAGCCCCGATCACCAGTGCGACCTTGGCGGCTGCTTTCATGACCATGCTGAGAGCCCTCTTATTGGTATACGACCGTTTAGGCTTGAACAATAGGCGAGGGACGAGACCGAAGTCAATCAAGCGCTCTTGCCCTTGCGCCTCCCGACGAGCGCGCCCCGGTGCCTGGGCGCGGTCAATCAAGTCGGGTTCAGCTTTTCGACGACTCTCCGGCTCGAGGCCAGAATCTCCTGCCGGGTGCGCTCGGTCTCGACCACACGCGCCATCACGATCGCGCCGATGCACTGCGCGAGCAGCGCCCACGCCTTGTCGGCGTCACCCTCGAGACGCTCGGCCCAGGCACGCTGAAGCTTCTTCAGGGATTTCTCGACGGTCGCCCGTACTTGCGGGCTAGAGCGCGCAATCTCCGGACCCAGGGCCGTCAAGGCGCAGCCGGATTCCGGGTGCAGCGCATGATGCGTGCTCAGGTAGCCACGCAGGCACTTGGCCACGTGGTCCCGCGGCGAATCGGCGGTGCCAGCAAGCATTTCGCAGCTGTTGTCGACCTCGCGGCCGATCAACTCCGCGAACAACTCGCCTTTGGACGCGAAGTGACTGTAGAAGGCGCCGCCGGTAAGGCCAATCGCTGACATCAATGCATCGATCCCCGTCGAATCGAAGCCGCCCTTCTTGGCGATAGCGCGGCTGCTGTCTAATAGTTTGTCGCGGGTGGCCTGCTTGTGGGCAGCTGTATAGCGCACGGTGCTCCTCTCTGCTCGGGCTCAAGATGTCTCGGTTGACGCGTCGCGAACCATAGCATATTGTTCGTTTACTATACGATCGTTTATCCAATCTACGCCTTTGCATACAGCTGAATCATGAATAAGCGCGTCGAGTTCTTTTTCGATGTCGGTAGCCCCGCCTCCTACCTGGCGTGGACGCAGCTGCCAGCCATCTGCGAGCGCGCCGGCGCGATGCTGGTGTACCGGCCGATGTTGCTCGGCGGCGTGTTCCAATCGACCGGCAATGTCTCGCCGGCCGCGGTTCCGGCGAGGTGGCGCTACACCACGAAGGATCTGGATCGCTATTCCCGCCGTTACGGCGTCGTGCTGAATCAGAACCCGCACTTCCCGATCATCACGCTGACGCTCATGCGCGCGGCCGCCGGCGTCCAATTACGCATGCCTGATCGCCTCCAGGACTTCCTGAGCGCCGTCTTCAAAGCGATTTGGGTCGAATCGTTGAATTTGAACGACCCGGCTCTGGTCGCCAAGGTGTTGCAGGATGCCGGGTTCAATCCGAACGAGATCGGCGCGCTGGCCGGCGATGCGGAGATCAAAGCGTCCCTGCGCGCGACCACGGACGAGGCGATTGCCCGCGGGGTATTCGGTGCACCGACGATGTTCGTCGGCGAGGAGATGTTCTTCGGCCAGGACCGTCTCGAATTTGTTCGGGAAGCCATTGCCTGACCCATTCGCTTTGTGACCCCTCGGGGCGCACCGACCCGCTCTAATCCGGAATAATATCCAGCCCGAGTTGCTTCGCTGCCTTGCGGACACGATCATCGAGGCTGAGGAGCGTCAATCCCACAATCGCTGTGCGGGCCACCAGCACTGACGCGAGATGGATCGCGTCCAGCGTTCGAATCGGTTCGCCAGGAAACGGTTGCCGCGCGCGCTCCACAATCTCCGGCGCGACGCGTAGGATCTGCCAGTGAGATGCCGCCGCCGTCAGAAGTGCGCGTCGATCCGCCGCCTCCGCCTCCGTCAGTTCTCCAAGTGCCGCCGCCCGAATTACCACGCGATCACACTCGATGAGGGTCAGATCCGAGGCAATGATGATTTCCGCGGCGGCAAGCGATCGACGCACATCGGCCGCCGAGTGTTCATCCAGGAGCCAAGCAAGGACTGCGCTCGACTCGGCGTACAAGTTCACCGTGAGCCGCGCTCTTCGTCGAGAAGCTCAGCGGCGCTGCGCCGGCCGCGGCGTGCGCGCGGCAGCGCCACGTACAAACTGGCATCGCCCTGAGAACCGAGAGTCAGCAGGCCTCGCCTCGCGAGCCCCAGCAAGCCGGGCGGCACCGAGGGATCAGCCAGCCCGCGCCCGGGCGGCGAGAACTCAGCAATTACCTCTCCCCGATCGGTCACCAGCACACTCTCGCCGGAGCGCACATGGCGAAGGTATTCGCTCAATCGGTTTTTCAGCTCGCGGATCCCTACTGTCTTCATAAAGATCAATGTAGCCTCATGAGGCTACATTGTCAAAAGATGCGCGCGAGTGGCATCAACGACATGACTTGGCGCCAGGTATACACCTTCTTGCCGTAGAGAGAGCCGTTAAATCAAAGACTTACTCATTGTTGACCCGCCGGTTGCGCGACCGGAGCTGCGTGAACGGGTGGCGATGCCGTGGGCCGCCCGGGCTTTCTGCCGCCGCAGGCCGCCATGCCGACGCACAATAACAAAGGCAGGAGCCATCTCGATTTCATGTTCAGACGAAACACCTCGCTTCGATGCATCGTGAGCAAAACCCATGGTACGCCAACCGCATTGCTGATCGCTATTGCTGAGGGCAAGGTTCCCGCGTGGTACTGCATTTCGGCGACTGGGGAATTGCTGATATCTTTCTGATGAAGTGCTTATATGAGATGCGACGCGCCATGGCGCTGCAACCCCTCACCTACCAAGTCGGCGACCTGAGCTTCAGCGGATACCTCGCGGATGGCTCTGGCGGGCGCACGGTACCTGGTATCTTGGTCGCGCACGAAGGCGGCGGCTTCTTGACCGATCACCCGACGGAGCGGGCGCAAATGATCGCCGATCTGGGCTACGTTGCGTTCGCGCTCGATCTATTCGGAGATCCACGGCCGACCTTGGAGGTCGCCAAACAGATCGTGCGGCAGCTCCGGTCCGATGCGCCCTTGCTGCGGTCGCGCGTGCAGGCGGCCCTCGCACTGCTCAGACAGCAGCCGAATGTCGACCCTGGCCGCGTCGCGGCGGTCGGATTTTGTTTCGGCGGTACGGCGGTGCTGGAGCTTGCGCGCAGCGGCGCGGAGATTGCCTGCACTGTCGGCTTTCACGCCGGTCTCACCACCTCGGCACTGGATGACGCACGTTTGATTCGCGGAAAGGTGCTCGTCTGTCAGGGGAACGATGATCCGATCGTCACCGCCGAACAGCGCGACCGGTTCGCCGCAGAAATGACCCGGGCGGCGGTCGACTGGCAGATGCATCTGTACGGCGGCGTCGGACACAGTTTCACCAACCGTCACATCGATGCCTGGAACATTCCCGGCTTTGCCTATCATGCCGGCGCCGACCGGCGCTCGTGGCGCGCGATGCGCGATCTTCTCAATGAGGTGTTTCGAGCAACAGGCGCTTGATGGTGCAAGCGCTGAGCCTCGCGGGGCTACTGGCCCCCGAATTGGCGCAGCATATTGCCTTGGATATCGGATCTGGAAAGCGATGGACCCAAACCGGTGTTGCGGAAGTAAAGCGCCTTCAAAAACGCCACATCGCCGGCGGTTATCCCGCTGGGCTTTTCACGTTCGCTGCAGCTCGGTGCCATCAGGTCCAGAATGCTCGGAAGCGGATCGCAGTGATCGGGCGACTGCACCAGCGTCAAGGCTGCCATGGAGACATAGTCGGCGATGGAGCCGATGGTGTAGCCCACGACCTTCGGCGTGTTGACGACGATGATGACGCTCACGATCCCGCCGTAACAGCACCCGGCGCCACGCAGACCGGTCTGGATGACCAGCGGCCATAGGGGCAGAAGACTAACGGGGCCGAGATGTTTCGGGTCAACGTTCAATATCCTACCGCCGCCGGCTGCCGTGAAGTACCAGCCCTGAATGGCGTGGCTGCTGCTCCTCAGCAGAAGTTTCATGGGCTGGTTGGGATACTTGACACCGAGCTGGCTGGAGGCCGATTTATAGACGGCGCTCATCAGCTTCTCGGGCTCGCTCGTGAACAATATCTTCACGTTGCCCTCGCAGTTCACGTCCGGCTGCACGGGTGCGCCCACCTTTTCGGCCACCGCGCGCAGTCGTGCCGACACAAAGGCGTTGTATGCGGGACTTAGCCCCAGCGTCAGGGGGCAGATGCTCTCTGGCCTGCCACCGCGCCAGCGCGTCAGGCCGCCCACGACCGCCGTATTTGACGGATAGGGCGTCGTGGCGTGGTGCACGATGAATTGATAAATGCTGTCTCCCGCCAGCTCCTGATCGGTCGGCGGTCTTGGCGCAATCACGGTGGCATCGGGCAATACGATGGGTGTGCTCGAGCCGGGATCCGGCGGCGGCGGGGCCGCCGGTGGCTTGGCGGCCGCAGCGTCAGGTCCGGCCGCGCGGGTCGTACGAGCAACGACCGCTCCTGCGGACAGGCTGCGGATCGCAACCGTTTCGGCGCCCACGCGCGAGAATTCCAAGCCGGTGCCATGAAGCAAAATTTGCAATGCCTCGCGAATCGGATATACACCATTCACGCCGCTCGCATGCAGGTGCGCAACGTCCGCGTCGGCAACGGCTACCTGTATGCCGCTTTGGGCCGAAAACTCGATCAGCGCGCTCGAAAGCGGCGATGCGGCAATTTGGAATCGAACGCCCCGGTCGAGCACATCGTCTGCGCGAGCCGTTGCAAGCCACGCAATCGACGCCACGAACGCGGTGAAGCCTATCAGACGAATTCGGACTTTATTCGCGGGCATCATTGTGGACACGCGACCGAATGAGAACTCCGTCGGCGCCCCGGTCGAGCACCTGAACGGAATAGATCTGCTCCAGAGCCTGCAGCCAATCGCGGACGTTCGCCGGGGAAACCGTGCCGGTGAACCGTGTCTGCTGAAACTCCGGCGCAACCACGATTCGTCGGGCACTGTAACGATTGACTTCATCGGCGACGTCCTCCAGGGGTTCACCCACGAATTGAAGTATCCCGTGGCGCCAAGATCCGGCGAGCTTGGGGTCGACGGATGCCACACTGAACCCGAGAGCGGGTTTCGAATAGGTCACTCGTTGACCCACGCCGGCGCGGATTGTCGCAGGAGCAAGGTTCGGGCCACCGGCCGCCTGTTTCGTGCCCGAGGCCACGTTGACCCGACCTTCGCTCACTGTCACCACGGTGTTGCTCGGGCCGATTCTCACGTCAAACGCAGTGCCTACCGCCGTCACCGTCAAGCCGTTGACATGAACGATGAACGGCCGCATCCGGCTGTGCGCGACTGCGAAAAACGCCTGCCCATGCTCCAGCTGCACGTCGCGCCGCGCCAGCGTGAAGTGCGCGCTGACCCGCGAATCCGGCGCGAGATCGATTTGCGAGCCGTCGGCCATGGTGATGCGGCGCTGCTCGCCGATTGCCGTATCGTACGCCTGGATTTGTGTGTAACGCACGAAGAGCCATGCGGCGATGCCGACGAGCAGCACAACGCTCGCCGCCAGCTTGATGAGCCCGCTGCGATGTTGCGGGCGCGCCGCGAGTGGGGCTGACTGATGCGGATACAGGGTCGCGCCCCTCGACTCGGCAAATCCATCCCAGAGGCTTTGCATCTGCTCGAAAGCCGGCAGGTTGCGCGAATCCGATCCGCACCATTCCATCCACTGCCCGGCAAGCGCCTGATCGTTCGATTCGTTCAGCCGCTGAACCCATTCGCTGGCCCTCTGCAATCGTGCGATCTCGTCTGCCGCAGGCATTGGCTTGCTCACAGCGAGAGCCTCCGCCGCACTTGATCGATTGGGGTACCATCGAAGCGCAGATGGCAATAAACCATTGCGTAGGTCACGTATCGTCGGACCATGCGCTCGGACAGGTTCAAGCGCACCGCAACCTCACGCTGCGCGACCCCCTCCAGTCGATGCAGGCTGAACACCTGCCGATACTTGATCGGCAGCTCCTCCAGATAGCCGAGAAGCTGGTTCGCGCGCTCGCGTTCCAGCAGCTGCTTGGCGGGGTCATCCGATTCACTGCGATTGGTGGCAAGTTCCGCGAACAGCTCCGCCTGTTGTTCGGCTCGGTGCCGGACACTTCGATGCCGCAGGCGGTCGACGGCGAGATTCGTGGCAATCTTGAACAGATAGGCCCGCAATAAGCTTGGCGTGCCGGGCTTCTGCAGTTGCAATAGACGGACGTAGGCTTCCTGGGCGACTTCCTTGGCCTCCTGCTCGGACCGCAGGCGCCCCGTGAGGTAGCCCACCAGCACGCGGTTGTGCTCGCGAAACAGATACGACACGGCATCGGCGCCCGAGGCAAAAGGCGCGCGTACGCCCTCGCAATCCGCTGTCTGCCGCTGCTCCGTGTCTGCCATGAAGCCGTGTCCTCTTCGGGAAGATTACACCCGTGCAGAAGATACGTTCGAGCGCCAAGAACCGGAACCGCCGGACGGCGGTTCCGGCGCAAGGAGACGAGGATTCAAGGCTCCGGCCCGCTTTCCCCGGGATGGGCGACGCCTTGCCTGATCAGCCGAAGCTATCGGCCAGCCCGGCACGTCAGCGCCGAATGAACAGCTTCAATAGCCTGAGTGCACGCGCGCCGTACGGCGGCCGCAGGCCCACGAGCCCCGCGACATCCAGGCGCGTCTGATAGAACACCGAGCGTGCGTGGCTGAAGCGCTCAAAGCCGGATTCTCCGTGGTAGGCACCCATGCCGCTGGCGCCGAGGCCTCCGAAGGGCAGCTCCTGCGCCATGAAATGCATGGCTATGTCGTTCACCGTCGCGCCTCCGGAGTGCGTGAGGGCAAGAACCCGCTGCATCTCGGCTCGATCACTGCCGAAGTAATACAGCGCGAGCGGCCGCGGCCGCGCATTGATGTCCGCGACCGAATCGTCGATTCGCTCGTAGCAGAGTACCGGCAGCAGAGGGCCAAAGATCTCCTCCTGCATGACCTGCATTTGCGGCGTGGCATCGAGTATGAGCGCCGGCGCAATCACTCGCCCGCGCGCACCGCCGGCCTCGCTCCGCGGCTCCAAGGCGACCACGCGCGCCCCCTTGGCGGCGGCGTCGGCGATGAGCTCCCGCATGCGCTCGGCGTGGCGCTGGCTCACCATGCTGGTGTAGTCCGGATTGGCGGGCAGCCCGGGATACGCGCGCCCGACCCATTCGCTCGCCAGCCGCACGAAGCCGTCGAGCCGTTCGCGCGGCACGCATACGTAATCCGGCGCGATGCACATCTGCCCGGCATTGGCGAGTTTGCCGAGCATGATGCGATCGACCGCACGCTCAAGATCCGCCGAGCGGCCGATCAGCGCCGGACATTTGCCCCCGAGCTCCAGGGTCACAGGAACGAGGTTCGCCGCCGCGGCCGCCATCACACGGCGTCCGACCGAGGTCGAGCCGGTGAACAGCAGATGATCGAACGGCAGGCGGGAAAATGCCTCGGCCACGTCCGCGCCGCCCGTGATCACGGCCAGCTCCCGGGCATCGAAGTATTCGCCCGCCAATCGCTGCAACAGCGAGCTCACCGTCGGAGTGAGTTCGGACGGCTTGATCATGCAGCGATTTCCGGCGGCGAGAACGCCGGCCAGCGGGCCGAAGGTGAGCGTGAGCGGGAAATTCCACGGGCTGATGACGCCAACCACTCCCAGGGGTTGGCGCACGATCTCGGCGCGCACTCCCGGGGCGCCTGCCGGCAATCCGATGTGCCGGCGCCGCGGACGCATCCAGCGGCGCACATGTCTGCGGGCATGTTTGAGCGCGGAATACGCGGGCAGTACGTCCATGAAGCGCGTCATGGTCGAATGCCGCTGCCCGAAATCGGCGGCGGCCGCCTCGCAGAACGCGTCCTGATGCGTCACCAGCAAGTCGAGCGCGCGGTCCAGGCGATCCATGCGCGTGCGCGCGCCGACGACGCCTTCGGCACGGAACGCCGCCTGCTGCGCTTCGAGCAGCAAGCCGGCATCGCCAGGTTCATTCATGAGACACCCCTCGGCTGCCCAGCCGCAATGCATTGCCGATGACTGAAACGGAACTTAAGCTCATCGCGGCGGCGGCCACCATGGGCGAGAGCAACACGTCAAACGCCGGGTAGAAAACCCCGGCGGCAACGGGTATGGCGAGCGCGTTGTACGAGAAGGCCAGAGCGAGATTCTGCCGGATGTTGCGCATCGCGGCGCGGCTCAAGCGGCACGCTCGAACGATCCCCGCGAGATCGCCTTTCACCAGCGTGATGCCGGCGCTCTGGATCGCGACCTCGGAGCCGGTGCCCATCGCGATTCCCACATCGGCGCAGGCAAGCGCCGGCGCGTCATTGATGCCATCACCCGCCACCGCCACCACCCGGCCGGCGGCTTGGAGGCGTTTGACGATCGCACTCTTTTGCGCGGGCAGGACCTCCGCTTCGATGTCGGTGATGCCGAGCTGCCGGCCGATGCATTGCGCCGTTCGCCGGCTGTCGCCCGTGACCATCACGATTTTGAGGCCCCGCGCGCGCAATGCTCGCAGCGCCGCGGGGGTGGACGATTTGACCGGGTCGGTTATCGCGAGAAATCCGAGCAGAGCTCCGCCGCGCGCCGCGAACACCACGGTCGAACCCTCATCGCGCAGATGGTCGGCCTCGGCCGCGGCCGGGCTCAGGTCGATTCCGCAGGCCTGCATGAGCTTGATGCCGCCAAGAGCCACCGTCTCCCCGCCCACCGATCCGCGAACCCCCTCGCCCGCGATCGCGGCGAAGTCCTTGACCGCTGCCGGCCGAACCGGCTGGCCGGCGGACATGGTTCGAACGGCGTGCGCCAGCGGATGCTCGCTCATTTGCTCCAGGCCTTGCGCCACACTCAACAGGGCCTCGCGATCAGCGTCGGATACAGGGCGGATCTCCGTCACCCGAGGTTTCCCCTCGGTCAGGGTGCCGGTCTTGTCGATGACCAGCGTGTCCACTTTTTCCAGACGCTCGATCGCCGCCGCATTCTTGATCAGAACCCCTGCCTGCGCCGCGCGGCCGACCGCGACCATGATGGACATCGGCGTCGCCAAACCGAGCGCGCAGGGACAGGCAATGATCAATACCGTCACCGAGGACACCAGTGCGTGCGACAGCACGGGGGCCGGACCCCAGCCGAGCCACGCGGCGAAGGCCACCGCGGCGACGAGAATGACCGCCGGCACGAACCAGCCGGCGACGCGATCGGCGAGACGCTGTATGGGCGCCTGGCTTCGCTGTGCGGCCAAGACCAGCGCAATGATCTGCGCGAGCAGGGTTTCGCGGCCCACCTTATCGGCGCGCATCACGAATACACCCGCGCCGTTGATCGAGCCGCCCACGGTGCGCGCCCCGACGGTCTTCTCGACCGGCATCGGTTCGCCCGTGAGCATCGACTCATCGACGCTGCTCGCGCCGCTCAGCACCACTCCATCGGCGGGGACCCGCTCCCCCGGACGCACGCGCAGTCGATCTCCGGCGCGCGCCTCGTCCAGCGCAATGTCGATTTCGACGCCGTCGTCGGCCACACGGTGTGCGATCGGAGGCGCGAGTTTGAGCAACGCCCGA
>Ga0181532_10005157_pt1 | contig 11182 bp, 8 predicted proteins | sample PEATcosm2014_Bin_33_FD_119768 | JGI IMG/M metagenome (GOLD analysis project Ga0181532, IMG submission 119768) | Peatland microbial communities from MTU Mesocosm Facility, Houghton, MI, USA - PEATcosm2014_Bin11_30_metaG | ecosystem: Environmental > Terrestrial > Soil > Wetlands > Peat | place...
CCGTAGCCGACGTGACGCGCTTCATCCTGCATCACGAGGCGGAAAATCTTCTTGTCCACGTCGGTGGGCGACAGGTATTCGCTGAATCGGAACATGGTAAGCACGTTGCCCTCGGCTACCAGGTGCAGCGCAACCGACATCTCGCTGAACGAATCGGCGTCGCGCAGATGCTTCAGCGCCATCTCGTTGATCGGGCTCGCCTGCATCAAGCCCCAACCCGTCGTGAGCGCGCGCTTGCGAAAAACCTCCGCATGGCGCGCCTCGTCCATCGCCTGCGCCGCAATGAACGAACGGACCTCGATAAAGTCGGGGTTGAGCCGCGGCAACCACATCGCAGGCGTATCGGTCGCGATCATTTCCACTTCGGTGAGGAAGGTCATCAACTGCGAGAGCGCCTTGCCCGTGACCTCGGGCAGCTCAACCCCTTCCAGGCGATCCCATGGAATGTCGGTGGTGGCGTTCCACTGGCGCGACACCGCTTCCTCGTAGTAGCTCTCGGTGTTGAACGCCCACAGCTCGCTCTTGCGCGAGACCCATGGCTGCGCGTCGGGCACGCCTTCGGGGATCTCGGCGCCGCGCGGCGCGTAGGATCGGTTGGCGCGAACCTTCTCGGGAATGTCGGTGTACCCATAGGTTCCAAGGTTGAGGTCGCGGTAGGTCAGTCCGCGGCGCGGGTTGGCTTCTTCGGGACTGATTTTCTCGGTCGCCGACTTCATCCACGACAGGTCCATCTCGCCGGTCCTGATCGTGTATAGCCACTTGTCGATGAAGTCCTTGTCCTCGGTAAAGTTCGTGGTCGAAAGGTATGCCATCGTCGCCGCGCCTCCGCGCTCTGCTTGAAACCCTAGAAGCTCACTTCGAGCTTGCTCGACAGATCGAAAAATTCCTGGATCGATTCCATGAACCGGTAGAGTTTGTCGTGACCGTCGGGATCGTCGTAAACAATCTTCAAGCGCTCGCCGAAATGCGCCAGCGTGTTGATGTCGTGCGCGGAATCGGCCTCGCCGTTGCGCCGGATGTTTTCGATCATCTCGCGCCACACCCGCGAGTCGCCCTCGATCTGAAAATCGACTTTCTTCAGATCGATCGCCGGCACTTCGCTGACGTTCTTGAGATCGAAAACCTCGAACTCGAGCACGAAGTTGCGCGCCTTGCCGTTGACGCCGACGGTTACGCCGAAGGTCGTGTCGATAAACCCCAGCCGGCGGAATTTTTCCTCGTTCGCGGCCATCTGCGCCTTGAGCGCTTCGAAGTAATCAGTGGAAGGAAAGCTAATCGCCATAAATCGATGAACCCCGCCAGTCTCCCAATAAATTGATCGATGCTGAATAAATCTAGGATTAAACGACCCAATAAGGCAAGCAAACGCCCTAAAACGCCGCATCTTTGTTGAATACCAAGCGTTCTGGTGCCGTTCTCCTCGCCCGTCACGCCGCCCAAGTCAGGGTGCGGCTGGCCGCGCCTCCCATCTCGACCCGATCGTTCCCCTTCTCACCCGGGGACGCTCACAATCGCTTTGCGCTAGGCGTGGATTCGCGGACGCCGGCCAGACCACGGTGCGGCTTGCTCGATTTGCGCGGCCAGCCGTAGCAGCAAATCTTCGCGGCCGTACGCAGCTACGAGCTGAACCCCGACCGGGAGGCCCTCGCGCGTCATGTGCAGCGGGAGCGAGATGGCCGGATTGCCTGCCACGTTCCATGGAATCGTGAACGGGCTGACCTCGGCCATCCGCCGTCCGATGTCGGCTGGATGCTCGCCCGGTCCGAGCTTGAAGAATCCGAGCGGCGGCGCGGGAGTGGCTAAAGTCGAAGTGACGAGGATGTCGAATCCGCCGCTCCACCATCGCGCGGTCGTCCGCGAGAATTCGTTGATCCATTCGCGTGCGACGATCAATTCGACAGCCGACACCTGCCGGCCACGCTCGACGAGAAACCAGGTCCACGGATCGAAATCTTCGGCGACGACGGAGCGCCCAAGTATTCTTTCCGCGTCCACCGCGTGGCCGGCTTCGCCGGATGCGATCAGAACGCCGACCGGGTCGCCGATGCGCTCGTCGTCGAGCGCGGCGGGATGATTTTGCTCCACCTTGTGGCCTAGCGACTCCAGCAGCTTGGCGCAGTTGCGAACCGCGGCCGCGCAATCGGCGCCGATGCCCGGATGGAATGACGGCGCGCGATCCATGAAGCCGATTCTAAGCAGGCCAGGCGGTAGCGCTGCTTCGTCGCGATACGGACGCGCAGGAGCCGGCGCCGTGTAGGGATCGCCGGGCATGTACCCGCCGACCACGTCGAGCGCCGCCGCCGCGTCGCGCACCGATCGCACCAGAGCGCCTTCCTCGCCGAGTCCGTGCCAGATGTCGGCGTGAAGCGGTCCGATCGAAGTCCGGCCGCGCGAAGGCTTGAGCCCGACGACTCCGCAGAATGACGCCGGAATGCGAATCGAGCCGCCCGCATCGTTGCCGTGGGCGATCGGGACTATCCCGGACCCAACCGCCGCGCCCGCGCCGCCGCTCGATCCACCGACGCCGCGTTCGAGATTCCAGGGATTGCGAGTAGCTCCCCATGCGCGAGTTTCAGTCGCGATCGACGGACCCCATTCAGGCACCGTAGTCTGTCCGATCGCAATCAGGCCGGCGGCGCGAAATTTCGCGGCGACATTGGAAGTGGATCGCGCCGTGACCCGCGCGTCCTTGAACGCTTTCCATCCCCAGCTAATCGGCTCGCCGGCCACCATCTCGGACAGATCTTTCAGCAGGAAGGGTACGCCGTGAAAAACACCCGGTGGATGCTTTTGCCCCGTGGCGGCCTCGGCGCGCGACTTTTCGAAGCGCGGATAGATCACGCAATTCAGTTGCGGGTTGATGCGTTCGACGCGTTCGATTGCTGCGTCAACCAATTCGCGCGCCGTGGCCTTACCCGTCGCGACGAGATTGGCCTGCGCGGTCGCGTCCATCCAGGCGAGTTCGTCGCGATTGAGAGGTGTAGTCATGGCGCTAACCCTACCGCGACCCAGCTGTTTCGTCCATCACAGGTAGAACCACCCTGCCCCATCGCACCGGGAATTACGTTGCGTGTGACACTCACGCCGCCAAAGCGCACCGAAAGTTCAGGGTGTCATAGTTCAGCCTGAATGGACGCCGACGATAGTGCTATTGGTCATTTTGGCCGCAATTCGCGGATGTTTGAGCGAAGGAGCTGACATGAAAATCGGGAACTTACTTTGCGGCATTCTACTCGCCGGCATATTAATTGCCGGCAGCGCGGCGCCGGGCCGCGCGCAACTCCAGGTGCGGCTGCGGCCGCCGAATGTGACGGCCTACTGTTCGCCGGTTGGCTCCGGCGGCGCGTCAGTCAGCACAAGCTGCCCCGCGGCCGCGGGACTGACGGACTATCTATGGAAATTCGACGCGACTTGCAGCAGCCCCGCCTCGACCGTGAGCGGAGTTGTGACCGTGACGGGAACTCAGGGCGGAACCTTGTCATATGAATTTGACGAGGTCGGCGGCGGCGCGCCGGAACTGGACGATGCATTCCCGCCGATTCAGGCGAGCGCAACGAACACGGCTATCGTCGTGACCGTTCCCGCGATTAGCAGCGGAGGAGCATGCGTTGCCTGTGCATTCTGCTCACAGCAATAGGCGCGGGGGTCGCGACGGCGCAGTATTAAGAACAACGCGCTCCGTTGTCGCGCTCTTTCTCGTTTTAATACTGGGTGCAGGGGTCAGCCCCTGCCCGGCGCTGGCGCAACCGGGAATCGACGGGACGCCCACCAAAGGCGTTGTAACTGCAACGACCAGCTTCGCCACCACCTATCCTACTGGCTTTGGCTCGGCGAACGCGGGCGATTGCTGCATCATCCAGTGGTGCGGAAATGAAGCCCTTTCCACTACGGCAGGATGCAACGAAAGCGGCTCAGGATGGACAGCTATCTGGACGTCGGGCGGTTATACTTGGGGAAGCGGTGGCAACCGCGATGCTCAATGGCTGACGCACGTCTATACGGGAACCGGCGACACAGCGCCTACCTGCGACCTTGCGACCGCCGGCAGCGGCTCTTACAACCTGTTTTGTTACAAGACCGCAAACGGATGCACATTCGGAACAGGCCCAACGAATAAAAACGGTGTGGCGGGCACTGTCGTCTCCGGACCCGGGATCAGCGGCACGGCTGGCGATGCTCACCTGTTCGGTGGATGCGCGGCGAGCGCAAATACCTTCACCAACTACAACGACAGTCTCAATCAAGAAGTGACGCAATCGGAGAGCATCGCATCGTCGCAGGAGGCGGATGTAGTCATCGCCAGTTCGGGCACGCAGCCGACAGCGCAGGCGACGACCTCGGGCACCAGCTACAACAGCGGCATCGAGGCCGACCTTGAAGCGAGCGTTGTCCCGACCGCGACTGCGACAGCAACTGCGACTGTGACCGCGACACCGACTGCAACCGCGACCGGTCCCACGCCGACTGCGACAGCAACTGCGACTGCCACGGCCACGACAACTCCTACCGCGACCTATACACCAGATAACCTTGTGGCTATTCCGCTCATCGACCAGCCCACAGCTTTCTATACGCCTGCCGGTGGCACGCAGTCGTTCGAGCTTGGCCTCTACCAAGGAACCAACAACATCGCGACTGCCTCGCCGCTCCACGCCGCTGCCGCCGCTTCCGCAGCAGCAGCCATCACGCCTCTCTGTAATAATGGCTCGCCACCGGCGCCTACCTGCACTGAGGGCGGAACCGGGGTGGTCGGCCTAGTCGCCATCGGCTTTTCCAACTCACAACAGCAGACCTGCACCGGCTCGACTCATACTACGGACCAGATGGCTCCAACCTCGCCACAGTCCTGTACGGCTTCGGGCACGCCGTGGGCTTGTTGCACCGGCGCCGGAACCGGTCCGACGTGCGCCAGTTTTCAGGGCTGCGTGAGTGGCAGTTTCGGGGCCGATGCTTACAGCGGACAGATAGCTTCCACGCCTACCGTTAATAGCGACGTGTACTTCGTGGATTGCGATCAGCCAACCAGAGTTACGCCTAATTGGAACTCCAGCCTGACAGGGACGGAGTGGTCATTGTGCGAAGGCCAGGTGGCAGATTCCGGCTTGACGGACGCTCAGATTCAAGCAGCAACGATGGAAATTACTTCTGGCAACCCTGGACCGTCGGGACTTGTTACGCTGTCCAGCATGTCTCATGCTCCGCCCTGCGTCCTGGGCGATACGTCAGTGATAGATGCCTGTTTTGTTGAATATGAAGCGGGCGATGTGATCCGTCTCGCTAAAGAAAAGTTCCCGAATCTTAAAATCTTGTACCTGTACACTCGCGCCTATGGCGGCTGGGCTATCACCACCCTTGCCCCGGAGCCTAACGCTTACGAGTACGGTTTCAGCGCGCAGTGGCTGGTTCGGGCGCAGATCAATCAGGCTGACAACGGCGGCGCGGCAAGTGCGGTAGATGGAAACCTTGCGTATTCGGCTGCTCCGGTTGTCCTGTTCGCGCCGTATCAATGGGCATCGGGCGCGACCGCCAACAGCGAAGGCACCGTGTGGCCCGACCTGAGCACCTACTTTCAGACCGTGGACTGGATTCATTACGGAGAGCCGCTAGGCGTGCCCGAAACGGGATCGGTCATGTACAACTATTTTGAAGGGACCTCTCTCAGTGGCGCACGCGACTTAAATTACACGACCTGGTTTCGGCCTGCGGCGATAGCTACCGCGACGCCAACCATCACTGCGACCGCCACCGCCACGGCAACGCCCACCGTTACGGCGACACTTACGGCAACGCCGACTGCGACGGCTACTTCAACAGCGACACCGACCGGTACTGCGACCGCAACGGCCACAACAACGGCGACGCCATCCGCGACGCCCACTGCCACGCCGACCGGCGCGAGATCTCCCGCATTGATGCAGCACCATCTCGGGCAAACATGGTGGTGGGAATCACCTTGGGTAGGGCGGTGACCGATGGCGATCCGTGAGGCATGCGAACGCCCCGTAGATGCCGGACGCCGGACAGAAGAGCAATCCGCGTCCAAGCTGGCCGGCGTCCGCAATTATCTACGCCGTCGAGCATCCCGAATTCGGGGTGACGTCGCAAAATCCCGTATCGATCCTGCGCCAAGTCCGAAGCCGGCGATCCGTACCGGTATCGCGAGCTAGCCGAGGCGATGGAAGAAAAAAACCTGCGCTATCTCTCCGTGCCCGGCACGCACTAACGTGCCGACGCTTGCTTGTTGGCGCCGCCGGTAGCCAGTTCGTCGTCGATGATCTCTTCGAACTTGGAAGCCGGCTGCGCGCCCGTTAAAGGCCGGCCATCAATAAAAAACGCCGGGGTTCCGTCCACGCCGACTTTCTCGCCGGCGGCCTGGTCGCTTTTGACCTGGCTGTCGTACTTCGCCTTGTCAAGGCACGCGTCAAACTGACCGGTATTGAGTCCGAGCTTCTTGGCTGTCGCCTTCAGATCGGCGGGCGCCAGCTTGCTCTGATCGGCGAACAGCGCATCGCGGAACTGCCAGAACTTGCCCTGGTCGTTGGCACATCGCGCGCCCTTCGCGGCGTCAAGCGCGTGTGAATGGAACGGCAGCGGGAAGTCCATGTGTACGATGCGAATCTTGTCGCCATATTTCGCCCGCAACTGCTTCAGAGTGTCTTCCGTTTTTTTGCAGAAGGGACACTGAAAGTCGGTGAACTCGACGATCGTGACGGGCGCATTCATGCCGCCGAGCGCGGGATGGCCGCTGCTGTTCAGCGCGACGCGCTGGGGCTCCAGTAAAATCTTCACCGGCGCTTCCTTGCGCAGGCGTTCGAGCAGCGCCTGGCGGTTCATCATTTCCATCAGCTGCGGTTTGAGCTTGTCGAACGGCGCGGTGCCTGCGGACTTGTTCTTGTCGTAAAACTTCTTCGCGTCAGCTTCGGTCACGGCCGATTTGCCCGCGTATTCTTTCTTGAGGTAGTCATCGGCACTCAGCTTGTCGCGCTGTGCGGCTTGCTCGATCAGGTAGTCGTTAGTCATCGACTCGAGCGTCTGGCGCCTGAGATCGAAAGTCTTGTCGGCGATCAGTTGATCGACGCGCTTTTCGAGCGCCGCGCGCATCTGATCGAGCTGCGGTTTGACTTTTGCGTCGAGGTCCTTCTCGCTGATTTTGTGATCGCCAACCGTGGCGACTACCGCGTTGGGGTCGTCGGCCCATGCGGGATGCGGGCCGATGGCCGCGCACACGATTGCGATGGCGGCGGCAATAGCGGGAACGATACTCCGCGCGGAGCTGGGGCGAATTCGCCTCGACTGATTCATGTTTAGCAGCATCGTATAATGTTCGAACTCCCTCGTTAGTGATAACCCGCAAATACTAGCATGCGACAAGGGTGCTGTCGCGATGCTGAAAACGATGCATTTGCCCAGATCGCCGCGACTCAGCTAACCTGACATTTGCTTTGAAACCTAATATCGCAGCCTCAATCGGAATGCTGGCCGCGGTCCTGCTGATCTTTCCCGCGCAGGCGCGAGCGGCAGGCAACGAAAACGAAACCCGACTCAGCGTCCTGGTGGACTGTCATTGCTCCGATCCGGCCGGCGAAAGCTTTTGCTCCGACTTCAAGGACAAAGTTCGCGATTCAGTCGCATATCGGCTCGTCGATCACGCCGACGCATATGGTATCGGAGTGCATCTCTGGTGTGTGGACTTGTTTGCGGGACTCCCGGGAGTCGATAGCAAGCTTTCCGGCACGATGTCCGCGGTATCGGTCGCATTCACGATCTATTCCGACAAGCTACCGGGCGAAGTGTACGAAGATTCCTCCGTGTTTCGAGTCGGCAAAGGCGCTGCCGACGAGATGTCGGGCAGAATCCTGGCCGCCGTCGGTCAGCTTGCCACCGCCAACAAGGCGGTATTCGAGCATATCCGCGCAACTCCTAAGCCTGCAGCGACGCCGACCCAGCGCATCATCGAGTAACGCTTCAAAAAGGCCGGGTTTTCCAATACCTTTTTAGCTCGCGCGAGAGTGGCGGAATGGCAGACGCGCCGGACTTAGGATCCGGTGCCGCAAGGCGTGGGGGTTCAAGTCCCCCCTCTCGCATTTCTTCGACTCGCCAGCCTTTCAAGCACCGCGGCACGTCGCCTATTTGATTGCCGCCCATGCAGCGGAGGCGGCCTGGAACCAGGCGTCACCAAGCTCGCACGCGAGCGTGTCGGTATTCATGCGGATCGGCTGGTTTGGCGCTTGGCTTTTTAGCCATAGATCCGCATAGGCCGCGATCGCATTTACCTGGGACTGCTGGATCGCATCCATGTCCATATTCGCCAGGTAGGTAAACTGGGCGGCGGTCATACCGCCAGGCGCCGTCCAAATGCCGGCAGGATCCTTTACCGGACTGATCAGCGGATTCATCCTCACGATCCGGCTCTTTATGGGGTCCTTAAGGCCCTTGCTGGCGCCGGTCATGGCATATGCGAGATAGGATGCGATATCAGGCGGGTCGTCGAGAATCGAAGTCGCCAGCTTGTGCAGATCCGCAACGAGGCCCGTATCCGCGGGTGGCCGCAGGTACGGTGATGATGCAGCGCCAGAAGGCAGCGGCGGTAACGCGACCGATCCGGTCCCCAGACTCAGTGCGACAATGTCCATGGGATTTTGCCCCAGCGCCAAGGCCTCGGCGACCGCCGCCAGCACCGGGTTGTTGCATCCAGCGATGGCGCCATCCCAATACCTTCCCGGCCGATCGGGGAATTGCGCCGGCCCGTCAAAGTAATTGACGGGCGCGTTGGTCGAGGCGTGGAGCGCCTCGGCCAGCGTCACGCTGGCGGCGTCGCCGGTGCCCCAGGCTGGGCCCGAGGCCGGCGCGGAGCGGAAAAACGTGGCACGGTTGCGATCGTAATCGAAGCCGGTGATCAACAGATGTATGTCCGCCGATGCCCCCGTGCGGCGCACCCCTGCCGCTGCGGATGTCAACGGAGACGTTCCGCGAGTGGGCAAAAACCCCTGAATCGCCTGAAGTTTGTTCGCGGCGCTGTATTTGGGCCCCATTCCGGTGAGATCTCGGAGCGCTCGATCTCCCCAGGAAGTCGTGGGCGAGAAAATCGACTCGCGGTTCTGCTGATTCTGAAAATATGAAAGTAGCGCGCCGAGCGTCAGGTTCTCGACGAGGCCGCCAAGCACCAGACTTCCGCCCGAGTTAGCAGCGACAAGGTCGAAATCAGCGAGCACGTCGTGTCCTGACTTCTGGTCACCGTAAAGCGCGCGCAGCGCCATTACTTCAATCAGCGCCCAACTGCCGCCGCCATCAAGCGTTAGAATTCGGTAGGCCATGCCGTTTTCCCCGCTTTCTATTCCACAAGAAGTGGACAGTTGCAAGCAATTTGTGTCTTTCTGTCGAAGTCGTGCGGAACGCTAAATCCTGACCGAGCGAGGGAACGGTGGCGGGGCGCTCGCGAGATTGCGAGCGCCCCGTGGTATGCGTGCTTACTGTTCGGGCGCCAGTTCGACGCGGCGGTTTTGCGCGCGCCCTTCGGCAGTGTCGTTGGTCGCCACGAAATTGGTCTTGCCGTAGCCGTGTGGATGCAGCCGGCTTTCGGCGATTCCATCCTTGATCAGGTAATCGACGACCGCGTTCGCGCGCCGGTCGGACAACCTCACGTTGTACTCCTCGCCTCCGATCGCGTCGCAATATCCGTTCACGTCAATGTCAACGCCGGGATTGGCCTTGAGAGTTGAGGCGGCCTCGTCCAGCACGGCGGCATCGCCAGGACGGATGTTCGATTTGTTGAAATCAAAATGCACGCCGCGCAGTACCAGCTTCTCCTTCAACGGCGGAGGTGGGGGCGGTGGTGGCGGAGGCGGCGGGGGCGGAGGAGGTGGTGGGGGCGGAGGAGGTGGTTGAACGATCGGATCGCAATAGTAATGGCCCGCGACTCCGCCTATTACCGCGCCGATTCCCGCACCCGCAACCGCACCCGTGATAGTTCGCGAGCTCTCGCCGGGATTGCCTGCGTTGTCGCCGACAGCATAGCCAACGCCAGTGCCAATCAGCGCGCCGGCGGCGGCGCCGTAAACAGTGCACCAACTCACCTCGCGTTGCTGCGCGCATCCGCTCAAGAGCAGCGCGATGCCGGCCACGGCCGGCAATAGAAACGACGATATACGCGATTGAATCTTCATGTCCCCTCCCACAGGCGATCTATGCCGTCGCTCAGCGCCGTCCGCTCCAGCAGACACCCATGCGCCGCGAACGGCGTCACCCTAGTTCAGGGACATGTCGGAACAATTAGTCGCGGATTAACAGAATGTGACGTAAATGCGGGCTGGATCTCGATCAGATGGTCAGGCTCTGCGCTTCCCATAGCGCGCGGAAACGGCCGTCGCGCAGCGCGCTGAGCGACGACCAGTTGCCCGACTCGACCACCTTCCCGCCTTCGACGACGTAAATCAGATCGGCCCATCGGATGGTCGACAGGCGATGCGCGATCAATACGACGGTGAGTTCGCCGCGGCGGCTGTCGATCGCATCGAGCACCCGTCCTTCGTTTTCGGAATCGAGGCTGTTGGTCGCCTCGTCCAGAATCAGCATCGAAGGGCGGCGCAGGAATGCGCGCGCCAGCGCGAGGCGTTGGCGCTCTCCCTGCGACAGCATCATTCCACGATCGCCGACGATAGTATCGAGCCCGCCGCTTAGTCCCGCGACGAAATCGAACGCGGACGCCTGTCGAAGCGCCGCGAGCATTTCCTCCTCGCTGGCGTCGGGGCGCGCCCATTTGAGGTTTGCACGAATCGTGTCGTGAAAAAGAAACGTGTCGGGCGCCACAAAGCCGATTTGATCGCGCCATCCGCGCATGCCTTCGGGTCCGAGCGGCCGGCCGTCGAGTCTGAGCGTCCCCGAGTCGGGCGCGACGAGGCCCATCAGAATGTCGGCGATGGTACTCTTGCCGGCTCCCGACGGCCCCACCAGCGCGACGATTTTTCCCGCCGGGATCACCAGGCTCAAATCGTTTACCGCGGGCGCTCGTCCCTCGCTGTAAGTAAACGATACGCCCTCAGCGGCAAGTTCGCGGGTGAGCGACTGCCGATCGTGCGAATGCACCGCCGGCTCAGCGGCAGCCGCGCATCGGGCCTCGATATCCAGCAGGTTGGCGAACGATGGCAGCGCGTTGACGAAGGCGCGGTAGTGGTACTGGCCGCTC
>Ga0181532_10005158_pt1 | contig 11181 bp, 8 predicted proteins | sample PEATcosm2014_Bin_33_FD_119768 | JGI IMG/M metagenome (GOLD analysis project Ga0181532, IMG submission 119768) | Peatland microbial communities from MTU Mesocosm Facility, Houghton, MI, USA - PEATcosm2014_Bin11_30_metaG | ecosystem: Environmental > Terrestrial > Soil > Wetlands > Peat | place...
CGAGCACCAGCTCCGCCTTCGTAATCGGAGTTACCAGATATCCCTCATGCACCCCGCGCGCCTTATCGTCGATATACAGCATTCCCCCGCCGATCATTACCGACACGAACATCGCCAGCGAGATCGATCCCGGCAGCAGAAACTTCATGTATTCGATATAGGGATATAACTCCACCACCTCCAGAGCCGTCTGTTGCAGCAGTCGCGGCGACACATCGGGTTGGTTCAGCGCGTCGGTCAAGCTCGTCATCTCGTCTTCGAGCGTCGAACTCATGAAGTTGTCGCTGTTGTCCACAATCAGCGCAATCCGTGGATGATTCTTTTCGTAGACCATCTTCGAATACTGCGGCGGAATAATCACCGCTCCCTGAATCGTCCCGTCGCGCACCGCTTCCCTGGCCTGCACTTCGTTGTCATACGGGACCGCAATAAACGTACGCATGTTCGCCCGTACCGCGTCAAACGCTTCCTTGATCCGGATCGCCTGCGTCCCATGATCCTCATCGACGATCCCCATCTTTGCGTCTCGGATCTTCCCGCCAAACGCATTGCCGAGGACAATGAGCTGTACCAGCGGCATCACCATCGATACCATCATCAGCGTCGGTGACCGGAAAAACTTACGCATCTCGCGCTCGATAATCGCCATCATCCGGTTCATGGGCGCAACCCCGGACTCTGCGGCATCTGGTACCCATATGCTTTTACCAGTTCATCGCGCAACTGCCGCCCTGTGTAGTGGACAAACACATCGTCCAGCGTCGTGTTCTGAACGGTGAGCGTCTTCAACGGCACACCGGCCACGACCGCCGTTTCCACCAGGTTGGTGGTCGTGCCCGATCCGTTCGACGTCAGCACCCGGAACATTCCCGCGCTTTCGTTTTGCACCGATGTCACCCCCGGCAATCCCCGCAGCCGCTCTTCCCAATCGGCAGGCGGATGCTCGAAGTGGGCCTCAATCACAGTCGATCCCGGGACGCTCGCCTTCAACGCCTCCGGAATATCCAGCGCCACCAGTTTCCCGTGATCCACAATCGCAATCCGGTTGCAGAGCCGGTCCGCTTCGTCCATGTAGTGCGTCGTGATCAAAATCGTAAGATTGCGCTTTGCCTTGATGTTCGACAACATCTCCCACACCGCGACGCGCGATACCGGATCCAGCCCGGTGGTGGGCTCGTCCAGGAAAAAAATCTTCGGACTGTGCACCAGTCCCCGCGCAATCTCCAACCGCCGCCGCATCCCGCCCGACAGAGTTTTCGTCTGCGCGCCTCGCCACTTCGTCAGGTCCACGGTCTCCAGCAGTTCCGCAATCGCCTCTTTGCGCCGCTTCGCCGGAACGTCATAAAGCTTCGCGTAAATATTCAGATTCTCTTCCACCGTCAAGTCCAGATCGCTGGTCAACGCTTGCGGAATCACTCCAATCGTCTGCCGCACCGCATTCGGATCGCGCGCCACATCATGCCCCGCCACCAGCGCCGTCCCCGCCGTGATCGGAATCAGCGTGGTCATCATCCGGATCAGCGTCGATTTCCCTGCTCCATTCGGCCCCAGCAGCCCAAAAATCTCTCCTTCTTTCACCGTAAAGGAAATGTCGTCCACCGCGGTGAAGTCTCCGTACCTCTTCACGATGTGCGAAACTTCAATCGCATTTGGAGCGTCCGCGGCTACTTCGTTCTTGCTGAACTCCGAGGCTAAAACGGGCGCGCCATTCGCCTTCTGATTCCCGTCCGCGCTCATGGCTTCCCCGCCGCTTCCGCGTTCTTCGGCGCTGTCCCCTTCAACTGGTCTCGACTCACCAGCACCTCCGCCGTCATTCCCGGCACATAAGCGCCCTTTGGATTCTCCAGCCGCACCTTTAACGCAATCGTGCGGATATCTCTCTTTCGTCTTCCCACATCCCGCTGGGTAGCGAAATCGGCTTCCGCCGCTTTATAAAAAACTTTTCCCGGAACCACCGTGCCTCCCGGCAGCCGCACCCGCAGCGGATCTCCAATTCCAATGTGATCGGCATCCGTCTCTGGGATCGCCGCGAATGCCCAAGTGTCGCTGAAATCTACTACCGTTACGATCGCCTGGCCCGCGTTCACCACTTCGCCTTCGCGCGCCGCCCGCACCAGCACCGTCCCCGTCACCGGCGAATAAATCTTCGTATACCCGAGATGCACTTCCGCTTCCTTCAAGAGTGCCATCGCGTTTTCCATCTGCGCCCGCGTCGATGCCACCGTGCTCTCGGCCGCCGTAGCCTGATTGGTGCGCGCCATCGCCGAATTCAGATCCGCCTGCGCCGCCGTTACCTGATCCCTCAGGGACTGCACGCTCGCCTCTTGCGCCTTCAGGTTCATCTCCGCCTGCACCCGGTCCTGATCGGAAGCCACTCCGGCTTGTGCCAGACTAATCGTCCGGCGACTGTCGCTTTCCACCCGCGTCAACATCGCTTCCGCCTGCGCCAGTTGCGCCCGCGCCGATTGCAACTTCGCCTGCGAATTCTGCACGTCTCCCGACGTCGACCCTTTCGTCGATTGCCGCGTGTATTCGCTGGCGCTCACCTGCGACCGCAAACTGCCAATCGTCGCCGCCGCCGCACGCTCCTCCGCCTCCAGTTCCGATGGATCGAGCAGCGCGATCAGATCCCCCTGCTTCACCGGCGTTCCTTCTTCCACCAGCAGTTTCATAATTCGCCCCTGAATCTGCGGACTCACCACGATCTGGTTGGCATCCACCGTCCCCACCAACACCAGATCGCTTCCGCCGGGAGTGGAAAGAAAGTAGTACACCGATGCCATCGCCAAAATGATCGCTAAAATGATCAGGAATTTATTCCGAACACTCATCGAAAATCTCCATGTGCACCATTACAACGCTCTGTTTTCTCTGTGTACCCCTGCGCCCCAGTGTTTAAGCTTCGCGGCGAACTCCGCATCTCGGTGGTGATCACACAAACAGCGCCGCCGCAATAAAATCCAGTACAAACGCCCGCCGTTCGCGGATCCGGTCCTCCGACAATGGATCCACCTTCATCAGCGTCTTCATCAACGGCGCCGCGGTGAAATAGAACACAATCATCCCCACCACCGACGGAACAAAATCCATCGGGTTCACGGTTCGAAATTCCCCCGCCTTAACACCCTCCCGCAACAGGGCGACCAACTTTTCGAAGATGGGACTAAAGTACTCCCGGGCAACGCGCTGCATAGGAGCGCTACCTTTCGTGCCGGATCGCATCCACTCCGCCTGCACTACCCGGGGAAACTGTGGATTGGCCGCGATGTAATCGAAATATGCTCCCAGATATTCCAACATTTTCTGCCGCGGAGGCCGTTTGCTTTCCAGCACCGGCATCACCTGCGCCCGCAGTCCGCTGAACACCTGGTCCAGCACCGCTTCGTAGAGAGAATCCTTGTCCTTGAAGTAGTAATAGAGCAGCGCCTTGTTGACGTGCGCCGCCCGCGCGATGGCATCCGTCCGCGCGCCCGCAATTCCGAGTGCGGCAAATTCCGCAACCGCCGCCTTCAGGATCGCTGCGCGGCTTTCCTCCGGCCGACCGCGGGTTCCCAGCCGGGGAGCGACCCGTCCGCCGCCCGAGTGGCCGGGGGAACGATACGACCTAAGAAAAGCGCTCGACCGCTTCATATAATTAACCAGTTAGTTAGATTGTAGCACACTGGGGAGAGAAACCAGACTGCGCAGCGGGCACGAAGGGGGGAAGACCAACGTCACTGGGGTCCCCTTCCCCTCACGCGTTGGGCGCCGCGGCGGGTGGTTCAAACGAGCCGCAGCGGCCACGCATAGCGCTTCCCATGGATTGACGGAACTTCTCACGCTCTTCGGGCGTCATCTGTTCCCACCGTTCTGTCATGCGGTGACGCCAGTGCGTGCCGCGACCCGGCCGGCCATGGAACCCGCCAAAAAGAATCTTGCAAAGGATCAAGAGTCCTATCGCCTGCCAGAAGACGATCGGATGCCAGCCAAAGAGCGCCGGCATCAACCAATTCCACAGGCGCATCACGACATAGCCAAATACAGTGACGAACAGCGCCGCAAACAGCGCGACCTTCAGTACCGTGGCAGCCCAATTCCTTTTCATGTCCCTTGTCCTCATGTCTTCACAAAATGTCTTCACAAATTACGTTTCGTAAATTCGTCGTGGATGGCCTGGAGACGCTCGCGCAAATAAAGAACGGCATAGTGCTTGCGCGAGAGCAGCGTGTTCACGCTCACGCTGGTTTGCAACGCTATCTCCTTGAAGCTGTAACCCATTAGTTCGTGGGCGATGAATACTTCGCGCTGCTCGTCCGGCAACTCGTCCAGAGCGGCGTCCAGTTCTTCCAGCAACACGTTGCGTGCGTAGGCTGCGTCGGGTCCGGCTTCGGGCGAGGGAAGCGAGTCTTCCAACTGGAGCATTTCACCATCCTCTGCAATCGTTGCCAGTCCGTCCCGCAGCGCCTCCAGCTTTTTTTTGCGAAAGAGGTCGATGATCCGATTGCGGGCCACACGGAACAGCCAGGCCGTAACCTGCTCCACCGGCTTCATCATGTGGTAGGCTTCCACGAGCTCGTAGAAGACATCCTGCAGGACGTCCTCTGCGTCATCGCGGTCGGCCACGCGTCTGCGGATGAAGTTGCGCAGCCGGGATTGCTCCCGCTCGATCGCCTCAGAGATTCGCCGGTCCTGCTCCGCCATCGCCCACTGTCTTCTCAGCGCCTCATCCATCTACTGGTGTAGACGAATGAGCCCGATAAATATTTTAAGAATATAAGCGAGGAAACGAGAATGGCGTCGTGCGACCGGCAAAGCGGTGCGCGGGCTCTAATTACGCGCACGCATGACCCTCGCCTCTAGCACAAGACTCGGCCCCTCCGAAATTCTCACTCCGCTGGGTGCTGGCGGCATCGCGAAGTGTACCGTGCCCGGGATTCACGTTTGGGGCGTGAAGTCGCATTGAAAGCCGCCGGAATCGTCTTCGGGCGATGCGGACCGACTACGGCGCTTCGAGCAAGAGGCACGTGCCGGGCACACTCAATCACCCCAACATTCTCGCCATTCACGGAGAAAAGCCAGCATCGCCGGTTTCGAGCCCGGCTACTGCGGCAGACCGACCTTGCGGACCAGTTCGGCAAACCGGGGATCAGAACGCATGGTGTCGAATTGGAAGGTAGTGTTCAAACCAATGAGCAGCCAATCATGTTCCTTATAGGCGACGTCGAGCCAATGGAAAGCTTGCTCTTTGTCTCCCAGGTCAGCGTAGAATCGGGCAATCATTAACGCCGAGTAGTAGCCAGTTGCACGTTGGTTTTGCGCGTATTCAATGGCTTTGGCGAGGGCGCCTTTCCAGCCTTGGGACCGGAATCCTTGTTCCATGGCCGCAGCGAATCCCCAATCGCCCTTGAAGCTGGTCAACTCGGCACAGGCCTTCCATTGTTCAACCACTTGCGGGTACATGCGTTTGCCCCAATAGGCATAGGCTAAGCAATCGTGCGCGATCGCGAATGTCGGGTTATCTTTCGCCAATTTCGTGCAAATGACTATGTCTGCGTCGTACTGCCGCGCCAAGAAGCGAACATCTCCTGCCACCCGGGTGATCACGGGAGACTGCGGATCGAGTTCAAGCGCACGATTGACTTCCGCCAGGGCTTCCTGTTCTCTGCCTCCAATCATGGCTAGATCGTCGGCGTACCACTGACGGGCCGTGGCATCATTAGGGTCGAGTTCGAACGACTTCTTGAACTCGGCCTCTCCGCCGGCAAAATCCCAGTCGTGCTGCATCTCGTTGCTGCCGAGAATGGCATGAGGATGAGCCAGGGACGGGTCCAACTCCAGCGCCTTACGCGCGGCGCCGTTCGATTTCGCGAAGTCTTCGCTGGGATTGCCGCCATAGTTCGGCAATACAGAATAGACATCGGCCAGACCGGAATACGCCAGAGCGTAGCCTGGATCCTTCGCGATGGCTTGAGCGAAATAGGAGATTGCTTCTTCAAGCTGATTGTAGGTCCGCTCGTTCCAGGCGTAGCGTCCCTTCAAATAGAGATCATAGGCTTCTGGATTCTGTGTGCCTTGCCGGGTGACTTGTTGCTTCTCTGAGTTGCTGAGCTTGGAGCGCAACTTTCCTGCGATGTCGCCTGCGATCTGCATCTGCAACGACACGATATCCGCGCTCTTACCGCTGTAGTGATGCTCCCAGATTGCGGTATTGTCGCGCACATCGATAAGCTCGGCGCTCACGTCGATGTTGTCGCCCCGCGACGTTACCCGTCCGCTTACCAGCGCCGACACACCCAGCTCATTGCCGGCCCTTTGTGCGTCCACGTCCGTCCCCTTATAGCGGAAGATGGAGCTGCGGGACTTTACCTTGAGCTGGGGCACATGTGCGAGGTTGCCGATCAACGATTCGGTCATGCCGTCGCTGAGATAGTCGGTATTGGCGTCTCCACCGCCATTGGCGAAGGGCAGCACGGCGATGGAATCGGCGCTGGGACGGCGGTAAAGCAGCGCCAGGGTCACGACTCCCAAGGCGAAGGCGGCTGCCGCCACGAACCCGGTGATCTTCCAATTCCAATTCCAATTCCGAATCCAGTTCCAAGGCGTGGCGGAACTGGGGGTTGGAGCCGGAGCAGCTAGATCTTCATCTTCAAGCTCGGCGCTGACTTCCGCTTCCGGCAGCGGTTCGCTATGCGTCGGAGCAATCCAGCGGTAGCCCCGACGGTCGATGGTCTCAATGAAGATCGGATTCTCGGCCGAATCTCCGAGCGCGTCGCGCAGGCGCTTAATCGCGCTGCGGATTCCAAGGTCAAAATCGACGAACACGTCGCCCGGCCACAGAGTCTGACGAAATTCCTCGCGCGTAATGACCTGATTCGGGCGGCTCAGTAACAGCTTCAGGGCGCGAAAGGGCAGGTCCTGGATCTTGACTTTGACTCCGCTCTTGCGCAACTCATCCGAGCGCAAGTCGGCCTCGAACACCCCGAACAGAACAACTGTATTAGGGGCGCGATTCAGCGAGTTGATAGGCATAGAAAAGGGAGTCGATTCAGGGGAGGCCGCAAGTCTACCATCGAAACAATCGATGGCTCAAGCAGACTTTGTCTCACGTCGCCTGCGTTTCAAGGTAGCCTCGCGCCTCGCTCCCCAAGTAACAACTTCGCGCATTGTACTGCAAACAAATCCCTTAGCTCGTCACACGCACTGCACGAACGCATCACGTCCGAAACATTGACCACGGCTCGCATTTAGGGCACATTCGGCGCCGTGTTTGGGGTCGCAATTTGGAACCACAAAGGCCGCTGCGCCGAGCTCATTGAAGGCGGGCAGCTTAGGGATGGCTTTCGAGATTGATCCCCGGAAACACCGGAAAAGACTTGCAGTTCCAGGAGGATTTAATGAGTTATGTTCGGCACGCAGTTAAGGCGCTTCGCATTGCCAGGGCACTTGTTCTCGCCCCATTCTTCCTCGCTGCAGCCGGGACGGCGATCCCCGCCTATGCCCAGACTCCGCCCCCGGCAACGTTTGTGAACCCAACCCTAATTAATGGAGGTTCCATTATTAGCAATTACAGTCCGATTCCCGTCCAAGCGCTTGCCCTTGGCGACTTCAACAATGACGGGGTGCCGGACCTCCTCGCGTTGGATGACAACGGTAATACCGCCGGAGTGGGCATTATGCTGGGAAATGGCGATGGCACCTTCGGGGCCGTCTCGTCCATTACCACGTTTGGGTGCACTTTAGAGGGCGGTATCGTCACGGGCGACTTCAATAATGACGGTAAACTGGATTTCGCCGTCGTATCGGGTACGGCCGGGGGTGACTGCAACTTCAACCCGGGTACGCTCTGGATTTATCTGGGCAACGGTGCGGGCGGCTTCACCCTCAAGGCCTCGTATTCAATGCTCGGGGGTCCTGCTAACAACGAGAAGGCTGGTGGATTGATCGCCGCCGATCTTCGGGGCAACGGGCATCTCGACCTGCTCGCGATCGATCCCACCAATGGCGTCGACGTTTTTCTTGGCAATGGCGACGGAACGTTCCAGGCTCCGGCGGCGGTCGCGATAACTTCTCCGGGTTATACGGGGGCAATCACGGCCGGGGACGTCAATAACGACGGAAAGCCCGATCTGATAGTCGCGAACCAATACGAGGGCGACGGTATTTTTGTGCTGCTCGGCAACGGCGACGGTACCTTCCAATCCCCAGTGTTTTATCAGCAAGGATCGAATTCGGGCGCCATGGCGTTAGCCATCGGGCAGCTCATCAAGGACGACCACGGAGACGTGGTGATGGGAACTGGAAACGGAGCTTACGTTTACATCAACAACGGCGATGGCACGTTCAAGACTCCTGTTCTCTACGGCCCGTCGTGGATCAATTCCATCGTGATCACCGATATCAATGGCGATAAGAAGAATGATCTGGTGGTTAGTTCCTATTCTTCGTCCGCGGTATGGACGATGCTCGGCAACGGGAAAGGCGGCTTCACGGCCGGAGAATCCTTCACCACGGCTGGATATCCGAACAATGTCGTGGTAGCCGACTTTAATGGCGACAAGAAACTCGACTTCGCGACGTCCAACAATGCCGGCGAGTGGATAACGGTGGGCCTCGGCAACGGCGACGGCACGTTCCGCAGCAGCCAGAGTTACGGCTACAGCTGGAGTGCCCCCATCAACGCCATCGCCACCGCCGACCTCAACGGCGACGGCAATCTGGACATTGTGGAAGGTGGAGGAGGTACGGGCGTTGGCATTACGGTGATGCTGGGCAGTTCGCACGGCGTATTCGGGCCGGCCACTTCGATTGCGGTCGGTTGCGGCGAAGCGAATCGCAGCGGCGTCAACTCTATCGCCTTGGGCGACGTCAATGGGGATCACAAGATCGATGTGGTGGCGACCAGCCTCGACGATCCCTACAACTGCTATGAAAACGTGATTGCGGTGCTGGAGGGCCTCGGCAATGGGAAATTCAAAACACCTGTCTACTATTCCACCGGGACTACCCAGCAGTCCTACAGTGCTACGTTGGCCGATTTACGGGGCAAGGGGCTGTTGGACATTGTCGTCTCAAACGGCGATGGCAGCATCAGCGTCCTGCTCAATAACGGCAAAGGCGCCTACGGTACAGCCGACGTGATCACGGGTGCCAGCGGGTCGGCGGCCGCAGGCATCGTGACCGGCGACTTCAACAACGATGGCAAACTGGACATCGCCCTCGACAACTACGGCGCGAATACAATTTACGTCCTGCTGGGAAACGGCGACGGCACATTCCAGGCCCCGATCGTGACGCCCCTGGCGTCGATCTATCCGGCCGGGATGGCAGCCGGCGATTTTAACAACGACGGTAAGCTGGATCTGGCAGTCACGGGTGCGGGCTATTCAGGATCGCTTGTGATTTTGACCGGGAACGGCGACGGCACCTTCACAGTTGGCACACCTTACGAGTTCAACACGTGGGAGCAATGCTATCCAAGCGGCGGATCCAATCCGTTTTGGATCGGAGCGGGCGATCTCAACCAGGATGGCAAGTTGGATCTGGCGATTGCTGTTACATACTCCGCATGCAGCACAGAATATAGCGGACAAAACAATTGGGGAGCGGCGCTGGTCTACACGGGGAACGGCGACGGCACCTTCAATCAGGACGACGGACCATGGCTCGGCGGCGTGGACAACTCCGGCATTGTGCTCGGAGACTTCAACAGCGATGGCATGCTCGACATGGCCGTAGCCGGCAATGCAGCGTGGACGACCCAGGAGTGGACAACCATCATGCTGAACAACACCCAGCCGGTGAGCGTCTCGCCGCTCGCCATGACATACAAGGCACAGGCAGTGGAAACCAAGAGCGCCGCTCAAACTGTGCTTTTTACCAATGATGAAACGACATCGCTCGCGGTCAGCAAAGTGGCGCTTGGAGGAACGGACCCGGGAGATTTCAGCTTCAAGTCCGCATGCCCGAGCAGCTTGCTGGCTGGCGCTTACTGCACCGTGACCGTTACCTTCGAACCCACAATCGTTGGCACGCGGACGGCAACTTTGTCCATCACCGATGGCGTGGGCACGCAAAACGTCTCGTTGACGGGCACCGGCGAGGAGACCATTACGAGCTTCTCTCCGACGAGCGGGCCGGTTGGGACTCCAGTAACGATCACGGGAACCGCCTTTACCGGGACGACCAAGGTGACGTTCGATGGTACGACTTCCAGCTTCACCGTAAACTCCGCCACCCAGATCACGGCGACCGTGCCGACGGGAGCGAAGACCGGCAAGATCGGAGTCACCACTGACGGAGTCACCGTCGACAGCAAAACCAGCTTCACCGTGAACTAACTGAAAAAACGGGTGGGCCGGGGGCAACCGCTCCCGGCTCCGCCGGCTTAAATTCGTCGAGCGTTGGCCGCGCCAGTCGGGCATCGAGCCGGAAAAGGTTATGGAAGCGTCGCATCCCCTTTGTATCCTGCGCCGACAATGATCGTGAAGTGTGGTCTACTCAGCCCCGCCGGCGATTGAAGGCACCAGCAGCACCTCATCGCCGTCCTGGAACGAATAGGAAGCGCCCCCCAGGAAGCGAATATCCTCCTCATTCACATAGACATTGAGAAACCGCCGCGTCTCGCCCGCTTCATCGCGCAAATGGGGCTTCAAGTCAGGGAACTGCTGGTCGAGCTCCGAGAACAGCTCACTGAGATTAGCCGCCGAGCAAACAACGCGCGGGGTCCCGGAAGTAAGTCGCCGCAAAGCAGTGGGAATTTGAACGGTAATGCTCATAAAAGCCCCGCGGGCAAGAATGCCCGAATGAAAATGCGACCGTCGTTAGTCGATGGTCGCTCGTCGTTGGCAAGCCCAACCACCGCTGAGCGGCTGCGGGAGACGCGGCAAGCCGCGTCTCTACGACAAATTCGTCTAGCGGCCGGCGACCTCTGCCACCGCCTCCGCAACTGCTCCCGGCAAGCTCGCCGCCTTCGAAGCCAAATATGCCTCAAACTCGGCAAGCTTGGGAGCGATCGGAGTTTCCACTTGGTACTTATCCGCCAGCACGTCGGTCGTCTTGAGTCCGTTGCCCGTAATGCAGAGCACGGTGGTTTCATCGGGCAGAATGCGATCCTGTTGGATCAGCTTGCGCGCTGTCCCAACCGTCACGCCGCCCGCGGTCTCGGTGAAGATGCCTTCGCTCTCCGCCAGCAACTGGATGCCA
>Ga0181532_10005160_pt1 | contig 11178 bp, 8 predicted proteins | sample PEATcosm2014_Bin_33_FD_119768 | JGI IMG/M metagenome (GOLD analysis project Ga0181532, IMG submission 119768) | Peatland microbial communities from MTU Mesocosm Facility, Houghton, MI, USA - PEATcosm2014_Bin11_30_metaG | ecosystem: Environmental > Terrestrial > Soil > Wetlands > Peat | place...
GGAACAATCGTCTGGCAAGGCGACACTCCGATGTCGCGGCCCAGCGTCCTGGCGTATGTCAGAATCTCGTCGTAGATGGCTCGCAGATGCTCTTTCGGCCCGGCATACATCTTCTCCACATAATCTTCCGCGTGCTTCAGATACTGGTCGGCATCTTCAAACGCGTCGATTTTGCCGATCGAGCGAGCCGCAATCCAGGATGCATAGTTCGTTCCCAGCGCGTGCGTTTTCTTCAGCCATTGCGCGCGTTCTTTTTCGCCCGACGGACCTTGTTTCTTTGTCAGCGTTACCCACCCTTCGATTGACCGGCCAGTCTTCTCCTCCATGCCGGCGATCACCGACTGCACCATGCGAATGCTGGGATGGACGTCGTACTTCCATTTCTTGTGAGTCGTCGCAGTAGGGATAAGAGACTCCTTCGCAAGATTTCGAGTGGCCCAGCGCAGCATCTTAACCCAGTCTGTAGAAACTCAGCGAGGCATCACCCTGGTCGAGACGCCGGTAGCGTAACAGCGCTCCAAAACGGTCGCCGGGATCGAACTTTTTTTCGTGTTCCGCGATAACGACGCTCGCGGGGTGCAGCAATCGCGCCTGCGACAGATAGCCGAGCACCTGCTCGTAGCTGCCGCGCATGCGATAGGGTGGATCGAGAAAACAGTAATCGCAAACTACGGCGGTGCTTTCCAACAGCGGCAGTGCCTTCGCGACCTCGCGCTCCTGCACTTCAAAACCTTCCGCGATCCCGAGTGAAGCGAGATTTCCGCGCAGCAACCGGGCGTGTTTCTTTGCCAATTCCACAAAATAGATCTGCCGCGCGCCGCGGCTAAGCGCCTCGATGCCGACTGCGCCCGTTCCGGCGTAAAGATCAAGCCAGACACTATCTCCTAGGTTGCCTGAGGCCGTCAGAACGTCGAACAACGTTTCGCGCAGGCGATCGCCGGTAGGACGCAAATCGAGTCCGGCCAACGAATGCAGCGGACGGCTGCGGTACTGTCCGGCGATAACGCGCATGAATACGCTGCCATTTTACGCCAGGAAACGACTACACTCGTTTGCTGCCTTTGCGGCGGTCTGACCTGGTATCCGCTTGCGCCGGGGCGGAGCCGGTGCGACCATAGTGCGGCAGAATCGGAGGTCCCTCATGCGGCCACGCCTAATGTTGTTGCTATCTTTGATCATGGTCCAATTTGTAGCGTTCGCGCCTTCTTCAGCGCAGCAGAAACCCACCTCAGACCTCATTCCACGCTCCGTGCTCTTCGGCAATCCTGAGCGCGCCGATCCCCAGATCTCGCCTGACGGCACGCAACTTGGCTATCTTGCTCCCGTCGATGGCGTACTCAATGTCTGGGTTCGCACTCTGGGCAAGAGCGACGATCGCGCGGTGACTTCGGACACCAAGCGCGGCATCCGCAACTTCCTCTGGCAGTATGACAATCAGCACATCCTCTACACCCAGGACATTGGCGGCGACGAGAACTGGCGGCTCTACCAGACCGACATTGCCACCAAGCAGACAAAAGACCTGACGCCGTTCGAGAAGGTTCGGGTCGACATTGTGGGTTATGACTGGAAGACTCCCAACACCATTCTGTTCCAGAGCAATCAGCGCGATCCCAAATTGTTCGACGTTTACAGCCTCGATCTCAAGACCGGAAAAATCGCGATGGACACGCAGAATCCCGGCGACGTGGCGGGCTGGCAGGCCGACAACGACTTGAAAGTGCGCGCGGCCCAGGTGTCGACGCCGGATGGAGGTACCATCATCCGGGTCCGCAACGACGTCAATTCGCCCTGGCGCGAATTGATCAAATGGGGACCTGACGAAACCTTCGGCGGCGTCTTCGGATTTACTCCCAACAATAAGAACGTCTGGATCGGCACCAGCCTCGACGCCAACGCCGCCCGCCTGCTGGAGATTGACATTGCCACGGGCGCGCGCAAAGTCCTGGCCACCGATCCGCAATTCGATATCTCCAACGTCGTCACCCAGCCTAAGACGAACGCTTTGGAAGTCGTGACCTTTGTGAAACAGCGCGTCGAGTATGACTTCATCGATCCCAAAATCAAAGCCGACTACCAGGTCTTGCAGAAGGCCCACGCGGGCGACATCATCAGTCTGTCGCGAAGCCTGGACGACAGCAAGTGGGTTGCTACCTACGTTACCGACGATGGTCCTGTCTATTTTTACTTGTATGACCGGACCGCCAAGAAGGCCGCGCTTCTGTTCAGCAACCGGCCCGCGCTGGAGAAGTATCAGCTCTCCAAGATGGAGCCCATCGAATACAGTGCGCGCGACAGTATGAAAATTTACGGCTATCTGACCACGCCGGCAGGTGTAACCGCCAAGAATCTTCCCATGGTGCTGTTTGTCCACGGCGGCCCTTGGGGACGAGATATGTGGGGCTACAACCCTTACGCTCAGTGGCTGTCGAATCGTGGCTATGCGGTGCTACAGATTAATTTCCGCGGATCGACCGGCTACGGCAAGCAATACGTGAATGCCGGCGATCGCCAGTGGGCGGGCACCATGCACACGGACCTGCTCGACGGAAAAGACTGGGCGGTGAAGCAGGGCGTGGCTGATGCGAAGAAAGTCTGCATCATGGGCGGCAGCTATGGCGGCTACGCAACCCTGGCGGGCGTGGCTTTCTCGCCCGAGGCCTTCTCCTGCGGCGTCGATATCGTGGGACCTTCCAACCTAAACACGTTGCTGAAGACGATTCCGCCCTACTGGTCGACCATCCTGTCGACCTTCCACAAGCGAATGGGCGATTCGGAAGAATTTCTCAACTCACAATCGCCGCTGTTCAAGGCCGACCAGATCAAAGCGCCGCTGCTGATCGGGCAGGGCGCCAACGACCCTCGCGTAAACAAGGCCGAGAGCGACCAGATCGTTGCTGCCATGCGCAAGAATGGCGAGCCGGTGGAGTATTACGTCTTTCCGGATGAAGGACACGGTTTCGCCCGGCCCACGAACAACATGGCTTTCAACGCTGCGTCGGAGAACTTCCTGGCGAAATATCTTGGCGGACGCGCGGAACCGCCGTCGGACGCGGAGACCAAGCTGCTCGACAGCGTGAAGCATTAGCAATTACTTTACGAATCCGGGCTTTGTAAATAACTCCGTTACTTTGCGCGAATGGGCTGTAAAATTCCAGCTACTCCCCAAGAGAAAATAAGGAGCGCGAATGAAATCTGCAATTCGTATCGCTGTCATGTATGTGATCGGACTGACACTGGCTACCAGTGCCTGGGCGCAATGGTCCTCCGATCCCTCTCAGAACCTCGATCTATCGAACATAGCCGGCGCCGACCAAGTGCAGCCGAAGCTACTGCCGCTGCCGAATAACAGCTGGTACGTGAGCTGGTTCAACAACAATCCCAACGATCCTCCGCCGAATGGTTACGACGTTTATTACCAGATGCTGAGTGCCAACGGCGTCGAGCAGTTTCCGCATGACGGCGTCCAGGTGGCAAAGCTGACTCTCAGCTCGACCGAGGATTACGGTCTGGCTATCGATGGAGACGGCAATGCGCTGCTGGCGTTCCTCGACGATCGGCGCGACCCTGACAATCCGCAGGTGACAGCGGCCAAGATGAGCTCTTCGGGGCAGCCGCTCTGGGGGGCCTCGGGTATCGCGATGACTTGGGACCCCGGTACACACGCTGTGCCGAAGATTACCTCCACCAGCGATGGCAACATTGTTGTCGCCTGGACCACGGACAGCGCAGTCATCCTGCAGAAGCTCGACCCCAACGGGCGGCCCTTGTGGATAGGAACGACTGCGTTCGACTATGGGATAACGCTGCAGGAATCCGGATTCAACTATACGTTGGCCGACCTGCACGCCGCCGACAACGGATCGGTCATTGTCTCCTGGGTGCGCAATCACGGCTTCGGAAGCAACGCTTACCTTTACGCCAACAAGATTTCGGCCAGCGGACAATTAATGTGGGGCTCGGGACACGTCCATGTCTACGATGGCGGCTCTCTGCAATTTGGCGATTTCCCCTACTTCACCCCCGACGGCAGCGGCGGCGCGGTGTTCTCCTGGTACACCAACAGTCCGACCCTGCAAGTGTTCGCGCAGCACATCCTAACGGACGGAACCGAGGCCTTTGGACACAACGGCTCGGTAGGATCGACCAACACCTTCAACGTGAGGGTCTCGCCGTCGGCTTCCTACAATCCGGCGACCCAGGAGACGTTCCTGTTCTGGACGGAGGAAGATGCCAACCAAGACCAGAACGGCGTCTCGGGACAGAAGTTCAATTCCGCAGGCGCGCGCCAGTGGAGCGACACTGGATTGGTGATCGTGCCGCTGGGATCGGACTCGCAGATCTTCGTCGAGAACGTACAGATCGGCAGCGGAGCGCTGGTCTTTTGGTTCGATCAGCCGGGATTCGGCTCCGGAACGATCCAGGCAATCAAGCTGGACGGAACGGGTGCAACGGTGTGTGCGCAATTCCCGGTGTCGTCGGCTTCATCCGATAAGTCGCGGCTGGCGGCGGGCATCGCTTCGTCAGGGCTTTCGGCGCTGACGTGGGAAGACGACCGCAACGGCGAGAACGATATCTATATCCAGAACGTCAATCCCGACTGCTCGCTGGGGATTGAAAACCGCCTGCAGCGGCGCACGCTGGGAATCGAGAGCCGCTTGCTGCGGCGAAGGTAGCCAGCGTTATGGGTAGTGCGGCGCTTGATCGCCGCGTTCGCTGCGAATCATGAAACAAGGTCAGGGATGCGCTCATCGCGATGAGCGCATCCCTGACACCTTATCCTTGGGCAAATGCTGGACGCCGGCCTGAAGGCCGGCTCTACCCCGTAATTTTCGCTCCACGCTGAACCATCTCCTCTTGTTAACATCATGACGTGACCACTCCTTCCCAGGTTCGCGTTCGCTTCGCTCCTTCACCCACTGGACAATTGCACGTCGGCAATGCCCGCACCGCGCTCTTCAACTGGCTGTTCGCCCGCCAGTCCCGGGGCGTGATGGTGCTTCGCATTGAAGACACTGATCTGGAGCGCAGCGAGGCGCGCTTCGAGTCGCAACTGCTCGACGACCTTAAATGGATGGGTCTGGATTGGGACGAAGGTCCCGACGTCGGGGGTCCGCACGCGCCTTATCGGCAAAGCGATCGCCTGGCGGTCTATCGCGAGCATGCCGAGCGGCTGGTGAGTGAAGGCAAGGCCTATCTCTGTTTCTGCTCGCAGGAAGAGCTGGAACGCGATCGCGAGCAGAAACTCAAGAACCAGCAGCCGCCGATTTATTCCGGCAAATGCCGCGCGCTCGATCCGGCTGAGGCCCAGCGGCGTCGCGCCGGCGGCGAGGCGGCCGCCATCCGGTTGCGCATTCCGGAGCACCCCATCCGCTTCCACGACATCGTGCATGGCATGGTCGAATTTTCCAGCGAAGTCGTCAGCGATCCCATCATCCTGCGCTCCAGCGACATTCCGGTTTACAACTACGTGGTCGTGGTCGACGACGCCCTGATGGACATCACCCATGTCATTCGCGGCGACGATCATCTTTCCAACACGCCGAAGCAGGTCGCGCTGTATGAAGCGCTGGGCTGGCCGGTGCCGCAGTTCGCGCATCTCTCGACGATTCTCGGCGCCGATCGCGAGCGCCTGTCGAAGCGGCACGGCGCAACGTCGATCGCCAACTTTCGCGAGATGGGCGTGCTGCCGGAGGCGCTGATGAATTACCTTGCTCTGCTGGGATGGGCGCCCAGCGGCGGCACGCGCGAGATCTTCACGCCGGACGAGCTGAAGAAGGAATTCTCGCTGGAGCGTGTGACGCCGTCGCCGGCGGTTTTCGACATGGAGAAGCTGTACTGGCTGAACCGGCACTACATCAAGCAGAGTTCGCCGGAGCGCATCGAGAAACTAGCTGAGCCTTACTTCGTACGTGATGGACTGCTGCCGGAAAATCCGGACGAGCACACCTGCTCATGGTTCAGCAAGGTAATCGCGCTGCTGGCGCCTTCGGTTAACAAACTGGACGAACTTCCAGAACGTGCGGCTCTAATCTTCCGATATGACGCCGCGGCGGCAGTGAGTTTACCGGACAACGCCGAAGTCCTCGCCGCTCCCAAAACAGCCGAAGTGCTGGCGACCTTCACCCGGATTGTGGAAAGCGGTCCCCAAGTTGTCGCAGATGCCTTGGGATTGCCACTCACCCCCGAACGCTTCAAGACCATCATGAACGAAGTGAAGGCGAAGACCGGCGCCAAGGGCAAAGACCTGTTTCATCCGGTGCGCGTCGCGCTTACTGGAGCGCACTCCGGACCGGAGTTCGACAAGCTGATTCCAATCCTGGAAGAGGGATCGCGGCTCGATCTTCCGCAGCACGTGATGAGCGTGCGCGAGCGGCTGGCGGCGTTTCGTGCGGCCAAAGACTCTTAGATTAAGGATCGCCCCTTAATGACAGGAGGCCAAATGTCCACCTGGCACCCACGGTTCACGGCGCTGATCAAAGGCTCCCCAGAGACCATTTTCGATCTGATTGCCGACCTGCCAAATTATGGTCGCTGGCTGCCCGGTTCCGAGGCGTTCGACGGGACAACAGAAGTATCACCCTATCCGGTCCGCCTCGGCACAACCTATCTCGACGCGGGACCGGCGGGGGAGAGGCCCGGCTCCGTTACCGGTTACGATCCTCCGAGGTACATCGCCTTTCATCACACCATGCTGTTGAAGCGCGGTCCGCTTACCGCCAACATCGACGTCCATATTCGCTACACGTTTGAACCAGTAGAGCGCGCGACCTCCGTCGTCCGCGACTTGGATCTCACTATCCAAATACCCGGTCTACTGAAGGTGGCCCAACCCTTGGTCCTACTCGTGTTTCGAAAGGAGAATGTGCGGATACTGGCGAAGTTGAAACGTTACGTCGAAGCGCAGCCCCAGCGGCGCGATCTTAATCCGTCGCTGCCAGAAATCGCTCGTCCATGCGAGGACGAAGAGCGAAACTCCTAAGCTGGGTAAGCCGGTACGCAGCAGAGTAAAATCATCACAGCCATGACCGACCTCTTTACACCGGCGAAGCAAAAGACGCAAGAACGCAACTGGATACCCGTCGTTGTGGGGCTGGTTGCTGTGATCGTCGTCGTCGTCGTGATCACATTGATCATGCGTCACCAAGGCGAAACCAAGCCGCAAGTGAATCCCTACGCGGCGAAGCTGCAGATGTCCAATCCCAAGCTGAGCGCAGCCGAGAACTATGTTGGCGGTACGGTCACCTATCTCGACGTAGACATCACCAACACTGGCGACCAGGCGCTGGTCGGCGCCGAAATGAAGATGGTCTTCAAGAATTCCATGGACCAGGTGGTGCAGACCGAGACGCTTCCGTTGCACGTGCTAGTGCAGAGTCAGATGGGCAGCTATCCCGACTTGTTGGACATGGAGCGCTCGCCTATCGCCCCCGGCCAGACCAAAACCGTGCGCTTGACCCTGGAGCACATCTCCGCAGACTGGAACCAGGCCGCTCCTGTTATGCGGTTGGTGAATTTGCGACTCAAGGGATAGCCTGAAGAAACTGCGTAGCACTCCCTGTCGCCGCTACGCGACTGGTCTGATGCACGGGCCAGTTTTGTTGCGCCGGGAAATTGCATTTGCGGTTGCGGCCCAATGTCTGAAATGTCCTCTTTACCTCTCCCTGCTAATCTGTTTTCATGTCGCGACCTCGTATCGCCACTTTGCTCATCTGGTCCGTGATCGCCGCCGCACCGTTGTGGGCGCAGGATGCCGCTAAACCCAAGGTGAAAGCTAAACCGCCGGCGGGATATATTCCCAACGTCACCACGATTACGTCCTTCGACAAAGATCACACCGTCATCGGCTGGCTGGAAATCGTTCCCTTCGAGAGCAAAATCTTTCGCAACACCCGCATGTTACGGGTGCTGGTTCCTGCCAATTATTTTTCGCCTCATAACGCGCATCGGAGCTATCCCGTGCTCTACCTGCAGGACGGGCAGAACCTGTTCGACGAGGCGACCAGCCAGAGCGGCGAGTGGCACGTTGACGAGACGGTCGAGCATCTGGTCGGTGCCTTCAAGATCCCGCCCATGTTCGTGGTCGGCATCGACAACGCCGGCGAGAAGCGTAGCTCGGAATATCTGCCCTATCCCGATCCGCTGAATGCCAAAGACAGCGTGACCGACGAGAAAGACTTGCACGGCCAGGAGTACGCAAAGTTTCTGATCGCCGAAGTGATGCCCTTCATCGAGAAGCACTACCGCGTATCGCGTGGGGCGATGAACACCGGTCTGGGCGGCTCATCTTACGGGGCTGACATCGCGCTTTACACCGTTCTCCAGCATCCCAGCGCCTTCGGCCACGTGCTCATCCAAAGCCCGCCATTGTGGATTGGCGATACCCAATTTCTGAAGGACGCGGAGAAAGCGAAACTGCTTCCGGCCAGGATGGTCATCGGGATCGGCACCGACGAGGCCCCGTACGGCAACTCCCAACGCAGTGCGCAGGTCGTGAAGGATGTGCAAGACCTGGAGACGATCCTGCGCAAGAAAGGCATGGGCCCCAGCCGCTTGAAAGTTGTGGTGGAAGAAGGCGCGAAGCACGAGGAAGCTGCCTGGTCGCGCCGGCTGCCGGACGCGCTGCTGTTTCTGTATGGGCAGTAGCCCAAAGAGCACTTAGCAATTAGCACTTGGCATTTGGCTAAATCGCTGAAGCAATAGCCAAAGGCTAACTGCCAAGTGCCAAATGCCAAATGCCAAATGCCGACAGTGAAGCGCTCCGCTAGAATGAACCTGCATGTCCGACATCAAGACAACGCGCCTCACGGAGATGGTGAAAGCCGCTGGTTGAGCCAGCAAGCTAAGTCCGGCGGTGCTGGACTCGGTGCTTGGGAAATTAGCCCGGCAACACGATCCCAACGTACTCATCGGCTTTGAGACAGCCGACGACGCCGGCGTGTATCAACTCACGCCCGAGCTGGCGCTCGTCCAGACAGTCGACTTCTTCACCCCCATCGTTGATGACCCCTACGTTTTCGGCCAGATCGCGGCGACTAACTCTCTCAGCGACATCTATGCCATGGGAGGCCGTCCCATCAGCGCGCTCACCATGGTCTGCTTCGCCGAGAGCGGCGATCCCAAAGTGCTGGAAGAGATGCTGGCCGGCGGTCTGTCGAAGATGGTCGAGGCCAACTGCACCATCATCGGCGGCCACAGCATTCGAGACGAAGAGATTAAGCTGGGCTACTCGGTGACCGGAACGATTCATCCCCAGAAAATCCTGGCCAACAGTGGAGCGCGGGCGGGCGACCGGCTCATTTTCACCAAGGCCATTGGCACCGGCGTGATTTCGACCGCCATCAAGAAGGGCAAAGCCGATTTCGCGTGGATTCGCGGCGCGGTTCATTCCATGACCACGCTGAACAAGGCCGCGGCCGAGGTCGTGATCTCCGGCGGCTTTGCGGTGCATGGCATGACCGATGTCACCGGCTTCGGACTGATCGGGCACACGCGAGAGATGGCGAAGGGATCGGGTGTAAGCGTACGCCTTCACGCTTCGCGGGTGCCTCTGCTGCCGGGCGCGCTGGAATGCGTGCGCGCAGGACATGTCCCCGGAGGCCTGAAGGCCAATCGCCAGTTCGCCGAAGGCTGCGTCGAAGCCGACGGCGATGTTCCGCAAGACGTGCTGACCTTGCTCTACGATCCCCAGACTGCGGGAGGACTGCTGATCTCCGTCGGTGCATGCGATGCCGAACGCTTGGTCGCGGAGTTGTGTAATTCTGGAATCGACGCAGCCGAGATTGGTGAAGTCGTAACTAAGCAAAAGCCACTCATCGCAGTACTCGTGTAGTCTCCGTTTTTCCCAGACTCCGGGTAGAGCGGCGCTTCAGCGCCGCGTTCACTGTGGGCTCAAGCTTTGTGGTGTGGGGCGATCTTGGACGCCAGCCTAAGAGGCTGGCTCTACCCGGTCTACACCAACTCTGAAACTGGAAGCGTTCGGAAAAGTCAGCCAGCAGCGACGATCATTCGCAGTCGAGTCTATGTGAGAGGAAGCGATCCACTCGCAGGAATGCGACGAATCGCCTTGCTTCGACTGTAGTTCGTAGGATATTGGCGAAGAGTCAAGTAGCAGGCGCTGTCCCCTGCGAGTCCGCGTCTCAGATCGATCCGACCCGCTCAAACCAAGTCGTTCTCCTCACCGCTCAGCGAGATTCTCCGTAAGATTGCGCCCGGGGACTGCACTTCCCGCAAGAATCTGATAGCAATTTAGTGCCACGTTATGTATAGCACCTTAAGTGGGTATTCGTGGGGAAATATCAGGAGGGCAACAATGAAGCGCCTTGGTAGTGGTCTGTTTACGATGTTTTTGGTACTGGCGGCAATCTCCGAGGCGCAGCGCGCAGGAGCAAAGCCGGTGTTGGCCGCGCTGGCGGCGCCCAAGTCCCAATCGGGCGACATTCGCGGAACCAATCGTCCCAACATCCTCTTCATCATCATGGACGATGTCGGAATCGACCAGATGAAAATCTTCGGGTATGGCGGCGGAACTCCTCCCGCAACCCCAAATATCGACGCCGTTGCCGGCGTAGGCGTGCGCTTTAGAAACACCTGGTCAATGCCGGAATGTTCTCCCAGCCGCGCCGTCTTTTTCGAGGGACGTTATCCATTCCGCACCAACGTATTCGACGCCATCTTGAATGACGATCTGGCCAACTCCCAGGTTTCGCCGTTTGAGGCGACCACCCCGAAGGTACTCACGTCGGCCAACTACACCAGCGCTTTGTTTGGCAAGTTCCACCTGGCGGCCTCAACTTACAACCCCTATGGCGAAGCGACGCCCCACTCGCTGGGATGGGACTATTTCGACGGCTTTCTCGAAGGCGCGCCGCATCCCATCGATCCCACCATCGGCGGGCAGTTTCCCAGCACCAGTCCGTTCACCTGTGGATTTGTAACCAATGCGGACCACGGAGGCGCCGACTCCGGAGCATGCCGCTTTGCCGACAACTCCTGCGCGGTCATGTCCAAGGATCCCCAGCACGAAACTCCCGGCCGCAGCTGCATGGAAGCGGGCGGTCTGTTCATTCCCAACCAGAGCTGCGCTTACGTCCCGCCCAAGCCGCTGGACTTCACCCAGGCCAACGGATATTACGTCTGGAACCGGCTGTACAACGAACCCGACGGCACGGTAGTCAA
>Ga0181532_10005162_pt1 | contig 11177 bp, 10 predicted proteins | sample PEATcosm2014_Bin_33_FD_119768 | JGI IMG/M metagenome (GOLD analysis project Ga0181532, IMG submission 119768) | Peatland microbial communities from MTU Mesocosm Facility, Houghton, MI, USA - PEATcosm2014_Bin11_30_metaG | ecosystem: Environmental > Terrestrial > Soil > Wetlands > Peat | place...
CGAACACGATTTCCTTTTCTTTCGATTACTTTTCAACGAAGCAGGATTGTAATAGACTTGGGCTCGAGGAGAATCCACGTTGGGCGACCCGTTGCGCGCGCTGCTGGACTTGCCGGAGCAGGAACGAACCGAGCGCGGGCTGGAATACACGCCGCGCGAAATCTGGCAGCAGCCGGATACGTGGACAAAAACCTACCAGCGCTGCCTCGAGCACCGCGCCGAGTTGAACGACGCGCTGCGGCGTGCCGGAATCGGCCGCGGCAACACTTCTTCGCCCACTGTTTACCTGGTCGGCGCCGGCACTTCCGATTACACTGGCCGGGCACTGGCTCCACTGCTCCGCCGGCGCTGGGCCTGTGACGTTTGGCCCATTCCGAGCACAACTCTGCTCACCGAATTCGATGAGTTCCACCGTCCGGGAAGAGAGTATCTCTGGATTTCGTTTTCCCGCTCGGGGCAGAGTCCAGAGGGCGTGGCGCTGTTGGAGCAGGCGCTCGATCGGAATCGCGCCATCCGGCATCTGGTGATTACCTGCGACCAGCAGGGGCCGATGGCCCAACTGTGCGCTCGTTATCCGGACCGCGCTGTAGCCCTGGTGCTGGACGATGCGGTGAACGATCGCGGCCTCGCCATGACCAGTTCGTTCAGCAACATGGTTCTGGCGGGACAGTGTTTGGGGAATCTGGAAGAGTTCGACCAGTTCGGCGAAGTGGTGGCGCAAATAGGCGAGACCGGCCGACAGTTCCTTCCGACTGCAGCCGAAGCCGCGGAGGCCATTACCTTGCTCGGTTGCACTCGCACCTGTTTTGTCGGCGCGGGAGTGCTGCGCGCGGTGGCCGATGAATCCGCGCTGAAGGTGGTCGAACTGAGCGCCGGCAAAGTCACCACCATGGCGGAGACGCCACTCGGGCTGCGTCACGGGCCTCTGTCGAGCGTCGACAGCCACACGCTGTTCGTCGCCTTCCTTTCCAGTGAAGCGCAGCGCCGCGGATACGAACTGGACCTGTTACGGGAGATCGATCGCAAACGTCTGGGACGGGTGCGCGCGGTGGTTACAGCGCGAGGCGACCACGATGTGTCGTCCCTGGCGGATTATTCTTTGTCGTTGAAGTGTGCTGCGGATTTTCCCGATTACTATCGCCCCATGCTCGATGTGATGCTGGGCCAGTTGATCGGCCTGTTCGCTTCCATGCGATGCGGCCTCAAGCCCGACCAGCCGAGTCCCGGCGGAACCATCACGCGCGTGGTTGCTCCCATCAAGTTATATTGACGTCCTCAGGGGCTGAAGCCCTCGACTTCCTGGACGCCTTGACGCGGCGCTAAAGCGCCGCTCTTCCACGCCAATCTTCTCTTCCACGTCAAGCCGCGCTCTTCCACGTTATTCGGGCAGCGGGCCCTAAGACCTGACAGGCGACGCCAGGGCTGGTTCATACGTGCAGAACGGGTCCGTGCCCAGGGCGTCGCCGGTGTGAGCGTAAGCCCGCGCGCGCGATCCGCCGCAAATGTGGCTGTATTCGCAATCGCCGCATTTTCCGTGGAACGTGTCGGGGGAATGCAGCGCGCGGAAGATTTCAGAGTCGCGATAGACGTCGACCAGCGAACCGGTGCGAACGTTGCCGCAGCGCAATGGCAGGAATCCGGAAGGATAAATGTCTCCCAGGTTGGAGACGAACACAATCCCGTGGCCGTCGCGAATCTGGAAACCTTTGTAAACCGAAGTGGCCTTCATGTCGGGCGTCGGCATGCCGGAAGCCCGCATTCTTTCAATCGCGATGCGCCGATAGGATGGCGCTTCCGTGGTCTTGATGGCAAACGGCGAGTGCGGTGAGAGCCCGAACACCCACTTCATAATGGATTCGCCCTCTTCGGCGGAAACCTCGTTCAGAGCCTTGCCGCGTCCCACCGAAATCAGGAAGAACAGGCTCCAGCGCATGACCGGAAAGCTGGTGCGCAACAACTCGTAAATCGCGGGCAGGTCGTCGGCGGTTTCTTCCGCGACCAGAGTGTTGACCTGGATGGGAAGGCCAAGCCGTCCGCAGTGCCGCGCGGCTTCCATGGTGCGCTCAAACGTTCCCGGAACCGCGCGGATATTGTCGTGCCGCTCCGCGCTGGAGCCGTCGAGGCTGAGGCCCATGCTTTGAATTCCGTGTTCCTTCAGCCGGGTGATGGCGTCGTTGGTCAGCTCGGGAGTCGCGCTCGGCGTGATGGAAACTTCCAGGCCGAGCGAGTTGGCGTAGTCGATCAGCGGGTAAATATCTTTGCGGCTCAGTGGATCGCCGCCGGTCAGGATCAGGTGCGGCAGCGGGTTGCCAAATCCAACCAGCTGGCTGATGAACCGCTTGCTCTCTTCAGTGTTCAATTCCAGCGGATGCGCCGTCGGCATGGCTTCGGCCCGGCAGTGTTTGCAGGCCAGCCCGCAGGCCTGGGTCATCTCCCAGTAGACCAACATTGGATTTCTGGAAAAATCATGAGTCCCACGGCCCATGATTGGATGATTCGTGATTGGATGATTCACGCTTGGTTGATGACCGACTGGATGATTACCGCTCCCCATGACGTTCCCCCTTCGGCGAATGACGCTAAAAGAACTCCCACAAGCAAGGTCAGATTACGTTCAGAAGTGGGAAAAGGCTGTGATTACAATCACACGGAGGAGTGACTGATTTCGCAAAAAAGCTGGGGATCAGCGGCGGTGGGGATTGCCGGTTGGGCCTGGTGCGGGGGGAACCATTCCAGGAAAGGCTACGTTTTGGACAACTCCCCCCTCCCCCCGGCCCATTGGAATCATCAACTTCCGTAAAGATTCGACAATTAATCTATGGGCTGCAATCACTGGTGGTAAGATATTGAACCGCAAGGAGTTACTGTTAAAGAGTATGTCTCTGACCGCCCGCGTCAGTATGGCGGAAGGAAATCCCTCGGCCAAGGTCGGATAAACATTGCTGGAGATTGTTTCTGGGGCAAATACAGGGGCTCGGAACGCGGTTTGGAGCGATGAGGTGAAGATCGGGGTGTTTTGCCAGTTGACCTCGGTTGCGATGTTACATCTAACGAGTTCCTGTGCAAGATTGACCATTTTTCTTCGGCAGATTGCCGCATCATTTGTAGCCGTGAAGGCACGGAAGGAGCGGCACGACAATGTCCACCATTGACGAAGTGAGAGCAGCCGAACTGAAGATGAATAGCGTTCTGGACGCCCTCAAGACGGCCAAAGCAGAAGAGCCGAACTTCCTGGATACGGAATTAAAGTGTGCGAGTGACGAGTTCACCAGAGCGGTTCGTGAATTGGAATGGACGTAGGCCTGCCGCTGGGAGACTTGGCCGTGAAGAAACCAGAATTGACCGACGCGGTTTGGCTTGGACCACGGGACGAAATGGATCGCGCCAGTCATCGCTTCGGCAGATGCTCTGAGTGCCGTGAGATTATCTGTGTCGAAAAAGCGGTGACTGATACCCAGAATACGCGATTAGAAACCAATGAAATGATCGATAACGCGTTTCGCGCCCACGTCAACCTGAAGCACTCCTAGGGCTACACCGATTTCTGGATGCTCTCCGATCTATGGCAACGCCCCGTACAGACTGATCCTGGTCAATGCGCGCAATGGGGACGTACGCCAAACTAGACGCGGAATATACAGCCAACGCCACAGGCTGATAGGCTTTGCATCGGTCGATCACAGTAGATGGAGTATGTCCCACTCAGTCTCCCGCAACCGCCACCCTCCGGCCGAGGTGGGATACATCAAGGCCTCCTTATCATCTAAGACAGGGTGGTGTAGCCCCTGGGCATGCCCCAACTCGTGGGCGATGGTCCTCGGAGGATCGGAGCATTTGTCCGCATGAACGAACGCGTAGCGTTGATTGAACCCCGGCGCTTCACCGCCTTCGTTGGAGTCGCGCGGTCTATCGACAAGGAATAGGTTGTAATCATAGTTGTCGTCCTTGCAAGCATCAACCACCGCCTTCATTTCGTCGGTCATCTGGTTGCCCTTGGTGTCGAGTTTTCCGTCCTTGTCCTTATCAAATTCGACTGTTTTTGCGGGCAGCCTCTTCACTTTGAATTCAACCACGCCCTGTATGTAGACTGCATTGAGCATCGCCTCGATGTCTGCGTCTGATACATCCGTGCTGTTGTAGTTCTTTTCATGAACCAGGCGTACGGCGACCGTTCTGATTCTCTTTGGGTAGGTCTTGACCTTTATCTTTCCAAAGTCGCGGCCTCCGCACGACGCCTTAATCTCAGATTCTCCAGCAGCCACACCGGCGACGGTCACTACTTGCGATCCCGACGCTGCAACTGCCGCAACGACCTGAACTTTCGCTGGTGCTGAACTGGTGAACTGGACATTAGCGAATGTGTTAGCGGGAGTGATTTCCGCCAGGATTGTATCCGACTTGCCGATCTCGACGGCTTTGCAGGGGACTTCGGGATGCGTAAGGTCGTCGAAACCGTAAACCTTCTCAAATTCGCTTTCCCTGAATACAACACTCATTGGGACAAGACTGGGTGAAATTGTATGGGTGCCAGCAGCGATCGCCTTGGCTTCAATATCCGCGGTGCGAAGGGCACAAAGGGACCCCGGGCATGGCGATTCACACAGCACCAGTGTTCCGAGGTCGAAATCATCCTTCGTACCGCACACCGGCCCAGGCCTTTGTCCTGCCATCGGAACCTCCGTCCTGAATCCCTCGCTTGCCTCAGCGGTGCTGCGTCTCACTGACCGGCAGTTGCGCTTAGGGGAGGCGAAAGAGACTGCGCGCAGAATCTTCCTCTTTGCCGTTGCGTAATGTCAGTGAGGGGGATCACAAGCTTGCGGTAATAAGCGTGGCGACCGGTCAGCAAACCCAAACCCTCCTTACGCGGGGATTTTGAGTGCAATCGGGATTTTGCTACAATGGTGAACTGCCTTCCCCATGTTTGCTGTGACACGTACGGCGAATCAGGATCACGCGGACGCGAGCAACCCGCGAACTTTGCACCCCAGCAGGCAGTCGTCTTGGCCGCTCGATTACAGACCGCGCGTAAAATGCCCTGCGCTGCAATTCCTATTTGCTCGAATCGCGGGGAAATAATTTTCGTCCCACAGTGTTCAGCAGGTGAAGGTTCCGTGCATCGTGGACTTTGCCCTCGGGTCTTCGGAACTTTTCTGTAGGGTTGGTGTAGCCGCAAAATAGCCATGCCGCACTCTGGTAAATTAGTCCAATCAAGGCTGCGCTCGAGACGCTTGGCTAAAGTTGAATCTTCGCGAGGCTCTTTTCAGCGATTGATGTCGACAAAAACACTTGGCGGGGAGACTCACTCATGAAACGCGTGACCGGCATTGGCGGAGTTTTTTTTCAGTCTGAAAGCCCGCAGCATTTGTATGACTGGTATGAAAAGCATCTTGGCATTAAGCGCGAGCCGCACGGACAGGGCGCCACATTTGAGTGGCGCGAGTTGCAGGCGCCGGACGGAAGTGAGCCGGGTGCAAAGGGGGCGACGGCTTGGTCGATCTTTCCGCGAAGCACGAAGTATTTTGGGGCGAGCAAAGCCAGCTTCATGGTGAACTATCGTGTGGATGATCTGGACGGCTTGCTGGAGGAGTTGAAGAAGGCAGGAGTCGAGATTGATCCGCATCGCGAGGACGCCGATTACGGACGGTTTGCGTGGATCATGGATCCCGATGGAAACCGAATTGAATTGTGGGAACCGCCGAAGGAGAAATGAATCGGCGCTACGAGGTTGACCCTCCGGCGCGCTCACCCAAGAGCGTCCTGTTTGCCTCAATGGCAGCGAGAATCGACCTGGGCGGCATCCTGCGGCGGGATCGCTACGTGTCAGAGCCGGGCGCGGCACCTCGACCATTTCCTGCCCCGGTCCAGATATTGGGATGGTTTCTTGCGCCAACCCGAAGCGCCGGCATTCCCCTGTACCCCAGCACCCAAGATCATTTCACCTTAGTAATTTGTGGAGAACCGCGGCAACGGCGATGATGGGCGGTGATGCCGAACTCCGACAAGTCGCGCCGGTGGCCTCGCCTTCCCATCGACCTTCCCGTCCGCGTAGTGACCTCCAAAGGTTTTTCGACGACCGTGGTGGAGGGCCGGGGCACGGAAATGAGCGAAGGCGGCATGGTGTTGTATGCAGGGATCCTGCTGAATCCAGGCGATCTGCTGGAAATTGAGTTTGATACTCCCAATCCCTCGCGGCTGCCGGCCATCGTGCGTTTCCGCAGCGGTTTCTGCTTTGGCCTGGAATTCATCACACCGCTTCCCGCGTAATTCCGACCCTTCCATGGCCTCTCCCGTAGCATTACCTGCTGAATTGTTCTAGCATTTGGAGCGATCTTGGGGGCTTCTTCCATGTACTTCGAACAGTTCTATTTGGGATGCCTGGCGCACGCTTCCTACCTGCTGGCCTCCGGCGGGGATGCGGTTGTGGTGGATCCGCAGCGGGATGTGGAGTTGTACTTGAAGGCCGCCGAAGAGCACGACGTCGCGATCCGGCATATTTTTGAGAGTCATCTGCACGCCGACTTCGTTTCCGGACACAAGGAATTGGCAGCGCGCACGGGTGCGACCATCTACATGGGTGCGCAGGCCGGGGCAACGTTTCCTCACGTGCCGGTGCATGACGGATTTGAATTGAAATTCGGGCAGGCCTCGATCCGCGTGCTGGAAACCCCGGGCCACACTCCTGAGAGCATCTGCCTGGTCGTCACCGATCAGGAAAAATCTCCGCAGCCGTGGGCGGTTCTGACGGGCGACACACTCTTCATCGGCGATGTTGGCCGCCCTGACCTGTCGCCGCGGCACACGCCTGTGGAACTGGCGGGCCAGCTCTATGACAGCCTGCACAACAAATTGCTGAAGCTCGCTGACAACGTGCTGGTCTATCCCGCACACGGCGCCGGCTCGCTCTGCGGGAAAAATATGCGGGCCGAGCGGTCGTCGACGATCGGGACGGAGCGGCTGACCAACTATGCGCTGCAGATCAGGAGCCGGGAAGAATTCGTCTCGCAGCTGACCAGCAATCTTCCGGCGCGGCCAGAATATTTCCTCAAGGACGCCGAGATCAACCGCGCGGGCGCCGCGGCGTTGGCAGATCTGCCTCCGCTGCGGGCCCTCGCGCCCGCTGAACTAAAGGCCAGGTTGAGCGCGGGGGAGATCGCGCTCGACGTGCGTCCCGGAGAGGAGTTTGCCGCCGGGCATGTGCCGGGGTCGGTGAACATTGCGCTGTCGGGGCAGTTTGCCTCCTGGGCAGGCACGGTGCTGGGGCTGTCGGCGCATCCGGTGCTGATTGCCGGCTGCGATGACGAGAGTTCGGACGCGCAACTGGAAGAGGCTCGCCTCCGGCTGGCGCGAGTCGGCATTGAAGTTCTCGAAGGGTATCTTGACGGAGGCGTGGCCGCATGGAAGCGGGCAGGATTTCCGGTGGCGACTATCGCAGAGGTGACCGCAGACGAACTCAGCGTGCAGTTGAAATGCAACGAAATACAGGTGCTCGATGTGCGCCGCGAGCCGGAGTGGGATGCGGGGCACATTGAAAACGCGGTCTGGTGGCCACTCGATAACTTCAAGGTTTCTCCGCCTGAAATTGATCACGATGCGCCCATTGCGGTTCATTGCAAAGGCGGATACCGCAGCATGATTGCCAGCAGCCTGCTGCAGCGCGCCGGGTTCAAGCACGTAATCAACGTGATTGGTGGATTCGATGCCTGGCAGCAGGCAAAGCTGCCGGTCGTGAGCGCGAAGACGGTTGGGGCTTGATATTGTTGGATTTAGGCCTGTGGAAAAAATGTTCCTGCAGGAACATGGTTGACAGAAATGTATGTACAGCGGAATAACGAACTGGGTTCAAAGGAGCAGGTGCGAAATGAAGAATGACAAACTGGCCAAGACCTTTTGCGTAGAAAGCGGCAAGCGTTTTCGCCTGAAAGATTTTGATCCTGCCGCCACGGGACATTGGCGCTCCAAAGAGCACGCGGCAGAGGCTTTGCAGCAGGGCATTGCCCGCACCGCGGAGCTGCAAGACATGCTCTATGCCCAGAACAGCTGGGCGCTGCTTCTGATCTTTCAGGCCATGGACGCCGCCGGCAAGGACGGCATCATCAAGCACGTGATGTCGGGGGTCAATCCGCAGGGCTGCCAGGTGTACTCCTTCAAAGCGCCTTCGGAACCGGAACTGCAACACGATTTCTTGTGGCGGACGACCCGCGACCTGCCCGAGCGCGGGCACATCGGCATCTTCAACCGGTCGTATTACGAAGAGGTGCTCGTCGTGCGAGTGCATCCCGAAATTCTGAAGAGCCAGCGCACTCCGGCCTCGCTGGTGGGCAAGAATGTGTGGGATGAGCGCTTCGAAGACATCCGCAGCTTCGAGCGGCACATGGCGCGGAGCGGCACGGTGATCCGCAAATTCTTTCTGCATGTTTCAAAGAAAGAGCAGAAGCGGCGCTTCCTGGCCCGCCTGGAAGAGCCTGAAAAAAACTGGAAATTCTCGGCGGCCGATATTCGCGAGCGCAAGTATTGGGACGATTATCAGAAAGCCTATGAAGAGATGATCGAAAACACGGCGACCGAGCATGCGCCGTGGTATGTCGTCCCGGCCGACAATAAATGGTTCACGCGGCTGGTGGTGTCGACGGTGGTGGTGCAGACGCTGGAATCTCTCAACCTGGCGTATCCCAAGGTGGATGAGGCGAAGCGCAAAGAACTGGAAGCGGCGAAGAAAATCCTGATATCCAAGAAGTGAATCCGGCTCCGTCGGAGTATGACTCAAAGTCAAGGCCGCCGCTCTTTGCAGCCAGCCTCCGCTGGATTACCATAGCCAATCGTCACTTCTTCCCCGGAGATCAATCCTGAACATGGTCGGCCCAAACCGCATTTGCAGGAACATGTCGCTCGCTGCCCGGTTGCTGTTCGCAGTCTCCCTCGCGGGCGGATTCGCCATCGCCGCACACGCGCAAGCCAAGCCGGAGAAGCCATCGAAGGCGGCGCCCACCCAGACTGCACCGGCTGCGGCCGCGAGTGATTCTGGCGCTGCCGAACCGGCAAAGCCCGAAGAGAAGGCTTTCAAGGGAATGAAGTATCGGCTGATCGGGCCGTTCCGCGGCGGACGGTCGCTGACGGCGGCAGGAATTCCGGGCGATCCTACTACGTATTATTTCGGCGCGACCGGCGGCGGAGTGTGGAAATCCACCGACGGGGCGATGACGTGGTCCTCCATTTTTGACAAGGAGGGCACGTCGGCGATCGGAAGCATCGCGGTGGCCAATTCCAATCACAACGTAATTTACGTGGGGACGGGCGAAGCCTGTATTCGCGGCAACATTTCGCATGGCGATGGCGTGTACCGCTCGCTTGATGCCGGCAAAACCTGGAAGAACGTAGGGCTGAAAGATTCTCGAGCCATCGGCAAGGTCATAATTAATCCCACGAATCCCGACATTGCGTTCGTGGCAGCTCTCGGGCATCCCTTCGGGCCGAACACGGAGCGCGGTATTTTCCGCACCACCGACGGCGGCAAGACCTGGGAAAAGGTTCTCTACAAAGACGAGAACACCGGCGGCATTGACGTGGCCTTCGATCCGCATAATCCCAATATTCTTTTCGCGGCGCTGTGGCAGGCGCGGCGCACATCCTGGAGTATGGCGAGCGGCGGCCCGGGCAGCGGCCTCTACCGGTCGAACGACGGCGGCACAACCTGGAAGCATATTGAAGAACACGGCCTGCCCAAGGGGCCGTACGGGAAGATTGGCATTGCCGTGGCCGCGAATTCTGACCGCGTGTACGCGCTGATCGAGGCTCACAATCCGGATGGCGGCCTGTATCGCTCCGACGACGGCGGCGAGTCGTGGCAGTTGGTGAACCCGGATCACAGCCTGTGGCAGCGGCCGTGGTATTACATGCACGTGATCGCCGATCCGCGCGACGAAAACGTTCTCTACATTATGAATGTCGAGTCTTACAAGTCGACCGACGGCGGACATTTGTTTAACAAAGTCCACGTGCCGCACGGCGACAACCACGGATTGTGGATCGATCCGCAGAATACGCGGCGCATGATCGCTTCGAACGACGGCGGAGTGACCGTGACGCTCGATGGGGGCAAGACCTGGAGTCTTCAGGATAACCAGCCCACGGCGCAGTTCTATCACGTGACGACCGACACGGCCACGCCTTACCGGGTGTACGGGCCGCAGCAGGACAGCGGCACGGTCGCGATTGTCAGCCGCAGCGATGCGGGATCGATCAGCTATAGCGATTGGTACGACGTGGGCGGCGGCGAGGCCGGTTATATTGCGCCCGACCCGCGCGATCCGAATATCGTTTACGCGGCTGACTATCAGGGAAACATCACGCGCTATGACCGGCACATCGGGCAGGTGAAGGCGATCACCGAGCAGCCGGAACTTTCCGACGCGCATGGGGCGGCGAACCTGGAGCATCGCTTCCAGTGGACCGCGCCAGTCATGCTTTCTCCGCATGATCCGAACACGTTGTATCACGCGGGAGAGCGGCTGTTTAAGACGACGGATGGAGGCGTGCACTGGCAGGCCATCAGTCCGGACCTCACGCGCAACGACAAGGAGAAGCAGAAGGTTTCGGGCGGCGACATCACCATCGATGATTCGGGTACGGAATATTACGACACGATTTTTGCGCTCGCCGAATCGCCGATCACCCAGGGAATGCTGTGGGTGGGGACCGATGACGGCCTGATTCAGCTGACGCAGGACGAAGGCAAAACCTGGACCAACATTACGCCCAAAGATATGCCGGAGTGGAGCCGCATCAGCCAGATTGATCTGTCCACGCACGATGCTGGGACCGCCTACGTGGCCGTGGATCGGCACCAGTTTGACGATCTGCGGCCGTACATTTATAGGACCAGCGACTACGGCAAGACGTGGACGAAGCTGGGGCAGGGGATTCCGGATAACGCATTTGTGCGCGTCGTCCGCGAAGATCCGAAGAAGCGCGGACTGCTGTATGCCGGGACGGAAACGGGCGTCTACGTGTCGTTCAACGACGGGGCGAACTGGCGTCCGCTGCAGTTGAATCTGCCGACCACTCCGGTGCACGATCTCGTTATTAAAGATGACGACCTGGTCGTGGCCACGCACGGGCGGGCGTTCTGGATTCTCGACGACCTGTCTCCGCTGCGGCAGTACAGCGATGACATCGCGAAG
>Ga0181532_10005163_pt1 | contig 11177 bp, 11 predicted proteins | sample PEATcosm2014_Bin_33_FD_119768 | JGI IMG/M metagenome (GOLD analysis project Ga0181532, IMG submission 119768) | Peatland microbial communities from MTU Mesocosm Facility, Houghton, MI, USA - PEATcosm2014_Bin11_30_metaG | ecosystem: Environmental > Terrestrial > Soil > Wetlands > Peat | place...
AGTGATGGCATACGAAACTCCCTTCCTATTATTGCTCTTGCACGAACGATCCGAAGATCGCAAACGTTTGCAATTCGTTGAGCGCCGCCTCTGCGGGCCACTGCACCATGATCTGCAAATCGGTGACTGCTGCGGATTCCGTCGGTAGGTCCGACAAATAGAATCGCTGCGAGTACCACGTTCTGCTGGGTTTCAATTCAGGTGGATCATTCACCCAAGCCTTCAAAATTTCGAAGCTGCCTTTGTAGTACGGCAGTCCGTCGTCCAGTAGCAAGCCGAGTATAGCAGGCGAGCCCGTGCGAACGGATTTGAGTGTGATGAACTGAATGTTTGCAACCTGCCCCGGCTGCGCGAGTACATACGAACCGAAGACTGCATACGCGGAGTACGGCGTACCTTCTTCGTACTCGCCTGCTGCACCACCGTCTGTGCTGGACATGACATCGCGGTTGAGAATGTAAACATTGTCTCCGCGTGGTCCGACTAACAGGTGATGGACGCCCGGTGCTGTTTCTACTGATTTGATCGCCCCGCATGCGCCCGTGTTCGCTAATGTTGCGAACGGACTCCAGATCATTCCTGCTGGCTCTGGTGTAGGCGTACTGATGAGACGATACCAACCGTTTGTGCCATCTGCTAGGAACCAACCCATGTCCTGCCCACTTACATAATGGGTGACGAAAACATTTTGTGGATACCAGTTCTGGCCCGGAAGACTATTTCTCATGGCGAGTTGATCGGCAATCGGGATGCTTTCGATGCCTGCGCCAACGCCGGGACTCAACATAAGGAACTGACTGTCCGTCGTGAAGAAACCGATGGTAGGTCCGTTCGTGTCCAACGCGTTGTAACTGCTCAGGCCCACTCCCGGCATATAAGGAACGCTAGGTAAAATCGTTCCGTTGTTGTCTGGAATGTTGTAGACATCCGAAACTGTGAAGACAAGCATGCCAATTGGTGTCGGCACGAGTCGCTTCACAAGCGATGTCATCTTATCGTAATTGTTAGGTCCGAAGCCATTGATGCCGTTGCCGATTGGATCATCTGGGCCGCTAGTCCAAAACACCGTTGGTCCGATGCTGTACCAGAGACGGTTGAGATGATACGCGAGATTTATCGCGCCCGGAAGAGGCGGGGTATTCTCACCAGCGGCAGGAGCCGTTGCTAACTCATCGAGCGAAGTGTCCGGTGTCGTGTCCACATATCCCGCTGTCAGATACGTCGATAGCGGAATCGTGTAGATCGTGTTACCGTTTCCGGGGATGAGAAGTTCGGTTGTGAACCCATCAGTCGTACGGAAGATCGCCACATAGTCAGACTGTGGATCGATCTGCGAAATGATGAGCCCTGCGCCGGGAGCAAAAGTTATCTGGCCGTTGACAACTGGCCCTGTCGATGCACTGACAGGTCCGATGTTCGACACGGTGTTGTCCAGCGTGTTCACGAGGGCGAGCGCGTATATCCAACCTTGGGCGCTGGTCGCTGTGATCTTGCCAGTCGTTGTCGGTTGTAATGGTATCGGCCCTTCGTTGATCCACTGCAAACTGCCGTTGTCCAGAGTGATTGAGTTGAGCCCAGCTTTGTTCCACGTCGGGGCGGTATTCCCCGAGTAGCCAGTGCTGATCGGCCCTTCTTCGTTCCCATTGGAGTCAACGATGTTCGTGTCAGGGAGAGTGTACGTTATATTCTTAGTCCACCCAAAGTTTGATTGTGGTCCGATATTCACCCACGTATAAGCCGAGCCGTCATGGACGATGTCCGCTGTTCCGAATACAATCTCAGATCGCGTAGCATTCCACGTCGCGCCAACCGTCGTAAAGACAGGCCACGTTGGTGTAGTGGCTTGGGACTGGTCGGGAACGATTGCCATGTTGTTCCCGTTGCACGTCATGATCATCTGGCCGGGAGTTCCGCCGCCGCTTGGCCCTTGGGAGTTCGAATAATCAATCTCGAATCCGATTGGGCCTGCGTTCGGAAAGAACCATGTGATGGTGTCCGTCCACGGTGTCGAGCCGACGACAGGGCTGTTTGTTCCTGCGAGGTTGTTTGCGCCTCCCGCATTACCGTAACCCTTGATGGCGGTCTGGGTGTGCGGAGTAATCAAACTCGTCTCAGTCAAACTTCCTGTTGAGAGGTATGCGCCATTACTGTCGTCAAACGACAGAAACGCACCATCGTCATGCAACAGAGTGAATGTGTAGAGGCCGGGAGCGGGGATAAACATCTCCCCGGTAATAGCCCACTCGCCTGCGTTGTTGCTACAAATGTTGACGCCGGGTAATCCTTGTTTGCCCGCTCCGTTGACTGGATACGCTAGCATGTACGATGAGTCGCCGCCGACTGCTGGGATGCCTGTTGACCAATAAAGAGATGCGACTTGCGAGTTGCTAGTCGATCCTGACCCCGGATAATACTGATTGAACGCGCCCTTTGCTGATCCGGGTGCATCCGTGTGGTAATAGTATTCCAACACAGGTGCCGTAGGATGCGCCAACGAATAGAGCCATGGTTGCGGTTGCGGATAGTTGTTCTGCTGATTCTTCTGCAACTGAAAATAACTGACCGTCCCAGCGGCAGGAATTCCAAGAATGAAATCGTTCTGGAAATAATGCGTGCTTGGTGCCCATGTCAGTGACGTAGGAGTTTGGATGCATGTCCATACTGCCGCACCGTCCGCTTGCGTGGTCGGTGGGTGAGCACTTAGCACATTCTGCACACCATAACCCTCATCGGGTATCGGCACAAGTGCGGTGCCGTAATTGCCATAAGTGAACGCCGCTTGGAATGTCGTGGTAGACAAACCTGTCGCACTGACCGTGAGGTTCAGACCGCTCGTGCTGTAATTTAGAAACGACGCTGGTCCTAGGAATTGCAACGTCACAGTGTCACCCGCCGCGAGAGTTTGCGCGGATGTCACGAAATACGCGATGTCAGAACTGATGTAGACCGAGACGATATCAAACTTTGTCTGCGGGGTTGGCGAAGCAGGCCACACAGGTTGAGTCGAACCGACCAATCCTGCGGTCGAAATCTGCCACAGATATCCGCTGACATTATCTTGATAGACGCTGCCGAGCGAGTAATAAGTGTTCGCTTCCCACCCTGTTGACGTGCCTTTCGCGGTATACGTTGGCGCGGTCGTGGGAGCGGGGATACCCCAATTCTGTACAGGTACGCCACGGTTGACCCAAATTGCGTTGCCGTCAACGGTGATGCTGCCCTGAAAATTGTTTGCAATGGCGGGTACAGTCGTACCCCATGTGGGTACAGACGATCCCGTGGTTACGACAGAAGTGATGACGACATCGCTCAATGCATCCGCGATGCCACTGGTCACACCGTTGGCAACTTGCAGGATCGCAGTCATGCCCGTAACGGACCAATTGGTCGTCGAATTGAATGCAAATACCAAAGATGTCGCGTTGGTTGCGGCTTGCTGTGTCAGTGCGAGCGTCTGTCCGTTGAGGACGGCTGCGTCCCCTGTGCATCCCCAAATGGTGAAGTAGGTGCCGACAGCCGTCTGTCCGCCCGCTGGGGTTGCGTCATACCCTTCGCCTAACTTTGCCGCCAGAGTAAGCGTCAACACGTTCGCGGTCACTGATGCTGCGGTGATCTCCGCGATCTGGACGCCGATGAGTTGCTGGATGTTGCCGTTCGAATCAACCAAGAAAGTGTTCAGGAAGCCGTATGCATCCGTGTCAATGACAGACGAATCGTTCGCCGTCACACGTGTGAACAAAGACTGATTCCATTTCTTCTGATCAACTCCGTTGCCGAAATACAATTGCGTGCCGTCTTCTTGCATGAAGGATTGGCCCGCACCTGTTGACTTCGACCACACTTCTGTACTCGTACCGTTGTTGTTCGCGTACAGAGCGGCTACGGTATCCACCATGGTGTCGATCTGTTCAGTCGTGGTTCCCCAGATGTCGCTCAGCGATTTGCTGTATCGAAATTCATCGAAGGCGAGGATGTTGCTGTACTGATTGCTCCCATCATACTGAGGGTTGCCGGGACGACGGGCAGTCGTCAAATGGTTAGTCACTTCCACGTTCGCGCCCGCGATCATCGCATCACCCGCTGGGCCGTAATATTTTTCACTGATGCGGCCTGTGTTAGCATCGCGCAAAGGAGAACGGTTAGTCCAGAGTCCTGTCGTACTGCGGCCCACGTACAACGGAGTCGCCTTCACGGGTTTTTCGGATTGCGCTCCGTTGATTGCTAATGCGTTTGCCATGATATTCCTTTATGCTGCTTGCCATCCTGCCAGCCAGATGTCGCCGGGGCCGAGAGGTAGTGCCGTTCCGATAGCGGGAATGGCTGATGCCCAAGCCGTCGCTAGGTTGGTACTTCCCTGATTGCACGATCCGCCTTGGATGAAACCGTCGCCCGCCGCTGTTTCCAAACTCCATCCGGTCAACTCACCGCCGCCGCCGGGATAAGGAACTTCCATAACAAAATAGTAGTCATGGAGCGTATCGATTTGCAGATTTACTACGTCGCTCGTGTGGAAACCCGCGACTGTGAAAGTCGGGTCAGGGGCTCCTCCGAAAGTTATCGCAGTGATGTCAACGGTGGTGAGCGATCCCTTCAAAGTGCGGAGCAGAAAAAATTGAGTCGTGGTGAAAGTCCCCGAATGCAGATACACACTGATCGTCCAACTGGACGGCGTGTTGCCGATAGCATTCGCGGGTATGATTTCTAAGAACGAGTCACCATTGAACAGAAAATTGATCACACCCCCATTGTTCAATGACCATGGCAATCGCGGGACGACGTTCGATCCAGAGGAGACTGCGGCTACTGCGGAAAAAGAAATCTCGCCGCTGCCTTCGTCAGTGATCGTGATGCCGCTGCCTGCGGTCAGATTCAGAAGGGACTGATCTTCGTTTGCGGTGCCGTTGACTTCCAGAGCCAAAGACTGCACGGACGGAGACCAACTAATGACGCTGTTCGGCGTCCACGAGCCGACATCAAAAGTGCCGCTGCCCGTGACTTGCTGATTGTTCGGACCCCACACGATCTGACCCTGCGCGGAATAGACCGTGACCGTGTAATAACTGTTGGTGGGCGTCATGACATCGTTGCCCCAAACGTACTGACCCGCAACACAGTTGCCCGTGTCGTCTAATGTAATCTTGATGGCGATGCCTGAGCAGACTTGGGAATCGTTAACCATTTCGTCGCTGCTAAGCCGCATCATGAAATAGCCGAGGGAGAGTTCATTCCCTTCTAGGTCTTGGAAGTTGCCGCCTGTGAGTTCAATTTTTGATGCCATATTGCTCCTATAAACCGCTGGGCGTCCAAGTTCCTAGATCGAATGAGTCATTGCCGACAGGCACGGTCATCTGATTTTTCCAAGCGAGTACACCTTCTGCGGAATAGACTTCCACGAAGTACACGGTATTGCTGGGCGTCATGTCTGCATTAACCCAGATGACAGGACTGTTCGTCTGATCAACATTTCCGTCCGCGTCGAGCGGCACGGTGAGAATGCGGCCTGCGCTAATCTGGACGTTCGCGCTATCTACGTTGACGGAAGTGGCGTCCGTGTTAAGACGCCATTTCATGTAACCGAGAGCGAGCACGTTTCCCAAGGCGTCCTGAAACGCCCCGCCGGATATCGGTCGTGGGTTAAGATTAGGGGAGGGCATGCTTACTCCTATGTCTGTCGAGCCTGTGCACCTTGCTGTGTCTTACCCGTCGCTTGATTCGTCATCATCGTCCAGTTGTTCATGAAGATGTTTCGCTCCTCTTCAGTCAACCCTTCAGCACGTGCGAGTAGCCCCGCAGTAAACTTAGAGTTGGCAATTTGGAATCGAGCATCGTCTGAGAATGCCCAGATGAGTGCGAGGAAGCCCCAGCTATAGATGTAGCGCATGAAGTCAGGCATCGGTGACCACGTCTGGTTGACGCTGGTGATGTTCGGTGCGGCCAATTGTACGTGTACGGCAATCGGGTAGGCCGCGTTCGGTGAAGGCATGACTCGAAAAGTGACATTGCCATTCCCGTCTTCTACTTCTGGTCCGATGAATGACGGACGCGTAGTCCGCGAATCGAGAGCGAGATTGTTCTGGACTTTCAACTCAATCCAGTTCGGAGGAGTCTTAGTGATGTCCAGCACCGACGCGTGCTCAATGTGCGAGAATGCGGGAGCCGAGATGGTATAATCCTGTGTCGTCGCGTTGGTCAATGTTCCTGCGTCCGCTGTTGGCCCGTAGTTTTCGAAATTGACTTGACCCGTGATCTGCGATCCTGATGCTGTCTCCACGATGATCAGTACGCCGTTCAGGAAGGATGCGCCCGTTAGCCCCGAGGGGATCACGAGATTACCCACACCAAATGTATTCGTACAGGGAATAGTGACCACACCATCCGTGATGGATATGTCTCCACTGATTGTCGCTGAGTACGCGGTAGGGGAGGTAGTGACCGCGAGTTCCTGCGTATTCCACCACCATTCGAACGGCGGGCCTAGGATCGTTTGTATCACCATGTTGGCGGATGTCAACGCGGGCTCTAGGTTGTTTCCGATGGCAGAGTTGCGGTTGAAGCTGAGTTTCTTGGCCCATTCCATAGTTGAAGATATCGTTACGGTACTAAGAGCCATGGGTTACCTTTCCGCAACCTCTTGGTTTTCCCAAGTGTGCTTCCCTATTCTTACGATTCGATTCAGGTGTTTGTTTTGCGCCTGTTCGATTAAAGCGTGGATTTAATAATGCCCGTTCACGGGCCGCTTCTCGTTGTTCGGGAGACCACATATAACTCGGTCGCCCACCATCACCCCCTGCTGAGATGTTGTATCCGATTTCAGGATTCTGCGAACAAAAAGTTCTGATGAAGAACATTTCCATCTTACACAGTTGCTCGTCATCAATCGGCTGGGCGAGTGATTCGACGATAAAATTCTCAATACCGTATTTACGCATAGCGTTAAACAACCGTGGGTTATCGTCCTTGTTGTTCTCGGCAGACCACACCTTCCATCCGAAGTATTGCAACAGGTCATCACCAACATGTTTGCCGATATAGAACTTGCCATCAAGGACATTCGTGATTTTGTAGACGTGCATGAGTCTCCCAACTTGTTGATTCTAAATCAGTAGTTCCAAGGGCCGTACGGCTGAGCGGGTGTGATAGGATTGTACGAGTATCCGGTATCCATGACGTTCGACTGCGGCACAAAACCCCAATCGTCTTCTTGGTTCGCGCCAAACATGACTGCGTTGGTAAGTGCCTTCTGCCAGAGTTCGTATTCCATCTGGAACTTCGCTCGCACTTCTTTCAATGGCGAGCGGCGATAGCACTGTGCGAAAAATCCTTGCTTGAAGAACACGTAAAAGTCATCGGGGATCGGGTCGAGATAATCGCTGAGACTCTTGAAGAACGGAACTTTCATCTGGCCGACGGGCTGAATGAGCCACACTGGACCTGTCTGACAAGGCAGAGGGTTGATTCTATATCCCTGACCTTTTGGGTTGACCGCCGTCCACTGACAAGTGCCGTCAGTTACAACGGTGGATACGATGGTCTGATCTTGCACGGTCGGATACGTCGGATGGAGATTGGTCAGAAATGGATTTGTGTTTCCACATGTCCCGTACTGAGTCAATGTCCACAGATTTCCAAAGGCGTCTTTGATCGCGGTAGTCGGATTGATAGGCTGGGCAATCGCTGTTGCAGGATTTGTGTAAACCACGCCGGGGCCGGGTTGTGCTTGGCCCGTGGGTGTTAACTGCGTCGTTGCGCCCCATTGCCCAGCCTGCATCGTGTCATTCTGCATCCAACAGATGCGTGCGTCATTGTTCGTTGAAAGGTTGAACGTGATCAACAGGTCTCGTTTTACGATGACCGGATACACGGGCTTTGGAAATTGCGTGCAACTGTAGTTGACCGCCGTGCAACTTTCCAACCATCCCACAGCCACTTGATTCGGGATGAAATAATCTTGCTGCCAACTGTTGATGAAGAACGGGGTTTCGACCGCACGATTCCACTTCCAGTTGAAGGGCTGGCCCTGTGGCCCGCCACAAAGAATTGCTTGCATGACATCGTTTGCGATAGAAAGCGCGGGAGCGTCGGAGAATCCGCCAGCGGGGACTGCTGGTGCGAGTTCACCATTAGATCGCGCATCGTCCACTAAATCCTGTAATTGTACGCTGCTGTTACCCATGGCAAACCTTTCTTGTTACCCTACACGCTGCTTTTGCATTAATCAGACTAAACTCAGGTGGTGCGGAGTTGTTGATAATGTATTCTACGGCGACTTCCATACGCTCGACATCTTCTCCCAGAAGACCGATAGCGTGGTTACAATTACTACGTAAGATTCCGCGCACCCATCCTGAGGAATGCTCATGATCGAGATGCGGATATCGAGCATTGTTTCTCGGCTCCATCACAAAGGATATCTTACAAATAGCGCATTTATAATCCTGCTGTTTCAGAAGTTCCTGATACGCCTCAGGAGTAGTTCCATAAACCGCTCGCAGTTTCCAATTCTTATTTGTCTCTGTGCGTGTATGCTTGTTATCTCGCAACCAACGCTGCTTGGATTCGGGTGAGGGTTGTTGCAGGCTCATATTTTCTCCTATAAACACAAAAAGACGAGCATTGGCGGAAGACGCTTAGCGACTCCCGCCCACTGACCGTGCTCTGCGGTGATGAGTGTTCCTTTCGGCATTCGTCGCACTCTGCGACAGTTCGGATTACGCCTTACGCGGTTTTGGTTTTGCAGTGGCGTATAATTCATTGGCCCGAGTGATGAACGTTGGGTTGTTCATAAAGACGCGGGTCTCGTCGGTGGTCATGCGGTCGAGGTCTGCCAACGTGAGCGCGGAAATGTTCGTGTTGATGATCTCCGCTCTACGTGCTGCTTCGGCCTGACGTGCTTGGGTTTCCCTCAAAGTACGCTCTTGCTGATCCTTCTGTGATTGGTTCATGGCTACCTGAGATTCGTGGCGCGGAGGTTGTGACGATAGTCTTCTTTCGCGTCAACCCACTTACCGCTGGCCTCGTCCCACTTGCTGAACTGACAGATGACCGACGAAGACGGGGAGTTGTTCGTTTCGAACGAGACTGCCTTGCGATAATCAGCGAGGGCTAGATCAAACTTCTCCTTCGAGAACGCTCCATCTTTCGGCGCAACCTGCTTGCCCTTCGCGTTGAAGTAATAGTTATCTTCAACTGGCGGGCACCAAGTCTTGCCACAACGCAAGCAGCGAACCCAGAAGTCGCCAGTGATCATCTGATGCTTGAGCACTGCGTAATACTGGCTATTTCCGCCTGTGTGCAGAACCTTCATGTCGCGGGGAGAAACTGTCCCGCCTTTCTTGTGTGTACACTGGCCTTGGCGAGCGTCGTCTTCACGTTGCTGGGCGGCGAACACACGACCTTGCTGCTGGCGATCCATTTCTTTCTGCTTCTGCTTGTTCAGACGATCATGGATCGTGCCTTGTTTCTCTTGGATGCTCAACTGCCGTTCTTGTTTCTGGAGTTCGAGATCGGCCAACTGCGCCCTCTTGATACTCAGTTCAATCGCCGCGATCTCCTCTGCGGCGTTTGCATAAATCTTTGGTGTCTCTTCGCTCATACTTCCTCCTAGTATTACGCCTTACGACCGCGATTCCGATATGAATGCAGGATGGTGTTATACCTTTCCGCACACGGCAGATTCGCTTCACCGAAAACTTTATGAGCCTTCTCGATGGTCAATAGGTCTTTCAAAATCAACTGCAACAAAACTGTTCGCCAGCCGCGATACTTCTCCGCGAGCGGCACGCCATGGTCGTCGAAACCCATGACTGTATACTCAGGCATCCACCCACGCTGGACCCAGCAGGCGATCTCAGGCTTCTTGTTGCCATATTCGTCGCTGTAAAGCAGGGTGACCTTGTCGGCTTGCGGATGCTCCCGATAGAACACTTTCAATTTGCACTCGTCACGCAACTTGGTGATGAGTTGGTCGTGATGCAGGATGCGTCCGAAACGTTGCTGAATGTCCGCGTACTCTTCAGGCGTGCACCACTGATACTCTTTCGCAACTTCCTCGTTGCCTTCCTTCCAGCGGCAGAGTTCTTCTTTCGTCTGGTTGCTGCTATCGTCATGCACGTTCTCCGCGTATGCGGCGACGGCGGCTTCCATCTCAGGCGTCAACTGCTCCTCGACCATGTAATTTTCCCACGGTGCGGCGTCCTCGTTTCGCGTGCCCTGAAATTGCTTCATCTGGTCGGGGTTGAGACGATTGTCTACCGCCTTCGGAGCGGCGGCTTCCCATCTTTCGAGATACTCCTCATTGCTGACAAATTTGCTCATTGAACCTCCTCAAATATTCAACAGCGTTCAACAGCAAATCAAGGCTATCTTTGAACATACCTAAGCCACGATTACACGTCTCGCACAACAGACCACGAACACACTTCACGCACATCTTTTTCTGTGGGCAACAGCGATGATCATGATCAACCTCAGGAGTTGCTGTGAATGGCTCTCGACATATGGCGCAATAATTTCCTTGTGATGCGAGTAGTTTTTCTCGGAACATGCGACGTTGTGATCGCAATCCATTGCGATGAAAATGATCACAACTCTTAGTGTGGCCGCTAAGAACGTAATCAACTCTAATTGCTTTTCTACTCCCACAATCACATTCAAACATCCACTTCGGACGGCATCCTTTAACCCGTTCAAGGGGAAAGACGGGAACTAATTGTCCATATTTCTTAGTGGGGTCTATCCCGTAAAAGTCTGGTTGTCTTTCGTTTTGCACTTTAGGCTCCTCCAATTTTTCGGCTCAGGCTTCCTAGAATCGAAGGAGCCTTTTGTGCGCTCTGTGAAATCAGTGTCCACTGAGGTAATTAGTCTCAGCAACCGCCAACGCCTCGCTCGCCTTTCGAACGGTGAGTCCGACTAGTGACTAACGGTGTCCAATAACGGGCCGCTTCGTCCCACGTTCACTACAAGATCAAATGTCCTCTTGACAGAATGACATGAACTGGCTGTCGTTCTGAATCTGAATGTTCTTGAGTCTGCGTAGGTCGCTCACGGTCTTCCGTAGCCTCCCAATCAACTTACGCTGTCTCGAATTTTCTTTGCGGAGCAACTCAATGCTATCACGCAAAGCACGCACTATCTCGATCTCATTTGGGTTGTCCATCTTCTCCTCCAAGAAGTGAGAA
>Ga0181532_10005165_pt1 | contig 11176 bp, 7 predicted proteins | sample PEATcosm2014_Bin_33_FD_119768 | JGI IMG/M metagenome (GOLD analysis project Ga0181532, IMG submission 119768) | Peatland microbial communities from MTU Mesocosm Facility, Houghton, MI, USA - PEATcosm2014_Bin11_30_metaG | ecosystem: Environmental > Terrestrial > Soil > Wetlands > Peat | place...
AACGCCGCCGGACATCAAGTGAGGAAGTTCTGAACCTGCGGGCTGTCCTTGGCCCTTGCGACGGCAGCCACCCCTTTGTGTGCGTGGTAAGGCAGGACCCGCCGTTCTGAACGTGCTGGAAGCGCACCGATTACGATTCAAGCGAATTCCGGACCAGAAACTGGACAATTCAGTCCAACGGAGGCCGCAGGTCAAAGCCCCGCCCTCTTGGGCGGGGATTCTTTACCCGTCGCTAGAATTGCTTTAAGCCGCTGAAAACAAATGCTCTTAATACTCTTCCGGGAATACGTCCCTTAATTTGATTTTCAGCCGCCCCAGGATCGTCTCGAGCTTGTTGAGCGTGATGTGGTGCTCACCGCGCTCGATTCGGTGAAGCGTCGTGTGCGATACGCCGACCTTTTTCGCGAACTGGGCATACGAATTGCCCGCACGGGCCTTCCGCATGAAGAGAGCAAATTCGCGGTCCAGATTTCGTTTCACCCGCCCAAATTGGCAAAAGTTTCATAACGTATGCGTGATGATATGATGTTTGCAAAATGGGCCGACCCCAGTTCTATTTGGCTTTTTCCTTTGTGTCGTTATGAAATCAAAATCAATACGACGCAAATGCCGCCATTGTGGCAGGATGTTCACCCCCGATCATCGGAACCAGGGCCGCCAATTCTACTGCTCCACTCCAGAGTGCCGGCGAATAAGTAAATTCGCCGGTCAGCGCAGATGGTCGCGCAAACCGGAGAATTGGGATTATTACCGCGGAGCGGACCCAATAGAGCGGGTCCAGAAATGGCGACAAGCGCACCCGGGTTATTGGAAGAAAAAAGGCCCCCCGTCTAATGGAACGCAAGTCGTTGACCCACAAATAGTTAAGCCAGATCAGGAATCTTGTAACGCATGTGCCGGCTGTGCGGGTACGTTACAAGATGTCTGCCTCGCCAAAAACCCTTTATTTGTGGGCCTTCTCTCAGTGATTACCGGCAGTACGTTACAAGATGACATGGTCAGTACGATTGAAGATTTGGTAATACGAGGGAGGAAGATTCTGGGGGCTTCGGCTTCCAGAGAAACGCGATTCAAGAATCGGACCCGATTATGACAGGCAAACATTTAACAAGGCTGAGGCGGCCGCGAAAAACCCGCGATGAGGTTAGCGGCTGCATCGATGCGTTTCGGCGCGCTTTTGCATGACCAACGATTTCCAGAAATCCGCACCGCGCAGCGTCGCTTACGTCAGAATGCCGACAAAACACCAGAATTTGTCCATTGGCAAGCAGATGGACATCGTTCGGCGTTTTGCGAAGCGGCGCGGCCTAAAAATCACCAAAGTGTTCTCTGATCGCTCTGGGGCTGGAGAGAGGCTAGTGCCCTGACCGGCATTGATTCTTATGTCCACACCCGATCCAGAGCCTCCCATCGTGCCAGCGGCCGTTTACGTCAGGATGTCCACGGAGCATCAGCAGTACTCCACGAGCAACCAAATGGACGTGATTCAGGAGTACGCGAAGCGCCGCAGAATGCAAGTCGTCAAAGAGTATTCGGACGAGGGAAAAAGCGGTTTAAACATCGAAGGAAGGGATTCCTTGGCGCAAATGATTAAGGACGTCCAGAATGGAGATGCGGCTTTCACTGCCATCCTGGTTTACGACGTCAGCCGGTGGGGACGTTTCCAGGATCCCGACGAAGCCGCGTATTACGAGTACATTTGTCGCCGAACTGGCATCGGCGTGCATTATTGCGCCGAGCAATTCGAAAACGACGGCAGCCCGTTTTCGACCTTCGCCAAAGGCATGAAACGCACCATGGCCGGCGAATACAGCCGCGAACTTTCGACCAAGGTGTTCCATGGCGCCTGCCGTCTTATCCAGCTTGGTTTCAAACAAGGCGGCACGGCCGGCTACGGACTGCGTCGAATGTTGGTTGACCAAAACCGCCAGCAGAAGGCGATCCTGAAAATGGGAGAGCACAAGAGCCTACAGACCGACCGGGTGGTGCTCGTGGCCGGCCCCGAGGAGGAGGTAAAAGTGGTGCGGTGGATCTACACCACCTTTCTGAATGAGGGAAAAACCGAATCAGAAATTGCGGCCTTGCTGAACGCGCAAGGAATTGTCACAGATTTTGGGCACCCGTGGACGCGCGGCACGGTGCATCAACTGCTCACCAACGAAAAATACATCGGCAACAACGTCTATCACCGGACCTCTTTCAAACTCAAACGAAAGCACATGGTTAATCCTCCGGAGCGGTGGATTCGAGCGGATGGCGCATTCCCAGGCATCGTCGATGCCGCCCTGTTTTTGAAGGTGCGGGAGATCATTCTTTCCAGAAGCCAGAAGCTGACCGATGAGGAGATGCTGGGCAAGCTGCGCGCGCTGCTGGCACAGCGAGGTCGTCTCAGCGGAATTATGATCGACGAGGCGGAAGACCTCCCTTCGAGCGCGTCATTCAACCATCGCTTCGGCAGCCTGGTTTCCGCCTACCGGTTGATCGGCTACGATCCTGGGATCGATTACGACTTTATTGACATCAATCGAAAACTTCGCAAACAGCATCCGGAAATCGTTGCCGCCGTGATTCGCCAGATCGAAAGTCTGGGCGCCGTTGCCACTTGGGATGCAACCACGGATTTGCTTCACTTGAACAGCGAACTGCGTGTGTCGATCGTGCTGTGTCGGCACATGACCACGTTCGCCGGATCGTCGCGATGGGTGATCAGGTTGGATGCGAGCCGGAAGCCGGACCTCACGATCGCTGTGCGCATGGATGCCACCAATGAGGGCATCCGTGACTACTATTTGCTGCCGGGCATTGACATGACATGGGAAAACCTGCGCGTTGCCGAGGACAACGGAGTCTATCTGGATGCATACCGGTTTGAGACGCTCGATTATTTCCTCGGCATGGCAGCACGCGTAAAACTCCAGGAGGCCGCTTGAAAGATGAAGTAATAATGATACCGATTGATCGCATTCGAATTCTCAACCCCCGTCACCGGGACAAAAGGAAATTCGAATTGATTGTACAAAGCATCCGTAACCTCGGATTGAAAAAACCGATCCAGGTCAGTCTCCGGTCGACTGATGAGCCGGAGGGACCGGGGTACGATCTGGTCTGCGGGCAGGGGCGAATCGAAGCATTCATCGCGCTGGGACACAAAGAAATTCCGGCCATTGTCGTTGAAGTGTCGAAGGAGGAACGATTGCTGCGAAGCCTGGTTGAAAATATGGCCCGGCGCCTTCCTCCTCCCTTGGCCTTGATGAACGAAATCGAACGCCTGAAAGAACAGGGGTACTCCAATGTGGAGATCGGCCAGAAACTGGATATTCCGGATTCGACCGTCGGCGGGTACATCGCCCTCAAAAAAGCTGGTGAGGAACGTTTGCTGGAGGCGGCGATCAACGGGAGTATTCCCTTGAGTATTGCCATGGAAATTGCCAAGGCGGACACGGTTGAACTACAGCGAGAGTTGTTGAAAGCCTACGAGACCAAGCAATTGAACTGGAAATCGATTCGAGCAGTAAAGCGGCTGATTGATAAACGACGCTTGATCGGCAAACGGCGCGACACCAATCCCCAGCAGCGAAAACCCCGGACCAGCGCCGAAAGCCTGGTCAGTACGTACCGGCGTGAGAGCCAACGCCAGAAGGCCCTTGTCAAGAAGGCAAGGGTGTGCGAGGCGAAGTTAATTTTCATCACCCAAGCGTTCATGAAACTGGTGGCTAACGATAATTTCGTGACGTTGTTGCGGGCAGAATCCCTCGCCACCATGCCAAAATATCTTCACGACGGGCTCACGATAAAACGGAAGGAGGCGGCATGAGTGAAATGAAATTGGGATTCGAAATGCGCAGGATGCGGCTTGCTCTGACGGACATCCTTCCTGTGCGCCAGGTCAACGATCCGCACAATATCAAGCGTTACCGGACCATTCGCGCGTCCATCAAGGAGGTTGGTTTGATTGAACCCCTTATGGTGTATCCGCATAAGGCCGGACCAGGAAAATACATTCTCCTTGACGGCCACTTGCGTTATTCCGTGCTCAAAGAACTGGGCCACACCGAGGCGGAATGCCTTGTCGCCAGGGAAGACGAGAGCTTCACCTATAACGCACGCGTCAACCGCCTCAATCCGATCGCGGAGCACAAAATGATTATGAAGGCCATCAACAATGGCGTGAAACCGGAACGGATTGCCGCCGCGCTGAACCTGACGGTCCAGGACGTTAAGGCGTCCATGACACTGCTGGATGGAATTCACGCGGAAGCCGCCGATTCGCTCAAAGACAAAACCGTTTCTCCAAAAGCCATCCGGCTTCTCCGGAAAGTGTCGGCCGTTCGACAGATCGAAATCGTCGAATTCATGATCAGCGCAAACAACTTCACAGCCGGATACGCAGAGGCCCTGGTTTTGGGCACCCCAAAAGACCAATTGGTAAATCCCGAAGATCCCAAGAAAAAAAAGGGGATGTCGCGCGAAGACATCGCGAAAATGGAGGAGGAAATGGAGACGCTGGAGCGCGATCTCAAAGCGGTGGATCAAGCCTACGGAGAAAACATGCTGAATTTGACGCTGGCGCGGGGTTTCATCAAACGACTTTTGGATAATGCCAAAGTCGTCCGGTTTTTGAACGGCAACTTTCCCGACATCCTCGCCGAATTTGAGTCAATTGCCGCCGCCGACGCCGTTTGAATGGAGGCTGAAACAAGGACAGGAGTGACGTTCAAGCTGAATTCCACCCAGGCTCAACCCGCCCAATCCGCACAAAGCAATTCCGCTTGTTGTAAAACCGTTTGGGTGGCCTTGTCCTGTTTGTCGGGTGGATACGCTACCATGTGTGCGTGCAATTCCGCATTGGCGTCTTTGTTTGCTTGAAGCCGGATGACCTTTGTCAGCCGCATGGCCCGACGACACATTGCGGGAGCCGAATGGCCAAATTGCCATGATCCAGATTCGCGGTCAATTGTTCCATCTGGGACGCGACGGCGTCCTCGTCTCTGCGAAAAAGCATCAGCGCAAGCTGCCAGCGTAGCGGTCGCCCATTTCGCCAAGATGGGCGGTGAGTGTTCGCCAATCTTCTGCTTCGTGGCTTGTCCGGTTTCAATGGTTCAGGTTCGGCAAACATTTCATCGCCGGAGCAATCTCGCCTTGAGCATTTCCAAGGCACTCTGGAAATCCATGCCAGTGCGCCAGACATCCTCGTTAACACGGAATCTGACCTGGTGCCCACTCAATTCGATTGTGAGGCCAGCTTCGGTCTTTTGGGTGAGGCCCAACGTCATTTCCATGGAGAGGTATTCGGACCAGAGGTGTTGGAGACGCTCCCCGATGTCCACAACGAATCTGGCTTTGGCCTTGAAAGCCTCGACGTCAAGGTTGACTTCAGAAACTGCGACGACGCACAGGAAATATCGGTCCTTGTGAGGGACAGCTTCGCTGACTTGTTTGACACTCATGCGCGCTTCGCTTGTGGTGGTTGCTTTAATCTCGACGAAAACTGACCCGGCGGGACCGGCGATCTCAAGCCGGCCAGCGTCATCTTCTTCACCCGCTACGGGTGGGATGCGGAAGTCGTGCCCGGGACCGGTCCTTATCGGAAGGAGTCCGCTATCCTTGAAGGCTTCGAAGAAGAGGCGCTCGACGAGATCGCCCAGTGCCTGGTTCCGCTTGACGGTCTCCTGGCGGGCTCGCCGCTCCTCGACAATAGTGAGCACTCCAGGATCTTGTTGGATTGCGCCAGCCAAGGCTTTGACCTTTTCGGCGTCATTGCCTGCCGCAGACGTGATGAGGGCCAATGACTGGATAAGTGACATGCGCTCCGGGTCGTCGCGGCCAACGGACCGGAGCATAAGGTCGGCGGGACTAACGCCGATGGCCTTCAGGAAGTGAGATACACGTTCTTCTCCGAGGCGTTTGAGCAGGTCCGGCTCCTGGGCCAGAAGCGTGGCGAGACTTTCGGCGGATGGCGTGTCGGATTTTCCCTGGCCGAGCGGGACCCAAACTCGGCTGCGTAATGGGCTAAGCCAATTGGCGCGGAAAAAGCGGTGTTCCTTTCCGTTGTCACAATTGACGGTTTCCACATTGAAGGCTTGTGGGTCGGCGGGCAGGACGTAGTCAAAGATGAACCGGACCAATCTTAGAGCGCGGTTCCCGCTGCCTCGGGCACGGTCAATAATGCAGCGGGCGTTGCCGCTGAGGTATGCTATTTCTGTGCGCGGTTGGGGGTCTTCGGACCTGGGTTTGACGTTTGCCTCGTCATCCCCCAAGGGCTCGTCCGGCAGAAAGTCTTGAACGATGTTTTCGGCTTCGTACAGAGGGCTCAGGTGCAGGAATCCGTTGGATTGGAGGCTCTGCCAGTGTGACGCTTCGCTGCACCCCGTCGCGTATCGTGGGTCGAGGATTACGGTGTTAGGCAGCAGGTCAGCGTAGGGCCTGGCGGACTCGGGCCATTGTGCGACCGGGGCGAGTGGCCTCTCGACTAGGGGTGAGTTGGCGCGCAGAATAAAGACGCCTGATTTGTCCGCCTTGTCAGGGCTCGTGATGGCACTGCGGAAGCTCGGCAAATCCGCGAGTGTCAGGACGCCTGATTTGTCCGCCTTGTCAGGGGTCGTGAGAGCAGGAAAGCTATCCAGCTTGACTGTTTTGTCTTTTTTGACGAGCCAGGTGAATAGTTGGACGTTGGCGGCCTGGGTGGTTGCGGTGATGGGGGTTTCGCGAACCCGCTGGCGCATGAGGTCGAGAAGTTGGCTGAGGACTTGGTCCTCGGTGAGGACGTTGATCTCTGCGAGGATTTCGGGGGTGTTTACCTCTGGGTGAACCAACTGGGCGCGGAGGGAAAGGGCGAGGAGGTCAGCAATGTCCTTCAGCTCGGGGTCTATGCCACCGTCCTTGTGGAGTTTCCCGATTTGTGTGAGGTCGCCACGCTCATTTGGGATGAGAGATTTCAGGCGGAAGGACTCGAAGCTCCCGGCCTTGCAGATGAGGGCGTGAACTTGGTTGACCCAGGCAAGCGCGGGGGTTTCCTTCCGAAGGGCGGGGGTGATTCCAGCTACGGTCTTTAGCTCCTCCAAATGCCCAGCAAGGCGATCAACGGTCCATATTTCCTTCAATTTGCCGTCGGTGGGTTCCAGAAAGGCATTCCAGCTTTGGACGCTGCTGTCCCAAGCCTGTTGGTCCTGGAGCCGGGGGATGAGGTCGGCTGCCACGAGCAGGGGTTCTGATGCTTGCCAGAGTTCGAGCGACGAAGCGGCACCGTGACCCACTGGTACCCACGATGAGTTTGGGGGGATGAGTTTTTCAGAGATTGTCCGTAGCAACGGCGTGGTGCGGAATCCTTCGATGAGGACCTTTCGGATTTGTGAGCGCAGCCAAGTATGGTTGGCCCATGTTGGTGTTGCCGAAGATTGTAAGTAGGTAGCGCCAGCAGCATTCGACCAGTCTTTCTCGGCAGCGAGCGAGATGAGACTAACCATTCGGCAGCAGCCGGCGGTAAACAAGTCCATGTTCTTCTGGTTGCCGTCCGTCGGAGCGACTCCCAAATAAACTCCGTCGCGCTCCTCTCGGGGCGCGAAAAGCTCACTGTTGAGGACCAGGGGGATGCAAAAGTTCTCTGTACCGGTCAGCGGAAAGGCGACGAACAGCCGGGGGACGCTGGCGGGCAACTGAACAGCGAAAGTGCCGTCTTTTGCGTCGACGGCAATCGCAGCGACAACGTCTTCGTCGGAGGTGGTGACGAGCCATTGCTTGGACTCCTGGTTGTCGATCTGGAGTCCCATGCGGCGTGTGTTGGGACTTAGGGGGGCGAGGGCCTCCTGGGCCATGTCCAAGGTGCCATCGGGCGTGCCGACTTTGAGGCGATGTAGCATCGGGTTGAAGGCGAAGATGTAAGCAGCGGAGAGACTGAGTGCCTGGATTCCTTTAACCACGTCTTCCCGAATGGATTCGTTGACCGGGTATGTGTATTCGGTGGTGTACGGCTGTGCTATGGGGGGCGGGGCTTGGACCAGTGACGCCTGAAACTGCTCTTTGGAGCGTTTCATGGCATCCCGGAGCTGGTTTGCATCTTTGCCCTCTCGATTCAGCTCGAAATCGAATGTGCGGCCGTCAATGAGGCTGCCTCGCACTTGGACGCGCCGCGAGATTAGGTGAGTAGTTATGAAACCAGTGCCGAATCTGCCAATGTCGCGCGGGTCATGTTTCGATGATCCGTGAAGAATCAAGTGAGCGATCTCTCTCTCCTTAAAAGGAGATCCATTGTGGCGAAATATCAGATGGTCGCCATCGAACGTCACTTCAATTTTTAACTGGGTTTGCGAGCCTGCTATTCCACGAGCGTTCTGTATCAGCTCCCAAACCCATCTGGATGCAAGGACATTGCGCTGGTTGTCAAGCGCATCAAGCTTCTTGAAAACCTCCTGAGCATTGTTCTCATACACGACGTCGTTGAAGATTGAATCCAAATTGTCCGTTGCTTCCATAATTCAAACTTTAGTATTTCGGTCACCTGTTGTAAAATCAAAAAAGAATCCGGCGGTGGTTGCACCGAGACGGCTGAGCGGACTGTATGGCGGGGGCATCTGGCCGTGGTGCCGCTCATCAAACCTCAGTTCTTCTTCAGGAACAACACCGCCCCGACGTTCGAAAGATTATGCCGCTGCCGATGTATGGCGATTTCAATCGAGTTTTGAGTCATGGCCTCGGCCTGAAAGTAACCAACAAATTCCCACGGCAATCCTGCCTCTTTGGTGAAAATGGGGATGGCCGATTGCTGGGCAACGAAAAGGCGGGCCTTGGCAACCCAATCCCCATTGGAAGCACCGGGCAAAATGATATGTGGGGCATCAGGGTTGTAATCCAACCGAAAGCACCCGCATTCAATTTTTTGACCAACCTGGGTGAGAAAGCCATAAGGCATATGCCCGACCAATGAACCAATCTCGTGCCAGCGATAGAAGCGATTTTCAACCAAGTCAGTCTGAGTGTCTGGGGCATCATTCTGATGGATGGTTTCGTGGCAGTTTTCGCAGAGGGTGATGAGATCTTCGGGCGAGTAGTCCCAAGGTTCGCGTCCAGCGACGTAGCGTTTGTGATGCACAACCAGCATCACGCGCGGATTCTGACTTGTGGCACAGGCAACGTCCTGGCAACGCCAGCCATCGCGACTCATAACTTCCAGCCGGAGCTTTTGCCAGCGCGGGTCACGAAGTTTATCGCGATAATTCATAGGCTAATGGCCTAAACACTCGTGGTAGACTTCACGAATTTTCCGGCGAGAACGCCAAACCGATGTCTCCACGGCGGGTTTCACGGATTCCAAAGCTTTATAGAAGGCCGGTTCGTTCTTCTTGTGCCGAGAAGAGCACCGAAGAAGGGACGAGACGACTACTTTGCAAGATTGCTCCAGAAAGCGCTCAAGATCGTAATTGTCGGAATCCCAGCGGTTCATAGTGCGCAGAAATCCACCTTTTAATCCGGTGGATCGCAGGACGCGATTAAACACGGTCAACGAGGCTAATTCGGCAAGTTGGCCCCGCTTCCGGCGTTTCTGGTTTGCGAACTGGTAAATGGTGTTGCGGAAAATGGAATCCACCCGCGTCCAGGTGACGGCTTCGGCGCGGGTGTTTTCCGAAGCATCATAGTCGCTGAACAGTCCGTGGGCGGAGTCTTCAAAGAGTTCCTGTTTGCGTTTACCTTTTACTGCGCCTTGTGCTGAATTCACCGCCGCAAGTACCTGCGCAAGACGTTCCTTGGCGATTCCAAGCTCGCCGAAGCGAATTTTCTGCTCGCCCTTCTTGCGTTCAAGGTGAACGCCTTGACGACGGAAATATCGTTGGAGAGACACCAGAGATGGCAGTTCAATCATCAGATCGCTGGGGTCAACTTTGTTTTGGTTGTTGGACCGAAACGCCACCTTGGATTCGATGTCGTTCAACATCTCCGCGTTATCGACCTCCACAAATTTTACGATCACGCGAGCGGGACTGTGGGCGAGATGCTTCATTACGTTGGGATTTCCCAAATAGGAAACGGTTTGCGCGCCGTTCACAATCGTGGCCGAACGCATGGTGACCCGATTGCCGCGCTTTTGGATGCGGTCGCCCGTGACGGTGATCCCGTTGTGGGAGAAGACGAATTCGTGGGGATGCTGTTGAATGGTTTCGAGCATACCATTGCGTACACGCCGGGCAGTCTGGCCCCGCAACGCGTAACGAATGTTCCCGGCGAACAGGACATTGCCGTGACGCTCAAAGGCCAAGCCCAGTTCACGCGCAGAGACGGTGAAGATCCATACTGATGTGCCGTTGGCATCGGCGACCTTTCTGGGTGGCGTGGCGCTGGAGATCCTAAACTCGTCGAGGCGCGGTGTTCTCCCCTCGGTGTAATTTCGCTCCAAGTTGGCGAGGAGATCTGTGTCGTGAACTTCTATGCCCCGTGCCATCAAAAAACGTTTTTGGCCTGATTTGAAGCGGGAAGGGGTAATCAGAATGTAGCGGTGGCGGTGGCGCTCCTCTCGAAGGCGGCGATACAACCCGTGAAGTTCATCACGGCAGCCAGCCAGCCAGTTTTGAAAATCGTCGAGAGGGCCGTTGAGGGCCTGGATGGCACCTTGAAAGCGCTCCAGGTCTTTTTCGGATGGTGGTTGGCCGAAATACTTGGACTGTGTTGCTTCGGTGAGCTTGCGCAGCGGCAAAAACCGCGCCCCGGCGGGATTTCGTCGGTTCGATGTGGCCGGGCCCGCTACGCAGGCGAGTCAACCGCAGCCCGCTGCGGCGATGGCTTGCTGATAATTCCAAGGGAGCCATCTATCGGGTGCTTTGGGCACGGCGGCGGCGTGTTGCTGGAGGGCCATCAGATAATCGAACGGGTTGACCCGGTTGAGTTCACAGGTATGGATGAGGCTCATGTGAACGTCGCCGATTTTGGCCCCGTGCAGAGTTTTAAAGCTCAGGGAGTTCTTCCGGTGCAGGATGGCCATCTTGAGAGCACGCTCGGCGACATTATTGTCCAGCGGGGCACCTGGCACCGAAAGGAACCGGGTTAAGGTCTGCCACCGCTTGAGCATGTATTGGATGGCCTCTCCCAGACCGGAGTTGGGTTCGACCTTCTTTTGCTCAATCTGCTCCTGCATCCATTTTTGGAGATCGTCCATGACCGGTTGGCTGTGCGCCTGATGAAAAGCAAGGCG
>Ga0181532_10005167_pt1 | contig 11168 bp, 10 predicted proteins | sample PEATcosm2014_Bin_33_FD_119768 | JGI IMG/M metagenome (GOLD analysis project Ga0181532, IMG submission 119768) | Peatland microbial communities from MTU Mesocosm Facility, Houghton, MI, USA - PEATcosm2014_Bin11_30_metaG | ecosystem: Environmental > Terrestrial > Soil > Wetlands > Peat | place...
AAGCGGCCTTGCCTCCACTGAGTTGACCGGCCGGGTGACGCGCGAGGCGGAAGTGAATGCGCGGCTTGCGCAATTTCTTGGTCACAGGTTCTTGGACACAGGCGATAGATGAGCGGTGCGATCCGCAAGATATTGATCCGCGGCAGGGTGCAGGGCGTAGGTTACCGCGCCTGGGTCGAACATCAGGCGAGGGGACTTGGTTTGCAAGGTTGGGTGCGGAATCGGCGTGACGGCAGCGTCGAGGCCTTGTTTGCCGGCACCGAAGAGGTCGTGACCAACATGATCGCCGCCTGCCGGCGTGGACCGTTCTCGGCCCGAGTCGATGACGTCGCGGAAGAGGCCGCGAGCGCGGATGCATTGAGACTTCGGCGCGCCGGCGAGGCGTTTTCGGTCCTGCCGACCATTTAACAAACGAGGCTCAAGGGAGAATAAAATGACAAGAAAACTCGTGGCGAGATGGGCGGTACGGTCTTTCGGGGTCAGCGGCCGGCTGGCGCGCTTTGGTGCGGTTGTTGCGATCGCGCTTTTGGCGGGCCGCGCCGACACATCGGCGCAAACGCCGGCGGCTCCGCTTGCCGGCGTCGATGCAGCCTTGCTTGAAGATATCGTCGTCGGCAGCCGCATCCTGGCCGATTTCGGCGTGCTGGATGGCTTCGGTCACGTCAGCGCGCGCCATCCCACCAATCCCAATCATTTTCTGATGTCCCGCTCGCTCGCGCCTGCGCTCGTCACCGCTGACGATATCATGGAGTTCGATCTCGACGGCAATGCTGTGGACGCCCGCGGCCGTACGGTGTTTTTGGAGCGTTTCATTCATGGCGAAATCTATAAAGCGCGCCCCGACGTGATGTCGGTGGTTCACACGCATTCGCCCGGCGTCATTCCGTTCTCGGTGAGCAAGGTGCCGCTGCGCGCGATGTTTCATAATCCCTCCTTTCTCGCGGTCGGTGTGCCGGTGTGGGACATCCGGAAGGATTTCGGCGAGACCAACATGCTGGTCGGAAATTCCGCGCTCGGCAAATCGCTGGCCGCGACGCTCAGCGACAAGCCGGTGGTCCTGATGCGCGGTCACGGCGATGTGGCGGTTGGCCCAACGGTCAAGATGGCCGTGTTCCGCGCCTATTACACCGACGTCAACGCCAAGCTTCAGTCACAGGCGATCGCGCTTGGGGGCGAACCCAATTATCTGACACCGGGCGAAGGCGAGAAGGCCGACACGACCAACTTCGCCGTGATCGACCGCATCTGGAACCTGTGGCGGATGCGGATCCTGCCGGCGCTTGCGAAATAGCCTCAGCGCAATGTTTATCAAGAGAAAAGCCCCGCTTCGTGCGGGGCTTTTTCGTGAGGCAAGCGGAAAAGCGCCCCTTGACATCTGATCATCATTGTCAGATATTTCTGTTATGACAGAAATAACAGGTAAGAAGAAACTGCCCGCCGCCGTTGAACGGTTCATCCTCCATTGGGGCGATATGGGCGACGAGTGGGGGGTCAACCGCTCGGTGAGCCAAATTCACGGCCTTCTATATCTGTCCGAGGCGCCCATGACCGCCGAGGACATCGCCGACACGTTGGGCATGGCCCGGTCCAACGTCTCCAACTCCATCAAGGAATTGTTGGCCTGGGATTTGATCCGGCGCGTTCCGATTCTGGGCGATCGCCGCGATTACTTCGAGGCGGAGACCGATATCTGGGAGGTCGCGGCGCGTATTGCTGCGGGCCGCAAAGAGCGCGAGATTGACCCGGCCATCGATGCGTTGCGTGCCTGCGTGAGCGATGCCGCCGATGATCCGACGATGAGCCCGGTCGCCAGCAAGCGGCTGAAGGAGATGCTCGCCTTCACCGAACTTGTCGACCGCTGGTACATGCAGATGCTCAACGTGCCGCGGCCCAAACTCGTCGCGCTGATCCGGCTCGGGGAGAAGATCATCAGTTTTTTACCGACAGGACGCGCCAAGCAGGGCAACTGAGCGGGAGAGTGCGATGGCCTCAGCAAGGACAGGATTTCCTTCAACCGCTGCTCCTCAGCAAAAACTGCTCGATGATCATCGCTTCCGCGCGCTGCTGCCGGCTTCGTGCTCACGCCTTCGGAGCAACGCTGCGGAAAGTTGCCGCCAGCATCCGCAGTGCCGCAAGCTTGGCGGGCTCGCTAACCTTTGAATGCAGCATCACCTTCGAGTTCGCCAACGGCGGTAATCGCTGCTCGGGCCCGATATCGATGACGCCGGGTGGCGCTAGACGCCGCACCAGCGGCGCCACGCCGAGACCGGCCAGAGCGGCGGCGATCACGGCGCTGACGCCACCGCCTACAAATACCTCCCGCCATTCGAGGCCTGCTTTGTCGAGCGCGCGGACGGCGAGCGCCCGCACGCCGCAGGGGGCCGCGAGCGTCGCCAGCGGCAGAGCTTCGCCGCGCTGCCATTTCAGCCGTGGCGAGGCAAACCAGCCGAAGGCGTCCTCGGCGAGCTTTTCGCCACCGCGCCGGCCGGCTTCCTGCCGCACAATCACCGCATCCAGCTCGCCCGCGTCATATGCATCAAGCAGATCGCGCGAAAAACCGATGGTGACGGCGAACGAAAGCTGCGCCGACACCGCGCTCAGCCGCTCCAGCAGGGGAACCAGTTCAGGACCGGCGGCGTGGTCGCTGATGCCGAGCGACAACTGTTGGCGGGCGGGCAGTTCGCCCAGCAACGCCCGATCATGCGCTTCGATCAGGGCGCGCGCATTCTGAAGAAACGCCGTCCCATCGGCGGTCAGGCGGACGGCGCGCGGCGAACGCTCGACCAGCCGCTTGCCGACCACGGCCTCCAGCCTTTGCAGTTTCATGCTGACCGCGGCTTGCGTCGTCCCGAGCGCCTCGGCTGCGCGGGTGAAGCTTTGCAGCTCGGCCACCAGCAGGAAGGCCTGAACCGTCGGGATGTCGAGCGCACCAGTCATCACAAACCGTTATCTTTGATATATGGATAGATAAGATACCAAGATGATGGCGAAAGGTCTAGCTTCCTGCCAACCCAATCGTTGCGGGCCAACAAGGAGAACGACCATGCCCCTTATCACCGTCAGCTATTCGAGTTCACGCGACGCCGCTTCGCTCAAGGCCGACATCGCGGCCGCCGTCAGCGAACTGACCGCGAAAATCCTCCACAAGGATCCCAAGGTGACCGCCATCATCGTAAAGTCGGTCGATGCCACCGACTGGTTTGCCGGCGGCAAGTCGCTGGCCGAGCAGAAGCTTGCAAGCTTCTGGCTCGACGTCCACATCACCGAAGGGACCAATACCAAGGATGAAAAGGCAGCCTATATCGCTGCTGTCTTCAAGCGCATGGACGAGCTGCTGGGGCCGCTGCACCAGGAAAGCTACCTGCATGTCGACGAAGTCCGCAGCGATGCATACGGCTTCGGTGGCCTGACGCAGGAACGGCGGTACATCGCGGGCAAGCTGCAGGTCGCGCCGCAAAGCGCCGCTGCCTGAGCGCTCTCTGGCCCTCTAAATGACTTCCGGCAGGCGCGGCGGTTCGAACACTTCGGTAAACGCCTGCCGGAGCGCGATATCGACATCCGCCGATGTCGCGGTCAGGCCGAGATCGGCAAGGCTGGTGACGCCATAACGAGGGTCGGTCACGCCGCAGGGAACGATGGCGGCAAAGTGGCTCAGATCCGGCTCCACATTGATCGAGATGCCATGGAACGACACCCATCGCCGCAGCCGCACGCCGATCGCGGCAATCTTGTCCTCGAAGCCTTCGCCCTTGTCCGGCCGGGCCACCCAGACGCCGACACGATCCTCCCGCCGTTCTCCCTGAACATTGAAGGCTGCCAGCGTCCTGATGACCCATTGCTCGAGGCTTGCGACGTACGCCCTGACGTCCGGCCGCCGCTGCTTCAGGTTGAGCATGACATAGGCCACCCGCTGGCCGGGGCCGTGATAGGTGAGCTGGCCGCCACGTCCGCTCGTAAAGATCGGAAATCTGGGATCGAGCAGGTCGGCCGTCTTGCCGCTGGTGCCGGACGTATAGAGGGAAGGGTGCTCCAGCAGCCAAACGAGCTCTGCCGCACGTCCTGCGGCGATAGCGGCGACCCGCGCCTCCATCGCTTCAATGGCCTCAGGGTAGGGAACCGGTGAGTCCGAGATCAGCCATTCCACCGCCGCCCCGCCCGGCGCAGGCGCGAAGGCCGATAAATCGAGGCTTTGGCGACTATTAACCATTGGCTAACCATAACGTGATGATCTGCGATTACGCAATTTTGCGCTTGTCTGTGCGGTAGCTTGTCCAGTGCCAACCCTCGATAAAGTCAGCGTCGATCTTATGGTGGTTCTGGGAACCACGACGATGCCGATTCATCAGGTCATGCGCCTCAGCCGGGGTGCCATCATCGAACTCGATGCCACCGAGGCGGACGAGGTCAAGATACTTGCGAACACCCTGCCGATTGCCTCTGGCGTGGTGCTGGTCGACCGCAACCGGATTGCGGTCGAAGTCAAGCAAATGCTGCCGAAAACTGTCGGCACCCGCTGAAATAGCGGTTCGGCAAAACCGCTGAATCATCATGCCAGTGGCCTTGTCCCTCCATTGCCGATTTGTTACATCGGCGCCGTCGACGCGGTCTGGCGCCGACTACGTCTTTTTGCGCTCGTGGCGGAATTGGTAGACGCGCTGCCTTGAGGTGGCAGTGAGTAACATCGTGGGGGTTCGAGTCCCTCCGAGCGCACCACCTCAAAAAATCTGATTTGAAATCGTTATGCTTTTGGCTCTAGCGCCCGCACCTCGTGGTTAGGTGCGGGAATAGATGTTTCCGTTTCAGTCCTAGGCAGCTTATTCATCGCGCCAGCGGACAGTGCGCGACGGTTTGCTGACCGCGCAGGGATGCCATCTGACCTCCAGCCTAGCCGAAGATCGCCTCTAGTTCGGCCACAGTCGCTCCGTGGTTCGCCGCATTCGCCGCTGCCGCCTTGCCCCGCAGGCCATGCGCGGATTTGCGAACCCCTGCCGCTCTGCAAGCCTCCGCGAAGAGGTTGCCGAGACTTTCCTTCGTGAGCGGGTTGCCGTTGCCTGCAGCGATGAAGGCAAGATCGTCGGTCGGACCTGCATCGAGCGTTGCTGGGAGTTCAGGTAAAGTCAGTATAGTCACCCACATGTCCGTCTTTTCGATTTCGATCGAGATGACGCCGCCAGCGGCCGCAAGTTAATGGCCGACACACATGTTGTTGCGAAGAATGCCCACGTCAAAGCGACGAGATTGACTCCACTTGGACACATATGCATTTTTTATCGGTTGATCTGGCATAGGCAGGCAGCAGGGCGCGCGCGATGGATCGACGAGCATTCCTGAAGTCTTTCGCCGGCGCGAGCACTATGGCCGCGGCCAGTGGAATAACCGCTCCGGCCATATCGCAACGCGCCGCGGCGCGGACGGTGCGTCTCGTGCCGCACGCAGACCTCGCCAACTTCGACCCGATCTGGACTTCAGCCTATATTGCCCGCAACGCGGGCATGCTGGTGTGGGACACACTCTACGGCGTCGACGCCAAACTTGAGGTCCAGCGTCAGATGGTCGAAGCCGAGGAAGTCTCGAGCGACGGCCTCACCTGGACCTTCCGTCTGCGGCCCGGCCTCAAATTCCACGACGGCGAGCAGGTCACGGCCAAGGATGTCGTTGCCAGTATCAATCGCTGGGCCCCGCGCGATGCGCTCGGGCAGATGATCAAGGCAATCGAGCAAGAACTTATCGCTATCGATGATCGCACGTTCCGCTGGGTGCTCAAGAAGCCGTATCCAAAGATGCTCCTGGCTCTCGGCAAGATCACGACGCCCTGCTGCTTCGTCATGCCCGCTCGGATCGCCGCGACCGATCCGTTCAAGCAGATCGGCGAATACATCGGCAGCGGACCTATGCGCTTCGTGCGCAGCGACTGGGTTCACGGGGCTCGGTCGGCGTTCGAAAGGTTTGCCGATTATGAGCCGCGCGCAGAAGAAGCGTCCTGGATGGCCGGTGGAAAGCGCATCATCACGGACCGCATCGAGTGGATCACCATGCCGGATCCGGCGACCGCTGCCGCCGCCTTGCAGAACCGCGAAATCGACTGGTGGGAGGTTCCGCTTCCCGACCTGGTCCCGATGCTGCGCAAAAATCGCAACGTCAGGGTCGATATCCAGGATCGGCTCGGGAACATCGGCATCCTGGCGATGAACCATCTCTTCCCGCCCTTCAATGACGTGCGGGCACGGCGGGCGATCCTCGCTGCTTTGAGCCAGGAAGAGTACATGCGCCCCTTCGTCGGCGACGATGCCAATCTGTGGAAGCCGCAGCCTGGATATTTCACGCCCGGTTCCCCGCTCTATACCGAGCAAGGCGGCGAAATACTCAAGGGCCCACGCAACCTCGACGCCGCCAAGCGGCTGCTCGCCGAAAGCGGCTATGCCGGCGAGCCGATCGTTTGCATGGCAGCGCAGGACATCCCGCACTACAAGGCGTGGGGCGACATGACCGCGGATCTATTAAAGCGGCTCGACATGAACGTCGATCTCGCTGCGGTCGATTGGGGCACCGTAGTGGCGCGTCGCGCCCAGAAGAACCTGCCCGCCAAGGGCGGCTGGCACATGTATCTCACTGCCATCTACGGCGTTGATTGGGTCTTTCCGACCAGTCCGTTTATGCAGGCGAATGGCACCGCAGTAGCCAATGGCTGGACCAAGAGTCCTAAAGTCGAAGCGGAGGTTGCTGCTTGGTTCGAGGCGAACGCGCTTGAGGACGAAAGGTCGGCCGCTCGGAGGCTGAACGAGGTGGCTCTAAACGAGGTGCTCTGCGCTCCACTCGGCTCCTATCTTCGCCATTTTGCCTGGACGAAGGACCTCACTGGAGTCATTCAGGGACCGCTGCCCTTCTTCTGGGGGGTCAGCAAGACAGTTTGAGCCCGGCTGAGACGCCACTTTCGGCGCTAGCTTAACTCGTCTAGCAGCGCCTTGGCTTCCTTAAGATCAGCGGTATCGTGCCCTTCCGTGAATTGATTGTAGATCTGCCAAAGCAAATCGTGCGCTGATCCCGTCCGGTTCTGATCGTGCCAAAGCCGGGCAAGCGTCGTTGCGGCCCGGAGCTTGAACGCCAGAGCGCCTTGCTGCTCGGCCGTATCAATGGCCCGTAACAACAGCTTTTCGGCTTCCGCTGCATCACCAGCCCCTTGATAAACCAGACATGCACCGGATAGGCGATACGCTTCCGCCTCGAACAAACGGCTATGGCTTGTTGCGATACAGTCCAGCGCCTCCTGGACGACTTGCCGTGCACGCGCTGGTTCGCCGGCTTTCAAGAGGCTCTCTGCAAAGACCAGAAGCTCGTAGTCGTAGTAAAAGCGCCGCACCGACTGCCGGGTGGCTTCGACCGCATCCTCCATGCGCTCTAGACCCTCAGAGATCTGACCGGATTCAAAGATGCACCAGCCCAGGAGGAGCGGGCAAACGACAAACATATTGCTGCCCTGCTCGCGACCAATTCTTATTGTTAGCTCAGCGTGCTCGCGACACGGCTCTGGGGCACGAAGGAGTTGCCGAAGCGCGGCTGACCACCATGCGGCGTGCGCCAGGCTCGGAGGATGGCGCAGTCGATGCCCCAACTCGAGAGCCGAGATCGACATTTGTGTTGCCTTTTCGGGAAAGCCCATGACCCAGAGCGTGATCGCACTGTGAGCGTAGGCGCAAACGCCTGTATCGTGACCCCCATAGTCGTAGGCATGCGCGTGATGACGCTCAGGATCATAGAGACGGAGACCGCGCTCGGTGTCGGCGAGCGTGTTTGAATTGAGGCCCAGCACGTGCGAGTTCGCCCAGCGTGAGTGGTAGGCCTCGAGCAACAGATCGGGATCGGCTAGTTCCTCAGCCACTGCGACGAGTTCGTTGGCTATTCCGAGAGCTTGCTCGGTCTGTCCGGTAATGATTTTGGTATACCAATTACCCCACATCGCTCTGAAGAGCTTCTTGTCGGTCCCAAGCCCGCGGCCAAGCCTAACGGCTCGAGCATAATGATCGACGATTTCGTGTCCTGCGGTACGAAACCCGCGCGCAATGATGAGAGCGGTTCCTAACCCAAGACGGACGTCGAGCTCCTGATGCCAGCGCTCCGTTGCGTCAGGCATCCCCTCCAGAAGCGCCAAGGCGCTTGAAAAGTGCTTCAACGCCTCGCTCCCCGCCGAACGGCGCAGCGCGAGCTCACCGGCGCGCTGCCAGAATATTGCGGCCTGTTTCATTGAACCTGCTTCAGTTCGATGTCGCGCAATGACTTCCGGTTGACTCTCGGCGAGCTCGGGAAACAGTTCCTCAATCGCTCCTCCGATCCGTGCATGCAGTCTTCTGCGCCGGTCGCGCAGCAGAGTGCTATAAGCTGCATCTTGCAGAAGCCCATGCTTGAATAGGAAGGTCGATCGCGGCATTGCGCCTCGCTGAAAGATGAGACCCGCGTCAACCAGATGGCCGAGGGTTTGCTTCAGCTCGGGCTCGGGTCGGTCGGCGACCTTGGCGGTGAGCTCATACGAAAATTCTCGGCCTATTGCAGCGCCAATCTGCGCAATTTCCTTGGCCGCGGGGCCGATCCGATCAAGCCTCGCCATCAAGGACGCGTGGAGCGTCGACGGGACCGAAAGAGACCAACCCGCGCTCGGCATCACGGCAGGCCGGGCATCCACGACGGTTTTCGTCACCTCCTCCAGGAATAATGGTACGCCATCAGCACGCTCGACGATTTCACCAATCAGGTCGCTCGGCAATGCGGTGGTTTTCGCCGCTAGCTCCCGAACAAGGGCTTCACTGTCGAACCTGTTTAGGCGGTTGAGCGTGACCATAGTGACGTGTGGCTGGTCGGCCCACGGTGCGGCGAAATCCGAACGAAAAGTGGCAATCAATAGCACCGGCATTTGCTCGATCCGTCGAATGAAGATATCGAGCAGTTCTTGGGTGGTCGGATCGATCCAGTGAATGTCCTCGAAGATCATCAGGATCGGTTTTTTGGAGACCAGCTCGGTTATCTGCCGCAGAAGCGCTTCGAAGGTCTCCTGCCTCCGCCGCCTTGGGTTCCGCTCAACCGCGGCATAACGATCGGTCGGCAACAGCAGAAGGTCGGCCAGAAGCGCGACATCCCGTTCCGCCGCGGAGGTTCTGGCCATCAATGCCTCTAGCTGGTTCAACTTTGCTGCCGGCGTATCTTCACGCCCGAAACCAGCGGCACGTTCAAGGAAATTGATGACCGGGAATAGTGTGCTGTTCTGATGGTGAGGCGAGCAGAAAAAGTGCAAATCGGTATAGTGTTCGGAATCGAGCAAGTCCCTCAGCGCCAGGATCAGGCGTGATTTGCCAATCCCTGCTTCACCCGAGAACAAGATAGCGCGCCCTTCTCCGGCTTTGGCCTGGGTCCAGCGCCGAAGCAAAAGTTCGGTTTCTTCTTGACGGTTGACGAACGGCGTTTCTGCAGAACGTAGCGCCTCGAAGCGGCTTTTGAAGCGATTTTCGCTAAGTACGCTCCAAACGCGTTGAGGCTCAGCGAAGCCCTTGAGTTCTTTGAAGCCCAGGTCCTCCAACGCAAAGACTGAGCCGACCAAACTCCGCGTGGTATCGTCGATGACGACGGTGTTCGGCTCGGCAAGACTAAGCAGCCTGGCGGCTAGATTGGGCACAGCGCCCACAACCTCGTTTTCGTTCGAAATTCCCGATCCGACTAGGTCACCAACAACCACTAGCCCGGTGGCGATGCCGAGCCGAACCTGAAGTGGCTCCCGGCTCTCCAGCCGACCGATCTCCTCGATCAAAGCGAGACCAGCCTGCACTGCTCGCTCTGGATCGTCTTCATGGGCGCGCGGGTAACCGAAATAAACCAGCACACCGTCACCCACACGACGGGCTGCGAAGCCGCCGAATCGTGTAACGACTTCCGCGGCACGTTTGTGGTACGCGGCTATGACTTCATGCAGGTCCTCGACATCGAGATGGACCGATAAGGCCGTGGAACCGACGAGATCGCAGAACATCACGGTCAGGTGGCTTCGCTCGGCGACGCCCGGGTCGGGCAGGGTTGGCGCCCTGATTACGTTGCTGGCGCCAGAGAGAGTTACGCCGCACCTGCTACAAACCTTGGAACTGGGCGCTTCGCTGCTACCGCAGGAAGGACAGTTGCGCACCAATGCTGCGCCACACTGGCTGCAGAACCTCGCAAGCTCTGAAACTTCCGCGTGGCAACCAAGGCACTCCATACCACACCCACTGGCCTGCCGGATCAAAGGGCAGCACAGCCACCATTCACCGCGCATTGAGAGAGGTTAGCGGTGCCTAGCGGCTTCGATCGCAGGCTGCCTCCAGAGCATTATTGTCAGCATTTCAAGCATGTCACTAGACAAGTTTGCGTCCTTTGACCGCGCCTGTTTGTACCGGGCTTGCCCGCGAATTGTCTGGTTCGACCCTGGGCATGCCATTGGATGGCCTGCCGGGTCAGTGCGGCGAAAATTGCACTTGTGTTTCCGCCGGCGGTAGCTGTTGAATAGTGGTCACGGGCAGGCGGTAAATTCCAAATGCATGGCGATCGACCGCCCCTCCCGGGCCTGTCGAACGCTTGTGCCGACTAAATCCTGCTGGGGGAGTTTGGCGATGAAACCCAACGTATTGTTTCCATTCGTCTTGCTGTTTGCCAGCTATTCGGCACAGGCCGCCGACAGCGCCAGGCCGACCGCTCCGCCTGTCAGTCATTTCCAGGGCACGTGCGACAGCGACCCGGACGGCAAGAAGTTCGCGGCGAGAGCCTGCTACACCAGGGACAATCCGGCAGATGCGGGGTATGGCGACGAGTATCAGCCCCCGGCATGTGACAAAGGCAAGTCGCTCACCGATCAGCAAAGGCAACTGCTGGCCAAGACCTACGTCCTTGCGCCCGATTATATGAAGGGCAAGCTCTGTCGATTGACCCAGATCTTCGTGACCGAAGACACCACGGAGGGCCCGTGGGGTTGGGGCTATTGGGAGGGGTCGGACCGTCCGCCGGGCAAAGGCGTCTACGTCGCCGTCTCTGCTTCCGAGCTTACAACCACGACATCGGTCGCCGAACGGGAAAACGAAACGCTCGACCTGCTGCTTCAGGTGCGAGGTGAAAAGAAGAAGCAAGCCCGGCTGGCGCGTTTGAAGCCGCAAGCTGCTCCC
>Ga0181532_10005168_pt1 | contig 11167 bp, 9 predicted proteins | sample PEATcosm2014_Bin_33_FD_119768 | JGI IMG/M metagenome (GOLD analysis project Ga0181532, IMG submission 119768) | Peatland microbial communities from MTU Mesocosm Facility, Houghton, MI, USA - PEATcosm2014_Bin11_30_metaG | ecosystem: Environmental > Terrestrial > Soil > Wetlands > Peat | place...
ACCGTGTTGGGCCACGAGACCGATGCCAGCTCTGAGGGCCGGGGCCGTGAAGCCGAAGTCAGGCACGAAGCCGACCAGTTCCCCGGCGGCGAGCGGCCCGAAGACGACGTCGTGGACCCCGTCGGGCACAGGAACCACCTCGCGCACCTGCGCCGTGGCGGCGATCGCCTCGAGCGCGCGGTGCTGCACGTTCAAGGTGCCGGCGTCGCGCGAGAGGTCACCGATGTACGACGAGGCCTCCCCGAAGCGGATAGTCATGGTGAAACCTGCCTCGGTGGCCGCCCCGTGGGCACGTACGCCCCGACTGGTCACGACCGCGAGCTCGCTCGAGGCCGCCGTCAAGGTGCCGTTCACCGTGCCCCCGGCCTGCTGAGCCGCGGCCATGACGATTCCGGCGAGACGCGAGCGCGCGCCGACGTCCCAGGCGGCCGTTGCTTCGACCCACAGACCCGTCGTGTCGCAGTCGATCTGGCCCGCGGCAACGTCATAGGGCACCTCGGCGCCCTCCAGCCCGTCTCGCGAACGTGCCAGGGCGCTGGCCTCGGCAACGGCACGCGGCACCAGATGAAGGGAGTTCACGGCCACGCGCGCGCTACCGGTGCCCACCACTGCGCGCACCAACACCTGGCACTCGATGATCGTTTGTGCCTGGTGGATCCGCTCAGCGGCAAAGCGCGTATGGTGACCCACCCGACTGGTGGCAGAGATCTCCACCTGGTCGGCAGGGCTGCCTGCGAGCGCCGCCTCGAGTGTCGTGAGCAACTGGTCGGCCCCGAACCATGTCCCGAGCCTCATGAGACTCCGATCTTGACGTCGCGTACCAGGGTGGGAGCGGCCCCGTGAGAGAGAAAGCCCCATTGTTTGGGCTCGCCCTTGCCACAGGGCATCCCGAAGGTGCGAAAGGCCTCGGGCCCGGCGGTCGCCTCGACCGAGCCCCAGAATTCCGGCGTCAAGCCGCCGTAGGAGAAGTCCCGCACCAAGCGAGTTCTCCTGCCCTTACGGACCTCCCAGGCGATCTCGGTCCCGAACTGGAAGTTCCATCGCATTGAGTCGATGGACCAGCTGCGGTTGTCGTCGATGTAGTAGCCGTCGCCCATTCGCTCCAGGAGCTCGTCGGTCGAACCCTCGCCGGGCTGGAGAAAGACGTTGGTGGCAAAGCACAACGGGAGGTAGGCCCAGCCGTCCGAGCGCGCTGCCCCCGAGGAGGTGAGTCCCTGGCGTGCCGCGCTGTCCCGGCTCGAAAGAAAGTTGCGCACGACCCCTTCGCCGATCAGGGTCGTCGGGACCGTGCGAGTACCCTCATCGTCGAACATGAAGCTGCCCCGTGTCCCACGCACAGTCGCGTCGGCGACGATGTTGACCGCTGGTGAGCCGTAACGAAGCTTCCCGACGGCGTCCCGGGTGATGAAGGAACGACCCGCGAAGTTGGCCTCGTCGCCGAGGATACGGTCGAGCTCAATGGCGTGGCCCGTCGATTCGTGGATCTGCAACGCCATCTGGGCCGGACCGATCACCAGCGAGGAGTAGCCCGAGGCCACCACGGGGGCGCTCAGCAACTGAACGGCTTCGATGCCGACGCGCTCGGCCTGGTTGACAAGATCTAGGCCGAGAACGTACTCCCAGCCGGCGGCAGCGGTGTTGCCGTGGAAGGAATTGGGGTAGCTGCGTCGCTGAGCGAGGTGACCGTCGGCTGCAACGGCCAGCACCATGCCGCCGGACTCCACGAAGTGCTGTTCTTGGAGCGAGCCCTCGGAGTTGGCGAAGAAGCGGTGCTGACGCTTGGCGTTCACCCCCGCCTGCACGCGCACGACGCCGCGTTGGCCGCCCGCGGCGCGCATCGTCTCAACGACAAGCTGCTCCCGCTCAGCTGGGCTGACGAGGAACGGGTCGATGTCGACGTCAGTCTGGTAGAGACCGAGCTCAGCTTCACGCGGGGGAAGCGTCACCCGCGCGCCGGCGACCTCACTTGCGGCACGCGCGTTGGCGATTGCCGAGCGCGCCACAAGACGGGCGTCGTCATCGTCACGTAGCGGCTCGGAGGCGAAGCCCCACACGCCGTCCACCAGCACCCGTGCTCCGATGCCCGCGTGGCTCTCGAGACGCTCGTCGGGCGCCTGTTCGGAGACGGCGTAAAGGCGCAGCTCCTCGGTCTCAGAGAGGCGGACGTCGCAGAACTCCGCACCGGCGGTCTCAGCCTCGGCGACGACGCCACGCAAAAGCGGCATCGCCGAGGCCCGGTCCAGCTCGCCCCACTGGTGGGCGGCCAGCAGAGTCGTTTCAGGCACCCTCGACCTCGCTGAAATGCACCCAGCGCCGCTGTCGGAACGAGCGCTCGAAGGCGTTGATGGTTCGCTGGACCAGCGCGCCCTGGGCGAAGTCTCCCTGAGCCTCGGGCGCCTGTCCGACAATCTCGTCGACGAAGTTGCCTATCAGGTTCGAGTAGAACAGCGAAGGCCACTGCTCCCGGCTGGTTCCGCCGCTCGGGAAGTAGCGCTCGGGGATCTCCCGCTCGACGAACTCCACCGAGTTCTTTGTGGCCGTCTTGATGGTCTGGCAGATGCCGAACTCCTCGACCAGGCGGACTATCACGGCACCCTCAGATCCGTACAGGCGCACCTCGATGCCCGGGTAGTTGCCCACCGTGACGTAGGACGACTGCATAGAGGCGATGACGTCGTCCTCGAACTCGCAGATCCACATGTCGCCGTCGTCGATATTGATCCGCTCCATCTTCCCGCTCGAGCGCAGGACACGCTCGGGAACGAAGTTGCGCATCGTGCCCACGACGTTGGTGATTCGGCTCTTGACCCACCAGTGCATTATGTCGATGGTCGGCGCGCCATAGCCCTCGATGGATGAGACTGCGATCTCGTTGTCGTCTCCGGGAGCGTCCTCGGCCTGGCGAAGCGGCGTCGACGGGTCGATCCACTGGCTGTTCTGCTCGTAGCCGTTGAAGATGTAGGGCACGCCGACGAAGCCCTCGTCGATCAGGTCCTTGGCGTACTGGATCGCCGGCGCATAGCGGAACGTGAAGCCGAGCTTGGTCTTCAGGCCCTTCGCCTCGGCCAGAGCCGCGGCGCGCGAGGTCTCGCGCGCGTCGTGGTGCACCGGCTTTTCACAAAGCACGTGCTTGCCCGCCTCGAGGGAAGCCCACGAGATCTCAAAATGCGTGTCGTTGCCCGTGGTCACGTCCACGACGTCGATGTTTGGGTCGTCGAGCACGTCGCGGTAGTCGCTCACCGCGCGAGCGATGCCGAAACGATCAGCCGTCTCTTTGACGAGCGCCGGGTTGACGTCAACGACGGCGGCCACCTCGACACGTTCGTCGCGCTGCCATCCAGGGATGTGCGCGCGCTCGGCCCATCGGCCGGCTCCGATGACTGCGACCCGGACTTCCTTCTTGCTCATTTTCATTGCTCCTTCCTGCACCACCAGCGTGGACAGATCAGTTGTCGAGGGATCAGCGCCGAGGGGCGCCCAGAAGAGCGAGGGTGACCGCACGGGCCGGTGTCACTTGGCACGGCTCAACCTCACGCGCGGGTCGATGAAGGTGTAGGTCACATCGACGATGAAGCTCATGACCACCATGAACACGGCCGCCACCAGCACGGTGCCCGTGATCATCGGGATGTCAAGGGTGGAGATGGAGTTGTAGGCCAGTTGGCCCACTCCGGGAATCCCGAAGATCGACTCGATGATGAGAACCCCGCCCAGGAAATATCCCAGGTCCATCCCGAGCATCGTGACGACCGGGGTCAAGGCGTGACGCAACACGTGGCGGAAAAGGATGGTGCGTTCCGGCATGCCCTTCAGGCGGACGAACTCGATGAACGGCGAGCGCAGAACCTGGAGCATCGTGGTGCGCACCATGCGTGAGTAGAAGGCCGCCCCGCCGACCCCGAGGGTGAAGCTCGGCAGGACCATGTACCAGATGAGAGGGTGACCCACGCCGTTGAGCGGAAAGAGCGAGACCTTGTAGGCGAGGAAGTAGATCAGCATCAGTCCCAGCCAGAACGGTGGAGCGGAAAGCCCGAAGAGCGCGCCGAGGGTGGTCGCGCGGTCGATGAGGCTGCGCGGCCTGTAGGCGGCGATGATGCCCGTGGGGACACCGAGCACGATCTCCCAGATGACTCCGCCGAGCGCCAAAAAAGCCGTGTAGGGCAGCGCCCCCCAGATCTCGCTGGCCACGGTGCGACCCTCGAGGACGAAGGAGACCCCGAGGTTGCCGTGAGCCAGACGGGCAAGAAAACTCAGGTACTGCGACCATACAGAGCGGTCGAGGCCGAGTTGGCGGGCAATGGAGGCGACCGCCACGGGGCTTGCCTGAGGACCCGCAACCATACGGGCGGGATTGGCCGGCACAAGGAAGGCGAAGACGAAAGCAAGCGACACGACGCCGAAAACCACCAGCAGCATCTGCAGGAACCGTCGGACGAGCCACCCGATCATCGCCCGATCTCCCGCCTCGTCGCGTCCAGCACATCGGTCAGCCAGTCGCCCGCCAGATTGATCGAGAGCACCGTCAGGATCAGCGCCACGCCAGGCGCGATCAGAAGCCACGGCGCAGTCTGGAAGTACTGCTGCCCCTCGGAGATCATCCCGCCCCACGAAGCCTGGGGCAGAGGCACCCCGATGCCAAGAAAGGAGAGGGAGGCCTCAATGAGGATCGACGTCGCAACCCCGAGGGTGCCGTAGACGATGATCGTCGGCATCAGGTGGGGCATGACGTGTTTGAAGATGATCTTGAAGTGCCCGACGCCGAGCGTGCGCGCTGCGGTGACGAACTCGCGCTCTTTTAGCGAGAGCACCTGGCCGCGCACCACACGCGCCAGGTAAGTCCAGTACGCGAAGGCGATGACGAGGACCACGTTGCGAGTGCTCGGGCCCGTTACCGCGATCAGGGCCACACAGAAGAGCAGAATCGGGAACGACAGCACCATGTCGGTGAAACGCATGAGAACCGACTCGGTGACCCCGCCGACGTAGCCGGCGACGGCTCCGATCAGCACACCGATCGTCGAGGCGAGGGCGGTCGCGACCACGCCAACCAATAGCGAAACCCGCGCGCCGAAAATCAGACGCGAAAGCACGTCGCGACCGGCCTCGTCGGTGCCGAGGAGGAAGTGACTGTTCGGTGCCACCGGCGCGCCCACCTCCGAGAGGCCGTTGGCGAACTCACGCAACGGGTTGTAGGGCGCGATCCACGGCGCGAACACCGCGACGACCACGAGCAGCAAGATGAATAGCACCGAGCACAGCGCAACGGGGTCGTGCAACAGGCTCTTGCCGGCTCGGCTCCAGAAGTTGGGTTGGCTGAGCACGACGGGCTCGATGCCGACCAAGTCAGGGACGATCTCGTTCTCGGGCAGGTTGATCACGCCGGCCACCCTGGGGCTTGCACGCTCGGGCGCGAACGGAACACCACATGGCATGCCACCGACTGGCCCCCGGGGACGGCGACCAGGTCGGGGCGCACACGGCGGCACTCGTCGATCGCCTCAGGGCAACGCGGATGGAAGGGACAGCCTGAGGGCGGATCGCCCGGGTCCGGGGGCTCTCCCCGCAACTTGAGGCGGAGTCGCCCCCGCGAGGTGACACTCGGCACCGCAGCGATGAGGGCCTTGGTGTAGGGGTGCAGCGGATTGGTCAAGACCTCCTCGCTGGTGCCGTACTCGACGACTCGCCCGACGTACATGATGGCGACACGATGCGCCATGAAGCGCAGCGTCGACAGGTCGTGCGAGATGAAGAGATAGCCCACACCGGTGTCGCGCTGGATGTCCTTCAACAGATTCAGGATCTGCGCGCGGATCGAGACGTCGAGTGCGGCTACGGCTTCATCGCAGATGATGATCTCAGGGTTCACCGCAAGAGCCCGAGCGATCGACACGCGCTGGCGTTGACCGCCCGAGAGCTGTCCCGGGAAGCGTGTGGCGACCGAGACGGGCAAGTTGACACGGCCGAGGAGCCGCTCAACCTCGCCTGTGTGCTGATTCTTCGGTAGTCCGCGCACCGTCAGGGCCTCGCCGATGACCTCGAGCACCGACATACGCGGGTCAAGAGAGTCATAGGGGTCCTGGTAGATCATCTGCATCCGACGCCGGTACCGCTTGAGTGGCTGGCCCCGCAGGTTCGCCACCTCGGCACCGTCAAAGGCGATTGTTCCGCCAGTGGGACGGACGATGCGCACGAGCGTGCGGGCGACAGTGCTCTTGCCTGAGCCGGACTCACCGGCGATACCGAGCGTGTGGCCGGCCATCAGGTCGAAGGAGACTCCGTCGACGGCCTTCACAGCGCGCGAGGCCGCGAGACCCTTTCGCACGCGAAAGTGAACCGCCAGGTCACGCACCTCGAGAAGCGACGTCGCCGTCTTGCTCACGGGACTACCTCTGCGGTGCGTCGTCCCGGCCAGCTGGGTTCACCCGCGGCATGACAGGCCACGCGACGTGCCGAATCCCCCAATTCACGCAACTGTGGCTCGATGTCGAGACACTTGGGCTGAGCCAGTTGACAACGCGGCGCGAAGGCGCAACCGCGCATGTCGAGCCCGCCCACGGGCGGGCTTCCGGAAATCGAGTTGAGGCGTTCGGGCACCTCCTCGGTCATCGACGGCACCGACGCCAGCAGTGCAACCGTGTAGGGGTGTTGAGGGCTCTCGAGGAGATGCTCAGTCGGGCCTGTCTCCACGATCCGCCCCGCGTACATCACGAGGATCTCCTCGCAGAAATTCGCCACGACTCCGAGGTCATGGGTGATCAGCAGGACGGCACTGTTGTGCTCGGCCGTCATCTGCTCGAGCAGGTCGAGAACCTGTGCCTGGATGGTGACGTCCAGCGCAGTAGTCGGCTCGTCGGCTATCAGCAAACTCGGGTTGCAACTTATGGCTATGGCCAGCGCGACGCGCTGGCGCATACCGCCCGAGAGGACATTGGGGAATTGGCGCATCGTGCGCTTGGGATTGGGGATGCCTACGGCGTTCAACAACTCGACGGCCCGCGTTCGGGCTTGGGCTCGTGAGAGACGGCCGTGATAACGGAGCATCTCGGTGATCTGAACCCCGATGCGCACAAGTGGGTTGAGGCTGGAGAGCGGGTCCTGGGTGATCATGGCCACCGTGGTGCCGCGCCAGCGTTTGGCACTGGCGGCGCTTGCCGGGTTCTGGTCACCGCCGACGTAGACCTCACCGCCGCTGATGCGACCGGGAACGGGGATGAGCTGCATGATGGCCCGCGCCGTCATTGACTTGCCGCAGCCGGACTCACCAACGAGTCCGACGCGTTGTCCCGCTTTCACCGAGAAGGAGAGATCGCGGACGACCTCGCCACTGCCGGTCCTGCTCGGGAAGGCGACCGACAGACGATTGACCACGACCACCGCGTCGCGTCGCAGCACCGGTTCAACCGATGACGCTGAAACCACTGCTCTTGACGACGCGAACGCGGTTGGTCGTGGGCACTTGGCGGCTTAGGCGGAAGGGTTCTTCAACCAGTAACGGTCGATCATGTAGGCCCAGATCGGGTTCTGGGCGAAACCACCGACGTTCGAGCCGTACACCGTCGTCACCGTCCCGAAGTAAAGAGGGACAATCGGGTTGTCAGCGAGCAACTTCTTCGTCGCGGCGACGTAGTACATCGTGGCGCTGCTCGGATCGGCCAGTCCCTGGGCGATCTCGCTGTCTACGGCGTGATTGCAGTAGAAGGGGTAGTTCTGTCCTCCGGGAATGTCCGCCGCGCACGACACGAGCGCGTTGAAGAAGTCGCTGCCGTCCGGGAAGTCGGCCACCCAGAATGTCAATGTCATGGGGGTCTTGCCCGGCGTGGCCGCGAGCGTAAAGAACGTGCTCTGTTGAATGGCGTGCACTGCCACCTGGATGCCGACCGCGGCGAGCTGCTGTTGCAGGGCCGTGTCCAGGTTCGTCCAGGGCTGGGTGTTCCAGCTGTACATGCTCGTCGAGAAGCCCTTCGGGTACCCGGCCTGCTTCAGCAGCGCCTTGGCCTTGGCCACGTTCAGGGGGTTGACCATGTTCTGGGTGGTGTAGCCCTTCACGCCCGGGGGGATGAAGCCCGTGGCTACGGTGCCTTGGCCGTTGACGAACTTCAGCAGTGACGACCGGTTGACGGCGTACGAAACCGCCTCTCGGACGAGAGGGTTGTTGAACGGCTTCATCTGCGTGTTCAGCGTCAAAAAATAGGTGTCCAACGCCGAGATCGTGACCGTCTGCTTCTTCAACGACGGGTTCTCGATGACGCTCAAGTAGTCCGAGTTCGGCAGAACGTCACCCATCAGGTCGAGTTGACCCTTCTCGAGCTCGAGCAGCTGCACCTGAGGGCTCACGCCCAGCTTCTCGTAGACGCCGTCGGTGTACGGGTAGATCTTGTTCCAGTAGTGGGGGTTCTTCTGCAAGACAATCGACTGACCTGGGGTGTAGCTGACGAGCTCGTACGGTCCCGAGCCCAGCGGGTGCTGAGCCTGCTGGGGACCCGTGCCGGTCGGGATGACCGAGGCGTGGGGCATGGCCAGGACATAGACGAACGCCGCGTCGGGCTCGGTCAGCGTGATCTGCAGCGAGTACGGCGATAGGGGCTTGATGCCCGAGACGTAACCCGTGGGCTTCTTGGCGTAGGCCGCACAACCCACCACCTCGTCCCAGAAGCCGACCACGGGCGACTTCGTCGCCGGGTTGCAGATCCGAGAGAACGAGTAGGCAAAATCGGCTGCCGTCACGGGCTTGCCGTTGGAGAACTCCATGCCCTTGCGGATGGAGATCGTGTAGACCTTGCCGCCGTCCGATCTCACCGGCATGGCTGTCGCGGCCTCGGGCTCGAGCGTCGTGCCCGCCGTCTCGTAGTCGTAGAGACGGTTGAAGATCATCTCCATGTTGTCCCAGCACGTGGCGTCGTAACAGACCTGCGGGTCAAACGTCGTCGGACTGGACTGGAACGCTGTTTGAAAGATTCCGCCGTATCGGGGACCCGAGCCTGAGCCCGACGCCGAGGATGCACTGGGCGCCAGGGCGACCGTGAGGGTTCCTACAAGGCATGCGACGCCGATCAACGCGGCCCATCGGTGATTCCGATACTTGTTCTTGACCAAGTTCAATGGAGCCCCTCCGTTCTTGCCTTGTCGTCGCCTGACGACAATCGACTAACGTTACTGCGACGCCCTGCACCCGACAAGGGCCGACTTCCTCAGAGCCGGAGGACGGCGAGTTGAGATGTCCTCGATCGGTACCTTCTGGCCGCGGGAGCCGAAAGAGTGGCCGCGAGAGACCGGCCCAAACAATCAGCCAGCCAAACAATCAGGAGGCACGATGAGCGTTCCGATCTTCTCCGGTGTCGGGGTCGCCCTGCTCACTCTGTTCGACTCCTCCGGGGCCGTCGATGCAGGGGCGACGGCTGAACATGCGAGTCGTCTGGTGGAGATCGGGATTCAGGCCGTCCTCGTCGCCGGGTCTACGGGAGAGTCCGCCTCACTTGATCCCGATGAGTACGCCGTCCTGGTCGGCACCGTGCGGGCCACCTTGCCGCCGCAGGTGCCGGTCCTGGCCGGCGCCGGGGCCCCGTCCGCCCGCCAGGCAGTCCACCTGACCAAGGTGGTCCTGGAAGCGGGGGCCGACGCTGTACTCGCGCTCTCGCCGCCGCGGAGCTCTGATGCTCGCGAATATTACGAACTGGTGGCTGAGGCCGCGGGAGGGGCAAGCGTGCTTGCCTATCACTTCCCGGCTTTCTCACCACCGGGACTGCCCGTTTCGGTCCTCCCGGAACTTCCGGTTGTCGGCCTCAAGGACTCGAGCGGGGATCCCCACCGGCTATCCCAGGAACTCGACGTGTTTGCCGGATGGCTCTACGTAGGCTCCACGAACCTCGTCCTACTGGCTGGGGCAATGGAATGCGCCGGCGCGATCCTGGCAATAGCGAATCTGGAGCCAGAGTTGTCGATCCGCGCCTTTGCGGGTGACCCCAAGGCTCAACGTCAGCTCGTCACGGCGACCGACGCGGTATCGGACCGTTGGCCGCACGGGCTGAAACAGGCTGTAGCCGCTCGTTTCGGCACGTCACCGACGAGCCGAATGGGCTAGCTTTCGACGAATCCCGAGGGTCACTGGAGTTGGGCCGCTGGACTTGGCGCACGGACGCGTCCTCACCGATGCCGCCTCTGGCCATCAATGCCGGGTGGATGAGTTCGACGTCGTCATGGCGCGGCGCCCCTGGGCCGGATTGGGCCAGCGGCTCTTCCTGCCAAGACGAGTTCCACGAATCTTGCGACGACCGGTCAAGCCGCACTCTGGCGGACAACAGCGGGGTCCATTACTTCAGCTGGGAACGGTAAGACTCCGGTCCTCACTGGGGGTCGGGTGGGCAGTCCGGCGCGTAGGATCCCATGGTGAAAACGATCCCCTGGTGGGCGGTGGCGGCCGCGAGCGCGGCCCCGGTGCTCCTCATCGGCGGCTTTCTTGTTGCCACGGCTCTGCAGCCGGGTGCGTACAACCCGGTCCGCGACACCATCAGCGACCTTGCCCGACCGGGAGCGACCGATTCGTGGGTGATGACTTCAGCCCTAGCCGGTTTGGCCCTGTGCTATCTGCTCGCGGCGTTCGGCCTGCGGCCTGCGGGGCGTGTCGGCCGCGTCCTGCTCGCCGTCGGAGGGGTGGCGACGCTCTTGATCGCCGTGTACCGAGAGCCGCGATACGGCTACTCGCTCGCGCATGAACTCGCGGTTATCGCGGCGGCGCTGACCTGCTGTACGTGGCCGGTGTTCGCTTCGCATCGACGACAGCCTGCGCCGCTTTTGACACCTACTCCGAGTTTCGTTGCGGCGGCAGTCTGCCTTGGGCTCGCGGCGTGGTACGCGCTCGAGAGCCATGGCGCACTGCTGGGACTCTCCGAGCGCTGCGCGGCTGCCGCACCTCCGTTGTGGCTTTTCGCCGTTGTTGTCACGACCCGACGCGCGCTCGCGAGACTGTGACGTGCCACGACCCGTCGGACGGCGAATGGGACCGGCTGGACGATGCTGACAGCAAAGAGGCAGCCGGCGGTGAGCTGATGGGTACGCAGGTAGAGGAAAGCGTGGGGCAGATACCGAACCGACGTCGCCCAGGTACCGGAACCGCACCAGAAAGGTGTCGTGCAGGTACGGACCACGGTGTCAAAGAGAACCGGGCTGAGGC
>Ga0181532_10005170_pt1 | contig 11167 bp, 5 predicted proteins | sample PEATcosm2014_Bin_33_FD_119768 | JGI IMG/M metagenome (GOLD analysis project Ga0181532, IMG submission 119768) | Peatland microbial communities from MTU Mesocosm Facility, Houghton, MI, USA - PEATcosm2014_Bin11_30_metaG | ecosystem: Environmental > Terrestrial > Soil > Wetlands > Peat | place...
GCCCGTTCCGACCAGAACAACTCCACTTTGGATGGTCTGGACAACAACGACCAGGTCCGCGGCTACGCCTTCACCGGTGTTCTGCGCTCCACCCTCGACTCGGTACAGGAGTTCCGCGTGACGACCGCCGGTTTCAATGCCGAAACCGGACGTTCCTCGGGCGCGCAGATCAACATTGCGACCAAGAGCGGCACCAACGATTTTCACGGCAGCGTCTACGGCCGCACCCGAAACTTGATCACTCCCGCCAACGATTGGTTCAACAAGCAGGCAGAGCTGGCGCAAGGTCTGCCTAACGTTCCCGGCACGCTGGACCGCAATGCCTATGGCGCATCGCTGGGCGGTCCAATCAAGAAGAACAAGCTCTTTTTCTTTACCACCTACGAAGGCGAGAAGATCGACGAAAACCAGCAGATGACGATGATTGTGCCCACCGCCTCGCTGCGTGCCGGCGAAATCAAATATCCCCACACCGCGAACGGAGTTACATCGACGGTCACGTTGAATGCCGCGCAGATTGCCTCGATGGACCCAAACTGCAGCGCGAACGGCACTTGCCCCTGGGGACCAGGAGTGGACCCGTACTCGCTCGCAGTCTTTAAGCAGTACCCGCTGCCCAACGGCTACTCTGCCGGCGATGGCTTGAACACTGCCTCCTACACCTGGTCAGCGCCGGCGCCGGCTTCGCTGAATACCTACATCGCCAAGGTTGACTATTCGCTGTCCAGCCGCAACTGGTTGTTCGTTCGCGGCAACCTGCAAAACGACAGCGCCTTGGGAGTGCCACAGTTTCCCGGCCAGCCCGCGAGTTCGACGAACTCAGGCGACAGCAAGGGTCTGGCCGTAGCTCTTAATTCCTCGATCTCCACCAACCTGATGAACAGCCTGCGCTACAGCTATATCCGCCAGGGCTATTCCAGCTACGGCATTGGCCAGGGCGCATACGCAAACTTCTACGGCATGAGCACCCTCGACGCGCAGACGCGAACCACCATCGTCGATGTGCCGGTGCAGAATCTGGTCGACGATCTGACCTGGACGCACTCCCGCCATACCATTCAATTCGGCGCTAACTACCGGCTTATCCACAATCAGAGTCAGAGCAATGCGCTGTCGTACAATTCCGCCGTCACCAATTCCTACGCGCTGGTCGATGCCGGCATCGTGGGCGTGGGCGGAAGTCTCGATCCCACCGCGTTCGGCTTTCCCTCGGTCGATAACAATTTCGCCGGCTCCTACAACTACTCGATGACCAATCTGGCCGGCCTACTCGACTATGTGACCTCGCAATCCAACTATCGGGTCTCGGCCAACGGGCAGACGGGAAGCCTGTTGCCGACGGGAGCGATGATCGATCGCGATTTCAAGAACAACGAATTCGAGTGTTACGCTCAGGACTCGTGGCGCATCTCCCCCAACCTGACCGTCAACTTCGGACTGCGCCACACCTTGCTGCAGACGCCCTACGAGGTCAACGGCCAGCAGGTGCAGCCCACCACCAATCTCTACCAGTGGTTTGAAACTCGCGGACAACAAGCGGCGCTGGGCAACAGCGTGCAGCCTTACATTTCTTTTGCGCCCTCCGGCCAGGCCCGCGGGCTGCAGCCCTACTGGCCGATGCCCAAGGCCGATTTTGCGCCTCACCTCTCGTTCGCCTACTCCCCCAATGTGGGACATGGCTTCTGGCACAAGCTTTTCGGCAATGCCGGCGACAGCGTGCTGCGCGCCGGATACGGCAAGTATTACGACCACTTCGGCGAAAGCATCGTCAATCTCTTCGATCAGTACGGCTCCTACGGGCTGAGCGACAGCATCACCAATCCAACCAATGTGCTGACTCCCGACACTTCGCCGCGCTTCACCGGGGTACACAATATTCCTGACTTGACCGGCACGCCGCAGCAGACGGTTAGCTATCCGGCACTGTCGCCCACCGACCCGCTCACCACCGGATTCGCCATCACGCACGGCATCGATAGCCAGATGCAGACGCCCTATTCCCACGTGGTGAATGTTTCGTGGCAGCGGCAACTGCCAGACGGATTTGTGCTGGAAGCGGCTTACCTCGGGCGATTCGGGCGTAATCAGTTGCAGCAGATCGATCTGGCGCAGCCGCTGGATCTGGTCGATCCCAAGTCAGGCCAGGATTATTTCTCCGCCGCCACCCAGCTTTCTAAAGACGGCTATGCCGGACAGACAACCGTCGCGCCCATCGCCTATTTTGAGGACATGTTTCCTGACGCTGCCAGCGGCGGCGTGAGCGCGACCCAGAATATCTACAACAGCATTTGGAAATATAACCTGGGCAATGAGACCGGCGCGCTCTATGCGCTCGATATCCTCTGCTATCCCGGATGCGGCGGCAAGACTGGACGCTTCTGGCCCACGCAGTTCGCCAGCATGTACAGCTGGGCTTCCATCGGCGACAGCAACTACAACGGCGGCCAACTGGTGTTGCGCCATGCCATGCGCCACGGAATGCAAATGGAGTTGAGCTACACCTACTCCAAGTCGCTCGACATGGGCTCCGACGACGAGCGCACCGTGTATTCCTCCAGCACCGGCAGCAGCGTAGGCAGCAGCTTCAGCGCAATTTTGAATGCCTGGAATCCGCAGCTCAGCTACGGTCCTTCCGACTACGACATTCGCCACCTGGTGACTGCGAGCTGGGTTGCGGACCTGCCGTTCGGCAAAGGCAAGCTCACTGGCAGCCGCGCCAGTTCAGGATGGGACCGCATTATTGGCGGGTGGCAACTGTCAGGCGTCGGCCGCTGGACCAGCGGACTTCCCTTCAGCGTCATCAGCGGAGCCGGATGGGGAACCAACTGGCTGGAGAAGAGCAACATGATTCAGACTGGCCCCATTGCCACTGGCACTTCCATCGGCGCCAATGGCGCTCCCAATGCGTTTGCCAATCCGGCGGAAGCGTTGGCCAGTCTGCAGAATCCCTATCCCGGCGAAGCCGGGGCGCGCAACAACTTCCGCGGCGATGGCTACTTCGGAATCGATGCCCGTCTGGCCAAGAACTGGAAGCTGAGCGAGCGCATGGGCATGCAATTTGCCTGGGACGTCTACAACGTCACCAACTCGGTGCGCTTCGACGTCAATCCGCTGAACTCTCTGCAGAACCTCACCACCAGCGGCTCGTTCGGCGTCTACGGAGCCACGCTTACTACTCCTCGCGTGCAACAACTTTCGCTGCGGTTTTCGTTCTAGATTTGGTAGCGCTCACATGTCATCTCTGGTGCTCCCCAATTTAGGACTTGACAACCACCGCGAAATGCCGCGGGATGTTGGTTGAAATCAAGCCACGGCTGACAGGCGCTTCGGTTGGATTCCCGTTTTGGGAGCGACCGGAAAATCTTGTCGTATTGGACTTGATTTCTCTTTGGACACTTCCACACTGAGCATATGATATGACCGAGATGAATGGAATCGCCACACCGTTTGCGCAGCTTGGCACCACCCAGAGCTTGCACAACCGCGTCACCCGCGCCCTTGCCCTGCAGGTGATCCAGGCCGAACGCAACGGCCAACTTATCTCCTTCCCCAATGAAGCGGAATTGTGCAAGCAGCTGGGCGTCAGCCGCAGCATTCTGCGCGAAGCCGTCAAGGTCCTGGAAAACAAGGGCATGGTGCAGGTACGGCCCCGTTCCGGCACGCGCGCCCGCCCCCGGATCGACTGGAACCAGCTCGATCCCGACATTCTCGGCTGGCAGTCCGAGTGGAAGCCCGATCCGCGTTTCCTGCGCGATCTTTGCGAAGTCCGCCTGGCGCTGGAGCCGATCGCCTCCGGCTTCGCGGCGCTGCGCGCCGATCAGGAAGAAATTGCCCTTATCCGTCAGTGTCTGGGACGGCGGCTGCAGATTCTTGCCGCCCAGGACCTGGAGGGCGCCATCGATGCGGACCTGCGGTATCACACCGCCGTGATTGCCGCGTCGCACAATCCCCTCTTCCAGCAATTGAATACCACCATCCACGATCCTTATCGTGTGGCCCTTTCCTACACCTTGCTTTTGCCGGCGTCGGTAGCCCTCGAGCTCGAAGAATACCGCAAGCTGACGGAGGCCATCGAACAGCGCAATCCGCTGGCGGCGCGCCGCGCCGCCGAAGAAATTGTCGGCTTTGCCATGCTCGCCGTCGAACAGGTCATTCGCGATCAGGAGAACGCCAAGAACGCTCCTGCGTCGTCACGCCGCAGCAGAAAACCGCACGGCCTACACATCGCTCGATCGAGGCCCGAACCATGAAACTTGCGATATCAGGCAAAGGCGGGGTTGGAAAATCCACCGTGGCCGGAACCTTGGCCAGACTGTACGCGGCGGACGGTAGCCGCGTATTAGCCGTCGATGCCGACCCCGACGCGAATCTGGCCTCCGCCATCGGATTACCCGCTTCCCTCCGTTCTCAGATCCACACCATCTCCACCGAACGCAAGCTGATCGAAGAGCGCACCGGCGCCAAAGTCAAACAGTTCGGGCAGATGTTCAAGATCAATCCCGAAGTCTCCGATATCGCCGAGAAATACGCCGTCCATCACCAGGGAGTCGATCTCCTGGTGCTGGGTGCCGTCCAACACGCTGCCGGAGGTTGCGCCTGTCCCGAGAGCGTGCTGCTGAAAAGCCTGGTCTCGCACCTGGTGTTGCGCCACGGTGATGTGGTCATCCTCGACATGGAAGCCGGCATCGAGCACCTGGGCCGCGGCACTGCCATGGGCGTGGACCTGATGTTGGTGGTCGTCGAGCCCGGCCAGCGCAGCGTGGAAACCGCCGAGCGCGTCCGTCAGATGTCCGCCGATCTGGGCATCGGCCGCTTCGGCGTGGTGCTGAACAAGACCGCCGATCCGGACGAGGACAGCCGCTGGATCGCCTCCGAATTTGGAGCCGAGTATCTGCTCGGCACTATTCCCCTGGATGTTCGCATAGCCAGGGCTGACCGGCAGGGTCTGGCGCTGGTCGACCTGGGCTGTCCCGATTTACTAATCCCGTTTCAATCGCTTCAGAAAGCCGTGCAGTCGTACTGCACCGAGAAGGAGAGAGTGTTATGAGCTTCGAGCCGAATTGCCTGGCCACTGCCATCGGCAGTCTGCCCCACAAAGATCCTCAGCAGGCGGTTGACGTCGTCCTGCAGAACATCCCCAACGCGCCGATCTGGCCGCAGTTGCCGGCCTTCGGCCTTCACGAACAGATGGAAATCCAGTACAGCGAAGGTATTCCCCGCGTGGTCCTCGATCAGGTAAAGGGCCGCATGTACTTCGACACCACCGGCGACACCAGCGCCGACTTGGCCGAGTTTTACGAGAAATTCTGCGCCGACGACCTCGAGGCCTTTCGCATTAGCCCCGACTTCTCCAAAGGTATCTACGCCATGGAGGCCGCTCTCAAGGCTTCCGGCATCAAGCGTCCCTTCGTGAAGGTGCAGACCACGGGCCCGCTCAGCGTTGGCCTCAGCATTGTCGACGAGAAAAAACGGGCGATTTACTACAACCCGGAATTCGTCGACGTGGTGGTCAAGGGCATGGCCATGAAGTGTCGCTGGCAGATTCGCAAGTTCCAGCCCTACGCCGAGAAGGTCATCTGCTTCGTCGACGAGCCCATCCTGTCTGCCTTCGGCTCTTCTACCTATGTCAGCGTGACCCGCGACGACACCGTCGCCAAGTTGGGCGAGGTGATCGACGCTATCCATGGCGAGGGAGCGATCGCCGGCGTGCACTGCTGCGGCAACACCGAGTGGCCCATCCTGATGGATGCGGGCGTAGACATCATTAACTTTGACGCCTTCGATTACGGCGAAACCATTCTGCTCTATCCGGACAACTTCAAGGCGCACCTTAAAGCTGGAAAAGGGCTGGCTGTCGGAATCGTTCCCACCAATAGCGCCAAGATTCAGGCCGCGACCGTCGATTCTTTAACGGCGAAGTTTTGCGCGCTGATGGAAAAGCTGGCCAAAGCAACGGGATTGGACACCCAGCTCATCTGCCGCCAGTCGTTCATTACGCCGTCGTGCGGCACCGGATCGCTGCCCGTGGCCGATGCTGAGCTGGTATTCAAGACGTTGCATGAAATGAGCACCAAGCTGCGCCAGGAAATCGGTGCGGCGGCGGTGGCCGGTACTCGCGCGTAATTGTCGTTGCGGTGGGTGTGTGAATGCGTGGGGGCCTGCGAGCGCTCCCGAAATCTCTCCTCCTCACCCACCCACCGCCGAGGAAGTATCGTCATGATTTTGGCAATGACCGGAAAAGGCGGAGTGGGAAAGACCACCTTGTCGGCCCTCACCCTCGGCTGGCTGGCCACCCACGGCGAATCGCCAGTGCTGGCCGTGGATGCCGACTCCAACGCTAACCTCAACGAGGCGATGGGTATTCGCTACAACTCCACCGTTGGCGGGGTGCGCGAAAGCGCCCGCAAGGAAGCCACCCAACAGAAGGGCGTTTCCAAGCAGGAGTTTCTCGACCTGCGGGTGCAGGAAGCGCTGGTGGAACAGAAGGGCTATGACCTGATCGTGATGGGCCGGCCCGAAGGCCAGGGCTGCTACTGCTTCGCCAACAATGTGCTGCGCGAGGTGCTGGATAAGCTGGCCCGCAACTATCGCAATATCGTCATCGACAGCGAAGCCGGCCTGGAGCATATCTCCCGCCGCACTTTGTTGTCGGTCGACTACCTCATTATCGTTTCCGACTGTACCGTGCGCGGGGTTCGGACCGCGGGACGCATTTCGGCGCTGGCCGATGAAGTCGCCCTGCCGGTCAAACAACGCGGACTGATCGTTAATCGCGTGCCCGGAGGATGTCTGACCGAGTCGATTGCCGAGGCCGTCAAAGCCACCGGCCTCACTTTGCTCGCCAGCATTCCACTGGACCAGGACGTTGCCGCCCTCGATGCGGACGGCGTGCCGGTTTCCACGATTCCGTCGGGCTCCCCGGCGCGAATAGCCATGAACGATTTACTAGCCAAGTTATTTACCGACCAACAGGAGAAAAACTGATGGCGACCACGGGTCGAAAAGCCTCTGACGGGCCGGTCTCGTCAGACCAGGCAACCATTGATATGGTGAACATTGCAGGCGCAGCCGAAATAACTACGGTCTTCGACCGCTATGAGCTGCAACACCCGCAATGTAAGTTCGGCACCGACGGCGTTTGCTGCCGGCTGTGTCACATGGGACCTTGCCGCATCACCCCCAAAGCCCACCTCGGCATCTGCGGCGCCGACGCCGACACCATTACCGCGCGCAACCTGCTGCGGGAGATTGCCGCCGGTACCGCGGCCCACTCCGACCATGGCCGCATGCTGGTGCGCACTTTGAAACTGGTGGCCCAAGGCAAGGGCGGCGATTATAAGATCGTCGATACAGGCCGCCTGCACGAGGCCGCAAAATTCTTCGAGGTGGCCACCGAGGGCCGCGACGACCTGAGCATCGCCGGCGATCTGGCGGACTTTTTCCTTACTCAGTTCGCCTGGTCGGAGGAGCCGAACGCCACGCTCAAGCTAGCTCCAGAAAAACGCCAGGCGGTGTGGACCAAGTTACGTATCAATCCCCACGGTATCGACTCGGCGGTGGTGGAACTGATGCACCGCACCAATATGGGCGTCGACCATGACTACCATCATCTGATCTTGGCCGGTTTGCAGTGCAGCCTGGCCGACGGATGGGTAGGCTCGGCCATCGCTACCACAGTGTCAGATATCCTCTTCGGCACTCCCAAGCCGGTTCGCAGCCGGGTCAACCTGGGCGTGCTGGCCGGAAACAAGGTCAACATCATCGTTCACGGGCATGAGCCCACATTGTCAGAGATGCTGGCTGTGGCCGCCGGAGACGAGGAGCTGATCGCATACGCGAAGTCCAAGGGCGCGGACGGAATCAATGTTGCCGGCATCTGCTGTACTGCCAACGAAGTCCTGATGCGCCATGGGCTGCCCATTGTGGGCAACTTCCTGCAACAGGAGCTGGCCATCCTCACCGGCGCCGTGGAAGTCATGGTGATCGATGTGCAGTGCGTGATGCCATCGCTGGCGCAAGTGACCAAGTGCTTCCACACCAAGCTGGTCAGCACCTCCGAGATCGCACACACCGCCGAAGCCGAACAAATCACCTTTGATTCGCGCGACGGTTATCAGCAGGCCAGCGACCTGATTCGCAAGGCCATCAACAATTTCGAAAATCGCGATAAAGAGCGCGTCCATATTCCCAACGAGTCGATGGAACTGGTGGCCGGCTTTTCCAACGAGACCATCTTCCACATGCTGGGTGGCCGCTTCCGCAGCACCTTCCGTCCGTTGAATGACGCCATCATCGATGGCCGCATTCGCGGCGTGGCCGGCATCATCGGATGCAGCAATCCCAAGGTGGTCGCCGATCAGGGCCACGTCAGGCTGGCCCAGGAGCTGATCAAGCGTAACGTGCTGGTGCTACAAACCGGGTGCGCCGCCATCGCCTGCGCCAAGGCGGGCCTGCTGACTCCCGAAGCCGCGCTGGCCCAGGCCGGCGACAGCTTGCGCGAAGTCTGCGAGGCGGTCGGCATTCCCCCCGTCCTGCACATGGGTTCGTGCGTGGACAACAGCCGCATCTTGATGGCAGCCACCAATCTCGTGGCCGAAGGCGGATTAGGCGAAGATCTCTCCGACCTGCCCGTCGCCGGCGCCGCCCCCGAGTGGATGAGCGAGAAGGCCGTCGCCATCGGTCATTACTTCGTGGCCAGCGGACTCTACGTCGTTCTCGGCCATCCCCTCTACGTCGAGGGCAGCAAGAATGTGCATGACCTGCTCTGCACCGAGCTGGAGAACATTACCGGCGGACGCTTCGAGTGGGAGCCCGATCCGGTCATCGCAGCGGACAAGATGCTCGCCCACATCGAGCGCAAGCGTGACGCACTTCATATCAATACTCAAAAAGAACGCAAAATGTACGACATGAAATCGAGGCGCGAACTGCAATGAGCAAGATCATCGCATCGTCGGCAATCCGCGGTGCGCACCAGATTGTGCGCGAAGCGGAAGACTACCTGGCAAAAGCCATTGCGGCCAAAGGCAGCGATTGTGCCGTCGGCTTTCCAGACACCGCTTACTCCTTGCCGGTCATTTACTCGCTGTTAGGCGAGCGCGTCGACCGGCTCTCGGACATGCAGAAGATTCTCGACGAATGCAACCGGCTGCTGCCGGCCGTGCCCAGCGAGAACATCTGGTTACCCTATCTCGGTGGCACGCTCGACTCGGGTATCGCCACCTTGTTTGCTTTTGAAATTATCGAGGCCTGCAAATATCTTATCGGTCCTAATCCCATAGACGGCATCTGGCTGGGCGCAGCCAATGACGTGATCATTCGCGAACGCGGTGTCGAGTTCGTCGACGGCTCGGCCCCCGGCTTTGCCGCCATTGTGGGCGCCGCGCCAACAGTCGAGGACGCGGTCCGCATCGCCCGCGAGTTGCAGGAGAAAAACCTGTACGTTTTCATCGCCGGCAACACCCACGGCGTCTCCTTTGCCGAGCAGTTGGCCGAGGCGGACGTGGAAATGGGCTGGGAAACTCGCCTGGTTCCCTACGGGAAAGAGATCTCGGCAGCGGTCTACGCTCTCGGCTTTGCCAATCGCGTGGCCCTCAGTTTCGGTGGAGTCAAGCCCGGCGACTATGCACGCAATCTTAAATACAATAAGAACCGCACCTTCGCCTTCGTCATGGCACTGGGCGAAGTGACCGAAGAGAAATACGCTGCCGCCGCGGGAGCGATTAGTTACGGCTTTCCTACTATTGCTGATACTGATATTCCGCAAATCCTGCCGACCGGCATTTGTACCTACGAGCATGTTGTCTCCAGCGTGCCCATCGACCACATCGTGGAGAAGTGCCTCGAAGTGCGCGGCTGCAAGATCAAAGTCGCCAAGGTGCCCATCCCGGTGGCGTTCGGCGCTGCCTTCGAAGGCGAGCGCATCCGCAAAGAGCAGACTTATGTCGAGTTCGGCGGCAACAAGACGCCGGGCTTCGAGTACGTCACCACGCTCGATATCACCGAGGTGGAAGACGGCAAGATCACCGTGGTCGGTCCGGAAATCGACGACGTCGTAGTCGACCCCGCCAGCCCCGATCTTCCCGCGCTGCCCATCGGTATCTGGGTGGAAGTTGCCGGACGCAAAATGCAGCCCGACTTCGAGCCCATCCTGGAACGCCAGATCCATCACTTGATCAATGGCGCCGAAGGCATCTGGCACATGGGTCAGCGTGATATCAACTGGATTCGTATCAGCAAGGCCGCCAAGGACAAGGGCTTCAAGATCCGCCACCTGGGCGAGATCTTGCATGCCAAGTTCCTTAACGACTATCCCGCCATCGTCGACAAGGTGCAAGTGACGCTGTTCACCGAAGCCAAAGATGTGACCGAGCGGATCGACATCGCCCGCCATTCCTATCGCGCCCGCAATCAGCGCATGGAGTCGCTCACCGACGAGAGCGTTGACACCTTCTACTCCTGCCTGCTCTGCCAGAGCTTCGCTCCCAATCATGTTTGCGTCATCACTCCGGAACGCCTGGGGCTGTGCGGCGCTTACAACTGGCTGGACGGCAAGGCAGCTTACGAGATCGATCCCACCGGCCCCAATCAGCCGCTGATCAAGGGCGAGTGCATCGATCCGGTGCGCGGCCAGTGGGCCAACATCAACGACTACGTTTACGCCAACTCCAAGCAGACGCTGGCCCGCTTCAACGCCTATTCCCTGCTGGAAGATCCCATGACCAGTTGCGGATGCTTCGAGGCCATCGTGGCCTTGATGCCGGAAGTGAACGGCGTCATGATCGTGAATCGCGAATACCTGGGCGAGACGCCCGCCGGCATGAAGTTCTCCACCCTGGCGAACACCGCCGGCGGCGGCCAGCAGGTACCGGGATTTGTCGGCGTGGGCAAGGCCTACATCACCAGCCGCAAGTTCATCTCCGCCGAAGGCGGCCACAAGCGCATCGTGTGGATGCCCAAAGAGCTCAAGGACTTTCTGCGGGAAGATCTCGACAAGGTGGGCAAGACCTTCGGAGTCGAGAACTTCACCGACATGATCGCCGACGAGACCTCAGGAACCGACATCACCTCGGTCCAGGCGTTCATGGAAAAGGTCAGCCACCCTGCTCTGACAATGTGGGATATTACCACTCCGTCAGAGGAAGCGGCTGCCGTCGATGCCGCCCGC
>Ga0181532_10005171_pt1 | contig 11166 bp, 6 predicted proteins | sample PEATcosm2014_Bin_33_FD_119768 | JGI IMG/M metagenome (GOLD analysis project Ga0181532, IMG submission 119768) | Peatland microbial communities from MTU Mesocosm Facility, Houghton, MI, USA - PEATcosm2014_Bin11_30_metaG | ecosystem: Environmental > Terrestrial > Soil > Wetlands > Peat | place...
TGGCGATTACGTTCACCAACAAGGCCGCCGGCGAGATGGCGGAGCGCGTTGCCCGGCTGCTTCCGGGCACGCGGGTTTGGATCAGCACATTTCACCGCTTCTGTGCCCGGCTCTTACGGAGACGGGCCGGTGTCGTCGGCCTCAAACCGAATTTCACCATCCTCGACGACGATGATCAGCGGCGGATCCTCCGCGACGTGGTCAAACAATTGCAGTACGACGTCGTCACTTTCCCCCCCCAGCGAATTGCGGAGAGGATCAGCCGCGCCAAGAACGACCTGTTGACGGCCGAGGCGTTCCGCCAGGCCCGCGAGGAACGGATCGGCGACCTGTTTGACTCGGTCGTCGTGCAAGTCTACCCGGAGTATCAGCGTCGCCTCAGAGAATCCAACGCTGTCGACTTCGACGACTTGCTGCTGGACGTCGTGCAGATTCTGACTGAAAACCCCGAGATCCGGCAGGAGCTCGACGATCGCTTCCGCTACGTGCTGGTCGACGAATATCAGGACACGAACCTGGCTCAATACCGAATCATCGCCGGCCTCTCGCGGGATTACCCCAACCTGTGTGTGACGGGCGATCCGGACCAGTCGATTTACGGTTGGCGCGGGGCGCGGATCGAAAACATCTTGCGGTTCGAGGCAGACTATCCGCAGGCCACCGTCATCCGGCTGGAAGAGAATTTCCGCAGCACCAAGTCGATCCTGCGAGCAGCCGACCGATTGATCGCCTACAACGTGCGCCGCAAAGCCAAAACGATGCGGACCGACAATCCGGAGGGAGTGCCGGTCGAAGTGCTGCGGTTTGAGGACGCGCGGACGGAAGCGGAGGGAATCGCGCGGGCAATCCGCGCTGCCGTCGAGCCAGGGCCGATGCGCTGGTCCGACGTGGCTATCTTCTATCGCATCAATGCCCTTTCGCGGGAATTCGAGACGGCCCTGACTCGTCATCGCATCCCCTATCAGCTCGCCGGGGGATTCGCATTCTACGAGCGGGCCGAAGTCAAAGACGTGCTGGCCTACTTGCGGCTGATCGCCAATCCTCAGGATCAGCCGGCATTTCTACGGGTGGTGAACGTCCCCGTGCGGGGAATCGGCGACAAAAGTCTCAAGCGGTTGCGGGATTGGGCGGTGGCAAACCGGCTGACGCTGCTCGAAGCGGCCGCCCGGGCCGCGGAGTGTCCGGGCATTCCCCGACGCGCCGCGCAGGCACTGAGGAGTTTCGCCGGCTTGATCGCCGAACTCAGCGAGGCGCGGCTCGAATCGATTCGCATGCTTCTCGAACGGCTCCTGGAGCGCACGGGCTATGTTCGTCCGTGGAAGGAAGGCGGCTCCGCGCAGGACCAGGACCGATTGGCCAACGTCGAGGAGTTAGTCAACGCGGCCGCCCAGTACGACGCCGGAGCGGGCGACAATCCGACGCTGGAAGGTTTCCTCGAGACGACGGCCCTCGTCGCCGACGTCGATAGCGTCGACGGCACGGCCAACCGCACGACTCTGATGACCCTGCATGCCGCTAAGGGGCTCGAGTTTCCCGTCGTATATATCGTGGGCGTGGAGCAGGGGCTTTTGCCTTACCAGCGTGCGTTGCGAGCCGATGATCCTGGCGAGTACGAGGAGGAACGCCGTCTGCTCTTCGTGGGCATGACGCGTGCCCGCGAACGGCTGTATCTCACGCGAACGGACAGCCGGGCTGCCCGCGGGCGATCACTTTCCAGCATTCCCAGCGAGTTTCTCCGCGAGATCGGTCTCGTCGAGACGGCGATCCCCGCTCCGAACACCACTTGGGTTCCGCGCTCCGATAGCACGAGCGAAGACCAGTCGGCACCGGAGTACGACGAGTTCTCCCAAGAACAATCGGTGGAGGAAGTCGGACCGCCGGTTGGGAAGAGGCGCCCGCTTGCTGCGTCGGAGGCTGACGTGCGCTCCGCGTCGGAGGATTCTGTTGCAAAGAGCACAGGCGAAACCGCTGAAAACGGGGCGGAGCGGCCGCTGTTGATGACGGGCGCCGACCTGCTGGCCGGGGCGCGATCGCGTGCCGCCGAAGTGCCCCTCGGTTTTGCCATCGGTATGTCGGTTCGCCATCCGCAATACGGTCTCGGCCGGGTTGTCAAAATCGGCGGATTCGCCAAAAACCGCACGATCACCGTCGAGTTCGACGATGACGGTCGCAGCGAGACTTTCGTCGCGGGCAAAAATCCCCTGCAACCAGTCGCCGCCGGCTGAAGCCTCCGCGAGGCAGTCCGGGCAGCCGGGTAGGGTGGGTCAAGTCTTCGAGACCCACCGATGTGAATGACGAAGCACGAAATCCGAATAACGAAGAAAATCCGAAGCTCGAAGCACGAAGGAAAGGTCTTATTTCGGATTTCGTGCTTCGTGCTTCCTTCGTCATTCGTGCTTCGGATTTTCGGCTTGGCAGCAGGGCGGGTCTCGCAAAGCTTCGACCCACCGGATTGGCACACCCCCACCCAGGGCGGGGTTTCTCAAGGGCCCGGATGAGGACGTCCGATCAAGCTGGCAGCGCCCCAATCGAGGACTCTCTGCCGTGCCTCCGCGTAAACGACCGCCCATTGCCGCCCTCTCGGAGACACGTGTCGTCCCCGGGCCGTCCGTCCACCTGCCGGCGTTCCTCAATTATCTGGAATCCGAGTGCGGGATGGCCCGCAACACGATTACCGCCTATCGCACCGATCTGCTGCAGTTTTTCGCGTGGTTCGAACGGAGCGGCTCGGGTTCTTTGTTCAAGGTCGATCTGAAGCTCCTGTCGCGCTATCTCGATCACCTGAATCAACGCAAGCTGGCCGCCTCATCGGTGGGGCGGCATCTCGTTTCGCTGAAGATGTTCTTCCGCTATCTCGTGCTCGATGGCGTGCTTACCGAAAGTGCCGTTGAACTCCTCAACTCGCCCAAGATGTGGCAGCACCTGCCGAAGGTGCTCAGCCCCGAGACCGTGGACCGCATCCTGGCGGCCCCTATGCCCGAGGATCGCTACCCGCTCCGCGACCGCGCCTTGTTATGTTTCTTGTACGCGACCGGTTGCCGAGCGTCCGAGGCCGCTGGCATCCGCCTCTCCGACGTGCATCTCGAAGAGAGTTTTTGCCGCTGCATCGGCAAAGGCAACAAAGAGCGGATGGTCTCGCTCAACCCCGTGGCCCGGGCAGCAATCGAGGCCTATTTGACTTATGAGCGTCCGCGGCTGGCGGGACGGTCGGAGTCCGATCGGCTCTTCGTGTCCCGCCGCGGAACGCCCCTCTCGCGGATCATGATCTGGAACCTGGTCAAGAAGTACGCCGCTCGCGTCGGCTCCAGCGCGGACGTCAGTCCGCACACGTTTCGGCACACGTTTGCGACGCACATGCTCGCTGGAGGGGCCGAGATCCGTGCCCTGCAGGAGATGCTCGGCCACGCCAGCGTGCAGACCACGCAGATCTACACGCACGTCGAGCATAGCCGGCTCAAGGCGATTCATAAGCGGTGCCACCCGCGGGGCTGAACGCTTCAGGCTGGAAGTCGCGGCCGCAAAGCTTCACAATGAATTAACGCCCCACCGGTGAGTCACATCTCATGTCCGACCGTCCGTTCGTCGTCCTGTCGGTCTTGCTCGCGATCTTCTGCGTCTCGGCCGGCCAGCTTTCCGCGCAAACCCGCGAGGAGTTTGATCGCGCGCGGCAAGACATGGTGTCGCAGTTCATCCAGAAGGAGGGGATCAAAAATCCGCGGGTATTGGATGCCATGCGGCGCGTTCCCCGTCACGACTTCGTCCCGTTGATGATTCGGCCGAAGGCCTACTTCGATACGGCCTGGTCGATCGGCTACAAGCAGACGATCTCGGCACCCTTCATCGTCGCGTATATGACCGAGGCCCTCGATCCGCAACCGACCGACCGGCTGCTGGAGGTCGGCACCGGCAGCGGCTATCAGGCAGCCATCCTGTCACTCTTGGTCAAAGAGGTTTATTCCATCGAAATCGTGGAGCCGCTGGGCAGAATGGCCGAAAGACGGCTCAAGCGCCTGGGCTACGGCAACGTCAAAACGAAGGTCGGCGACGGTTATCTCGGCTGGCCCGAGGATGCTCCCTTCGACAAGATCATCGTCACCTGCTCGCCAGAAGACGTCCCCAAACCCCTCGTCGATCAACTCAGGGAAGGGGGGCGGATGATCATTCCGCTGGGTGAACGCTTCCACCAGGACATCTACCTGCTCGAAAAGGAGCACGGAAAGCTCGTCCGCAAACAGCTCCGTCCCACGCTCTTCGTTCCCATGACGGGTCGCTCGGCGCAAGAGCGAATCGTGAGACCCGACCCGTTCAACCCGCAGATCAACAACGGCGGCTTCGAGCAGCGCGAGGCCGGTGGTGAACCCGCCGTTTGGTACTACGACCGCCAATTGTCCCTCGTCGAAGAGGGCGCGCCCGAGGGACGTCTCTGCGCTCGGTTTGACAACCAGGACCGGGGCCGAGCCGCGCAAGCGCTGCAGGGCATGGCGATCGACGGGCGGACGATTGGATCGCTGCGCTTCACGCTCAAGGTGCGGGCCGAACGAATCGTCGACGGTCCGGAGTCGTTCAATCGGGCCGATCTGCAGGTGAACTTCTACGACATTACTCGTCGCCCGATCGGCTCCGCAATCGCAGCCCGGTGGGTCGGCACGTTCGACTGGCGCGACGTCACCGGAAGCGTGCAAGTCCCCGCGGCGGCGCGCGAGGCGATCGTCCGCATTGGACTGAACGGCGCAACGGGTCGCCTCTACGCGGACGCCATTAAGATGACTTCCGAACGTCGCGGTCGGTAATTTGACTTACCGGTGCCAACGGCCGCGATATCCCCAGCGACCGCCCCACCCGCCGTAGTAGATGCCGACGCGCGGTCCGTACACGACTGGAGCATAGGCAGGCGCCGGAGCGACGTACACCGGTGCCGGTGCCGAGTAAACCGGTGGAGCGCCATAAACGGCCGGCGGGGCCGCATAGTAGGCGGGCGGCGCATAAACCGGAGGCGCATAAACCGGAGGCGCATAAACCGGAACGCCGACGCCCACGTTGAAACCGACACCCGCCTGGGCAGGGGTTGCAATTGTCGCCACGGCAACCAAACAAACGAGACCAACTACATACTTCATGGGTCTGAACTCCTTCGTGATGGAATCTCAAGCTCCCTGCTGCTGATTTTACACGACCGTCGAAACCCGGCAAAACTTTTTCACCCGCCAGCCGCGTCAAGTCGACGAAGAGCCGGCGAATCGACGGACCGCGAGGAATGGGAATGTCCGGGTAACGAGAGAAGGCAGGCAGTCTCTCCGGACGAGGCCCTCATATCAGGCTATCTGACCGGACTCCGCAACCGCCCAGTTGCCGGCCGTGTCCAATAGCAAGTCCTCTATCGGGCGACCTGTACGCTCCGGCGGAGGGGCCAGTTCGACTCGGTACTCCGGGTTAAACGCTCAGGTGCTTGGCGACCACTTCGGCGCTTAGCTCGGACGTTGTCCCCTCCGCGACGACACGGCCGCGGTTCATGATGTAGAAGTGTTGCCCGAACTCGCGGACGAAATCGAGATACTGCTCGACCACGACGACCGTCATGTGCAGCTCGTCGACGAACTTGTGCAGGACGCGACCGATTTGATCGATGATGCTCGGCTGGATGCCTTCGGTTGGTTCGTCGAGCAGGAGGACCTTCGGCCTGCCGACGAGTGCCCGCGCGATGGCCAACTGCTGTTGTTGCCCGCCCGAAAGGTCGCCCCCCATTCGCCCGGCCATTGTTTTGAGCACCGGGAACAGGGCATAGACCTCTTCGGGAATCGTCCGCGAACGGTCGGCTCGCGCTTCCAGTCCAATCCGCAGGTTTTCCTCCACGGTAAGCTTGGGGAAAATGTCTCGGCCTTGCGGCACCAGGGCCAAGCCGGAGCGAGCGCGACGGTGAGCCGGCAGCGAAGTGAGGTCCTTTTCCCCCAACAGCACCGTGCCTCCCGACGATCGTAGGACGCCCATGATATTCCGCATCAGCGTGGTCTTTCCCACGCCGTTGCGGCCCATCACGCACGTGACGCAGCCGCCGGCCATCTCCATGTTTATTCCACGGAGGGTCGGAATGGCGCCGTAGGCGAACGAGAGGTTGCGGACGGAAAGCATGAGTTCACCAATAAAGGATGAAGGCGGAGGGATGAAGGACGAATCGAGCGCTTTTCCACCTTGTTCCCAACCTCTGCTTGGGAACACACTCTCACGAAGCTCCGCTTCGCGATTCATCACAGGAAGCAGAGCTTCCGGAAAGCGCGTGACCAAGCAGAGCTTGGTCACGAGGAAACAGAGCGTCTTTATTCATTCTTGCGCCTTCTGATTCATCCTATCCTTTCGGTTGTCGTGATCCGCCCCGTCCAAGGTAAGCCTCGACGACGCGGGGATCCGCTTGGACCTGGTCGATCGTTCCCTGGGCCATGACCTTTCCCTCATTGAGCACGGTTACCGGCGCGCCCAACAGCCGCACGAAATCCATGTCGTGCTCGATCACCAGGACGCTGTGTTCGCTCTGCAACTCCAGCAGCAGCTCGGCCGTCAGCGCGGTTTCCTCGTCGGTCAAACCGGCCGCCGGCTCGTCGACGAGCAACAAGTGAGGTCCGGCCAGGAGCAACATGCTGATCTCCAGCCATTGCCGCTGCCCGTGGCTGAGATACTGCACCCGCTGGTTGGCTTCGCCCTCGAGTCGGACCCGTTTCAGAATGCCGTGGATGCGATCCTGGTCTTCGGCGCTGGCGGTGTGTTGGAAATTCCGCAGCAGGCTCTGGCGGCCGGGGAGCGCCATCTCCATGCTTTCGTAGACGGTGAGTCCATTGAAGATGCTCGGCGTCTGGAACTTTCGGCCGACCCCGCGCCGTGCGATGTCGACTTCCGGCAGCCGAGTGATCTCTTCTTTGGCGAAGAAGACCTTCCCGCTCGTCGCCCGCGTCTTGCCGCTGATCACGTCGCACAGGGTCGTCTTGCCGGCGCCGTTGGGACCGATGACGACCTGCAGCTCGTAATAATCAATGCTGAACTCATCGACATCCAGCGCCTTGAATCCGTCGAAGAGGACCTTGACGTTCTCCACGCGCACCAGCTCCGTGTCCAAGAGCGAGCGCTGCTGGAGGGAGATCGTCCGCTCCCGTTTCAACGAGACGACGCGCTGCAGAAGTTGTTGCATGGCAGCCGTGTCACCGTGGCCGTTGCCGTTGGTTCCGTCGGGCGTCTCGTCGGCAATTTCCGTCTCTAACCCAACCTCGTCCATGCGCTTGGATTTGGCAGTTAGCCGCGTCAAACGATGCCACACGCTGATCAGGCCGTCGGGTAAGAGCAAAACGACGACGACGAACATCCCCCCCAGCACAAACTGCCAGTAATCAGGCCGCCAGATGAACCACTGATACACGCTTTCGGGGACCACGTTCTTCGCAAAAAACAGAAATTCCCGCTGCGACGTGAAATAGTAGTACATCATTTTCACGACCAGCGTTCCCAGGATCGCGCCGGAAAGCGAACAACGTCCGCCGACGGCGACCCAGATGACCACCATGATCGACTCGAGCACCTGCATGTTGTGCGGAGTGATGATCAGCTTTTGGGGCACGTAAAGCATTCCGCCCAGGCCGGCCAGCATCCCGCTCAACGCAAACACGAACACCTTGAAGTGATACGGTTCGTAACCAAAGAATCGCAGCCGACTCTCGTTGTCGCGAATGGCAACCAACACTCGGCCGATGCGAGATTTGATGACAGTCCGGCACAAGACGTACGTTGCACCCAGAGCCAGGACCGTCAACACGTAGAGACCAAGCTTCACCTGGGGGTCGGTGAGCAAGTATCCGGCGAGTCGGACGTCGGCCACATCGCTGAGTCGGATCGGGAGCCCCTTGTTCTGAGCCAGGACCAGGGATTCGATTCCTTCCTTCATGCCCCATGGATGTTGGCCGCGGGGAACGGTGACCAGGTAGGTGAGGTTCGTGTCGGTAACCGTCGCGTCGTGGATCGTCTTCGCGTAACGCTCGATGGCGGGGCCGATCTCGGAAGCCGCGACATGGAGCTTGTCCAAACGCTGAGGATCAACCTGGACCTGAACCTTCTCGTGCGATCCCAGGATCACCCGGTCGAATCGCGTGAGGCCGTTCGTGCCGCCGCATTTGATGTCGTTCAGGGTGAAGATCAGCCAGGCCGCCAGCGTGATGGCCTGAGTCAGAACGGCGAAGAAGACGCCGCGGACGCGGCTGCGAAAGACGAAAAAACCGATCACGCCGGCCACCACTCCGGGGATCACCAACCCGAGGATGATCGTCACCCCCAACGTCCAGAACGGCTTCCAGAACCAGGGGACCAAGGCATCCGCAGGCGCTTCGCCGACTTTGTACGGATAGACGACGTACAGACACGCGGGGAGCTTCCAGCCGTTGTGATCGATGATTCCTTCCGGGCCGCCGTGATGGGCCAGATACATGCCCATCGCGTAACCGCCTAGGCAGAAGAAAAACGCCTGGCACAGGCACAGCATCCCCGCGTACCCCCACACCAGGTCGAGGCTGACGGCGACGATGGCAAACGCCATGTACTGCCCCAGCAAATTGACGTAGTCGATGCCAATTCGGTCGTAGTGGTAGAGTGCGGGGATCCCGATGACGGCGATGAAGAACAAGGTCCACGACGTGCAGTGACGGCCATACCACTGCAAGGCGCCGGTGAGCCGATTGCTCTCCGGGGCAAAATACCGGGTGACTCGCGGCCGCTTCGTTTGCAGCGTTTCAGACATCGGCCAGCCTCCCCTTGGGCGGGAAGAGGCCCGCGGGCCGCCATTGGATGAAAATCACGACGGCCAGAAGAATGAAAACTCTGGCCCAGCGGGTTTGTATGTCTTGCATCAGCAAGCCGTTGAAGAGCACCGTGCGGAACAGACCCATGATTGCCGCTGCCACGCCAAAAACGTACAGCGAGAACGACTTGGCAATACTGTCGCGGGACCAGAATCTGACGGCGAAGGGAAGGGGGATCGGCACCAAAAGCGTTAGCCAACCCCATCCCTTGCTTTCTCGGAAAGCGCGGACCGTGAGATTGATCCAGGAGACCACTGCGACGATCAACCCAGCTGCCAAGATCGCCTCGCCGAACGTGCGCGGTTCGAGCAATTGGTCCAGGGTTCCAATTCCGAGCCCGGCCCAGACTGAGCCGGCAAGCTTTCCCACGCCGCCGGTAACCACGACCAGGAACGAGTCGACGATGTAATTCTGCCCCATGTCGGGCGTGACGCCGGCAATGAGCGTCAAAGCGTAGCCGGCGACTCCGGCCAGTCCCGCGCCCAAGGAAAACGCGAACCCGTCAATCCGGCGGGTGTTGACACCGAGGCTTTCAGCCGTCTCCCGCCCCTGAACCGTCGCGCGAATTTTCAGCCCGATCCGCGTGAAATTCATCACCGAATAAAGAAACGCGACGCACAACCCGCTGAGCACCAGGATAAAACAGCGGGCGTATCCGATCGACAGGTAGGGGATGAGCTCGAAGCCACCTCTCAGCCAGGTCGGCGCGCTGACACCAATGTTGTCGCCGTAACGGACGCGGACCGCCTGGACCAGAATCAGGCTGACTCCCCAGGTCGCCAAAAGTGTTTCCAACACGCGCCCGTAAAGATGCCGCACGACGAGCAGCTCGATCAGCCAGCCGACAAAGGCGGCCACGCAGAACGCCACGGGAAACGCAGCCACAAAATACCAGTTGAACAGGTTTTCCGGCAGCTTGTGCACGAAGAGCATCTGAATTTCATACGTGGCGTAGGCTCCCAACATCATCAGCTCGCCGTGGGCCATGTTGATCACGCCCATTTGTCCGTAGATGATCGACAGCCCCAACGCCATCAGGATCAGGACCGAGCCGGCCGAGAGTCCGTTCGTCAGGTTAACGCCCAGTCCGACCCAGAAATGGTAGCGCTCGATGGAACGGATGTCCTCCTCGCAGGTCTGCCGCTCTTGCGGCTCCAGCGTGCTCTGCTGGGTGATATCTCGCAGAACTTTGAGACCCTGGAGACTGTGCAGTTTTGTCAGTGTGGACATCGCTGCTAGTCGATCGTCCGGTGTCTGTCCGGGAATGTCGGCGGTCAGTCGAATGAGTGCCGCGCTTTCGTGGGCCGTGCGGCGAACCCGCGCATCGGTGTCGCTTTCGGCAACTTGTTCGAGGGCCTTGAGAAACGTGGGGTCTCCATTCTCACCGAGTCGGCGCACGGCCAACAGGCGTTTTTCGGGATCGGTCGCGCCGAATTCCTGCAGAAATTTGATGACGTTGGAGAGGAGCCGGCGCTCCGGGCCTTTCGGCCGCAGTTCCTTGAGATCGTCGGCGTCGACAACCACGGGCTTTTTAGCCGCGTCGAGCAAAGGCTCGAAGGTGAGCGGATCCAAAAGAGGGACGACGCTTTTCCCGCCGGCGCCGGCCTTTGGCTCCTGTCGGACGGCGACCTGGCGTTTCCAACCGACGAGATTTCCCGGCTGGAACGCCTGCAAGGTCTTGGCAACCCGCTCGTCGCGCGTCTGTCCAAGAGCTTCGATCGCCTCTTCGCGCGCGTCCGCATCGCGATCGGCCAGCTTCGCAATTTGTTGTCGAATCGCGTCGTCCTGCGCGCAGGTCAACGAGGGAAGCAGGACAACAAACAGGAGCAGGCCGGCCGGAGCAATACAGGTTCGACGCAGGCTCGCAAAACTCATGGACTTATTTCTTCCACGGCGGGCAACCGGCTGTCAATGGACACCGAGACCCGCTCATCACTCAATTCTGCAATTTCCTGCCGCGGAAGGGTCCACCTTGCGCAGCGATCAGAACCTGCTCCCGCTCGAACGGCAGAAAGGCCGGGGCCGTTGCCCCGGCCTTTGGTCTGCCAGATGTCATTTCGAGCGAGAATCCATTCAAGACAGCCAGCCGCTTATTTCAGATTCTTCTCCTTGCAGAACGCCTTGAAGTCCTGCACGAACTTCTGATTTGGGGGGGAATCGATGCTCTGGAAGTAGTTCCAGGCCGCCAAATGGCCGACCAGCGGCGGAACGTCCATCGCCCGCAGTTCGTCATCGGCCACCGAGAAGGCCATGATCGGGCAGTCGCCCGACGTCAGGCCCTGATTGGCGAATTCCTTGTAAAACGGGACGTTGCTGTCGCCGTTGATCGTCGAGAGAA
>Ga0181532_10005175_pt1 | contig 11162 bp, 11 predicted proteins | sample PEATcosm2014_Bin_33_FD_119768 | JGI IMG/M metagenome (GOLD analysis project Ga0181532, IMG submission 119768) | Peatland microbial communities from MTU Mesocosm Facility, Houghton, MI, USA - PEATcosm2014_Bin11_30_metaG | ecosystem: Environmental > Terrestrial > Soil > Wetlands > Peat | place...
CCGCGGTCGATGCCGGCGCCGACGCCGTCTATTGCGGCCTGCAGAACGAGACCAATGCGCGGAATTTCCCGGGCCTCAATTTCACCCCGGCCGAGCTCGAGCAGTCGATCGCCTACGCCCATGCGCGCCAGGCCAAGGTGCTGCTCGCGGTCAACACATTTCCGCCGGCCGGCCGCTTCGAGCTCTGGCGCGACGCTGTCGATACCGCGGCGCGGCTCGGCGTCGATGCCATGATCGTCGGCGACATGGGCGTTGCCGACTATGCCGCACGCAGCCATCCGCAGTTGCGGCTGCATCTTTCGGTGCAGGCCGGTGCCTCTTCGCCCGAGGCGATCCGCTTTTATTGCCAGGAGTTCGGCATCAAACGCGTGGTGCTGCCGCGCATTTTGACCGTGCCCGAGATCGCCGACATCCATCGCCAGATCCCCTGCGAGATCGAAGCCTTCATCTTTGGCAATATCGGCATGATGGCGGAAGGGCGCTGCAGCCTAACCAATTACGTCACCGGCCTATCGACCAACATGGACGGCGTCTGTTCACCGGCGGCGGACGTGCGCTACGAGGAAGACGCCGAGCGCAACCTGACGATCAAGCTTGGGCCCTGCACCATCGACCGCTTTGCTTGCGGCGAGAGCGCCGGCTATCCGACCATCTGCAAGGGCCGCTATCTGTGCGGCGCCCAGCCCGCCGGCTATTACGCCTTCGAGGAACCGGTCAGCCTTAATCTGTCGGCGCTACTGCCGGATCTCATGCGCGCTGGCGTGACCGCTCTGAAGATCGAGGGCCGCCAGCGCAGCCGCGCTTATGTCCGGGCGGTGGTCTCCGCCTTCCGCCGGGCCGTCGACGCCATCATGGCGGGTGGCGACCCCGGCCTCGCAGGCCTGTTGGCGCTGACCGAGGGGCACCGCGAGACCGAAGGCGCCTTCGGCGGCAAGACATGGAGATAGAGGTGGGCGAGCAGCCGGGCGATATCACGCTGGGGCCGGTTCTCTTCAACTGGAAGCCGGAGAGCTGGCGCGACTTTTATTTCCGCATCGCCGACGAAGCCCCGGTGACCGCCGTTTATCTGGGCGAGACGGTGTGCTCGAAGCGCGCGGTGTTGTTCGAGCCCTATTACGAGGCCGTGGCCGAGCGGCTCTCGGCCGGCGGCAAGACGGTCGTATTCTCCACGCTGTCCGAAGTCGTGCTCAAGCTCGATCGCAAACAAGTGGAAAACACCTGCGCCGTCAGCGATTACCTGGTGGAGGCTAACGACGGCTCGGCGGTGCTGGCGCTGCAGGGCCTCCCGCACCATATCGGCCCATTCGTGAACGTCTACAACGAGCGCACGCTGGGTTTTCTCGCCGGCAAGGGCGCGCAGAATTTTTGCCTGCCGCCGGAAATGCCGGCGACCGCCATCCGCCCGTTATGCGCCGCGGCCGCGAGCCTCGGCGTGAGCATCGAGGTGCAGGTGTTCGGCCGCATCCCGCTGGCGCTATCTGCACGCTGCTACCACGCGCGCGCGCACGGCCGCATCAAGGACAGTTGCCAGTTCGTCTGCGAGAACGATCCGGACGGATTGCAGCTGCGCATGCTCGACGGCCGGCCGTTCCTCACCGTCAACGGCATCCAGACGATGTCGCATGACTATCTCAATCTGGTCGGCGAGCTGGCGGCGCTGCGCGCTATGGGCGTGTCGCGTTTTCGCCTGTCGCCGCACAGCTGCGACATGATCGAGGTCGCCGCGATCTTCCGCGCCGCGCTCGACACGCGCATTTCCCCGGCCGAGGCGACCGCGAGGCTCCAGGTGCTACCGCTCGGCGCGCCGTTCTCCAACGGCTTCTATTACGGCAAGCCCGGATTCAGCTGGACCGCGGCGGCCGCGCACTAATCTGGCCGCGGTGGACGCGAGCCCCGCCGGCTGGTCGATCACCGGCATCAGCCCATCGCGGTAGAGCAGCCGCGACACCATCTGACATAGTTGCCTCCCTGGGCGAAACCGCTATCACGAGCGCAGCGACAGCGACAGCGTTACTGGAATGAACGATAGTACGGCCGAAACGAAGAACTGGTGGCAGCGCCTCGCCGGCGGGCTCAAGCGCAGCTCCACGGCGCTGAGCGCGCCGCTTACCGATCTCATCACCAAGCGAAAACTCGATCCGAGCACCATTGCGGAAATCCATGACGTTTTGACCCGTGCTGATCTCGGGCTCGACACGGCGGGACGGATCGCCGCAGCGCTCGGCGAAGGCCGTTACGCAGCGGGCATTTCGCCGGAGGAAGTCAAGGCGGTCGTGGCGGCCGAGATCGAGAAGGCGCTTACCCCTGTCGCGCAGCCTCTCGTGGTCGATGCGACGGAAAAGCCGTTCGTGATCCTCGTCGCCGGCGTCAACGGCTCCGGCAAGACCACGACCATCGGCAAGCTGGCGGCAAAGTTCCGCACCGAAGGCCACACCGTGATGCTGGCGGCAGGCGACACCTTTCGCGCCGCCGCCATCGACCAGCTGAAGATCTGGGGCGAGCGCACCGGCGCGCCGGTGATCGCGCGCGAGGCGGGCGGCGACGCCGCCGGCCTCGTTTTCGATGCCGTGCGCGCGGCGAAGGACCGCAGCGTCGATGTGCTGCTCGTCGATACCGCCGGCCGTCTGCAGAACCGCACCGAATTGATGCAAGAGCTGCAGAAGGTCGTCCGCGTCATAAAGAAGATCGATCCTTCCGCGCCGCACGCGGTGCTGCTGGTGCTCGACGCCACCGTCGGACAGAACGCGCTGTCGCAGGTCGAGATTTTTCGCAAAGCCGTCGGTGTCACCGGCCTTGTGATGACGAAACTCGACGGCACCGCGCGCGGCGGCATTCTAGTGGCGCTGGCGGCCAAGTTTCAGGTTCCGGTACACTTCATCGGGGTCGGCGAAGGCGTCGACGATCTAGCGCCATTTTCAGCGCGTGATTTTGCGCATGCGATCGCCGGTATCGATTCCTAATTGAAGGCTCGGCCAAGCCGCGCTACAGACCAACATGCCCGCAACAACAAAGCCGCAGCTCAATCCGTTCCTCAAGCTCGCTTTCGACCTCGGGCCGCTGGTGCTGTTCTTCTTCGCCAATTCCCGCTACGGCATTTTCACCGCTACGGCCATTTTCATGGTCGCGGTCGTCGCGGCGCTGGCGGCTTCCTATGTGCTGACGCGCGCGTTGCCGATCATGCCGGTGGTGACGGCAATCATCGTGCTGGTGTTCGGCGCTTTGACGCTGATCCTGCACAACGACACGTTCATCAAAATCAAGCCGACGATTCTCTATGCGCTGTTTGGCGGCGTGCTGCTCGGCGGACTTTTGTTCGGCAAGTCGTTCCTGGGCGTGGTGTTCGATTCGCTGTTCCACCTCACCGAGGAAGGCTGGCGCAAGTTGACGCTACGCTGGGCGCTGTTCTTTTTCGCGCTCGCGGTGCTCAACGAGATCGTCTGGCGCAACACTTCGACCAACGTCTGGGTCGATTTCAAGGTGTTCGGGGTGTTGCCGCTCACCTTCCTGTTCGGCGCGCTGCAATATCCGCTGCTGAGGAAATACGCGGCCGAACCGGCGCCCGAGTAGTACACCTGCGGCCTCTACGATCCCGCCGCGAGCGCCTTCTCGATCTCCGGCTTGAGCACCGTGTTGAGGTTGTCGGCGGTGATCGGACCCACCAATTTGTAAGCGATGCGAGCATCGCGGCCGACCACAAAAGTCTCCGGCACGCCATAGACGCCCCAGTCGATCCCGGCGCGGCCGTTCAGATCGGCGCCCGCGGCGGCAAACGGGTTGCCGTATCGGCCGAGAAAGCGCCGCGCGTTGTCCGGCTCGTCCTTGTAGTTGATACCGATGAGGCGCAGGCGGCTGTCTTGCGCGAGCTGCATAAGCAGCGGCGCCTCGTCATGGCACGGCACGCACCAGGACGCCCAGACATTCACCACCGTGACCGCGCCCTTGAAGGACGCCGAGTCGATCCCGGGAACCGGCGCGCCGCTGCGCTCTAGGCCGGCGACGGGCGGCAGGTTGGTTTGCGGCGCCGGATGGCCGATCAGCGCCGAGGGGATCCGCGACGGATCGCCGGCGTAGAGGCGAATCAGGAACAGCGCGACCAGCGCGAGAAAAACCACCAGCGGCGCCAGCACCAAGGCGCGGCGCCGGCCGATATTCACGTTGTCCTTGGCGACCGCGCTCACGCCTCTTCCTTGGCCTGTTGCATGGCCGGCTCACCGCGCACCGGCGCCGAGCGGCGCGTGAAACCACGCTTCTCCAGATCGGCGAGCTTGCGCAACTGCGCGCGGTAATCGAGCATCACCCATGCGGTCAACCCGCCGACCACCGCGCCGGCGGCGGCATAAGCCGCCACGATGAAGTCCATGTGGCTTGCCGCTTCCATCGTCAGCTCGCAGCGCTCGCCTGCATCAGCCGCAGTGTCCGCACGCGCCGGCGCAAGATCTCGTTGCGCATGGCCGCGAGCAGCAGCGTGACGAAGGCAAGCGTGAACGCCCCCACCAGGATGAAAAGCGGAATGAGAATCGACGGATCGATCGTCGGGGCGCCAAGCCGCATGATCGAGGCCGGCTGGTGCAGCGTGTTCCACCAATCGACGGAGAATTTGATGATCGGCAGGTCGATGGCGCCGACCAGCGTGAGAATCGCCGCGGCGCGCGCCGCGCGCGAGGGGTCCTCGACCGTGCGCCACAGCGCGATGACGCCGAGATAGAGCAGGAACAGGAGCAGGACCGAGGTCAGCCGCGCATCCCACACCCAATAGGTGCCCCACATCGGGCGGCCCCACAACGAGCCGGTGACCAGGCACATGAGCGTGAACGCGGCGCCGATCGGAGCCGCCGCCTTGGCGGCGACGTCGGCGAGCGGGTGGCGCCAAACCAGCGTGCCCAGCGCGGCGATCGTCATCACGCCCCAACCGAGCATGCCGAGCCAGGCCCCCGGCACATGGAGAAACATGATCTTGACGGTGGCACCCTGCTGATAATCGTCCGGAGCGACCATCGCCTGGTTAATGCCGAACGCGAACGCGACCATCGTCAGGCCGCCGAGCCAAGGGATCGTGCGATTGGCAAACTTAAGGAAACGCGACGGATTGGCGAGATCGGCGATGGCCATCGGCGGCTTTCTCTTGCGGCCCTTACCTAGTCCACTTCGGTATGTGCGCACAATGCCGGAATGACGGCCGTGACTGTCAATTTCGCATGAGCGCCCGTGCGGTCGATGTGAAGTTCCAAAAGTCTCGCCACGAAAGCCGCAGCGCGTTCAATCCAAAAACCGCATTAGAATCATAAATTTGCAGGTGCGCCCTTTGGCTCCGACTTTTGCAGCTTCGCAGAATCTGTACGGCAATCGATTGCGAACTTCGCGCGCGGCATAGCAGACACGATTCCAGCCAGGGGATTATTCCAGTTCTTGCCGTAGCGCCGCCGCGGCGGCGAAGGGCCCAATTACCAGGCTAGCAAGCGTCAACGCACACAGGATCGTGAACGGCGTCCCGAATGGGACCGGTCCGACCACGGCCGCATTAGCCGTAGCGACGCCGAAGATGAGGACCGGAACCGTGAGCGGTAATACGAGCACGGCGAGCAGCAGTCCGCCGCGACGGAGAGTCACTGCGAGCGCGGCGCCGATCAGGCCGATGAAGGTCAGCGCCGGTGTGCCGACCAAGAGCGTCAGCACCAAGCCGGCGGCGGCTCGCCCATCGAGGTTGAGGAAGAGCCCGATGAGCGGTGCGGCGATGATCAGCGGCAAGCCGGTGGTGAGCCAATGGGCAAGACCCTTGACCGCAACCACTAGCTCGAGCGGTGCGCGGCCCATGAGGATGAGATCAAGCGAGCCGTCGTCGTGATCGGCGGCAAACAGTCGGTCGAGCGCAAGCAAGCTCGCCAGCAGCGCCGCGAGCCACAGGATCGCCGGGCCGATCCGCCCGAGCAGCGCCAGGTCCGGTCCGAGCGCAAAGGGTGTCAGGGTGACCACCACCAGGAAGAATAGCACCCCCATCAGTGCGCCGCCGCCGACGCGCACGGCGATGCGCATATCGCGGGTGAGGATGGCCGTGAGGGCGCGCATCATCGGCCGCCTCCCAGCCGCAGCTCTTGCGCATCTGTGAGCCCGAGCGCGCTATGCGTCGCGGCCAGGATAAGACCGCCGCCGGCAACATGCGCCCGCATAAATTCGCTCAGGCGCTGCTGCGCCGCGGCGTCAAGCGCGCTGGTCGGCTCGTCAAGCAGCCAGATCGGGCGCTTGACGGCGAGAATGCGGGCGATCGAGAGCCGGCGCCGCTGCCCGGCGGAAAGATAGGCGGCCGGCAGGTCGGCAAGCGTGTCGAGCCCAACCGCCGCCAGCGGCTCGACGACATCCGCGGCGCCCGTGCCGAGAAAACCCGACCAGAATCGCAGATTTTCCGCCACCGAGAGCGAGGGCTTCAGCGCGTCCTGGTGCCCGAGATAATGGGCCTGCTCGGCCACATTGAGTTCGGGGTCGCCTCCATCCAAAGCGATCCGGCCGTGGGCGACGCGCACAAGCCCGACCACCATGCGCAGGAGCGATGATTTTCCCGCGCCGTTGCGCCCGCTGATTGTCAAAGCCTCGCCGGAAGCGACGGAGAAGCTCACGCCCGCGAAAACGTCCCGCCCACCGCGTTGGCAAGCCAGATCGAAGCCTGAAAGCCGCATCAATGGTGTCCTGGGCGAAGGGTCAGAGCCGCATCGGTTCGCGTGTCGCGAATGATTCGGGGAGTTCCAAGCATGTTACCGACCATGTCTTGCCGATCTGGCACAAGTCTTGAAAAGACCTTATAAGCCGAGGCGCGGGCAGCGGCGCATTGGCGACGCCTGCCACGTCCGGCCACCAACGGTCTGTTGGCGCCTGTTCCGGCAATAAATAACTGCAACTTTGCGCCGGCGGGGCGGGCCGCTAGATGGGAAAATGGTCATGAATTCGCTCGATAGCTTCAAGTGCCTGCGGTCGCTCAAGGTCGGCTCCAAGACTTACGCCTACTACAGCCTCCCGGTGGCGGAAAAGAACGGTTTGAAGGGCATTTCACGGTTGCCTTTTTCGCTCAAGGTCCTGCTCGAGAATTTGCTGCGCAACGAGGACGGTCGCTCGGTCACCAAGGACGACATCCAGTCGGTCTCGCAATGGCTCAAAACCAAGACTTCCGAGCACGAAATCGCCTTCCGGCCGGCACGCGTGCTGATGCAGGATTTTACCGGCGTGCCCGCGGTCGTCGATCTCGCCGCGATGCGCGACGCCATCAAGATGCTTGGCGGCGACCCGAAAAAGATCAATCCGCTGGTGCCGGTGGACCTCGTCATCGATCATTCGGTCGTGGTCAATTATTTCGGCACCAACACCGCGTTCAAAAAGAACGTCGACGAGGAATACAAGCAAAATCAGGAGCGCTACCGGTTTCTGAAATGGGCGCAACGCTCGTTCGAGGATTTCCGCGTAGTGCCGCCCGGCACCGGCATCTGCCATCAGGTCAACCTCGAATACCTCTCCCGCACCGTGTGGACGACGAAGACGAAGATCAAGTTCGCCGACAAGGTCGTCGCCACCGAGCTCGCCTATCCGGACACGCTGGTCGGCACCGATTCGCACACCACCATGGTGAACGGGCTCTCCGTCCTCGGTTGGGGCGTCGGCGGCATCGAGGCCGAGGCCGCCATGCTCGGCCAGCCTTATTCGATGCTGCTGCCGGAAGTCATCGGGGTGCGTTTCAACGGTAAGCTCAAGGAAGGCGTCACCGCGACCGATCTCGTTCTCACCGTCACACAGATGCTGCGCAAGCGCGGGGTGGTCGGCAAGTTCGTCGAATATTTCGGTCCGGGCCTGGCAAGTCTGTCGATCGCCGATCGCGCCACACTGGGCAATATGTCGCCGGAATACGGGGCAACTTGCGGATTCTTTCCGATCGACGACGACACCATCCGCTATCTGCGCAATACCGGCCGTCCCGCGGAGCGGGTGGCGCTGGTGCTGGCTTATGCCAAGGCGCAGGGCATGTATCACACCAAGACGACCACGGATCCGCTTTTTACCGAGGTCCTCAAGCTCGAACTTTCCTCGGTCGAGCCGTCGCTCGCCGGGCCGAAGCGCCCGCAGGACCGCGTCGCGCTCAAGGAGGTCAAGAGCGGCTTTGCTCAGGCCATGGACAAGGAATTCGGCAAGCCGTCCGAGATGGATAAGCGTGTTCCCGTCGAAGGGCGCAACCACACTCTCGGCAACGGCGACGTCGTGATCGCGGCCATCACGTCCTGCACCAACACGTCCAATCCAAGCGTGATGATCGGGGCGGGGCTTCTGGCCCGCAAAGCGGTGGCGAAGGGTCTTTCGGTCAAGCCGTGGGTGAAGACCTCGCTCGCGCCGGGCTCGCAAGTGGTCGGCGAGTATCTCGATAAATCAGGCCTACAGAAGGACCTCGATGCGCTCGGCTTCAACCTTGTCGGCTTCGGTTGCACCACCTGTATCGGCAATTCAGGGCCGTTGCCGCCGGAAATCTCCAAGGCCGTCAACGACAGCGACCTCGTCGCCGCCGCGGTGCTGTCCGGCAATCGCAACTTCGAGGGTCGCGTCAACGCCGACGTGCGCGCCAATTATCTTGCTTCGCCCCCGCTTGTCGTCGCCTACGCGCTCGCCGGCTCGATGCAGGTCGATGTCGCCAAGGCGCCGCTCGGAACCGACCAGAAGGGCCGCAAGGTCTATCTGCGGGACATCTGGCCCTCGAGCCGGGAGGTCAATGAATTCATCCGCAAGAACATCAACAAGCAGATGTTCACGCGCAAATACGGCGACGTGTTCAAGGGCGATGCGAACTGGCGTAAAATCAACGTTCAAGGCGGGCTGACATTCGCTTGGGACCGCAAGTCGACCTATGTGCAGAACCCGCCTTATTTCTCCCATATGTCGCGCCGGCCCGAGCCGCCGACGGACATTATCGATGCGCGTGTCCTTGGGTTGTTTCTCGATTCCATCACCACCGACCACATCTCGCCTGCGGGTTCGATCAAAGTGGATTCCCCGGCCGGCAAGTATCTCCTCGATCACAAGGTCAAGCCGATCGATTTCAATCAATACGGCACGCGGCGCGGCAATCACGAGGTGATGATGCGCGGCACCTTCGCCAACATCCGCCTCAAGAACCAGATGGTGCCCGGCGTCGAGGGCGGCTTTACAATCCACTACCCCTCGCGCCAGCGCATGACGATCTACGACGCGGCGATGCGCTATAAGAGTGAGAACGTGCCCCTGGTCGTGTTCGCCGGCAAGGAATACGGCACCGGGTCGTCGCGCGATTGGGCCGCAAAGGGCACGGTCCTGCTTGGCGTGCGCGCCGTCATCGCGCAGTCGTTCGAACGCATCCACCGCTCCAATCTGGTCGGCATGGGGGTGGTGCCGCTGGTATTCGAGGAGGGCACCTCATGGCAGACGCTCGCATTGAAGGGCGATGAGCAGGTCACCATCCGCGGCCTGCACAGCGATCTCAAGCCGCATCAGCGGCTCGTTGCCGAGATCATCGCCGCCGACGGCGGCCTTAAGCGCGTTCCGCTGACCTGCCGCATCGACACCGTCGACGAGCTCGAATACTACAAGAATGGCGGCATATTGCAGTATGTCCTTCGCCATCTCGCCGCTTAGAGCACGATCCGGAAAAGGCCTGCCCTCGGACTTGATCCGGGGGTGACGTCCGCTTTTCCGAAAAGTTCATGCTTTAGGTGTTAAATCGTGGCTCACCGTGAATTGAGTGGCGGGTGACTGGCGCCCCCGATATCAATGCGCCCGTCACTAAATCGTCATTGAGGGTTGGTGGGGGTGGAGATCGGAATGCTGCGTCGCCGCCGCGCGCCGGCAGCCCTCATTGCAGGCTTGCTGATTGCCAGCTGCACGCTCGCGGGCGCCGCCGAGCCGCGCGCGCTGGTCGAGCTGTTCACCAGCCAGGGCTGTTCCTCCTGCCCGGCTGCCGACAAGCTCCTCGGCGAACTTGCGGGCGATCCATCGCTGGTCGCCGTCAGCGTGCCGATCGATTACTGGGATTATCTCGGCTGGAAGGACACGCTGGCGAGCCCGACGCATTCGGCGCGCCAACGCGCCTATGCGCGCGTGCGCGGTGATCGGCAGGTCTATACGCCGCAAATCGTCGTCAACGGCTCAACGCACGTGCTCGGCAGCGACCACGCCGCAATCGAGCGCGCGATCGTGCAAACAGATCGCAACGCGGCGATCATGTCCGTGCCCGTCTTGATGTCGATCGGCGGCAGCAAGTTGAACGTGAGGGTCGAGTCCTCAGGCAGGGATCACTTCGGCGGTGAAGTCTGGCTCTGTCCGCTCGCGAAATCGGTTCAGGTGCAAATCGGCCGCGGCGAAAATCGCGGGCGTACGGTCACCTATCACAACGTGGTACGGCGCTGGGTCAAGCTCGGCGATTGGATCGGCACTGAATCGACCTGGAGCGTGCCGATCTCCGAGATCGAAACCGACGAAATCGACGCCGCGGTCGTCATGGTGCAGCAGGGCACCCATGACAGGCCGGGCATCATTCTCGGCGCCGGCTTCGTTTCGCTGGTAGGACCCGCGGCGGCAAGCAACGGACAGATCACCAAGGACAGATGACGAGGCGAGTGACGGATCAATCGTCCGTCCCATGTCGTCCGTTGTCTGTCGTCCAAAAGATAAAGGCCGGCGATCTGCCGGCCGTTTAAGAAAATCTGGGATTGAACCGTACGCAAAACTCTGGCCCGGTCCGTCCACACCCCGGGGGGCTGGGGGGCTGAGGAATCCGGAATGCGATCCGGACCGGGCCCTGAGGCAACGGCTCACTGTTTCGCAGCCCAGCTTGGCGCGTGATGGGCCGAAATGGGGCCGCATTATGATTCGCCTAACGAATCCGTGATTCCGCCGGTCGAAATTGCCGCACCCAAGAGATTGCGCGGCGAATCCCGGCGTTCTGCCCGCCTCGCGCGATCCGCGGTGCAATTCGCCCTGCAAGGCCCTTGCCGCCGCATCCGTCCGGCGCGATCATGAATTGATCGTGAAGCTGCGATGACAAGGAGGCGCCGCATGGCATTCGGCGAAATCGAACCGAGCGAGCGGCGCGGGGGCGAGTTGCGCGCGCCCGCCCCCGCAAGCGAGGTCACCTTCAGCCGGCGCGAGCTTGACCGAATTCTCAG
>Ga0181532_10005178_pt1 | contig 11154 bp, 9 predicted proteins | sample PEATcosm2014_Bin_33_FD_119768 | JGI IMG/M metagenome (GOLD analysis project Ga0181532, IMG submission 119768) | Peatland microbial communities from MTU Mesocosm Facility, Houghton, MI, USA - PEATcosm2014_Bin11_30_metaG | ecosystem: Environmental > Terrestrial > Soil > Wetlands > Peat | place...
CCGCCGACCGGCGCGGCGGCCGCCGGCACCCCCTACGCCGGCGACCCGGGTTCGGACGGCCCGGTCGCCCCGTCGGCCGCGGCGGAGCTCCCGCCCGGGGGCGTGACGACCACGACGACGCCCTCACCCGCCGGTGCGGCCTCTCATCACTCGACGCCCACCAGCGCCCCGCCGGGCTCGGGCCTCCTGTCGCGCATGCTGCACTCCCTCGAATTCTGGCGGTGAGCCCACCGGTGTCCTTCGAGATGGCACAGAGGGGCGACGACGAGGTGGTGGCCGAGCTGCTGGGCCGGGACCCCGGCGGCGCCTTTGCGGTGGCCGTCCGGGGCGACGACGGCCGGCCGGTGGTCATCGCCAACGAGCCGTTCCTCCGCGACGGCACACCCATGCCGACCACCTACTGGCTCGTCGACCCCGGGCTCCGGGCCCGTGTGGGGCGACTGGAGGCGGCCGGAGGCGTGCGGGAGGCCGAGGCGGATGTGGACGCCGTCGCTCTCGCCGACTGCCACCGGCGTTACGCGGCCGAGCGGGACGCCCTCGTGCCCGAGGGGTGGAGCGGGCCGCGGCCGAGCGGGGGGGTGGGCGGCACCCGGCAGGGGGTCAAATGTCTCCACGCCCATGTGGCCTGGTGGCTGGCCGGTGGTGACGACCCGGTCGGGGCCTGGGTGGCGGCCCGTCTGGGACTGGCGCGCCCCGCGAGCTGAGGCGCCCGGCCGGTGTGATAGGCCACAGCCGTGACGGACACCGACACGGTCGCCGCCGTCGACTGCGGCACCAATTCCACGCGGCTGCTCGTGATGGGACCGGGCAGGATCGCGCTTGAGCGTGAGATGCGCATCACTCGGCTGGGAGAGGGGGTCGACGCGACCGGGCGGCTCTCGTCTCCGGCGATCAATCGGACGCTGTCGGTCTTGCGCGCCTATCGCCGGTCGATGGACGAGCACGCCGTGGCGCGAGCTCGCGTGGTGGCCACCTCCGCCGTCCGGGACGCCCTCAACGCCGAGGAGTTCATGGCCGCAGCAGAGGAGATCACGCGGCTGCGCCCTGAGATCCTCTCCGGGGACGAAGAGGGACGTCTTTCCTTCGCTGGTGCGACCGCCCATCTCCGACCGGACCTGGTCGGACGAGGCCCGGTGCTGGTGGTGGACATCGGAGGCGGGTCGACCGAGCTTGTCGTCGGGCACAATCCGGCGGAGCACGCCGACTCGGTGCCCGAGGTAGCGGTCCGGTCGCTGGACATCGGGTGCGTCCGAGTGAGCGAGCGCTTCTTGCCTCGTGACCCCCCGCGTCCCGAGGACCTGGCCCGGGCGCGCGCCGCGGTGACGGACGAAATCATGGCCGAGCGAAACGGTCTCCCGATGTTGATGCCCGACAGCCTGCTCGTCGGCCTCGCGGGCACGGTCTCAACGCTTGCCAGCCTGGAGGCCGGCGCCACCGAGTACGACCGTGCGCGCATCCACCATGCCGTGCTGCGCCGCGACGACGTCGAGCGATGGTTGGCGATCCTCTCCGCGGAGGATGCGCACACGCGTCTGACGCGTCCCGGTATGAGCGCGGGGAGGGAGGACGTGATCGTGGGTGGCACCTTGATCCTGGCGGTCGTCATGAGCGTGTTCGGGCGCGAGCGGTGCCTGGTGTCAGAGGACGACATCCTCGACGGCTTGGCCGCGAGTCTGCTCCGATCGCCGAGCGCGACCGGTTGAGGCACGAGGCGAGGGGCGATCGCGACATCAGCGTCGATCGGAGGGCCTCATGGTCCTCTGGGTCATCGGAGTCCATGACGGCGGGCTGCTGTTTCATGAGCCCGGCGCGATCGTCGCACCGAGCCTCACGCTTCATGGAATTGCATGATCCACGCGGGCGTCGCCGATCAAAGCCCATGCAGCAACGACACGCCTTCGAGGTCCAGTAACGGGCTCTTCCGGGACGACAAGTCCGGCGAGACCGCCGTGCCAGGTGAAACGCGAAGCGGTGGCGCCGTCGTTACTGCGAGGCGGCGGGCCGCAGGACGGCGATGTCCTGGCCGTCTGTGACTCCTTGGCGACCGCACCAGAATCCGCGCTGGATGGGCTGATCGAGCTCGAACCCACCACGCCTGAGGATCCTGTCGAAAGCCTCGGGGGTGAAGCCGACAGCGCCTTCGGGATGTGCCTCATCGTTGATGAGGCATCCGTTGCCGAAGGCAAAGCGAAAGGTGAGCGCACCGTCGGGTACCGACTGGGCCATCTCGAGGCTCTCGTCATCGAGCAGGAACCACGATGCGAACACGCGACCGCCGGGTCGGAGCACGCGGCGGAACTCCGCAAGGTAGTGGACGATGTCGTCCTCGAACATGTGGGTGAAGACGGATTGCAGGATGATCCGATCGACGCTCGCCGATTCGACCGGAAGGGCCACCTGGCGAACCTGCAGCGCGCCCCCCGGGTTGTGGATCTGGCTCTGAATGTCGAGATAGCGGAAGTCGAAGTTGGGGAACCGTGGCGTGATGTGCTGCTGGGCCCATTCGATGCTCGGCTCGATGATGTCGATGCCGACGTACTCACCCTCGGGCCCCAGCACCTTGCTGAGTCCGATCGCGTCCCGGCCGACGCCGCACCCGATCTCGAGGACGTGATGGTCGGGAAGGATCGGGCAGTACTCCTCGTACTCGCGCAGATGCCCGACCGTGATGTCGTGCCACGACTCGGGGCCGCCGCCGGTCAGGCGGGCGAGGTCGATGGGGATGTCGAAGCCGTCGTACGTGAATGTCGTACTCGGGACCTCGGATCGGCGTCCGCGGCGGCGCAGCATCATGACCTCGTTTCTTGGGTGGGCGCGGCGACGCGGCAGCTTCGATCCGCGCGCGTCAGGTTGGGATTGAAGAAGGGGTCTCCTCCGTCGAGGTACGGGGCGTAGGCCCGCAATGATTCCCGGACGTCATTCGCCGGTGGGTCCTTCTGCCGCGTGGCGGACTCACGGTGCAAGAGCCGGGCGAAGGGAGTCATCACGTTCCACAGACCGCGTTCGTACAACCGGAGACACAGGTCCACGTCTCCGCCGCACACGATGAAGCGCTCGTCGAATCCATCGACCCCGTCGAACTTCTCGTGCTCCACCATGAGGCACGCCGCGGTCACCGCGAGGAGGTCGCGGGTCCAGTACGAAGGACCGGTGGGCGTCCAGGCATCGGGGTGCAGGCCTGCCCAAGGGTGGTCAGCCAGACCGCCGATCCCGACGGCGACCCCCGCGTGTTGGACCAGCCCGTCCGGGTAGAAGAGCCGCGGACCGACGGCTCCCACCTCGGGCCGTTGCGCGTGTTCGGCCAGCGCTTCGAGCCAACCGGTGTGCAGCGCCTCGACGTCGTTGTTCAGGAACAAGAGGAGCTCTCCCTGCGCCTGCCGGGCGGCCCAGTTGTTGAGCTTCTGGAAGTTGAACGATTCGTCGAATTCGAGGACGCGGGCCCATTGGAACTGCCGTTCCCAGTCCTGCATCATGGCGAAGGTGCTGTCCTCGCGGCTCTGGTTGGAGACGAGGAGCACCTCGATCGGCAAGATGGGCGCGCTGCCGGCCAGCGACCGGACGCAGGCGTCGGTCAGCTCGGGCTGGTCTCGGAAGGGAATGACGATCGACACCTTCTCGTAGCGAAGCGGGTAGCGAACTCGGTGCGTCGACAGGTCGGCCCCGGGCTCGAGCCAGGCGCCCGCGATGTTGTCGCGTGCGAAGTGCTCGAGCGCCCGGCGTCCGGCGGAGTGGGCGTCGGGCTTGACGCGCACGTCCGAGGCAGTGGAGCCGGGATGCTGGCGCCAGTGGTACAGGACGTCGGCCACGTGGCCCACGTGGCGAGCCTCTGCAGAGGCCCGGAGCACGAAGTCGTAGTCCTGGGCCCCCTCGTAGCCGGCTCGGAGTCCACCCACTTGCTCGTAGAGCGTGCGCCGGACGCCGACGAGGTGACAGACGTAATTCACGTTCCGGAGTAGGTCGAGTGACCAGTCCGGCTTGAAGAAGGGAGCCACGTAACGCCCCTCGGGGTCGAGCTTGTCCTCGTCGGAGTAGACGAGATCGGCATCATCGTGGCCCCCGACGTAGCGCACCAGTGCGGCGATCGCGTGGGGCTCGAGGGTGTCGTCGTGATCAAGGAAGGCCACCCACTCGCCGCGGCTGGACTTCACGCCGACGTCGGTGTTCTCGGCGATGCCTGCGTTGGGGCGTCGCACGATGCGGACGCGGCCGTCCAAGGCGGCGAAGCGCTCGCAGATCGGACGCACGTGCGGAGCTCCGGACACGTCCACGAGCACGAGCTCCCAGTTCGGATACGACTGTGCCCGGACCGAGCGGATGCAGGCCACCAGGTGCTCTGCGACCGGGTCAAAGACGGGCACGACGACGCTGAACAGCGGGCCATCGTCCGGGGCGGACACCGGCACTCGCGCCGCGCGCCAACGGCTGTAGTCGTCGGCTGCCGACGGGCCGAAGTCGTGAGGCGTGCCGGTGACGGGCGGCCCTGCGACGGATGCATGCAGGCCACCGGGCTCGACCATTAAGCGCTCCAGTGCGGCCACCGTCCGCTCGTCGGCGATGTCAAAGTCGTAGAGCTGTTCGAGCTCTTCGATTCGCCCCGTCGCCTCTTCGAACAGGCCCTGGAGCTCGTCGGCGTGTATTGCGGTCTTCCTCCACTCGTCCTGAAGCTCCTGGCTGAACCCGGAGAACGCCTCGCGCATGCGCCACATCGTCCGCTCATATTTCGTGACCAGGTCGAGAGGGTCGGGCGGGGCCTTGCGGAAGAGGATGGCCTGGGGGGCGAGGTATCCGGCATCGTGGTCGAAGTCCCGGATGAAGCCATGGGAGGCGAAGAGCTTCGCCCAGTACCCGGTTGTCTCGACGTTCAGGTGTGTCGGATCGTCGAATTCGTCGGGAGAAGAGGAAAACAGGACGGCGTCGGCATGGGCGCAAAGGTTCTCGATCACCGGATCGGCTTGGGACGCGGGAAGGTGCTCGAGAACCTCGATGCAGGTGATCAGGTCGTAGTGCCCCTCGATGCCGTCGGTGATCGAACCGGCGTGACAATATGGTCGGATGGCGTCCGGCACCTGGTCGATCGCCCATTCCGAGATGTCGATCCCATGGGCGTCAACGCCGCGGTCGCGCAGAGCCTCGACGAGAAGGCCGATGGCGCAGCCGGCATCGAGCATCGTCCGGGGCCCGATCTGCGCCACGATGTTGTCGGCGACCTCGCCGAAGAATTTGAGCCACTGCGGCTCGGCACGGCTGTACGGGACCCCTCCGTCGTACTCGTGGTAGTAGTCGGCCGAATAGAGCTCCCTCAGGTGGGCGAAGGCGGACGACGTGCCGTTGTCACCGGCGACCCCGTCCATCACGTGGCCATCGAGATCGCGCAGGATCTCGTCGAGGACCTGATGGGCGGGCGCGAGGACGACACCCGGGTCCGAAGGGGCCACCGGTGTGGCGAGCGCGCCGACGATCGCCTTCGATGCCGACGCCAGATCATGGTTCTCGAATGCATCGAGCTGGTCCAAGAACGAGGCCAGCGCGCGGGCGCTCTTCTCGGGATCGGCAGCCATGGCCTCATGGCTGAGGATAAGCGAAGGCCACTGGTCGCACGACACGAGCGCGGCTCGGTTGTACCGCTCCCAGAGCATCAAGCCGGCTTCAGGTTCCACACCATGCCTCCTCACGAGGGCGGCCACGGAGGAGAGCGGGTCCCGGTGCACGTGCACGATGGCGAGCCCACTGTCGAGCGCGCTGCTCCAGAATGGGGCAAGAAGGCTGTGGCGCGGATCGGCCCAGACCCAGAGGTCGCTCCCGGGCTGCTCCCGCTCCTCCAGCGCATCCCGGAGGAGCCGGCGCGCCTCCTCGGCCAGGGGTCCGTCGATGTGCGCCAGTTCCGACGCGGCGGCCGGCGGTGGCTCCTCCCAGGTTCCCCCCGCCGCCGCGAGTACGCGACTCCCGAGCTCCTGGAGCGCATCGTCGCTCTCCAGGACCCGGAGCCCGAGCGCCTGGAGAGCAGCTCCCACCACGTTCGTGTCCTCGGCGACCACCCCACTAACCAGGACGCCCGAAAGCTTCCGGCCAGCCGCCGTGGTCATGTTGGCAGCTCCTCGGGGGGATCGGACTCCCCGGTGATGAACCTCCAGAGTTTGGCGAACTCCGTGTCCCACTCGACTGAGGTGACATCGGCGTAGCCGCGAGCGGCCAGCTTCATTCGAAGTTCGCGGTCCGTGACCAGGCGACCGATCGCCTCGGCAATGGCCACAGGGAACGGCTCGGCCACCAGGCTGTTCTCGCCGTCCCGGAGGAACCACGAGGTTGCCGAGTTCGCGTTCGTCACGACAGCGGCGTGAGCGGCCAGGTACTCGAAGGGTTGATACGACGGGTGCTTCGAGAACATGCAGCAGACACCCACGTCGGACTGCGTATAGAGATCGTGGATCTCGGCTCGCGAGCGCAGGAGGCCGGCGTTCTCGACGATGCCGCCTAAGCGGTATTCGGCGGGGTCGAACTCCTCGCCGGCCGAAATGATGCGCACGTCGTTGCCGAAGCGCTCCTTCACGCGGCGACTGGCCTCCGCGAGCAGTTCGAATCCGTTCCGGTCGGTCTGCGGTCGGCCGTAGAGGACGATCTGCACCGGTGCCCCAGCCCGGCTCGACGGCTTCTCCTCCCCGCCGGAGAGTTGTTCGACCGCGGGTACGAACGACGTGGCGGGGTTCCCGTACGAGGCATAGATCGTTCCGAGGCCGGGCGTGTTGACGAGCCCGGCGAACCCGAATCGGTAGGTCGCCTCTGACAGGGCGTACAACGTCCCCGCCGGGTAGAAGAGGGGCTCGTAGTCCTGCACGAAGTAGTACTTGGCATCCGTGGCATTGAAGCGGGCGAGCGCGTAGGCGCTGTGCCAAATGGTGCACACCGCGATGTCGGTGAACGGGAGCTCTTCGAAGTCGGAGAATGGCGCACGCCCGGGCTCGGGCAGGACGATGTCGACGTCGGCCAGGGCCGGGAATTCGCTGCGGAGCTCAGAGCGGAGGGCGGCATCCGTGGCCGTCGTGCTGTCGAAGAGGACGATTCGGTGCTCGACGCCATGGTGCACGGTCAGGTAATTCATGAACCGCAGGATCGTGGAGATGCCGCCGAACAACACGTGTTCGAAATACGGCACGAACCACGTGGCGGTGCGAACCTCTGGGCCTCGACGCGCGAATCGCTCGAGCACAGCACGGTTCGCATCCAGGGTGGCCTGGTCAGGGTTGAAATACGGCGCAGCAGCGACACCGAACGGCACGGTGGCGGTACGGTCGATCGGGGCGCCCGGCGGTTCGGGGGGAGCGAGCACGCGCGAGAGCTCGTAACTGGCGCGGTAGGTGACGCCACGCACCCCGTACCGTCGTCCCAATCGCGCCAGGTCCGTCAGGACTTCCTGGGTGGACCGGCCCTTGCGCACCGCCGCCAGCCGGGTGACCAGGGGGGATCGGGAGGTCTCAGAGTCCGGCATGGGGGGGTTCAGGTGGGAGCGCAAGACCGGCGGCCAGTGTCGGGCTTCGCGACGGGTCGAACAATATCACTGGTGTGGCAGGCCACGTGCGGTGCGGGCCCCTGCTCGCCCCCGGGGAACGACGCGGCGGCCCCGCACGGAGCCGGGTCGTCCCTCCGCCGGGAAGCCTGATGCTGCGGAGGGATCGGCCGGATCGAAAGAGGTGGAGAGGGCCCGCCGGCGTCCGGTCCGGGTGCCTGCTGTCACGATCGTCCGAACAGGTGACCGACCTTCGTCACGAAGGCGGTTGGATCGCCAAACAGCCGTTCTGCGTAGTCGTTGCCGTGACGCGCGCATCTCTTGCGCTCGGTGTCGTCCAGGAGCTGGTCGACACTCTCGAAGAGGCCCAGCGTGTCGGAGAAGGCGAAACCGCCGCCCGACGCAGCATGCATGGCGCCGACGGTGCCACTCGGTGCGACAATTGGCGTGCCGAAGCGAAGTGACTCGATGCACTCACGGGCGATGATCTCGCCGGGTGCCAGATCGACGGTCATGGCAGAGTGGGCCAGCAATCGCCAGAAGTCGGTTCTGGTGTCCACACTGATCACTCCCCTGAGTGCCCGTCCCTTCCACACGGCGGCGCTCCCGCCTTCGACGACGACGACGTACTGATCGTGAAATCGGGACGTGAGCCACGCAACGGCGGGGGTCGGGGGTTCGACGGGAGGAGTCGACGGACGGTTCGTGAGCACCAGGATGTAACCGGTGAACCCGAGGCCCGCGTGTCGGTGCGCGCCGGCCAGGGGATTGACCGGCACGTGCAGGCCCAGTACCGCCGTCGCTGCCGTCGCCGTGTCCGGTATGAAGACCAGTTGGCTCATGGAAGAGCTCGGTCCGTGGTCTGGGGCGGCGATGAAGAACCCGCCCCCAGCTGCCCCGAAGGCATGGTGCAGGGCGCACGCACCCTCGCTCGGGTTGTCCAGGATCCAGAGCGCGCCCGGGTCCGGTGGAGGCGTCCATCGGACCGTCCGCACGTCGGGCCACCCCGATCCCGGTCCTTCGCCGATGCCGATCAAATCGAAAGCTCCGTCGCCCTCTCCCGTCCCCGCCGGCATGGGCGCCACGACGATGACACCGGCGTGGCGGGACAGGGCCGCTGCAACCGAGCGGGTGACGAAGGAGAGTTCGGACTCGCGTCCTCGCCACGAAGACGACAAGACCACGACGGTGGGCCCGGCCGTCGTGAGACTCATCGATGTGCGGACGGTAAGGTCTCCGAACGGTCGGCCTCTACACGTTGAACGGCGGCTCGCAGTTGCGTGACTTCCTCCCCGAGGACACGCGCAAGGTCGTCGGCGACGGCTTCGAGCCTCTCCACTCGACCGGACAGTTCGTCGCAGCGGACAGCGACCGCGTCGACCGCACGTATCAGGTCAGCCAGCAGTTCGCGGTGGGAACCTCCAATCAAGCGGAGGCTGGCGGCCCGGGCACGCTGGCGAAGCGTCGGACCGAGGGTCTCCTGTGCACTCGGACCCGCGTGCAGCCGCGCCCAGTCGGTATGCATTCTGGCAATGTGCTCACTACCTGCCAGCGGTTGCAGGGGCTCCGGAGGATCGGAGGGACGGCGGAACATGCCTGGTGCCAGGTCGGTCATGTCCGACGGCTCAGGTCTCGGAGAGGCCAGCGTGCCAACGATGCCACCACTCCTCCTCACCGGGTCCTCGAAGTGCGCACGACGAGTCTATCCGGGTCAGGTGCGGACTCAGGTAGGGATCACCGGCAACGATGGACTCCTGCCATCGATCGATGAAGTGCCTGATGTCGCGGACGTCACCCGCCGTGCCCCGGCTGGGCGACTCGTGATGGATGAGTTCAGCGGTCGGCTCGTAGAGCACTCGGAGTCCGGTGCGCCGCAGGCGCAAGCAGTAGTCGATGTCATTCAGATCGATCCCGAGTGACTCGTCGAACCGACCCTGACTCTCGAAGAGAACCCGGCGAGTGGCGAGGCAGGCGCCTGTGACTGCGGTGCACTCCCGAGTGGTCACCGCCATGGAAAGGTAGCCAGGCGCATCGTCCTCGAGTCCCGCCAGGACATGGCCGGCGGCACCGCCCAGGCCGATGACCACACCGCAGTGCTGCAGTCGATGATTCGGGTACAGCAGGCGCGCGCCGACCGCGCCCACATCGGGCCGTTCCGCCTGGGCGCACAGGGCGTCGAGCCATCCCATCGTGAGCGCCTCGATGTCGTTGTTCAAGAAGACCAGCACGTGCCCGGTAGCTTCCGATGCGGCCGCATTGTTCAACGCCGCCCAGTTGAATGGGCGGTCGTCTGTCCGGATGCGTACATCGGGGCGGCCGGCCAGCCGTTCGAGGAGAGTCGCTGTCTCGGGCTGCACGGAGCCGTTGTCGACCAGGAGGAATTCAGGCGTGACGACACCGCGGGTCCGGTCGACAGAATCGATACACGCGCGGAGAAGGCGAGGCTCATCTCGAAATGGGATGATGACGCTCGCCGTCATCACCACGCTCGGAGTTCGCAGGATGTGCACCGTGCCCGTTGAACGGCCCGGCGCGGCGGAGGCGCGGTCTCGGTGACGGGCGAGCGCCGCCGCGACGTGATCGGTGCCTCCCGGCGAATCCGCAGGCACCGGCGATGGTGGAATGCGCCGATGGCAAAGGACTTCGGGAATGTGTCGCACCGTGTCAGCCGCCTCGCACGCACGCAGCGCCAGGTCGTGGTCCCTGGCCTGACGTACCGTGGCCGATCCTGCGGGCAGCCGTGCCACGACCTCGGCGGAGAGGGCCAGCGGACGGCCCACGTAGTCATGGTGCAGGAGGTACTCGGGGGAGAATGCCGGCTTGAGACGGGGGAGCACGTGAGTCCCATCGTCATCGATACAGTCCTCATCCGCATACACCACGCCGTTCCGTGGCAGCGCCGTGGCCAGTTGCGCGACGGCGTCCCGGGCCCAGAGGTCGCCCGGCGAGATGAAGGCGACGTCCTCCCCATGGGCCGACGCCAACCCCGCCGCGAGCAGCTCTTCGAAATCGGCTGCGTCGTCCCGCCCCCGAAGGTCGAGCGTCTGGCCGACACGTGAGGCGACCAGGATTGCTGCGATGTCGGGTTGCCATCGGTGGTGGCAGGCGACGGTGAGCCTCCAGTGCGAGCTGGTCTGGGCACCCAGTGAACGCAGCGAATCGAGGGTCTGCACCGGCGGCCGGCCGTCGATGACCATCACCAGATGGAGCGCCCGCGTCTGAGGTGCCGTGGCCCGGCCGTCGGTGCACCGGGTTGCCTCCCGCTGACGGATCCAGGCGTCGTAGGGGCGTGGATCCTGCGCAACGTCTGGGCGGAGCGGCGGCAGCGTCCTCTCGGCAAAGAGGACCCGATCCACGCAGGCAATCTACCGGGTGTCGAACCGGCCATCCGGCGCGTTGGCGCAGGTGGGCGGCGACCTGCCACGATGCGCCGGTGGGGATTTCCGACCGCCTGCTCATGGGGCCCGGGCCGTCGAACCCGTACCCCGAAGTCACCATGGCGCTGGCTGGACCGGTGCTCGGGCACCTCGATCCCGAGTTTCTCGCGCTCCTCGACGACACGAACGACCGCCTCCGCCAGGTCTTCGCGACGTCGAACTCCCTGACCCTGCCGCTCAGCGGGACGGGGTCCGCCGGCATGGAGGCGTCCTTCG
>Ga0181532_10005181_pt1 | contig 11151 bp, 4 predicted proteins | sample PEATcosm2014_Bin_33_FD_119768 | JGI IMG/M metagenome (GOLD analysis project Ga0181532, IMG submission 119768) | Peatland microbial communities from MTU Mesocosm Facility, Houghton, MI, USA - PEATcosm2014_Bin11_30_metaG | ecosystem: Environmental > Terrestrial > Soil > Wetlands > Peat | place...
CTGGATGCCTGCTCACAACAAACGTCCGAGGCGTTGACGCGTGAACTGCTCCGGCGCGGATTTGTGACGCAAGGCCCAGGCTTGTCCGCTCCGAACGGCTTGTAGGAAGCTGCCCTAACCCGCCGGGGCTTCGGCCAGTAACTTCTTCACCACCTGCTCCACATAATTGGGCTTCAGGCCGATGATGCGCACGGTCCCTTTGCGGTCAACGATCGCATAGGTGGGATAATAACGCACCTGCCAGGCCTTCTCAGACGCGAGCTGCGGGTCGCGGGCGGTTGGGTATTCGATTCCCCGGTCCTTTGCTGTCTGCTCCATTTTCTCCTGCCCGCGCTTCGAAGTGCAAACGCCAACGATGACCAGGCCCTTCTCCTTGTACTTCTTCAGCAGCTCGTTATTGTGGGGAATGGCAGCCATGCATGGACCGCACCAGGTGGCATAGAAATCCACCACCACCACCTTGCCTTTCATTTCCTCGGGTTTCACCTGGCCGTTTACCCAGCCGGCGAGGTCCAGCTTGGGCATCGGTTGCCCTTCCAGCGCCGCATGCTTGGCACGAGCCTGATTGTCCTTGTCCCATGTCCAATCGTCTGGAAATTCCCCGCCGCGAGCGCTCAGAACAAATGCGAAGCACAATCCAAGCAAGCAATGTTGAAGGCTTTTCATGAATGCCGTGTTAACACGGCAGCAGAGGTCAGTCAAGACATACGTTGGATCGTATGGCTGCTTCCGGGCGGCCGGGCTGCGTCCAGGCCGAAGGGGATGTCTACAGAAGGCGCCGCTTCAGCGCTATAAGGCCCTACGGGCGACGATTACGTAGCCGGGGGAGTTTGGATGGGGTAGGCTGTTCTTCAAGGCGACAAATGCCTCCAGTGCCACGCTGAGCGCGCCTGGCACCACCATCAAGCCCATCCTGCGCCGTGGGGAGTTCCATCGCCATCAGGCATTTGCTATTTGCCATTGGCCATTGGGTATCCAGCAGGCACCCGTGAAGCCCGCCTTCCTGGGAGCATACCTACGTAACAAATCCAGGTTTGTTCTGTAGTTCTGCATTCACGCGGCGGGGCTTGTCTCCAGGCATGCCTTGGGTCTGCCTCAGGGGTGCCCACGGGAGATGGTAGGACGCTGCCGGCCTACCACGCCAACCCAAAGCTCCAACCTTGCAGGACTTATTCTCCAGGCCACTCGCCTCCGGATTGAGCTTGCCAGAATGGCGGGTGCCCTTATAGTCGCTTTCCGTGAAGAGGGCCGACGCTAATCCGTAGGCAGAATGCGTTCTTATGAAGACTCAGACCAAATCATGCTTAAACAAGTTCCGCATCTCCTCAGCCGCCAGCCTTTGCCAACGGTCACTTCGAACCATCGGCGGACTGGTTGTCTTGCTCGCCGGCATGCACTTGAGCGGACCCGTCGAGGCGGCGCAGATCGTCTGGACCAACACCGCCGGCGGCAATTGGAATGCGGCCACCAACTGGAGTCCCAACCAGGTTCCCGGTTCCGCCGATGATGCCGTGATTACGGCCAGCGGCACTTACGCGGTCACGCTGAATACCAGCTCCACCGTCAACAGCCTGGCTTTGGGCGGCGCCAGCGGACAACAAACCCTTGCCAATAATGGCTATAGCCTGACGTTAAACCAAGCCAGTGTGATCAATCCCAATGGTGTCTTTACCTTAAACGGCACTGCGGCGGGGACCGGTTCGCTGACGGTTCAGGGTCAGTTCATCTGGAACGGCGGCTATATCAGTCCGGGGAGCGTGTTGACGGTGGCCACCAACGGGCTGCTGGCGGTGGCGGGCGGCAACGGACACGCTCTCTACGGCGTCATCACCAACGCGGGGACGATCCAACTGTTAAACGGCGGGGGGGACTTGTGGCTTTATGGCAGTTGCGAGGCTCCCGGGTCCATCGGTGAACTGATCAATCTGCCGGGGGCGCTGGTGGACGTGCAGGGCGATAATTCGATTACCTGGGGATGCGGCACGGAACTGGTGGTCAATCAGGGCGTGGTGCGCAAGTCCGGCGGCACCGGCACCACCTACATTTACCCCTCGCTGACCAATAGCGGCACGCTGGATGTCCAGACCGGCACGGTCAGCCTGTATTATGGCCAGGGCAGCGGGGTGTTTTTGCCGGAAGCGGGCGCGACGCTGATTTTTTCCAGGACCTACGAAGTGGACAACGCCCTCACGGGCATGGGGACGAATCTCCTGAACGGCGGCACGTTCACATTGAATGGGAACATCAATGGTTCCAACGTGGTCTTGAACGGTGCATACCTGCTGGCCAGCAACACGGTGGTCAACGGTGCGCTGACCTGGAACAACGGCAATATTAATGCGGGGAGCGTGCTGACGGTGGCCACCAACGGACTGCTGGCGCTGGCAAGCGGCAACGAACATAATTTCTACGGGATAATGACCAACGCGGGGACGATCCAACTGTTAAACGGCGGCGGTGATTTGTATCTTTATGGCAATTGCAATCCCGGTGCCATCGGCGAATTGGTCAATCTGCCGGGCGCGCTGGTGGATGTGCAGGGCGATAATTCAATTAACTACAACTGCAACACCACGGAACTGGTGGTCAACCAGGGCGTGCTGCGCAAGTCCGGCGGGACCGGCGCCACGACCATCAGACTGACGTTCACCAACAGCGGCACGCTGGATGTCCAAACCGGCACCGTTAACCTGAACAAAGGCCAGGGCAGCGGGTTGTTTCTGCCGGAAGCGGGCGCGACGCTGATTTTCAACCAAACTTACGAAGTGGACAGCGCCCTCACGGGTGCGGGGACGAATCTCCTGAACGGCGGCACGTTCACCTTGAATGGCAACATCAATGGTTCCAACGTGGTGTTGAACGGCGCGAATCTACTGGCCAGCAACACGGTAATCAACGGCGCGTTGACTTGGAACAGCGGCAATATTAATGCCGGGAGCGTGCTAACGGTCGCCACCAACGGGCTGCTGGCGCTGGCAAGCGGAAACGGACATGCTTTATACGGGATCGTGACCAACGCGGGGACGATCCAACTGTTAAACGGCGGCAGTAGTTTGAGTCTTTACGGCAGTTGCGCAGGTGGCATCGGGGAATTGATTAATCTACCGGGGGCGCTGGTGGACGTGCAGGGCGATAATTCAATTAGCTACGGCTGCGGCACGGAACAGGTGCTCAATCAGGGCGTCCTGCGCAAGTCGGGCGGGACCGGCACCACGACCATCTACCCCATATTCAACAACAGCGGCACGCTGGATGTCCAAACCGGCACCGTTAACCTGAACAAAGGCCAGGGCAGCGGGTTGTTTCTGCCGGAAGCCGGCGCGACGCTGATTTTCAACCAAACTTACGAAGTGGACAACGCCCTGACGGGCGCGGGGACGAATCTCCTGAACGGCGGCACGTTCACCTTGAATGGGAACATCAACGGTTCCAACGTGGTGTTGAACGGCGCATACCTGTTGGCCAGCAACACGGTGATCAACAGCGCGCTGACTTGGAACAACGGCAATATCAATGCGGGGAGCGTGCTGACGGTGGCCACCAACCGGTTGCTGGTGCTGGCCAGCGGCAGCGGACATTCCTTATACGGGATCGTGACCAACGCGGGGACGATCCAACTGTTAAACGGCGGCGGTAATTTGTATCTTTACGGCAGTTGCAAGGGTGGCGGGGCCATTGGCGAACTGGTCAATCTGCCGGGAGCGCTGGTGGACGTGCAGGGCGATAGTGTAATTAACGACGGCTGCGGCACGGAACTGGTGGTTAACCAGGGCGTGGTCCGCAAGTCGGGCGGGACGGGCACCACGACGATCCAGCCGCAGTTCTACAACAGTGGCACGCTGGATGTCCAAACCGGCACCGTCAATCTTAACAACACCGGTCAGGGCAGCGGACTGTTTCTGCCGGAAGCGGGCGCGACGCTGATTTTTTCCGCAACATACGAAGTGGACAACGCCCTCACGGGGGCGGGGACGAATCTTCTGAACGGCGGCACGTTCACCTTGAATGGCAACATCAATGGTTCCAACGTGGTGATGAATGGCGCGAACCTGCTGGCCAGCAACACGGTGGTCAACGGCACGCTGACTTGGAACAACGGCAATATCAATGCGGGGAGCGTGCTGACGGTGGCCACCAACCGGCTGCTGGTGCTGGCCAGCGGCGGCGGACATTATTTATACGGGACAATGACTAACGCGGGGACGATCCAACTGTTAAACGGCGGCGGTAATTTGTATCTTTATGGCAGTTGCCGGGGTGGCGGGGCCATCGGCGAACTGGTCAATCTGCCGAGGGCGCTGGTGGACGTGCAGGGCGATAATTCAATTACCTACGGCTGTGGCACAGAACTGCTGCTCAATCAGGGCGTCCTGCGCAAGTCGGGCGGCACCGGCACCACAATTATCAGCCCCATATTCACCAACAGCGGCACGCTCGATGTCCAAACCGGCACGGTCAGCCTGAACAGCACCGGCCAGGGCAGCGGGGTGTTTCTGCCGGAAGCTGGCGCGACGCTGATTTTTAACCAAACTTACGAAGTGGACAACGCCCTCACGGGCGCGGGGACGAATCTCCTGAACGGCGGCACGTTCACCTTGAATGGCAACATCAATGGTTCCAATGTGGTCTTGAACGGCGCGAGCCTGCTGGCCAGCAACACGGTAATCAACAGCACGCTGACCTGGAACTACGGCAATATTATTGCGGGGAGCGTGGTGACGGTGGCCACCAACCGGCTGCTGGTGCTGGCCAGCGGCTATGGACATGCTTTATTCGGGATCGTGACCAACGCGGGGACGATCCAACTGTTAAACGGCGGCGGTAATCTGAATCTTTATGGCAGTTGCAATCCCGGGGCCATCGGCGAATTGGTCAATCTGCCGGGGGCGCTGGTGGACGTGCAGGGCGATAATTCGATTGCTTGGCAATGCGGCACGGAACTGGTGGTCAATCAGGGCGTGCTGCGCAAGTCGGGCGGCACCAACACCACGACCATCGTCCCCACGTTCGCCAACAGCGGCACTGTCCAGGCCAACAGTGGCACCGTGAGTTTCGGCAATGCTTTCATTCAGAACGCCGGCCAGACGGTGCTGAACGGCGGCAACTATACCTTCTCGCAAGTCGCACAACTACTCGGTGGCGCACTCATCGGCATTGGCACGATTACCGGCAGTGTTTCCAACGACGCCGCCATCGGCACCGGCGCGTCGCCCGGTTTGCTTGCCATCAGCGGCAACTACACCGAAGGCCCCAATGCGGTTCTGGCAATCAAGCTGGGCGGCACCTCTGTGGGCACCACCTACGATCAATTGTCCATCGGCGGCAATGCCTCACTGGCTGGCTCGCTGAACGTTTCCTATTGGAATGGCTTCACCCCCGCGGCTGGCAATGTCTTCACCGTGCTCGCCTGCAGTGTCCGCACCGGCGCATTCTCCGCAGTCACGTCTCCCAACAGCGGCCTCGATGCCGTCTATACCGCCACGAACGTCCTGGTGCTGCCCCACAACGCGCCCCCCACTGCGCGGCTCACGGTGCCCGCGCAGGCGCTCGCCGGTCACACGTTCACAGTCTCAGGCTCGGGAACGTATCTGCAAGGGACCGTTACGAACTTCGCTCTGCTGCTGGGCACCAACATCCTCTTGTCGGTGCCGGGAAGCTCGGCCACAGTCAGCTATAGCTCCGACTTCCCCGGCAACCTGACCTTCACCGCGGTAGCCACCGGCAACGATGGGGCCCAAGGCCAGACCAACGCCACCATGACCAACATCACGCTGCCGCTGCTAACACTCGATGCCATTGGCTTCCAGACCAACCGCGCCTTCAAGCTTCTCATGTTGGGCGTGGCGGGCACCAATTATCAGGTGCTGGCCAGCACCAACCTGGCGGTGACGAACTGGACCCCACTGGGAACGATGCAATGCACCAATGGCATCTGGCGTTATTTCGACACCACCGTCACGAATTCCCCCCAGCGCTTCTACCGGGCGAAGCAACTGTCGTACTAGCCTGCCTCTGGAGCTTCCGCTGTAGAGTGCGCGGTTTTATTGGCGTTCATTCGCGCGCATTCGCGGTCACTTTCCCGGGAGCATACCTACGTAACAAATCCAGGTTTGTTCTGTATTGCTGCTTCCACCCGCCGGGGCTGTCTCCAGGCATGCCTTACGTCATATCCGCCTGAGCTTCGACATCCAATTTCCGCCAGTGGGTTATGAAACCAAGGCGGCAAAGACCCTTCAGAAAATGGCGCGGTTCGCCAGCGCAAGACTCCGGCGGAGAGGCAGGGACCGGTGGCAGGTTTCCATTAGCGTCAGATGACCCAACGGGTAGCACCCCGTGGGAAGGTAGGGCTCGCAGTCCCCTGCGAACCGTCTCTGGCCAACGGGAGCGTCCAACCTCCCACCGAGAGCGCACAGCCGAGTGCGCGCCCCACCTTCCCAAACCGGCGCGCAAGGGACTGGCGCAGGGTGTTTACGGCAGTGCTGCGGGGTCGTAAGCGGGATCTTCTCTCCGCCAGCGGGGAGGCTTTGGCTTTGTTGCGTTCCTGGAGTAGGCTTGCCCCGATGAGAGCCGTTTACGTTTGTTCATTCTGCCTCTTGAGTGCTTCAGTGGCTCCGGCGCAGACGGAGCCCACTCTGAAAGTCGGCGTCAAAAGCTATGCCGCATCCGAGCTGCTGAAACGGCCGGAGATTGAGACCATCACCGTGAAACACGACCCGGCATACGGCGGCCGGGAGATGCGCTACCAGGCCATCCGCGCCGCCGCGTTGTTTGCCGAAACGAAGCTTCGCGACGATGACGTTATGCAGGTGCGCTGCCGGGATGGATTTGTCGCCTCCATATCCAAGGAGCGGATTATGCGCGCCGGCCCCGGCCAGTCGCTTGCTTATATTGCGATTGAGAATCCAAAGGCAAAATGGCCCGACCTGCCGCTGAAACCGTCCTCGGGATCGGCGGGGCCTTTTTATCTGGTGTGGCTGAACCCTGAGCTGTCCGGCATCCTGCAAGAGGAGTGGCCCTACCAGGTCGTGGCATTTGAGGTCAAAGGCCGGCTGCGGGACCTCTATCCCCGTGTTTTTCCCAGGCACCAGCAGGATGCCCGAGTCGTCCGGGGGCTGAAACTGTTTGAGCGGACCTGTTTCGCGTGCCACACCATGAACCACGAAGGGCCGTCCCAAGTGGGGCCTGATCTGAACCTGCCGCTCAATCCGACAGAGTATCTCAAAGAACCGGCCCTGCCCCGCTATATCCGCGATCCCAAGTCCATCCGATCGTGGGAAGGCAGTAAAATGCCGGGCTTTGGACCCGAAACCTTTTCGGACGAGGACATTGCCGATGTCGTGGCGTACCTAAGAGAAATGGCGTTTGAAAAGTCCCACGCCGACTGAGGCGGCGATCAACCTCGGCCGCAGCAACGAGCATCGTGCTGCTGCGGCTTTGCCTTACCTGCGTAACAAATCCAGGTTTGTTCTGTAGTTCTGCATTCACGCGGCGGGCCTTGTCTATTGGCATACTTTTCTGCCTCGGGGTCCCCACGGGAGATGGCAGGACGCTGCCGACCTGCCACGCCAACCCAGAGCTCCAGCCCCTCAGGATCTTTCCGCGCTGAGCATTGCTTACGGCCTTGTGCAGCTTCGCGCGCCACTTGCTCTTGTCTGCCGATCGCAGTATGGCGAGCGGACCGACGCGCTGAAAGCATTCGTCGGCAGCTATTTTCAGGTCAGGCATAATCGCGCATCAATGACAATGGACTCGACTAGCTTCTGCGAGCCAGTCAGAGACGTGGCTTGCGCCGAGAGCCTTTTCTGCAAATCGGAAATCGGAGCACTGCTTTCTCCGCTGCCTTTGCGCGGGTCATTTTCCACATCCCATTTGAGGTTTCGCCCAACCATCGAATGCCGCTAGACGGTTCTACAAAGAGGCCCCGTTCCATCGTGGGGTTCTCGCCTTGCTTCACCCAATATCGTTTCCAGGGATAAATCATGTTTGCGGGGATACTGACTTCGTTTCTATCCTTCTGCAGCCGCTGACGTCAGCCTCGACTGGGCATGCTCCATCGCGAAATATCATGGGCAGTGCGCCCCCGACAGTCTGTCCGGACATCGGTATGCCGGCTCTGCAGAACACGGCTACGCACGTAACCCGGAAATGCGGTGCGTGCCGGGCGTCCTTCGGGCCCACCTCACTGCCGCTACTGAACTCACAGATCGATGCTACGCGTCGCGCGATGTGAACCTCACGCCGGATAGTATTTCAAGCCGCTTCCTGCGCAAAGCAAAAACGGGATAGAGGTTTGAAGTCTTTGAAGGGGTTAGGCTAGAGTGTCGCCCTGATATCGAGCAGCGGTGTTCACCAGTGGTGAGGAATTACCGGGCAACACGCCGGGTCATCCAGCCACCCCCAATCATTCGTCCTCACCTCCGGCCTTGAACACCTGCGAGGTGTAGAACTTACGCATAAAGCCGGCCATGGGGGATTTGGGCTGCATCAGGGCTTGGGCCTGGGCGGCTTCGTAGCGCTGCTTGTTTTCTTTCACCACTTCGACGGCACGCATGAAGTAGTCGCTGGTTGGCTTTAGCTCGGCGCCGCGGGCTTTGTCGTACACGTAGATGGCTTTGCCGTCTTCGACCAGGCGCTTGAGGTCGGCGCCGGTGAAGCCCTCGGTGGCGGCGATGAGCTGGGGAACGTCGGGCTCGCGCAATTCCTCGGGCAGGGTTTTCAGGTGATCGGACAGGATTTGCGCGCGCGCCTCTGGGTCGGGCAGTTTCATTTCGAGCCACAACTCGACGCGGCCGGAGCGGACCAGGGCTGGGGGGAGGCGGCCCACGTCCATGGCGGTCATCATGACGCAGACGCGGCCGGCGCTTTCGCTCTCCAGGCCATCAATCATTCTCTTAACCACCCCAAGCCACTGCCTTTCACCTGCTCAGAGAGACAGCGTGCCCGCGGCGCTCCGGCCCGCCTGAGACTCCGGCCGACTTTCAGCAGCACCAATCTTCACTAAACGAGCTCCCCGAACGAATTCCCGCATTGCTCCCCTGAACCTGGTAGGGACGCGTTCCACCGCGGCCACAGCTTCCGGGATATACGGGGACGCGGTGGAACGCGTCCCTACCATCCCGAAGAGGTTCATGGGGAGGAATTCCTGCGCTCCGTGCTTTGCTGGGTCAACCCAAATCGCTTCGGAATCCGTACTGCGGCATGAGCCTTGTCTGTGTGCGGTCGGGTTGCGGGCGTTGGGAGCTTGTCCATGCCCAGTAACGTGGTATAAGTGCGGCAGCCACAGTCATTTACTGCTACGAGAGAGGGAGAATTCGAGTATGGTGCCTCCTGGAAGTGGCTTTTCGGTAAGTCCAAGCAGGACAGGCGGTTACGAAAAGACGGGTCAAAAAGCTGCTCCGGTGTGGATATGGAATAGCGCGTAACGTTACATGAATGGTTGGGCACCGGGAAGGCCCGAGAGTGCCTAGACAGTGCCAAGACAGCACTAGGCTTAATACATTTTCTATTAAGCCTAGTGCTGTCTAGGCACTGTCTAGGCGCTGGCCAGGCAATGGCCTGCCAGACCAAAGGCCGCGGGTCCGACTTCAGGAACCGAGCAGGCCATGCCCTAACCGGCCAGTATTTGGGGGTGTCCACGGTGAGGGCTATTCCGCTCGCAGGGTGACAATGGCCCAGGCGGGGACCTCGATGGAGGGGCCAACCTTCTGTGTGGGCTTCTCGCTGGTGTTGCTGAGCCAGAGCTGCTGGGGGGCGGGTTTGGCCCAGGCGAGCTTTACGTGCTGGGGTTGGCCGGAGGCGCCGAAGAGGCGGACGATCCAGGCTTTGCCGTCGTCGCTGGGCTTGAAGGCGGTGACTACGACCTTGTCCGAGGACAGGGCGAGGCGTGGCTTGCCGGGCGCTGGGCCGGACGCCGGGACGGCGACCAGCGGCTGGGAACAGGCGACGCCGAACCTGGCCGCGTCGTCCGGGGCAAAGCGTCTGTGCGGGCGGATGGCGTAGCGGAAGACGGTGGGGCCTTCCTGCTCGGCGCGATAGTTGGTGTGCCAGTGGTTGTTCATCACCCAGGAGTAAATCGTCTGCGAGGGGGCGAGATGCTGAATCCAGGCGCCGGGGTCGGTTTGGGAGCCGATGAGGTTGGCGGTGATGCCGCCGAGCTCGACCAGGGGTGCGTCCACCGGGGACCAGGTGACCCCGAACTTGTCGTTGGAGATGTCCACCCAGCGCTGGACGCTGAACCAGTTCTTGCAGGCAGCGGGTATCTGGCCCAGCTCGGGGCGCACGGCGGCCCAGCCGACGTCGAAGCGCGGCATGCCACCGGGGACGTTGAAGCCGAAGCCGAAGTGGACGCCTTCCTTGGCGCGGATGGGGAACTTGTCCACGGTGTCAATGATCTCCACGTCATCCAGGCCGTCCACGACGCGCACCTCGCGCTTGAGGCTCTTGCAGCCGGGGGCGTCGGATTCGATGAGGAGTGAAGCCACCAGCGGGCCGTTCTCTTTCACCGTGATGCGCGGGGTGCCGTTGCGCTGCAAGCCTTTGAGGTCGGAGCCGGGCAGGTAGAGGTAATCGTTCAGGGCCGTGGCGGCTTTGGGAGCAACCAGTTCGCGGTGCAGCTTGCGGCTGAACAGGCGGGCGATGCCGCCGGTGCGCTCGTCAATCTTCACGGTGAAGTCGGGGTGCGAGAGTGTGGCGCAGTCTGCCTTCACTTTGCCGCGCACGGGCGCCGTTCCGGCTTCGACCTGGAAGCGGCTGTTGGAGAAGGCCGGCACGTTGCGCGCCAGGAAGACGAGTTCACCGGTGGAAAGACGTTGTGAGGGGACGGGCTTGCCTTTGGCATCCGTGACGCGGTCGCCAGCGGTGGACTGCGCGGCGGAAAGAGTCACGAGGCCGGTGCGGCGCCAGGAGGAGGTGTTGAAGACGTCTAGCTCGGAGGCGACAGGCGAGACGCCTGGCCTGCTTTGGAGCGCCTGGGCGAGCAAGGCGCGGGACTGCTTGTCGGCGTCGAGGGCGAAACCTTGCTTCACCTTCCACTGGTCGCGCACGAAGGGGAGGTCAGGCTGGGTGATGCTGTTGTGCGCGCCCCAAGTGTGCTCGCTGTAAAGCAGGATATTACGCCAGGTTTCCTGGAAATCCACCGCCGGGAAAGGGCCC
>Ga0181532_10005187_pt1 | contig 11147 bp, 9 predicted proteins | sample PEATcosm2014_Bin_33_FD_119768 | JGI IMG/M metagenome (GOLD analysis project Ga0181532, IMG submission 119768) | Peatland microbial communities from MTU Mesocosm Facility, Houghton, MI, USA - PEATcosm2014_Bin11_30_metaG | ecosystem: Environmental > Terrestrial > Soil > Wetlands > Peat | place...
GAACAGGACGACTACCGGCGGGTCACCGATCACAAGCTGCCCGAGGCGCATATCGCGTTCCTCGACGAAATTTTCAAGGCTAACTCGTCGATCCTCAACGCCCTGCTAACCGTGATCAATGAGCGGATTTTTCATAACGGCCGCGAACGCGTAGCGGTGCCGCTCATCACGATGTTCGGCGCGTCGAACGAACTGCCGGACGAAGAAGAGCTGACGGCGCTGTTTGATCGCTTCATGCTGCGTTTCACGGTCGATTATATCGGCGAGGATTTCCGCTTCCTGAAGATGCTCGAGGGTACGCCCGCGAGCGAACGCACCGTCCTCAGTTTCGCGGAGCTGGACGAGTTGCGCGCGGCCGCCCGCGCGATCGCGCTACCCGGCGGCGTTCTGCAGGCGATCGCCGGCCTGCGCCGCGACCTCGCCGGTCATCAGATCATCGCGTCCGACCGGCGCTGGCGCAACGCGCTCGCGATTCTGCGCGCGCATGCGCTCCTCTGCGGCCGCCGGCAGGTCGGCGAAGATGACCTGCCGTTCCTCGAGCACGTCCTCTGGAAGGATCCCGAAGAGCTCCCCAAGGTGCGCGACGCGCTCCGCCGGCTGGTCAAGGGCTTCGAGGACGAGGCGCGCGAACTGCTCATCCAGGGCCAGGAGTTGCGCGAATATGCGGAACGCGGATGGGAGAGCACGGAGCTGCGCAACCGCGCGGTGATCGAGGCGCATAGCAAGCTCGCCAATATCCTGCTCAAGTTCGAGAAACTGATTCGCGACGCCGCGGAGAACGGCCGCGAGACCGGCGGGATCGAGGCGATGCGGGCCAAGGTCAAGGAAATTCAACAAGCGATGCTGCGGGCGGCGCTTTAGCCACGCTAGCTAAGCGAGCACAGGGAGCGCGTCAGCTGAGCCGAAGGCGCAGCGAGCAGGTGAGTCCGCGAACTGCGTTCAGAAGATGGAGTCTGCGACGCGCGGCCAAAGTTAAGTATCTGCGAGCTGCGCTAAAGTAAAAGAATGCCCGCCGAGGAATCCACGCCCGCAATCGTGCTCCGCGCGCGCGATTACGCCGAGGCCGATCGCATCGTCACGATGCTCACGCTCGCGTTCGGCAAGCTGAGCGGGATCGCCAAAGGCGCGAAGGCCTCGCGGCGGCGGTTCGAGCGCAAGCTCGAACCGTTCTCCTGCGTCACGCTCTTCTTCCGACGCCGCCCCCACGGGGAGCTCGTCTTTATCACGCGCGCCGAGCCCGGCCCGACGCCCCATCCGCTGATCGAGGACGATCTCGGCAAAATCGCGCTGGGCAGTTACATGCTCGAACTGGCCGACGCCCTCACCACCGAAGAGGCCGAGGCGACCAGCGCCTACCATCTGCTGACGGAGGCGCTCGCGACGCTCGCCGCCGGGCCGGCCAACGCCGCCTTGCGGCATGCGTACGAACTCAAGCTGCTGCGCGCCGCCGGCTACGGGCTCCAGTTCGAGCGCTGCCGGCTCTGCGCGACCGTGGTCGCGAGCGACGCGGCCGCCCTCTATTTCGTGATTTCGCGGGGCGGCGTCGTCTGTATGCGCTGCCGACCGGAGGCTCCCGAAGGCGCCGTGCGGCTCGACGCGGCGAGCGCCAGGGTCCTGGCTCGGCTCGACCACGCACCGCTCGCGGAAGCGCAGGCGCTGGAGGCAGGCAGCCCTGCCGCCGGACTCGCGCTCAGCCGGTTTCTCGCGAGTATCCTGGACCGCAAGCTACGCTCCGCCGCGTTCCTTGATCAGGTACTGTGACTGGCCCCAAGCGCTGGTGGCTTGTACAAAATCCGCCATCGTCGATAAGTTAAAGACATGGATTTCAACTTCAGCCCCGAAGACGAGGCCTTCCGCGCCGCGTTTCGCGCCTGGCTCGAACAGAATCGTCAATACTCGACCCCGGCGCGTGAGCCGTTGGCCGACGAACTCGAAGGCGACTGGGACGCGCGCGTGCGCTGGCATCAGCGCCTCCACGCCGGCGGCTGGATCGGTATCCATTGGCCGAAGGAGTACGGCGGCCGCGGCGCGACTATCCTGCAGAACGTCATCTATCAGGACGAGCTCGAACGCGTGGGCGCCGCGATGCCCTTCACCGGCTTCGGCATCTCGCTGCTCGGCCCCACCCTGATCCATTGGGGCAACGACGAGCAGAAGCGCCGACATCTGCCGAAGATCCTCGCCGGAGAGGAATTCTGGTGCCAGGGCTATTCGGAACCGAACTCGGGTTCGGACCTCGCCTCATTGCAAACGCGCGCGGTCGAAGAGGGCGACGACTTCGTGGTCAACGGCGCTAAAATCTGGACCTCCGCCGCGCAACACGCCGACTGGATTTTCCTGCTCGTACGCACCGATCCGGACGCTCCGAAGCACGAGGGCATCAGCTATCTGCTGGTCGATATGAAGACCCCGGGTATCACGATCAGTCCGCTCGTGCAGATGACCGGGGCGCGCGGCTTCAATCAGGTGTTTTTTGACGACGTGCGCGTGCCGCGCAAAAATCTGGTCGGCGAGAAGAATCAGGGCTGGCAGGTTGCGATCACCACCCTGATGTTCGAGCGTTCGATGGGCCACGATCGCGGCCTGCTCAAGCAGGTCGGCGAGCTCGCCGAGCTCGCGCGACGCACGCCGCACAACGGCGGCACCGCCTGGGAAGATACGAGCGTCCGCCAGCGAATCGCGCAGCTGAAGACTGAAGGCGAGGCGATTCGCTACACCGGTTATCGCCAACTGACGCGCCAGCTCAAGGGTCTACCGCCGGGCGCGGAGTCCTCGATGCTCAAGTTATGCGGGACCGAACTGGCCTTACGAATCGCGTCATTCGGGATGGAGCTGCTGGGTCCCTACAGCCAGGTCGAAGTGGGCTCGCCATTTGCGCTTGACGCCGGCCTGTGGTCGCAGCGGATGCTCGCCGCGCGCGGCCCCACGATCTACACGGGAACCAATCAGATTCAGCACAACATCATCGGCGAACGCGTGCTGGGGTTACCTAAAGGCTAGCCACCGTCTTGATGCCCGCCAGGCAACCTTTGCTTAGGCCCTATCTGTCTTCCTGAGCCGGCGAGCATCGCGAGCCGTGTCGAAGGACCTACGCGAAGCGATTCCAAAGCATTCACTCGTGCAGAGCTTCCCTAGGCGGCGGCGCGCGCGACACTGCGCTTCAGCTCGTCGAGCCCCTGCGCGAACGTTACCCGCGGACGCCAGTCGAGCGTTGCCGTCGTCAACGAAATATCCGCCAGCGTGACCGCGGCGTCGGCGGCGCGCCGGGGACCGCGCGTCTGGTTCGGCGAGATTAGGTCGGCGAGCTCCTGGATCGAGACATTCTCACCGCTGCCGACGTTGAGCGTCACGTTGCGGACCCCGCTCTCATACGCCGCGATATTGCACTCGACGACGTCGTCGACATGAATAAAGTCGCGGCGCTGCTGGCCGTCACCATGGACCTCGAGCGGCTGTCCGTCGCGCCAGCGGCGCAGGAACACGCCGAGCACGAGCGCGTAGGCCCCGGTTTCGGGCTGACGCGGCCCGTAAACGTTGAAATAGCGCAGCACGACGGTCGGCAAATCGAGCGCCCGATCGAACATCCGGCAATATTCCTCACCGGCGTACTTGCTCAGCGCGTAGAAGTTAAGCAGGTCCGGCCGCAGCTCCTCGCGATGCGGCGCGGGCTGATTCCCGTAGTAGGTCGAAGAGCCGCTATAGATCAGCTTCTTCGCACCGGCCTCATGCGCCGCGATCAGGATATTCTGCGTGCCCACGATGTTCTGCTGGGTGCAGGCTTCGATCACATCATTTGACGGTGCTGCCCGGGACATCGCGGCGGCATGAAACACGCCATGCACGCCTTCGCACGCGCGGCGGCAGACGTCGGGATCGACGATATCCCCGCGGATGAATTGTGCCGTCGGCGGGACCCATTCGAGCTTGCCGTAAACCAGATTATCGAGCACGCGCACCTGGTAGCCGCGCTCGATCAGCCGCGCCGCCAGATGACTCCCGATAAAGCCCGCCCCACCGGTCACCAGCACCGTGTCGTTCATCTCGTGCACACATCCTCCGGCCCGCGCTGAGCGGCCATGATCGCTTGAAAGAACGCCAGATCTTCCGGCGTGTTGATTCCGCGCGCCTCGCGCGCATCATCGACGGTGAAACGCCTGACGCCCCATCCGCGCGCCGCCAGCCAGGGCAGGAACGGCAGGAAATTGATTTCGCGCGTGAGCGTTCCGGCATTGCTGGCCGCCTGATATTCACGCCAGCGGTCTTGCAGACTCTCCACCGAGAGCACGAAGGTGCCGATATCCGCATAGCCATACGCCGCACATTCGTCACCCTCGCGGCTCTGCTTGATCGCGTCGAGCCGCCCGCTCGAGTCGAAGCAGTATTCGACGTAGGGATACGCCATCGCGGCGAGCGGGATCACCACCGTCGCAGGATCGTCGTGGTGGATCGCACAGGACTGGCGCAGCGTTCGATCCGACACGAAGACTTGATCACCCCAGACGATAAGAATGGTCGTGGCGCGCGACCAGACAGGAGCGGCGCGGAAGATCGCGTCACCCATTCCGGTGGGGGTGGGCTGAACAGTGAGCGACACGCGGCGGCCGAGTCCTTCGCGCGCAATAACCTTGCTCAACGGCGCGAGCCCGTCGGGCGAAACGATCAGACTAACGTGGTCCGCCACGGCGAGCAGCTTGCGGCTCAGCACGCTCCAGACCGTCGCGCCGTGACCGAGCGGCGCAAGCAGCTTGGGCAGGTCGCCACCCAGGCGGGTGCCGCGTCCGGCCGCCGGCACGACGGCGCAAAGCCGCATCGCGGGAAGATCCATACTTAGGCCATGCTCAGGCGGCGCGGCGTTGCCGGCCGCATTCGCGCAAGGCGGCGTTCAGGCCGATCAGATCGTCGAAGTAGAAGTCGACGAGCTTCGCGACGGCCGGGTTATGCACGCCGATCACCCGCAGTCCCGCCGCGCGCGCGGAAGTGACGCCGCTCGGCGCGTCCTCGACCGCAATCGCGTCGCTCCGCTGCAAACCGAAACGCTCCAGACACACCAGGTACGGATGCGGTGCGGGTTTGCCCTCGGCCGTGACTTCGCCGGTGATCATACCGCTGAATAAGCCGGCCAGCCCGAGCGCTTTGAGCGCGAGCTTCACCGAATCCGCGCTGCCGGAGGTGACCAGGTAATTGCGCCGCCCGTGCTCGATCGCCGCGCTCAAGACCGCGCGCGCCTGCGGAAAGGCCTTGAGCCGTCCGCGAATCACGGCCGTGCGATACAACTCCTGCTTGAGCGCCACGCAACGCTCGAGCAACGCCTCCTCCGTGACCCCAAGCAGGATGAACGAAGCCCGCGTGGTCAGGCCTTTCAGCGCGGCATAGTCGAAACGGCGCAGCGCACGCGGCGCCGCCTCGGTCAGGGTCTGGCGAAAGGCCCGCTCATGCAGCGGACTCGAATTGGCCAGCGTGCCGTCGAAATCGAACAGAAAATGGTGAAAAAGCATCCGCCCCTCCTACAAACTCCTCAACGAAATAGACCCATCAGATTCTGCAACCCACGCCGCAGCCGCCAGTTCGGATCGGTGAAGCCGGTAAACGTTCGATATTGGACGGGCAGTTCCGCGATCTCGATCCGATGCCGCACCAGCAGCTTGGTGATCGTCGTCGGCGTCAGGCGTGCGCCGATGGTCGAGAAATTCTCGATCGCTTCGAGCTGCGACCGCCGGTAGATCCGGAAGCCGGTCATCGGATCGGAAAAAATCACACCGAAACGCGTCGCGAACAGCATGCTCAACAGAAACGCGCCGGCGAAGCTCAGACGGTAAGCGAGGCCGCGTTCGCCGTAGGCGGCGCGCAACGAGGAATTGAACTGGCGGCGGCTCTGGGTGCGCGATCCGTAGACCGCGCCGAAGGAACCCTGCTCGAGCATCTTGACCCCGAACGCGATGTCGCGCAGGCGATACTCGCCGTCACCCGTGATCGTCGCGAGATAGTCGCTGCCGCCCGCGCGCAGCCAGTCGGCGGCGACCCCCACCTCGGGAAAGTTGCCTTCACAGCGCCAGGCCTCGATCGCGAGACAGGGCGGCAGCTCGGGCAGGCGCGGCAGCTCGCCGTGCACCCGCAAAACGACGCGCCGGAAAAAGCGCGGCCACGCGAACTCGAGGAACTCCTCGACCAGCCCGTCACCGGCCGGGCGGCACGACAAGTCATAGAAAATCTCGAGCGACGGCTTCTCTTCGAGCGCCCCGTCGCGCCGCCGCAAGGCGAGCATCCGCCCCACCACGGTGTGCCCGTTATGCGCGTGCGGAAAGAGCTCCCGGGCAAACGCACCGGTAATAATCGACGCGTCTTTGTAGCGGCGGGGCGGTCGGCTCGACCCGTTCTCGGCCCGCCGCCCGTCAAACGGTCCGTCCTGCAGCAGGATATGCGTGATCGTGTGATAGACGTTGTCGGGATCGCCCGCGTAGGTCAGCGCGTTATCGACCAGATCCCTCGCGCCCAACCCCTGAATATCGTGGTCGGGGCCGAGATTGGTGACAAAGACTTTCATCGCGCGGGCTTTGCGCAGCGCCGGCGCGGCGATCCGGTAGCTGGGCAAGAGCGACGAATGCTGCGTGCCCGGTCCATAAACGATCAGGTCGGCGTCGCGGATAAAGCGGCGGGCCTCCTCGGAGAGGGTCGGGATCGCTTCATGCGCAGCCAGCCACGCCTGTTTCTCACTGAGGCGCAAGTCGCGCAACCGCGCGAGCTCGTGCTCACTCAGCGGTTCGGGCATGAAGAAGACGCCGCGAATCGGCGCCGCCGACTGGTTGCCCACGATTTCGGCTTCGTGCGGGAGCAGCTCGCCGTCCTCTTTGAGCGCGACCAGCACGCGGTTCTCGCCATTGCTGACGTTGACCAGCACGGCTTGCGAGCTGACCAGCCGGCTGAGCACCTCCGCGGCGGCGTTGAAGTTGCCGCCCTGATTCAGATACGCGCCGGCGAAGATCAGATTGCCGACGGCGCAGTCGCGAAAATCAAATTGCCGCACCGCACCGTTGGCATAGTCGAGAAACACCTTGAGCAACCCGCGGACGTTGATGGCCGCTGCGGCGTTGAGCCCACCCAACAGGTCTCGCAGCGGGGCCGCCACCAGCCGGGAGTCGCCCGTGCGCACGAAACCGTCGAGCCCGTCGATCTGACTTTCAGCGAAATCCGGCGGCAGGCGGAATTCGAGGAGCCGCTTGAGCGCGTATTGCTGCGCGGAGTGCAGATCGAGCAGGTAGGAAAAGTTCTTGCGGAAATCCGACGGCCCGAGCATCCCGGGAATAAACTTGCGCAGCGCGCCCGTCGACAGACCGTCGTCGTAGGCGTTGACCAGCAGCGCGAGCTGGACCTCGGGGGTGCGCAGCAGCTCGCGGATAATCGTCGCACTACCCCGGCCGCCGCAGAAAAGCGCAACTTTCGTCGTCATGCGCGAGCCCCGGCCCTCATATCAGGACAATCTTTCATGTAAGGAGAGCGGCCGGCGCAAAACCCCGGTCCCCAGCAGCGCCTGGCGCAGCGCGATATACGTGACGAACAACAGACGGTCCACCGCGCCACGGAAGAGCTTCATGTTGCTCGCCCCGGCCGCGCGCGGCCGATGCTCGATCGCGAGCTGCGTGATCGGCACCCCCGACTCAAGCAGGCGCGAGGTAACTTCGGTCGAGTAGTTCATCCCCCTGGCTTCGAAATCGAGCGCCCGCAAAAGCGGTCCCCAGACCAGCTTGAAGGCGGAGTTGAAGTCGCGAATCGCGCTGCGATGCACCAGGTTGCAGACGAGCGCGCTGCTCGCCGTGCCGAACCGGGCAAAGCGGCGATCCTTCTTCTGCCGGATTCCGATCACGGCTGGCACCCGCTGCGCCCGCACCGCCGCCAGCATCGCGGCGAGGTTGGTGATTGGAAACTGCCCGTCCGCATCGATCAGCAGCACCCAGTCGAAGCGGGTCGCCGCGATCGCCGCCGTGAGCGCCGCCGCCGCACCCTGGTTGACCGCGAAGTGGAGCGGACGAACCTCGTGACGCTCCCGCGCGAGCGTGTCCAGAATCGCGCCGGTGGCGTCGCGGCTGCCGTCGTTGCACACGACGATCTCGAATTCCGCCAGCCCTTCGAGATGGGTCAGATAGTCGAGCCAGCCTTCGATCACGGCGCGTAGCGCGCCTGCTTCGTTGAAGGCCGGCGCGGCAACCGAGAGGCGTACCGGTCGCGCGTAAGCCGCCCGATCGGGCAGCAACGGCAGTTCGGCGTTCGGCCTGGTGGTCGGGCGATCCATCTTTCCGTTACATCAGCGCCTTGACCAGGCGGAGCGCCCCCTGCTTCCAGGCCACGCGATGGCTCGTGCCGGTCTGCCGCGCCATCACACGGCCTTCGCGGAGATACCAGTCATATGTGCCGATCAGCGCGTCCCGGTTGCTGAAGCGCGACGTCCAGCCCAATTCGGTCTGCGCCTTCGCGATACTGACGAAGGAGTCCTGATCAGCCGTGTCGTAGACCCAGCGGTACACCGGCGAGAGATGCAGCGCCGACAGCAGCCCGAGTACGGCCTTGGCCGGGCGCGCGGGAATATGCAAAATCCGGCTGCCGCTGCGGGCGTGCTCGAGCAGCCCACCCAGATCCTCGTTCACCGTACCGAAGCTTGCCGCCCCGATGTTGTAGACTTCGCGATCGCGGCCCCGCAGCGCGGCAAGGTAAATCGCCTCGACCAGATCCCGCACTTCCATCAACTGGAAACGGTTGCGGCCGTCGCCCAGCACCGGAATCCGCTTGCCCGCCTCGATCCATTCGAAGAGCAGTTGGAAAATCCCCAGCCGCCCCATGCCGATAAAGCTCTTGGGCCGAATCCGCACGGTCTCGACACCCCGCGCTGCGACGCAGTACCGCTCGGCGGCGGCTTTGGCGATTCCGTAGTCGCCAATCGGATCGAGCGGCGCGTCCTCCGCAATCGGATGGAAGCGGGGCATCCCGTAAACCGCGGTCGTGCCCACGTAAACCACCCGCCGTACCCCCGCCCGCGCCGCCGCCGCCAGCACGACGCGCGTGCCTTCGGCGTTGATCGAACGAATCTCGTCCGGCGACTCAAGCGCCAGCGCCGCCGCCGCATGAACGACGTAGTCGATACCCTTGAAGCTCTTTGCCAGTTGCTCCGCGTCGCGCACGTCGCCCTTGATAACATTGACGCCGTCGACCCTTTCGTCGTCAGGAAAATCCGCCCGGTCGAAAGCGGTGATCTGCTGCTCACGCTCGATCAGCCCGCGACAAAGATGGACGCCGAGGAATCCCGCCCCTCCGGTGACCAGCCACTTAGCCGAACCTTCCTCGCCCATAGACCCCATGTCATCCGTTTACGACGGTCTACGCATCCACTACGACTCTCACGAAGTCAGACAGCAAATCAAGTGCCATTAGTTGGTCTCGATGGTATTTCAGGGTAATGACTTGATACAGACCCTAAATTTAGTGAATTATCTTCCTATTACTGTCACATCTAGGAAATAAATGATAACACCTGTTTAGATAGTGTTATCTAATGACAAACCTATTTATAGAGGTAATTATGTGCTTAGAAAAAATGCTTGATTCCAAAGAATGAACATCGTGTCTCACCGTTCAGGTCGCGGATAGACGAACGCTGATTTAAACAGAAGAAGAGCCTCATACTAGCTCATAAAGCTAATAAAAGTACATAAGGGAGATGGATAGCCAAGCGGGACCATCGATTGGCCCTCCGGCGAGCGTTGGAATCAGCCTTGGGCGTGCAGCGCCTTTTTGGCCTTGGCGATCAGGTCGCGTTCGCTCTTGTGGCTGGCACGGCTGAGCGCTTCCTCGAGCGAGACCCAGACGACTTCGTCGACTTCGGTGTCGTGGGCCGACGGATCTCCCCCGACGCAGTGCATCAGGAAGAAATGGACTCGTTTGAAGATCCGGATCGGTTGCTCGGCGGGGCGATCGCGCCACGAATAGAGATACGAGACCTGTCCCAGCGCTTCGTCGGCCTCGACCTCCAGACCGCTCTCCTCGTTGGCCTCGCGTAACGCCGCGTCGAGCAGGCTCTCGCCGGGTTCGACATGCCCTTTGGGTAGTACCCAGGTCGCCTTGCCTGCCGGACGCACGAGGACCACCTCGAAACCGCCCCGCTGGGGGTCGCGACGGCGCCAGATGAGTCCGCCGGCGGAGACTTCGCGGCGCACTTCGAGGGGGCGACGGGTCTTGCTTGCTGGGGGTTTGGACTGTGGGCGCTTGGTCGGCATTGGCTTTCGCTGTCTCTACCCTATATCGCCAAGGCTGAAGCCCAAAGCCATCAGATCGTTAATTGCCGCGACCGCTTTCGCCGAGGCCGGCGAGGCGAGACCGGGATCGCACCGGAGCCACTCCTCGGCGAGGTCTCCGGCCTGCTCGATCATGCGCAGGTCGCGAATGAAGTGGCTGAACCTGAGCGGCAGCGCGCCGGTCTGGCGCGTGCCGAAGAGGTCGCCGGGCCCGCGCGTGCGCAGGTCGAGTTCCGCGACCGCGTTGCCGCTCGCGGTGGCGGCCAGCCCCGCGAGTCGCGCGCGGGCGCCGTCCGCGGTCCCGCGCGAGACGACGAGGCAGCAGCGCGACGCGGCGGCGCCACGGCCCACCCGGCCGCGTAACTGATGGAGCTGCGCGAGCCCGTAGCGCTCGGCCGCCACGATCACCATCAGGGTCGCCTCGGGCACGTCGACACCGACCTCGACCACCGTGGTCGCGACCAGTACGCCCAGCTGGCCGTCGCGGAACCGCCGCATCACGCGATCCTTCTCCGCCGGACGCAGCCGCCCGTGCAACACGCCGACGCCGTGGTCCCCGAGCAGACCCGCCAGCCGCTTCGCCGCGGCCGTAACCGAAGCGGAGTCGGTCTCCTCGCCCTCGATCAGCGGCAGCACGTAGTAGACCCGCTCGCCCCGCTCGAGCGCCGCACGTACCAGCTCGTCGACGGCGGCCAACTCCTCCTCAGGGTAGAGTTGCGTGGTGACGGGCGTCCGCCCCGGCGGCAGCTCATCGAGGATCGAGACATCGAGGTTACGCAGCAGGGCGAGCGCCAGGCTCCGCGGAATCGGCGTCGCGGTCATCAGCAGGACGTTGGCCTCCGCGCCGAGCGCGAGCAGACGGGCGCGGTC
>Ga0181532_10005188_pt1 | contig 11147 bp, 12 predicted proteins | sample PEATcosm2014_Bin_33_FD_119768 | JGI IMG/M metagenome (GOLD analysis project Ga0181532, IMG submission 119768) | Peatland microbial communities from MTU Mesocosm Facility, Houghton, MI, USA - PEATcosm2014_Bin11_30_metaG | ecosystem: Environmental > Terrestrial > Soil > Wetlands > Peat | place...
CGCGGGAATCCACCTGGTTGATGTGGAGATGTTGTCGTTCGACCTCGGCCCATGCACAGCTTTTGCTAGAGAAGTCCTTGAGAAGGCCAATTGGAATTTTGTTCTCGACTCGCTTACCGTCGGACTTCCGAACTGTACGAAAGAACAACACCCAAGTTTCACCCTGACTGCGCTTTTCTTTCTTTAACCAACCTCGTTGATGTCTGTGCGTCATTTGCCGACGGACAAATGTGGGCTTAACGACTTGAAACCGGCGTGACTTTGCCTGGGACGCGCGATGTCATCGCCCAGTTGCGGAGGAGGTTGCTGCGCTGCCAAGTGCGGAGATCATTCACGCGGCCGACTGTTGGGATGATCATGATCTGCATAAGTGGTTATTTATGTGCTAGATGGAGTTTGTGTTCTTTCGAATATGTTATCGTTGTCGCCTTCGAAACCGATTTGCCTCGTATCGAGTTTGATACGACGCCCGGATGCCAGCGGCATCTCTCCAACCCCGCAGATCCCGATCCCGGTCAGGGGTGTGTCAATCCGCCTGGCGCAAAGTTCTACCCCATCTACAGTACCCGTTTTGACTCGGAGGGGTGCCTTTGGCAAATAGGTGGCCCTTTCATTCCAGGTACGCTGGAAGACTTCGGAGGAAACTCGACGACGGAGTACGGAGAATTGTTGGCGCTGTTTTACCCCGCGGCGAATGGTCAGCCCCAATACATCTACGAAGACTTTCACCGGGGGTTGCCGTACAACCCTTGTCTTTCAAATGGAGTGGCTCTGCAAAGCGGTGGCTGCTCACATTGGGCTAGCTTACAAGGGCGGCGCGAGTCGCCCTTTGTAATGTTTTTTGCTGGACACAACAGTCTGATCTCACGACCATCTCAACGAGTAAAATTGCCTGGTTACACCAACTATCTTCCAAATTGATCCCGAACGGTGTCTAATCTTACGACATGGGCATTCGCTCGCTAGTCGCGGCTTGTTTGTGCTGGTCTACAATCCCGGAAGGGCCGGAAGTATCCCGCAGTCCTAGCTGAATTCTCTCTGCAAGCGTCGAGCCGGTCACTTCCCCGAGGCGTCCCGCACCAGTATGATCGGCACGGACTGCCCCGGCTTAACCACGTGCTGGCCCGGCAACGCCTTGATGGTGATGGTGTTCACCCCGTAAGTGGTGAACGTGCAGCCATCCAGCAGAGTCAGGCTAAAAGGCTTTCCTGTGGTCGAGGTCAACTGTAGGTCAATCGAGCGGCAGGGCGCCTTGGCGCAATCTGGCAGAACGAAAGGGCTAGGGCCGCCGACGAACACCAGGTCGATTGGCATCGTCTCCGGACCAGAACTCTGGCTGATCGTGCCGATGGCCACAGTGATGTCGCCAAACGACAGCACGTCGCCCGTGAGCGCCGAGGCGTTGATGATGACCTCGTAGCCGGCGTTGCAGAATTGCCCGCAGTTCGGATCGGTCGTCCCGTGGAACACGAAAGTGCCGATTTGGATTTGTTTCGTCGATTGAGCCGCCGCGCAGGTGGCCAGCAGTAGCAGGGCCAGGAGGCAGCATGCAGCTTTCTGAATGGCGCGCATTTTTTCTCTCTCAGGGGGAGGGAGAGGTTGGTGGACTGTTGACGATTCGCGTGCTGGGGCCGGGGGCCGGTGAGACTTTCCAGGGGAAGAGGCCATCACAGTATACACCGAGTGCAAACTGTCCGCTTTCTGTGACTTTTTCTTTTCCAACTCGAAGAGGCGAAAACGCGTCCATGCTCCCGCGCACCCCCCGTACCCCAGGACAACTTGTTCGCCTTCTGAATGGCAGTTGCTCTGAATCAGAATAGCGAAGCGTATCCGCAAGCCGTGTCAAACGGCGTCGCTGCCTTTGAGGGCAGTGTCGCTTTTCGTTAATGCGTGGACTTTGGCATTTCTATTCCATATTTGCCGTTAATGGGGCTCTTCCTCAAGTTTGGGGTTCTCCCTCATTTCCGTTGCAGGTCGATACGCCGGCAGGGTGTCTAGGTTATTGATTCTACAGCCGCTTCGCTTGACCGAGCGGGCGTCGGAAAGCTGCCTCTTGACTTTTTGGAGTGAACACGGTGCATCCCACTGCGTTTCAATTAGTTGCGGGCTTTTTGAGGGTCGAGGGTGCAACGAGATTGAGGGAGAACCCCAAACTTGAGGAAGAGCCCAATATTGAACAGACTTGAATTTCGGAATAGATTAGCGTGCTTGGTGTGGGAACGGGCGCCTGCCCTTAGCGAATATTTGGTTGTTAGACATGGTGTAGCCAAACTCCACAATCGCCCCTCCCCTCTTCCCCATCCACTTATCCTGCCAGATCTGTTGATTCAAAGTACATTTAGTGGCATCACGCCTGTGCAATAGAGTCCCGTGGACCTCAGCGAGGCTATCATTTGATGGGTTTTGGTCCTACCGCTTCGGCTGCGGCAAGTTTGCGATCTCGGTGAGGCTCGGTGCGCACGTGTCCCGTATGCAGTCCCAAGCTGTCCCAAGCTTCCCAAGCTCCCAAGCTGCAGGGACTTGACAATCTGACCGCCTGAGCCTAGGGTGAGCGTTGAGCGATGTCCATGTTCCGCTCGTTCAGGTCTCCTGATCTAAGTCAGCCTATCTGAAGTTCCCCTTCTTAGATTACCTATCAATCCCTGGAGGTTGACTATGTACGCTCGCAATGTAGCTCTCCACCTGAGGCCCAACACGCTCAGCGATTTCACGAGGACTTTCGACACCAATGTGCTTCCCATCCTGCGGAAGCAAAAGGGATTCCAGGACGAAATCACGTTTGCGTTCCCCGGTGGGACCGACGTAGTTGCCATCAGTCTCTGGGATACGAAAGAGAATGCCGAAGCCTATAGCACCGCCGGTTACCCGGAAGTTCTCAAGAGCCTGAACAAGGTGCTGGACGGACCTCCCAAAGTGCGAGTCTCGGATGTGATTAGCTCGACTATTCACAAACCCGCCGCCGTGGCCGCCTGAGACGGTGCCTCGTCAATCGTCCGGGGTGGCTACCTGCGCCACCCCTTTTTGTTTTGGTCGCATGATACGTTTACTCGGGGAAAGCCGATGACGCGAAAAGTTCAAGTCGGCACTGTTCTGATCGAGGAGCGCCCCTCGTTTATCAGCGGCGGTGCTCTGAGAACAATCTTCCTTCCCGAACGTGGACCACGATGCTGGGCGAGGTATTCACAACAGACATTGCTTCGGTGCCATGGGCGTAGCACTCAGTCGGGGAATATATGACGCTATTCGTCCTACGGCTACGAAACGGCAATTGCGTTGTGGTTGCTGCGGGAGACGACGCAGTCGCACGGCAGCGAGCAAAGGATCTGAAGGCGGATGTGGACATTGCTACTGTGAGAGAACTGGAGTCGTTCGCGGCTCAGTTCTTGTTGACCGACGGCGGTGAATTGAAGAGCATTCTCCTCGATGAACAAACGCTCGCTGATTTGCGCGCTCACGAGTATCCAATCCTTAACTCCGCACGCACTCAATCGTATGCCGATTTCAATTCATCTGAGACCGACAGCAAGGCTGAACATGTCCTCTACGATGCTCTCGCACAAAAGCATATTGACGCATGGGATGACCGCGACAAGCGCCTAGTTTCTTACGCCGTCCGGCAGGAGCGTGACAGGCTAGCGAAGTAAGAGGTTTCTTGATCACGAAGACCGATCGTTGCGGCTAGACCACAACCCTGCGCCTTCGCGATTAAGCTGCCTTCCGGCGAACCGGGCAAGGAAGGGGCGTTTATATCTTGCATCTCTACGCTTAAAGAAACTCATGCGCTCAACCCAACGCCCTACAATAAGAACCGATCATGCGTTCTGATCGTATACACAAGGCTTTGGCCAATATCCCGAATCGCTTCGTGTTGTGCCGACTTGTCTCAGTGGCAACACGGAAATTCGATGATCCTGATATGCGGGTTCAAGACGTCATCAACGATGCAATGGGGGGCGCCGACGCAGAATTCGCGACGCAGCAATTGAGAATTCTTGCGGACCTTGAAACGAAACTCCCCGCCGCATAGCTGTATCGGCGAAAATGAGAAGTGAACCCCTTCGGGCTTCAACCGGGGTTTAACGCGACAGCTCACGGGCGGAAGCTTCAGTTATTGTCAAAGCACCTTTTGCTCCATGCGGGAATGCGCTGAAAGGGATTCGGCTTGGCTCTTGACGACGTTAAGAAACTCATGGATGCCGGAAAGGAAAACGGGTATCTCGCCTACTACAGAGGTGGGGGTGAATGACCTGATTCCCAATCATGTCTGTTCTCCGGAGGATCTGGACGACGTGCTTGCCACCATCGGCGCGCTGGGCATTGACGTGCTTGAACGCCAGCCCAAGCTACCTTCCTCCATACTGAAAAGAACATTCGAGGAGGGAGTGGAGCCCGGCGGGGGCCTCCGACTCGACTTGGTCCCCGGCGCAGTTGGACAGACTGACGATCCGATCCGCATCTACCTGCGCGAGATGGGCGTAGTGCCTCTGCTTACCCGTGAAGGGGAAGTGGACATTGCGAAGCGTATCGAGCGCGGACAGCGGCGAGTGCTGAAGGCGCTTTCACGCTCGCCTATTGTGATCCGCCAGGTTCTGGCCATTGGCGATGATTTGAAGCGCGGCGTACGCTCGATCAAGGAAATTGTCGTCTTCGATGAGGAAGAGATCACTGAGAAGGTCCTGCAGAACGGCGTCAAGGACACTACGTGCCGCATCGACGAGCTACAGAGGCATTACAAAAGAGCCAGCCAGCTCGCCGTGCGATTACCGACCATCCCGGCAAAAAAGAAAACACGCGAATACCGCCGCTGCCGATCTGGCCTGGGCCGCGAGATTGTTCGGATGTCGCTCATCATCCGCAACCTAGGTCTCACCAACTTCGAGCGCGACCGCCTGATCGATCGGGTGAATAAGACCATAGACATCATGCGCTCGCTCGACCGGCAGGTCAGCAACCTGGAAAAGAAGATTGAGAGCACGCGCAGCGAAGAACTCAAGAAGGATTGCCGCAAGACCCAGCAGCGGCATCGCGCCGACCTGAAAAGGTTGGAGTGCGATGCCGGGGTGGCCTTTAAGGAGCTGCACCGCACCCAGAGCAAAATGATCCAGGCCGGGATGGACAGGGAGCAGGCCAAGCATGAGCTCATCGAGGCCAACCTGCGCCTCGTGGTTTCCATCGCCAAAAAGTATGCCAATCGCGGGCTGCAGTTCATGGACCTGATTCAGGAGGGCAACGTCGGCCTCATGAAGGCGGTGGACAAATTCGACTACCGCCGCGGCTACAAGTTTTCCACCTACGCCACGTGGTGGATTCGCCAGGCCATCAGCCGCGCCATTGCCGACCAGGCGCGCACCATCCGCCTCCCGGTGCACATGGTCGAGATCGTCAACAAGCTGATTCGCATCTCGCGGCAACTGGTCCAAGCGTTGGGCCGCGAACCGACGTCGGCAGAGATTGGCAAGCAGATGGACATTCCGGCGGCCAAAGTGCGCAAGGTGCTCAAGATCATGCAGGCACCGATCTCGCTGGAGACGCCGATCGGCGAGGAGGGGGATTCCCACCTCGGCGACTTCATCACAGACCGCGCCTCGGTCTCGCCGGCCGAGGCCGTCATCAACGTGAACTTGAAGGAGCAGACCGCGCTCGTGCTGCACACCCTCAGCGCGCGTGAAGAGAAGGTGGTCAAGATGCGCTTTGGCATGGAGGACGGCTCGGAGCACACACTGGAGGAGATTGGCCTAGAGTTCGCTGTCACCCGCGAGCGCATTCGCCAGATCGAAGCCAAGGCCCTGCGCAAACTGCGCCAGCCCTCCCGATCGCGCAAGCTCAAGTCATTTCTAGAAGACGTCCACGAATGACGCCGGAATCTGAGCACGCTGGGAGCGGAAGTCGAGGGGGACGGCCTGTGCATCCCTCGGCCTTGTCTCCAAAATAGATGACTGGCCACGGCCCCCTGCCCAAGCCTTGGAGGCTGCGTTGAGGAGAGTGGTGGTTTCGAATTCGACCCAGTGACCATTCGTTTCTCGCAAAATGCTAATGGCTCGCCCGCAGTCGTCCCGACCCACAACCCAGCAGTTCTGAACCAACCAGGTCTCCTCTCCGCGCACCCACTGCAGCGCCGAAACCAGCTCAAGCGACACCTCCAAAAGTCTATGACCGAGCCCGCGCAAGGAGAGATGAGCCCGGCAATGCCTCAGGCGGTGGCGAAACAAATGGAACGAAGAAAATGCGGCAAGTCCTTCGGGCCCCGACTGGCATCGGGGCTTTCTTCTCTGAATGGTATTTAGTCCCCGGGGCAGCGTTCGCCCTGATGCCCCTCCCGCTTGTGATCCAGGATCGCCTCAAGGCACGAAAACTCTCGATCTGTCCATCCCATGGAATCTATGTCCAGGCTTCCCGCCCTGGCCTGAATAAAATCCCATTCCAGTTGGTCCAACTCTTCGCAATCCATAAAACTAACTCCTACATTGATCGCACTCTTAATGCCAAGAGGAAGGCAACCTAGGACACTCCCAGGTTGGAAGTTGCTTCGTAAAGCATGCAAAGCGTACATCACGTCGTCCAGAGCCTCTGTCTCTTCGCCGTCATCGCCAGCTGCCTGAAACAATTCCCGCGCCCGCAGCACAACCGCCCTCTCGGCTTCTGCAATGCGGTCCGGTAGTTTGCTCTTGTCAATCTCAGAGAGTGCAGCTCTGTACAGCTGCCTCCAATATCTGCTCGCCGCAGACTTGGAAATACCGGTACTCATAATGCGTCGCCTAGCTTTCGCATCCTGGCTAAATGTTTGTGGCTTCAAGACCAGAAATGCCCCAGCTGGTCCCGTACGATGTTGCCTGACGTGTACCGCCACCCTGCCCCAACACTGGGGATGAAAGGGTTTCCCTTACAAGGCCAACAATCGCGTACAGGATCAGAAGCGCGAATACTATCCGAATGAAGAAATGAAGATACACTTTTGCTCCGTTGCGTCTTTTCACCATAGGTACACCGCTGGAAATGATCTCCCACACTCCAGGCAAAATTCTTTCGAGCGTGAGGTTATCAACCCGCAAGATGGGCACATTCTTTGTGACCCGAAACCAGCGATCTGAGGCTTCAGCCTAATACAGCGCGCTGATGCCTTGAAGCTCCTCAATGGAAGAGTGACGGTCGGCAGTGTACGAAAACGAGGACAGAACGGAGGGGAAACGGGTTCCATGGTGAAACCCTCATTTCTATCGGTTGCGCAGGGGACCGTCGCGGATGGCGTGAACGTCTAGAGAGCGCCGGAGTAATGCGTAAGGGACTGCTTTAAGTCTAGGCTCCCGCGGCAAAAAAGCAATGAAATTCGCATGAATGGGGTGTTCTTCATCTTCGCGCCTAGGAGCCAGTTCATACGCAGATGCTTCAAGACATTGAGAGGACCGTCATCTCTAGTTCTTCGTAGCTTCTCTCACGATCCGGGCAGCGGCTTGGCTGAAGTCCTCGCTGGGTTTGCGCTTTTTGGCCGTTTGCTCAGGACGGGTGTCTGCTCTCGTTTCCAGTTGACTGGCTTGGCGCTGTGCTTTATCGGCTTTTGTACGCTTTCTTGCCATGCCTACAGTTTGCCACAACGGGCCGAACGCGGCTAGGGCCTGTGGATTTCAAACTGCGCCACCACCACCAGAAATCAGTGCCGGTTGATAATCGCAGTGCAGAAGGCTAAGATGATAATTGAGCGGGTGGTCTTCCCGCTCTTTCAGGTCTCCTGAACTAAGTCAGCCCATCTGAAGTTTTCTCTCCTTAGGCTTCTCAGGAAAGCCGCGTACCCCATGGATTCGAATGCGATCCTGCACGAAGTTCAGCAACTCTACAACGTGAGTGACCGCCTTGACTCGCTAGCGGGACAACATCCTCTCGTCTCAGAAGCACTCATCACCATCTCAGGGAGCGTTCGTAGCACGGCAACTGTGTTGGAGGTGCTGGTTGCGACGAAAATAGTGCCCCTCGCCGGATTAAACCCAGCAAGTACCTGATTTGCTCATCGCTGTCTGGCAGCTTCGTTTTTGGGATTGCGGCGCGGAAGCTAGCCCAACTTTCGCAGTTGCGGAATGCCAATGCGACAATGCTCTTGGCTTCTGCCGCTAAGAACGCCCGACCAGTCCCGGTAAAGAGCACTCTCCTCAAGCCAACGCACTCCGCCCGTCGCCTTTCAGACTGGCAAGCAGCCCCGAGTAGCGCCTCTGCGGTTGGTCGTTGCGGACCGCGATGCCCAGCGCCTTCCTCTGCCCGACCAGCACGAGCAGTCGCTTGCCCCGCGTGATCCCCGTGTAGATCAGGTTGCGCTGGAGCAGCATGTAGTGCTGCGTGGCGAGCGGGATCACGACTGCCGGAAACTCCGATCCGTGCGACTTGTGGATCGTGATCGCGTAAGCCACCGAAATCTCGTCCAATTCCGCGAAGTCGTACTTAAGCAGTCGATCATCGAAGCGAACCATAACCTGCTACTCGACGGCATCAATTCGCTCGACGATCCCCACCTCGAGGTTGAACACGTCCTTGTTGTAGTCGTTCTCCGTCTGGATGACTTTGTCGTCTATCTGGAATCGCCATCCGAACCGCTCCACGGCGGGCTGACCGGGTCGGGCCGGATCCAATACCTCAGCGTTGCCACGATCTTCTCCGGATCGTCCCGCTCGACGAAATGGAAGTCGGAACTCGGGTCTGCTCCGCGCACGTCCGGCATCTGGCGTCGGCGGATGCGGTGCGCGTTGGTGATGATGTGGCTGTCCGCAGCCTGCCTGAACACTTCGGTGAGCCGCACAACTGGTACGAGACCGCTCTCGATCAACTCCCCGTAACAGTGCGTTGAGGCAAGAAAAAGCCCCGACTCTTCCCTCCCCCGGTTCAGAGTCAGGGCCTAATCGCATGATCTTTCGCGGCAGGGAGCCTATCACGGGATAGACACTTTGTATGTTTGACATCCTACAATCAATTGGCCGCCCGTATTTGGACACTATCAAAACAGCCCACTACCCGAGCGGCACGTTAGCAGCTTTTGTAGCCGATAAAAAAGCAAATGGGCTTTCTGCCCGACGATCCCGCGCGCTCCATCGAAGGTGTATGAGAAGGTGCATGGTACATCACCGTTTTCGAGCCTTGAAGCGGTTAGCCTGCTTTCTCAAATGCTCAATGCTAAGCACTATTGGCTCCAGATCTGCCGCGATTATTTCGTCTGACACAAGATCGTCGCGTTCAATTTCGAGATTCTGCGTGATGACTGTTGCCACCTGGTCTTCCGAGATATTCTGCCACCCGACCACGCCAAGCACTTCTCCCATGTACGCAGACGGAGTTAATTTCGGGTCTAATCCAAGCCTGTCTAATAGACCTTCCAAGAACACGTTTCCGTTTCCAGTTCCGTGCATTTCCACGTAGCCTTGGGCTCTTCCTCAAGTTTGGTGCAAGCTGTCTTTGTTGTTAACCTGCCAGGATGGCCATATCTAAGAACGAGATTGCAAGAGAGTTGCTGCCCAAAGCAGCCAATGTGAAGTTAGTTGGGCTGGAGATATCGGAACAAGGCTGGGGTGTAGAGGCCGCTGGCAACAGCTCTGCGGTGTGTCCGACATGTACTACGAGGTCCAGATCTCGCCATAGGCTATCGTCGCAAACTGCAGGACTTGCCAGTGCAAGGCAGCCCCGTGATGTTGCATTGCGGAAGAGCCCCTTTTCGGACCTACCGGCGAGACTAGAGGTGGAACATCAGCCGTGCATTACCGTGGGCGATCTTAAGGCGATCAGTTTCGCTGATCGGAGCGTGATCGAACCATTCGGTTGCCTCGGCCATATCCTCGTAGGGGTAGTCCACCGAATACAGAATGCGGTCGGCGCCCGCTTCAAGGATCACGTCGGTCAGCGCCTGTGTGCGGAAGGTGCCGCTGGTAGTGAAGTAGAAGTTCTCCCGGAAGTACTGGCTCATGGACAGATTCGCTGTCGTGCGAAACCCGTTCTTGGATATGCGATGATCGACGCGCCAAATTTGGAAAGGCAGTCCTTCGCCAAGGTACCCGAGGATCAATTTGAGCTTAGGAAATTCATCGAACAGGCCGCTGCCCATCAAACGCAAAGCGTGGGTTGACGTATCGACCGCGAAACCCCAGGCCGAGCCGACGAGCCACGGGTGTCCTTCGTAAGCCTGCTGGCGCGTGGGCAGAGGATTGCGAGGATGAAGATAGAAAGGCACATCGAGCTGTTGGACGGTTGCCCAAAATGGCTATTGCGGCAAATCATAAAACACTGCCGAATCCGGTTCCCCAATTTGTGAGAACCCAGCTACCAGAGCGCCACAGAAACCGAGTTCTTTAACGCAACGGGTCAACTCCTGAGCCGCAGCCTGAGGGTCCTGCATCGGTAATGCCGCGAAACCTTTTAGTCGTTTCGGATATTTTGCAGTGTGCTCTGCCAAATAGTCGTTCCACCGCCGCGAAGTGGCGATCGCTTCGGAAGTGTTGGGAATGGCTTGGATCCCAGGTCCAACGTGCGAGAGGATGCAGAGTTCCACACCGCCGCGATCCATCTCCGCGATTCGCCCACTACCCATGTCTCGCATTTGCAGCTGAAATTCCAGCGTCGGTTGCACGTGGTAGGTGTCCGTAGCCTCGGGGGGGCGAAGTGTTCCTCCAGCGCGATTTTCCCGGTCATCGGCGCCGGGTCTGTTCTAGCCACATCCACTTTCCTGTCGGAGTTGAGCCCTTCCTTTGCCTCGCTGACACCAGCAAAAATTCCCGCGGTTGCGAAAAGTCCCGCACCGCGCTCAAAAAACCCACGTCGCGTGATCCCACTCTTCGGATTGAGTGTTGTCATTTTGGATTTCCTTTGGGAGGCGCGAAAATCCTCGCAATTGTATACCCAGTCCGACGCTGACATCTGGTTAAGCGTTCTTGCGGGCGCTTCTGGGACGGAGTTGCGCCCGAGACGCGCAAACCGGAAGCAATCTGGCTGCCGTTTACTTATGTTTCACACCTGTAGCCGCCCAGTTCACAGCGTTTGACGGCGTCATCATCGCCGCCAGCATGTCATCTTGCGCTGCCAAACGATCCTCGCTCATGCTGTGGGCGTAGATTCCTAGCGTGGTAGCCACATCGCTGTGCCGAAGCATCTTTTGTACAGTCTTCACGTCTGTCCCCTTTCGC
>Ga0181532_10005192_pt1 | contig 11139 bp, 8 predicted proteins | sample PEATcosm2014_Bin_33_FD_119768 | JGI IMG/M metagenome (GOLD analysis project Ga0181532, IMG submission 119768) | Peatland microbial communities from MTU Mesocosm Facility, Houghton, MI, USA - PEATcosm2014_Bin11_30_metaG | ecosystem: Environmental > Terrestrial > Soil > Wetlands > Peat | place...
ACATGACGTTCTACGGCGAATCTCGAGTGAAGCCGCAAGTGGCCGCGCACGTACACGAGTCGCCGCGCGTGATGACCTGGCCGCTGATCGCCCTCGCCGCGGGCAGCGTGCTGGCGGGCTGGCTGGGCGTGCCGAAGCTGTGGTCGATCTTCGGCGCGGGCTTCCGCCTGTTTCCGCGCTGGCTGGAGCCGATGTTTGGGCTGGCCGGTTCCGAGACCGAGCATCCCGCATCCACCGAATGGTCGCTCATGATTCTATCCGTGGCCGTGGCCGCCGGCGGAATTTCGCTGGCCTATTATCTTTATTCGAAGCGTGCGGACATTCCTGATCGCATAATGGCGCGCTTCCGCCCGCTGCACACGGTTCTCTACAACAAATGGTACGTGGACGAGATCTACGATTTCCTTTTCGTCAACGGTCTGGGCAAGGGCGGCGGCAGCGCCATGGCGGAGTTCGACCGCACGATTGTAGATGGCGGCGTCAATGGCGCGGGCTGGCTGACGCGCGCGAGCGCGAAGCTCTCCATGTGGTGGGACACCTGGATTGTCGATGGCGCGGTGCGCTTCACCTCGTTTTCCGTCAAGCTGCTTTCTTATCCGGCGTGCCTGCTGGAGAGCGGCCGGGTGCAGACTTACGCGCTGTTCGTGGTGGTCGGGGTGCTGGCGTTCTTGGGGTATTACGTCGCGAGGTAAGCTATGGACCAGCACATCCTCAGCATCGTTCTTCTCACCCCGCTGGCCGGCCTCGCGGTGTTACTCTTCCTGCCTGCTTCGAACCGGGGCCTCATCCGCATTTGGGCCAACCTGACCAGCCTGGCCGGCTTCCTGGTCTCCCTGCCGCTGGTATTCCGTTTCGACAAAAACATCGCCGGCTTCCAGTTCGAGGAGCACTTCGACTGGATTCCGTCCTTGGGCGCGCACTATCACCTCGGGATGGACGGCATCAGCCTGTTGCTGGTGATGCTCACCACGTTGATGGGCTTCATCGCCACGCTGTGTTCCTGGTCCGCCATCGAGGACCGCGCTAAGGAATACTATGCCATGTTCCTGCTGTTGCAGACGGGCATGATCGGCGTCTTCATTTCGCTAGATTTCTTCCTGTTCTACGTTTTCTGGGAGCTGGTGCTGGTGCCGATGTACTTCATCATCGGCATCTGGGGCGGCCCGCGCAAGCTGTACGCCGCCATCAAGTTCTTCCTGTACACGCTGGCCGGCTCGGTGCTGATGCTGCTGGGCATTCTGACGCTCTACTTCCAGCACTACGCGCAGTTCGGGTTCTACACCTTTGAAATCGCGGAGCTGATGAAGCTCAACCTGCCGCTCCACTTGCAGCAGTGGGTGTTCTGGGCATTCTTCCTGGGCTTCGCCATCAAGGTGCCGATGTTCCCGTTCCACACCTGGCTGCCGGATGCGCACGTGGAGGCGCCCACAGCCGGCTCGGTGATCCTGGCGGCGGTGCTGTTGAAGATGGGGACTTACGGCTTCCTCCGCTTTTCGCTGCCGCTGCTGCCCGGAGCGTCGATCGATCAAACCATCGTGCAGATTCTGGCGGTGCTCTCTATCATCGGCATTGTTTACGGCGCGCTGGTGAGCCTGATGCAGCAGGATTGGAAGAAGCTGGTGGCGTATTCTTCGGTCAGCCACCTGGGTTTCTGCACGCTGGGGATTTTCTCGCTGAACCCGAACGGAATCGCCGGCAGCGTGTTGCAGCAGATCAACCACGGCATTTCGACCGGCATGCTCTTCCTCGTGATCGGCGTGATCTACGAGCGCCGGCACACGCGCGAGATCAAGGAATACGGCGGCCTGGCGCACGTGATGCCGCGCTTCGCGACCATCTTCGCCATCGCCATGCTCAGCTCGGCGGGGCTGCCGCTGCTCAACGGGTTCGTCGGCGAGTTCACCATTTTGCAGGGCGCGTTTGAAGCCAACCGCATCTGGGCGGCGTTCGCGGTAACCGGCGTGATTTTTGGCGCGGCGTACCTGCTGTGGCTTTACCAGCGCACCATGCTGGGCCAGATCACCAACGCGAAGAATCTGGTTCTCCATGATCTGAACCTGCGCGAAGTGGCCTTGTTCCTGCCGCTGATCGCGTGGGCGATCTGGATCGGCGTTTATCCCAAACCGTTTTTCGACGTGCTGCGCCAACCCGTGACGCAAATAGTGGAGCGCGTGCGGCCGGGGTATTTTGACGCCCAGCAGCAGGCCGGTTGGCAGGCGAAGGCGCCTGCCCCACTCGCCCGCGGCAAGGTGGGACAGGCGCTTCCGCCTGTCAACCCTCCAGCCATCCTGGCGCGCAATGGAGGTGTCCGGTGAACCCGTTCAGCCAGTTCTTCACTTCCACCGATTACCTCACCATCATTCCGGCCGTGCAACTGGCTCTGTTCGGTTGCGCCATTCTGCTCTTCGACGCCTTCGAGGATTTCCTCTTCGGCGGTCCGCAGCATCGGAAGAGGCTGGTGTTCGGCGTGCTGGCGGCGGAAGTCTTCGCCGGCCTGGGCCTGGTGAAACAGCAGATGCACCTGGGGCCAGACGGGCTGATTCCCGGTTTCGGCGGCTCGGTCACGGTGGATGGCTTCGCCATCTTCTTCAACTGGATTTTCATCATCGCGGCGGTGATCGTCGCGGTGGTGTCGTACAAGTATCTCGAGATCGCGGGCGAGCATCACGGCGAATATTACAGCCTGGTGCTGTTCGCTCAATGCGGCATGTATTTCCTCGCCACCGGCTCGGACCTGGTGACGCTGTTCATCGGACTGGAGCTGATGGCGCTGTGCTTCTACGTGATGGTCGGCTTCCTGCGCACCGATAAGCGCTCCAACGAGGCGGCCATGAAGTACCTGCTTCTGGGCGCGTTTTCAACCGGCCTGCTGGTGTACGGTTTCTCGGTGATGTACGGACTGACCGGATCCACCAAGCTGGCCGACATCGCGAACCGGCTCTCCGCGATGCCCGCGTGGGACCCGATCGTGTATCTGGCGATGGCCACCACGGCCGCGGGGCTGCTCTTCAAAATCTCCGCCGCGCCCTTCCACATGTGGGCGCCGGATGCCTACGAAGGCGCGCCCACCACGGTGACGGCGTATCTTTCGGTGGCTTCCAAAGCCGCTTCCATCGCCTTCCTGGTGCGCATTTTCATGGGCCCGCTGGCGGCCTCGCGCGCGGCTTGGGAGCCGCTGCTGGCGCTGGTTGCGGTGGCCACGCTCACCATCGGCAACTTGGCCGCCATCAACCAGACCAATATCAAGCGCCTGCTCGCCTACAGTTCGATTTCGCACGCCGGTTATATGCTGCTCGGACTGGTGGCCGGCAATGAGACCGGCATCACCGGTATTGCGGTCTACGTGATGGTGTACAGCTTCATGAACCTGGGCGCCTTTCTGGTGGTCGTGTCGCTGCGTCGGAAGAACATTATCGGCGAGGACCTGGACGATATCGCCGGCCTGATGCATAAGAGCCCCGGCCACGCCGTGTTGATGCTGATTTTCCTGTTGTCGCTGGCCGGCATTCCGCCTACCGCCGGCTTCCTCGGCAAGTATTATATTTTCCTGGCGCTGATCCAGACCGGCCACTACGCGCTGGCCGTCATCGCCACGCTGTACGTCGCGGTGGCGATTTACTACTACTTCAAGATTGTGCGCAGCATGTTCACGCGCGAGGAGACCGAGAAGGCTCCGCTGGCCACCAGCCTCGGGTTGCGCCTGGCGCTGGGCGTCAGCGGCTTCTTCACCCTGGCCATCGGCATTTACCCGGAGCCGTTCCTGCGGCTGGCGCAGACTTCGCTGTTGCGGTAAGGACGCTATGCAGGCAATCTTCTCCAACCCGTTGTTCATGCCGGTGGTGCTGACGCTGGCCATCGTCGCGCTGGTTCCGCTGATCGCCGGCTACCTGACGCTGGTCGAACGGAAAGTGCTGGCCGATTTCCAGGTGCGCCTCGGACCCATGCGCGTAGGACCGCACGGCCTTTTGCAACCCATCGCCGACGCCTTGAAGCTGGTGCTCAAGGAAGACATCATTCCCACTGGCGCCGATCGCGGCATCTTCTGGTTCGCTCCCATGATTCCCACCGTCACCGGGCTCACCGCAATCGCCATGCTGCCGCTGGCGCACAACCTTTACGTGGCGGACGTCAACGTCGGTTTGCTGGTGATCGCAGCCACCTCCGCGGTGGGCATCCTGGGCATCATTCTCGGCGGCTGGGCTTCCAACAGCCACTATTCGCTGCTGGGCGCGCTGCGGAGTGCGGCGCAACTGGTGAGTTACGAAGTGGCGCTGTCGTTCGCGCTGCTTTCGGCAGTTATGGTCTCCGGCACGCTCAGCATGCAAGGCATCGTCCGGGCGCAACTGGAGCACGGCGTGTGGGGCATTTTCGCCAACTACGGCTTCATGATCGTGCCGTTCGCGGTTTACATCGTCTCCGCCACCGCGGAAACCAACCGCGCGCCGTTTGACCTGCCGGAAGCTGAATCGGAATTGGTGGCGGGTTTCCACACCGAATACAGCGGCTTTCGCTGGGCGCTCTATTTTCTTGCCGAATACGCCAACCTGCTGGTGGTTTCCGGCGTAGCCGTGACGCTGTTCCTGGGCGGCTGGCTGCGGCCGTTCCCCAACGTGGCGTGGCTTGAAATGCCGTTCAACGTGATGTTCCCGGTGGTGCTGTTCATCGGCTCCGGCGCGATGACCTTTCCCATGGTGAAACGCATGCCCTATCCGCCGCACCGCATATTTCTGGTGCTGGTAGCGCTGACACTCCTGCTGCTCGGTGCTCTGTTCGCGGTGCCGGTGGTGAACCACGCCGTCATCGGCCTGTTCTGGTTCCTCTTCAAGGTCTCCTCGATCATTTATCTGCTGATCTGGTTTCGCGGCACCTTCCCGCGTTTCCGCTATGACCAGTTGATGAACATCGGTTGGAAGATCGCTATCCCAGTCGGCATGGCCGCCGTCCTGATCAACGCGCTGTTAGGCATGATCGGCAGGCAGGGCGCGTAAGGCGCGGCGTCACCGCATCGGCCTACTCGCCCGCGAATCTGGCGGTGTCCTAAAATAGAAGTCATGCTGCGCCTGCGCTTGACGAATCCCGTCCCCGAGAGCTTGGCCCACCACTTACCCTTCCCCCATTTGCGTCCGGAGTTTCCGGTCAAGCCCAGAGTCGAGCCCAAGACCGGACGACAGTTCCAGGTGATTAGCCTCCCTCAGAAGGATGGCTCATTCGTGGCCTCCGTTGTCGAGGCTCCGATGATCCGCGTCTACAACCGATCTCGCAAGGTAGCCGAAGACAAGGCTTCGCAGAGATTTCTCAAGACGCCGGATCCTTATGCTTACAAGCGCCATCCGCTGGCGACCAGTAAGGTAGTAACTATCGACATGGAGTATGACCGGGACGCCGCGGCCTTCGTAACCTACGTGAAGGAGCTGCACCGGATGTCCAGCTTCGGCGAAACGGAGGCAGCAGCGCTCGACAATACGGCCGAGATGATCCGCGGCTACATCAAGTCGATGGAGGCAAATCGAAAGAGAATCCCTCTCGCCGCTCCAAAACTGGCGGAACTGAAACGGCTCGTCGGGCTATCTTGATGTCCTCCGACCCAACGGTTTCAGGCAAAGATGCCGTCAGGGCATTGAGCCAGCTTGGCTTTCGACTCGACCGGGTAGAGGGCAGCCACCACATGATGGTGAAAGATGGACATCCGCACACAGTTCCCGTCCCCGTTCATGGATCGAGACCACTTCCGAGAGGCACTCTGGGAAGCATCATTCACATGTCTGGTGTCGGGAAGAGGCGGTTCTTCGCAGCGCTGAGGTGATCGACCGGCGCCGTCACCGCCTCACCGCCAACGCCGCCGTTACCAAACTCAGGAACTCCGCTTCGCGGTCAATCGTCATCCGCACCTTCAGCCAGTAGATCTCGAGCGGCGCGATAGCTTCTCGGAAACCGGCGCAGAGATTGACGGCGTCTTTCTGGGTGGTAACCAGCGCGGTTGCGCGCGCGGCGCCGGCCTGGTGCGCCATCGAGCGAAGCTCGCGCGCGCGATAGCGGTGGTGGTCGTCGAATTCGAACCATGCGGCGGGCCGCATGCCGAGCCGCTCCAGGGTGCGCCGGAACGATTGCGGATTGCCCAAGCCGGAGAAGCAGCCGGCGGCTCCAAACGGAGGCCGGTCGATCGGATGGCTGGCGCCGGTGGCCGCATCCACCCAGGCTTCCGGCTCGATGCCGGCGCAGAAAATCGGTGCATGCGGGTTGGCTTCGCGCACGGCGTTTTCGATCGCCCTCGCCAGATCGGAAAACTGGCTGCGGGTGATGACGATGGCGCCGGCGCGCGAGAGACTCGAAACCGGCTCGCGCAGGCGGCCGAGCGGGAAAACATAGCCGCCGCCGAAGGGATCCAGAGCATCGATCAGAACGATGTCGAGGTCGCGCGCCAGGCGCGTGTGCTGGAAGCCATCGTCGAGCAGGAAAACGTCGGCTGGGAAACGAGCGAGGAGAAGCGCGGCGGCGCGGGCACGGTCGGCGCCGATGCCGACGGCAGCCAGGCCGGAACGGATGAAGATCTGCGGCTCGTCGCCGGACTCCTCGATGCTCACTGGAGCGCCGGGCGCGACCGCCAGATCGCCCGCCAGCGCGTGGCGGCCGTAGCCGCGGGTAAGGATAGCGGGCGTGTGGCCGGCGGCGCGAAGCAATCCGGCGAGGTGCAGCACGCATGGCGTTTTGCCCGTGCCACCCATGCTGAGGTTGCCCACGCTGATCACGGGAACACCCAGCTTAGTGGGGCAGGTCCCCGACCTGCCAGCCCCGGCCAATTCCCAAACGCGCGCGAGCGGCAGACCCAGTGCGTGCCACGGCTGCGCGCGGCGATGGCGGGGCAGGTGGGTATCGTACAGTTGGCGCATCGAAGCGACGGCGCCGGCGCTGGCGCCACGGTGGGCTTCCGCGCACTCGAGCGCCAGGCGGCCGATGCGAGCGCGCGATTCGGAATCCGAGAGCAGCCGCGAAACAGCGTCGCCCAATTCTTCCGGCCGCGCGATTTCGACCGAGGCGCCGGCTGCGCGGAAATCATCGGCAATGGCGTGAAAGTTCTCCATGTGCGGGCCCGTGACGACCGGCTTGGCGAACAGCGCCGGCTCCAGAATGTTGTGGCCGCCGCGCGCCGCCAGCGTGCCGCCCATGAAAACGACGTGCGCGGCGGCAAACAAGCCGGATAGTTCGCCAATGCTGTCGAGCAGCAGCACGCCCGGCAGAGCGCTGAGCGATTCCGCGTCCAGGCGAGAACGGCGAACGAACGGGATGCCCGCCCGTGCCAGCTTCTCCGCCGCCACGGCGAAATGCTCCGGCTTGCGCGGCGCCCAGATCAGTAGCAGGCCGCTGTGGCGCGCGGCCACGGCGCGATAAGCTTCGATCACCGCCGCGTCTTCATCGGCGTCGCCGGCGGCTGGAGGCACTGTGCTGGCGGCGATCCAGACGTGTTGGGGGCCGAGACGCTCGAGCAACACCATCACCGGCGATTCCGGCGCCGCGGGACGGGCATCGAAATCATACTTGAAATTGCCGGCAGTGCGCACCGCGGCCGGCTGCGCGCCGAGCGAGAGATAGCGCTGGCCGATCTCGTCGGTCTGGGCGAGGACGGCATCCGCCGCCGGCAGCACGGCGCGGAAGAACCAGGCCAGCCGCCGGTAGCGAGGGTAGGCGCGATCGGAAATGCGCGCATTGACGATGGCGAGCGCGGCGCCGCTGCGCTTCACCTCTCGGAAGAAATTGGGCCAGATCTCGGTTTCGGCGACGATCACCAGCGACGGGTTCAGCCGGCGCAACACGCGGCGGACCGCGAACACCAAATCCACCGGCGCGTAAAAAACGCCGTCGGCCAGCTCCCTCAGTTTGTCCTGCGCGGCAGCTTGACCGGCGATGGTGCCGGTGGAAACGAACAGCCGCGTCTGCGGGAACCCGGCGCGCATGCGTCGGAGGAACTCGATCGAACTCAAAACCTCGCCCACGGAAACCGCGTGGAACCAGATGGCGCCGGGACCGGTCTGAGTAAGTGAGCCGGGAAGAAAACCGAAGCGTTGCGGCAAACTCGCCCAGTAGCCGCGGCTGCGCACGCCGCGGAATAGGAAATACAATAGGAGGACGGGAAGCGCAAACGCCTGGCAAACTCGATAGAGGGAATAAATGCCTTTTGTTTTCAAACGTTTGGCTCTTTTAATGAGTATAACTGTGGCGCTCGCGGCGGACAAGGAGCAAGCTTTCCATGCGCCGGCCGCGGCCAACATGGCGCATCGCCAGACCGTCGGTCAGGTGACCATCGGCGCGGAAACCTATGTCGCGGGCGACAAGGTGAGGGCCGCGTTCGGCAGGCTGGTGCCTTACGACTATGGCGTGTTGCCGGTGCTGGTGGTGATCCAGAATGACAGTCGCGAGAGCATCCGGCTGGACCAGATGACTGCCGAATACGTCGGCCCGCACGGCAGCCGCGTGACTGCGACTCCGTCGGGAGACGTCAAGTATGCGCGCCCTCCTCACCGGCCCGACCTAGGCACTGCCCCACCGATGCCGATACCCATCAAGAAGAAAAATCCGCTGGCCGCGCCGGAGATCGAGGGCCGCGCGCTGGCGGCGCAGATGGTGGCGCCGGGCCTGACAGCCAGCGGCTTCCTGTATTTCGAGACCCAGTTGCAAAACGGCGCGACCATTTACCTCAGCGGATTGACGGAAGCGCGCTCCGGCAAAGAGCTGTTCTATTTCGAGATTCCCGTGGAGTAGCCGCGGCGGAAACCGAAGACCTTTTCCCTCCTTTTCCTACCAAACGATTGCCAGCGGGCGCACGGGGGCGCCGGTGGCGCCGCGGATCTTCAGCGGGGCGGCCACCAGCAGAAACGTCCACAGACCCGCGGCGGCCAGCTCTTCCAGGTTCAGGCACTCGAGGATATGGATGCCGCTTTCCACCAGCAGGTGGACATGCACCGGCATTCCAGCGTCCGGCACTTTCTCGAAAGCCAGCGTGTCCGATCCGGCGGCGAAGACGCCGTGCCGGCTTAACCACTCCGCACCGGCTCTGGCCGGGCCCGGACCGCGCACTTCGGACACGAATTTCGCCGCGTCGTGGAAATAGCGCGCCCAACCGGTGCGGAGCAACACCACGTCGCCGCGCTCGACGCCGATTCCTCGCGCGCGCGCGGTCTCTTCCAGATGCCCGGGCGTGATTTCGAAATCCGCCGGCAGCGCATCCACTCCCTGGTGGCCTGCGATGTCGAGCAGGACGCCGCGGCGAACCATCGGCGCGACCGTGTCGATTGCGTGCGTGCTTAAGCCCTGCTGGCACGACTGGGCGGGCGCGGCCTCGATGCCGCCGAACAGCTTGCCGCCGCAGGAAAAATGGCACAGGGCGTCGATGTGGGTGCCCACGTGGCTTCCCAGCGCGAGCGCATCCGCGGCGGAACTGTTTCCCGCGGGCCCAACGTAATCGCCGTGCTGCTTCACCAGCCCAAACAGGAACGGAGGATGCGAGGGGTGATGCGGCATCCCGGGAAAGTAGGGCTGGGCCAGGTCGAAAACCCGCGCGGCGCCGATTGCTTCATAGAGTGGCTGCATCTTCAGCAAACTGTACCACGCTCCGGCGGGTTAGGGCCGGCGTCGCGATAACCCGCGCCAACCGCTCCCTGACGGAGTGGCCTCTGGGACCAGCTCGGATGCGTTTCAGAGCCGCGATCTGACAGGCACTTACGCTTGGGGAGCCAGTACCTTCGAAAGAAGCCTAAGAGCTTTTCCGGTGCTGGAATTGGGGAAACATCAGAAGCAACTTGGGGTGCGCTGCACGACTAATAACCCTATCCTAACTGGTAGGACCATGACCAGCGAGAATGTAATGGTTCAGGTCGATGGCAGGTCGTTGTCTGCTGGCAACCCGGACTGGGCGGAGGTTGAGTTTGGTCAGTTTCAGACGATCTCCGATCGCGCAAATCGACTCCTAAGTCGAAAAGGAAACTTCGACGTGGATTTCAAGACTTCGATCTCGGGGTTGGTGAGCGACGATTTGGTTAGCTTTGCCAATTCGGCCACGGGCGGAGCCATCCTGATTGGCGTTAGCCGGACCAGGCATGGAAACGGCGGACAGAAAACCGCATTAATCGGGTGCGCGGTCGGAGATAGGGAAAGGCTGGAGATTCTGGCCAAGGCGAACCAGTGCGTGCCGCCGGTGTCAGTTTCGATCTTCGTGGAGAACTGTGCCGAAAAGCCGTTTTATCGAATCGAGATTCCGTCCGGCTCGCACAAGCCCTATTGCACATCGGGAGGAACCTATAAAATCCGGGGCGACGGACGAAACGAGATGTTGTACCCGGCCCAACTTCTCGCTCTGTTTCTGGAAGCCGAGGGCGTGGAGCTTGTCCGGTGGTTTCAGCAAGCGACAACCAGCTTTGGAAGCGCCGCGCGGGAGAGCAAACCGCGCGCCACTGCAAGACAGGGGCATTGTAACCAGTTTGTGTGGGATATACAGGGTAGTATCGCGGACTCGTTAGGAGCACCAACTGCGGACGGTTCCTTTGCGGAGAGTGACGCCGCCCGAACCGGCGCTTTCCCGGGAGGGGCGCCTGAATCGTACGTCCGCTTGAGCAGCCAGGATTTATGTGGGTTTTTGATGCGACTGCCGTGACCGGGGCCGATCCATCGACAGCCTGAAGGAGCGGAGGATACATACCGATATAGCGAAGAAGGAATAGGTTATGCAAGAGTGCAAGGTTCTGCTTCTTGGAAATAGTCTCGGCGATGCACGATTGGTGCAGGAGATGCTGGCGGACGCCGCAAACAGCTTGTTTCGCGTGCACACCGCCGACTGCCTGGTGGCAGCCTTAAACGCGCTGGCGCAGCGGAGATTCGATGTGGCGCTGATCGATCTGGGCTTGGCGGACTCGCACGGGCTGGACACGTTGTTGACCGTCCAACGCCACGCGTCGGGACTGCCTATCGTGGCGCTCACGGGGCTTGACAGCGAATCGACGGCCCTGGCTGCCGTAGAGCGGGGCGCCCAAGACTGCCTTGCGAAGGGCGCGCTGACGGCCGAATCGCTGGCTCGTGCCCTGCAGTACGCCATGTTGAGGCGGCACAATGCCTCCGGGCCAGCGGAGGCTCAGATGGCTGCCATAGTGGGCT
>Ga0181532_10005195_pt1 | contig 11138 bp, 11 predicted proteins | sample PEATcosm2014_Bin_33_FD_119768 | JGI IMG/M metagenome (GOLD analysis project Ga0181532, IMG submission 119768) | Peatland microbial communities from MTU Mesocosm Facility, Houghton, MI, USA - PEATcosm2014_Bin11_30_metaG | ecosystem: Environmental > Terrestrial > Soil > Wetlands > Peat | place...
TCCCTCTGGTCCGGCGCGCCCGGGGCGCCTTCTTGGTCTCGCCCGCTTCTGCCCCCTCGGCCGGGCCTACGTCCGCGACCCCGCCCTCGGGCGTCTCCTCGGAGTCCATATCAGTCATTTCCCACACGCCTCGCTACTGAGCCCCGCGGCAATCACGAAGAGCAACGGGGACGAGTACGGGAGTGGACAGATCGGAGAGAATGCCGAGACGGCGAGTGCCGACCCCCCAGCGCCCTGCCGGCTCCCTCGGGTCCGGTCGATATTGGTGAGCACGCCGGTTGGCGAAGGGTCGAACCACGGAACTCCTCGGCGCCCCCGCGGCCGGGACGAGCGCCCGAGCACGAGATCACCCGCTGGTCCGGGACGGTGGAGGCTGGCCGTTGTCTGACCGGCACAACCTTGCCTAGCCCAGGATCTTGGCCTTCTGTGCTTCGAACTCGGCCTCGGTCAATGCCCCCGAGTCCTTGAGCGCAGCCAGTTGCGTGAGCTGCTCGATAGGGTCTGGAGCCGCTGCTGCGGGCTCTGGTGCCGGCGGAGCAGCTGGAGCTTCCGCCGGCGCCGCCTCCTGGGCCTGGGCTGCCTGCTTGTTGGCCATATGCCCGCCGACCACGGCGGCGGTGCCGACCACTGCGGTCGTTCGAACAGCCGCTCTCGCGATGGGTCGCCTTCTCATCATGTCGAATCTCCTGTCTCTGTGGGGATCAAACCGCCGGCGGTAGGTCCGCCAGCAGGGGTGCGATGATCTCGTGTGGCATGCGGGCTCCTTCGAGCAGCACACCATTCGACTTGCGCACTGCCTCGGCAAACCGCGTCGCCCAGAGATCTTCCCAGATCAACAGCGCAGCCGATGAATCCGGTTCCAGTGCGGCTGCAACGTACTCGATGTCCTCCGGGCCGATCAGACCCCCGATGTCGGCATCCAATCCTCCGAATCCAGCCACCCCGTCCAGCTCGTCAAGCTCAAAGAAGACGACCGATCCATCGGCATCCTTGCCGATGAAGATCAGATCGAGGATCCGGACCGTTCCGGACTCGACCAGATCCACCAGCTCTGGAGCTATCTCGCCGTTGAACTTGTTCCCGGGGAACCCCACAATGATGTATTCGACTGGTCCTATGGTCATGTGATCCGTCCTCGCAGTGGTGTGCATTCAGGCTACGGCCGGCCGTCGTGATTTTCCTCACCCTGATCGGGTGATTGACCCGCTGATCCGGTGAGCCCTGCCGTCTGAGGCGAAGGTCGCCACTTCTGGCCGTCCCGACAGCGCAGAGAGGACTCGCCTGGCGGCCTCAGAGGTCGGCGGCCACCCGGAACCCCACGTTGGAGCTCGAACTGTCGGGTTCACTGCCGAAGCGGGCTGATACCCGATAGCGGCGGCAGTAGGACGCATGGCACAGGTAAGAACCTCCCCGCTGGACTCTCAACGAGCCTGACAACGGTCCCACCGGTGCGCGAAGCGGGGATGATTGGTAGTACTGCACGTCCAACCAGTCAGCGCACCACTCCCACACGTTGCCGCACACGTTGTGGAGGCCAAATCCATTAGGCACGAAGGCATCGACCGGAGCCGTGCTGAGGTAGCCATCGGCTCCGCTGTTGGCGCCGGGGAATTCGCCTTGGAAGACGTTCATCCGGTGCGTTCCCCCGGGCTCGAGCTCGTCACCCCACGGGAACGGCAGTCCGTCGAGCCCGCCCCGGGCGGCCGCTTCCCACTCGGCCTCCGTGGGCAGCCGTGCACCTGACCAGGAGCAGTACGCCTGGGCGTCGTTCCATGAGATATGCACGACCGGATGATCCTGCCGATCCGAGACGTCGGAATGTGGTCCCTCCGGATGACGCCAGTCCGACCCCATGACCTGGCGCCACCACGGTGCACCCTCGACCCCGCGGGTGGGTGGGAAGTCATCGGGGAGCAGTCCGCCGAAAACGAAGGACCATCCGAACCTCTCGGCATCGGTACGCCAGCCAGTGGCCAGGACGAATCTGGTGAACTGCTCATTTGTCACGGCGCAGCGGTCGATCCGGAACGCGGTGAGCTCCACCTCGTGCACAGGGCCTTCGCCATCGCCGGGGTAGGCCCACGCCGACTCGTCGCCCATCTCGTACCGGCCCCCCGGAACCGTGATCAGCGTGTCGGATTTGTCACCGTTGGCAGGCAACAGGTGACGGTCCCGTTCTCCGTGAGGAGACTCGCTTCCGCGGCCCGGGGTGCAGCAAGCGCCCGACATCGGGACAGCGTATTCCGCTGGCGCCTCGCTGGGCTCCAGGACGACTCCTCGCCGGCCGCTACTGGATCGCCGTCGCCACCCGCATGAGATCCTCGGCGGTGATCAGGTGGTCGTGGCTGTCATCGCCGATCTGGAGCTCGACCCATTTGACCCGCCCTGTGAAATGACTGGACTCGGTCGTGTAGTCCTCGCTCACTGGGGTGCCGGTGTCCACGCCCAGGTCGCAGGTCTCGTCGCCCGAGTAGATCATCGGGACTGTCGCATCGATGCGACCCTCGCCAACCTTCTTGCCGTCGATGTAGAGGGTGGAGGTGCCCCCTTTCGCGAGCCCGCCACCGTCATACTCGAACTCCATCCGGACCTGGTGCTGTCCGGCAGGAACCTTCCTCGTGCTCTCGACGTAGAACCGCATGAGGCCGGCCAGGTTGTGGCAGTACTTCGGCTTCCCCTCGTGGAGGTAGAGGCTCCATCCGGCGAAGGCGCCTCCCTGGGCGATGATCACCCCGTTTGCGCCGCCTTTGGGCACTTCGACCTCCGCGGTCACCGTGTGCGACTTGTTCTTGAGGTTGAGGACCGAGTTCTCGCTCAGACGCGTCATGCCCTCATAGAGCAGCTGTGCGTTGCCCTTCACCAGGACGGGCCGGCCGGCGATGTCCGAGTTGAAGCGCTCGATACGTCTGTCGTCGAGAGGGAGGACGTTGTATTTGACCGCCTCGATGAGCCACAGACGCTGCAGCTCCCTCAGTTTGTCGGGGTGCTCATCCGCCAGGTCGTGGGCCTGGGACCAGTCCGAAGAGGTGTCATAGAGCTCCCAGACGTCGTCATCGAGCGCCGGCAACTCGGCTCCGAACAACCACGGAATGCTGTGCCTGGTAACCGCCGACCATCCCTTGTGGTAAATGCCCCTATTGCACGCCACCTCGAAGTACTGGGTCTCGCGCCGATCAGGGACCGAGCCGTCCTCGAAGGCGTAAGCCATCGACACGCCGTGGAGGGGCATCTGTTGGATCCCATGGACGAACGTCGGCTCGGGAATCCCGGCCACGTCGAGGATGGTCGGCCCCACGTCGATCAGGTGATGGAACTGGCTGCGCACCTCTCCCTTCGCGTTGAACCCCTTGGGCCAGTGCACGATGGTGCCGGTCCTTGTGCCACCGAAGTGCGAAGCGACCTGCTTGGTCCACTGGTACGGAGTGTTCATGGCCAGGGCCCAACCCACCGCATAGTGGTTGTACGACGCCGGCGTGCCGAACTCGTCGATGTGCGAGGCCATGAACTCGTCCGTCTCGAAATCAGCAGCACCGTTGAGGGAGATGATCTCGTTGAACGTGCCGGTCGGGGTCCCCTCGGCACTGGCCCCGTTGTCCCCGATGATGAGGTAGATAAGCGTGTCATCGAGGATGCCGAGCTCCTCGAGCGTCTCCATCAATCTCCCGATCTGATGATCAGTGTGTTCGAGGAAGCCCGCGTAGAGCTCCATCTGGCGCGCGAGCACCGGCTTCAACACGTCGGAGAGCTCGTCCCATGCCACGATCTCGGCAGGCCGGGCGGACAGGTCGGTGCCCTCGGGCACGACACCGATCGCGATCTGGCGGGCCAATGTCTCTTCTCGCAGGGCGTCCCACCCGGCATCGAAGCGGCCCCGATACTTGTCGCTCCACTCTGTTGGCACGTGGTGGGGGGCGTGGGTGGCTCCCGGTGCGAAGTACATGAAGAATGGCTTGTCCGGCATCAGGGATTTCTGTTGGTGGACCCAGTGGATTGCGTGATCGGTGAGGTCCTCGGTGAGGTGGTAGCCCTCGTCGGGCGTCTTCGGGGGCTCAATCGGTGAGGTGCCTTCGTAGAGCGCCGGGTACCACTGGTTGGTCTCGGCCCCGACGAACCCGTAGAAGTACTCGAAGCCGCTCCCAGTCGGCCACTGGGTGTACGGACCCATGGGGCTGGTCTCCCACACCGGGACCTCGTGGCACTTGCCGAACTGGGCGGTGCTGTACCCGTTGAGCCGGAGGGTCTCGGCGACCGGTGCTGCGCTGTCGGGGCGAATGGAGTTGTACCCGGGCGCAGAGGTGGCGATCTCGGTGATGCCGCCCATCCCCACCGAATGGTGGTTCCGTCCCGTCAAGAGGGACTGGCGGGACGGTGAGCACAGCGCGGTCGTGTGGAACCGGTTGAAACGAAGACCCTGGGCGGCGAGCTTCTCCGCGTTCGGGGTGTGACACGGACCCCCGAAGGCGGAGGAGGCCCCGAAGCCGGCATCGTCGATCATCACCACCAGGACATTCGGAGCGCCGCTCGGGGGCCGAAGCGGCTCGATCGCCGGAAAGGATGTCTCCGGGTCCTTTGCGTCATAGGTAGTCAGTCCTACATGCGCCCTGTGCGGAATTGGCAAATTGGTCCGCGCCATGTCAGCCAACGGGTTCTCCCTTCGGGGACTCACTCGAGGGTTGGAGGTCCTCCGGTGCAGGTAGTTTCGGATTGACCGATACCAGCTCGATATTCAGATCTCGGAGCAGCTCGAGCGTGCTGTGCAGGCGCGCCTGATCCGGCACCCATCCGACCAGGTGGGTCTCGCCCTGTTCACACCGGCTCACCTCGAATCCGTCGATGGCCGCGATGAGGGTCGGGCTCAGCCTTCCCTTCACCACGATTTCGAAGCGTTCGGCATTCAAGGGGACCTTCTCGAGTGTCGCGGGGTTCTGCCATGCAGTGGTGTCAGCACGATGCCGCGGGCGCGCATTCCTTCATCGTGGAGCAGTCAGCCCGCGAAATCGTCATCCCTGGAGGGTGATCGTGGGACGGGACTTCTGCGGCCCGGCCCTCGGGCTCAAAACGGTAGATAAGTCAAGGGTAAATTTCCTGGTGCCTGACCCGTTCTCACTCAGGGCCTTCTCTATGCTTTGGCGCGGCGGGCGACTCTGTCGCCGGCATGCAGGTCGATTCGCTGGATCCGTAGGGTGACCAGCCGATCTGTTGCGAGACAGGCCGCCCGGACGGCCTTCTCTCGACCGATGTGACCCGGCGATCTCGGACATCGGGAGCTTCCGAGGACGACCCACCATGCAGGGTCCCGTGACAACCGCGAAGACGATCAGGACGTGCCGTGCCAAGCCAAAGATTCGAAGTGGTAATACGCGGAAGGTTGAGTCCCGCTCTTCTCGCGGCATTCGGTGGATTCGAGGCCACTCATTTCGATCGAGGACTGACGCACCTGATCGGGCATGTGCCTGATCAGGAGGTGCTCTACCGGTTGTTCGGTCTGCTCCGGGACCTCAACATCGAGTTGGTATCGGTCAACCCAGCCCGCGATGGAGCTGTCCGTTCCTCGTAGACCAGTCGAGACAGATCTCACTTCGGCCGCTTCAGGCAAGACTCGGCCTTGATCACCTTGACCGGCGAGCCGACAGGGGCGAAGTAGCTGCGCCGATCACCCCGATCGGGTGACGACGAGACCGTCGAGACCAATCAAGATGAGGCCACTACAAGACCCGATGTTCAGTGTTGTGAGTTCGTCTTGACCTCTCCAGGGACGGGCCCGGATTGTCTCAGTCAGCAAGGGAGCACCACATGTGGTTCGGCGTGGGAATTGTCGGCGTGATCATCTGGATCGCCATTGCGTTCTGGCCCGCCAGAGTGGCGCACCGAAAGGGACATAGCTTTATTGGCTTCTTCCTCCTCAGCCTCCTGTTCTTCCCGCTCGCCCTGATCATGGCGTACGTCGTGCGGGACCGACACGTGCTCGTTGTCAGGTGAACCTCCCGGCCTGGGCCCTACGCGGCAATTCGATGCGCGGGTCGAGGTTCATGTGCTTCGATTGGAATTCTCTGCCATCTCTGCCGAGGCCCGCGTAGCCAAGGCATGAGGCGGCCAACCGCCGGGAGGATGACCCGTGGCGGACTGTGGCCGCTGTCCTGGCTGGTCGTCGCCTCCCTGGCCAGCGCCGGCGTGTACGGGGCTCAATCCGGAGTAGCCGCGGCGTCGGTGCCGAAGCGGGGCGTCGTCACGATCACCGTGGCGATGGTCGGCGATCCCGGGAACCCTTCGGTCGGCGTCATTCAGACGTTCGGGGGCCCGAAGAGCCAGTTCGTCGAACCACCGGAGAACACCGGGAGCACCGGGATCTACAAGAGCTGCAGCGACGCGCCGTCGACCGCGCCCTCCTGCCTGACCGTCGGTGCGGTCGGCTACACCTACGGGATCGGCGAATTCGACGTGACCGTCAGCCAGTACGTGACGTTCTTGAACACGGTCGATCCGCGGGGCAAGAACCTGCACGATCTCTACAACGACGACATGGACCCCACCAACTGGCCCCAGTACGGCTCCGTCCGGTACACGTCCTCCGCAGCCGCGGGCCAGCACTACTCCGTGGCCTATCCGCAGTGGGGGGACAAGCCGTTCAACTGGGGTGACTTCCGTCGGGCGGCCCGCTTCGTGAACTCGCTGACCAACGGCAAGGTGCTCTCAAAGACATCGTCGTCGGCGGGGAGCTTCAATTACGTCACCTACTCGGTGCGGCTCTCGACAAGGACCGAGACGGGCATGTACAAGCTCAGCAACCCGGCCACGACGCGGATGCGGTCGAGCGGATTCGTCCTCCCGAGCAACAACGAATGGGTCAAGGCCGCCTATTACGACCCCAAGGGAGGCGGCACCGACTCGTACTGGGCGTACCCCACGGGACCGTTCAACCAACCGAACGTGGCGGTCCTCAATCCGGGCACCGGGGACGTCGAGAACGCGTCGGACCAGCCGCTGGCCACCTACAACCCGAACGACCCGAATTCCAGCGTGGACTCGCCGGGCGCACCACCGGGATCGGCCCCGACCTGGTGCCCGTATCAAGCAGGATCGAGTTGCGGCGACCTTCCCCCCGACGTCCCGCAGGGCCTCGACCTCCAGAAGAACTACACGGCGAACGTGAGCACAGTCGGCCAGGACAAGACCCCCTCCCCCTGGGGCACCTACGACCAGGGGGGCAACGTCGTCGAGCTCCTCGACACGCTGGCGCCGCAACCGCCGGGGTACAACTTCTTGCGGAACTGGCGGTACTACCACGGCGGGGTCGCCAACGCGCCGGCCTATCAGCTCGAGATCTCGGCCTTCGGCTTCAACCCCGGGGACGAGGCGCTCCAGCGCGCCTATCCGTGGATCGGGTTCCGCGTGGGGGTCATCGGCAACCTCTGAGGGGTGGACCTCAGTCGACGATCTCACTCGTCTGCAGGACCGGGGCGATGGAGGTGTAGTTGGCGACGTCGGCCTGCACGTCGCCGGTGCCCTCGGCGGCCAGCGCCGCCTGCAGGGCCTCGGCAGACTCGAACTTGAAGTGCACGGCGGCGACGTAGGGCCCGTCGACGCCCTTGTCGATCTCCGCGCCGTCGAGCCCCCACGTGCGCACGGCGAGAGGAACGTGCTTCTCCCGGTAGTAGTCGTGGTCGAAGGTCGCACCCTCGGTCGCGGGGTACAGAACACTGAGGCGGATCATGTCGATGGCTCCTCTGGTCGGCGTGGTCCGGGCAGTCTGCCAGCTGCGCCGCAGAAATGTCTCCCCGACCCGTCGAAAAGACGGGCCCGGCTCCGACTTCCCCTCGAACGGCGCCAACGAGGCGCCGGAGAGGGAAGGATGGAGTCATGCGATTCATGCTGCTGCAGAACTACGGGGGTGTGGAGTCCGACTGTGCACCCATGTACGAGTGGACACCCGAGGAGGTGAAGGCCCACATCGCGTTCCAACAGACCCTGAACCAGCGCTTGGCGGAGCTCGGCGAGCTCATCGACGCCCAGGGGCTGGCCGGACCCGACGACGCCCGCTTCGTGGTGTCCGACGGCGTCTCGGCGCCGCTGGTGACCGACGGCCCGTTCCCCGAGTCCAAGGAGCTCCTGGCCGGCTACCGGATCGTCGAGGTCGACACGCCCGAGCGCGCCGTGGAGATCGCGGCCCAGGTCTCGGCGGCACCCGGCCAGGGCGGCGCGCCGATCCGCCAGCGCATCGAGGTGCGCCAGATCATGAGCGCCCCCGACCCCGAGGTGTGAGCGAGCAGACAGGCGTCGAGGGTCTGCTGCGTGTGCTTGCCCCACAGGCCCTCGGCGCCGTCGTCCGCCGTTACGGCCACTTCGCCGATGCCGAGGACGCCGTGCAGGAGGCGCTCGTGGCCGCTTCTCGGACATGGCCGGCGGACGGGGTCCCGGACAGCCCGCTCGGCTGGCTGGTGCGCGTCGCGTCACGTCGCATGGCCGACCTCGCCCGCAGCGAGGGGTCGCGACGCCGGCGCGAGGACCTGGCCGCCTCGTCGTCGACCGAGGCGCCCGAGGCGGCGCCGGGGCGCGACGACACCCTCGTCCTCTTCTTCATGTGCTGCCATCCCGCGCTGCCCCCGGCGTCCGCCGTGGCCCTCACACTGCGGGCCCTGAGTGGCCTGAGCACCCGCGAGATCGCGGCCGCCTTCCTCGTCCCCGAGACGACGATGGCTCAGCGGATCAGCCGGGCCAAGCGCACCGTGGCCGAGTCCGGAGATCGGTTCGCCCTCCCCGACGAGGGGGCGCGGGCCGAGCGCCTCGCCCTCGTGCTCCGGGTGGTCTACCTCGTCTACAACGAGGGCTACGCGTCGAGCGGCGGTCCCGACCTGGACCGCAACGACCTGGCGTCCGAGGCCGTCCGCCTCGGGAGACTGCTCCACGACCTGCTGCCCGGCGAGCCCGAGGCGACCGGGCTCCTCGCGCTCATGCTCCTGACCGAGGCGCGCCGCCCGGCGCGCACCGCGCCCGACGGCGCGCTGGTCCCCCTGGCCGGCCAGGACCGCTCGCGCTGGGACCGCGCGCTCATCACGGAGGGCACGGCGCTGGCCACCACCGCGCTCGAAGGGGAGCCCGTGGGCGAGTACGCCCTGCAGGCCGCGGTCGCCGCGCTCCACGACGCGGCACCACGCGACGAGGACACGGATTGGGAGCGGATCCTCTCGCTGTACTCGGTGCTGGAGCGGATGACCGACAACCCCGTGATGCGGCTCAACCGCGCCGTCGCCGTGGCGATGGTCGAGGGCCCCGACGCGGGGCTGGCGCTCCTCGACGAGCTGTCCGCCTCCGCTCATCTGGCGCGCTCGCATCGCGTCCACGCCGTGCGCGCTCACCTCCTGGAGCGCACGGGAGACGTCGAAGGGGCGCGGGCGGAGTACGCCACGGCGGCGGCCGGGACCGACAACCTGCGGGAGCGCGACTACCTCACGGCGCAGGCGGCGGCGCTGGGGCACGCCCACGGCGGCTGACCATCGGGGTCGCTCGTCACGAGCGTCGGGGCTGCGTTGCGGTGCGGTTGCCGAAGACCCCTCCTTCCCCGGCAATTCCGCGGCGTCCGCACAATTCCCGTCCAAGAACCGACGCCCGTGGTTAGTGCGTTGCGCGTGGAGGACGAAACGATTGTGTGCCGACACACGAGACGACCGGATCGAACCGCCGTCGCAGGAATGCCCTCGTCGGCGTCGCGGTCCTCGCTCCGTGGCTCGCCCTGGGCGGCTACGTGGCGCACGCCGCGGAGACCGCGTCGGCCACGCCCGTGCTCGTGTCGGTGACCCAGAGCGGGCCCGGCAGCCCGGCCGCGAGTCCCGCGACGCCGCCGACGACATCTGCCGCACGGACCGGTCACCTCGCGGACACCCCCACCATCTCCGACGGGTCCGGGGGCTCGGTCCAGCAGACCATCGGGGTCTCGGTCCTGCCCGGACCGCTGACGGTCACGCCGGCCGACGAGTCGGTGACGCTCGCGCAGGTGAGCGTCCTGGGCCAGCGTCTGCCCGTGTACCGGGGGGTGCTCACCCCGGTCACCGTGGTCGACGCCCGCGGGTCACTGGTCGGCTGGCGGGCCACCGTCTCGCTGCAGGCGGTGACGGGAGTGGGTGCCACGCAGCTCGCGCACGCCTCCGTGTGCGCGAGCGCGCCCACGCCGACCATGGTGGCGGGCAACCCGGCCGATGTCGTCGGCGGCACGGTACGCTCCTGCGCCGGAGTGGGCACGCCCGTCTCGGTGTTCTTCGCCGCTCCGGGCGGGGGCGGCGGGACCTACAGCGACACGGCCGACCTGACGCTCGTGCTCCCGAACGGGGCACTGCCGGCGCAGGTGGCGGCGGCGCTCGCCGTCTCGGTCGGCTGACCTAACGGAAGTCCCGGCTCGCCGGGACCGCCGTCCCCACGACCAGCGCCTCCACCCGCTCGGCATCGAAGCTGACCGCCCCCTGGCCCTTGCGCACGCGCCCGCGGATCAGCAGCACGGGCGCGTGCCGCGCCACGTGCTTCCAGCGCGCCCAGGCGCCACGGGAGAAGACGACGTTGACGTGCCCCGTCTCGTCCTCGAGGTTGACGAAGACGGCGCCGCGCGCCGTCTCGGGGTGCTGGCGGTGCGTCACCACGCCGGCCACGGTGGCCCGGTCCCCGTCGGCGCACCCCTCGAGCGCGGCCGCCACCGTCACGCCCATCGCCTCGAGCCGCTCGCGGGCGAGATGCATGGCCGTGCGCTCCGGCGCCAGCCCGAGCGCCCACAGGTCGTCGCCCACCGCGTCGTAGAGGCTGGGCTCGGGCAGCGGCGGGGCCTCGGCCCCCACCACGATCCCGGGCAGGCGGTCCGGCGTCCCTTGCGCCGCCGCCCCCGCCGCCCACACCAGCCGGCGCCGGCCGGCCGTCGTCCCCTCGACCTCACCGTCCCCGTCCCCGTCCTCGTGCTCGGGGCCCTCGGGGTCGAGCGCGCCGGCGGCCGCCAGCGTCTCGAGCTGGGCCTGGGTGACGCCGGCGCGGCGCACCAGGTCCTCGCCCCCGCGCCAGGGCCGGCCGGCCACGATCCGCTCCGCCGTCGCCTCGCCCACCCCGCGCACCGACCCGACCCCGAGTCGCAGCACGGCCTCGGCCGGCGCTCCGGCCTCGAGCGA
>Ga0181532_10005197_pt1 | contig 11137 bp, 9 predicted proteins | sample PEATcosm2014_Bin_33_FD_119768 | JGI IMG/M metagenome (GOLD analysis project Ga0181532, IMG submission 119768) | Peatland microbial communities from MTU Mesocosm Facility, Houghton, MI, USA - PEATcosm2014_Bin11_30_metaG | ecosystem: Environmental > Terrestrial > Soil > Wetlands > Peat | place...
GATGGGAACGGTGCCGACGAAGAACTCGCGCTCGTCGTCGATCCAGGGGCTGTTAAACCCGGACTCGCTCCGATCTGGAGCCCAGGCGGAAAGCGAGATTTCCTGCTGCAGTTTGCGGAAGGCTGCTTCACTCAGGCAGATTCCACCCACGTTGAAGTTAAGACGCATTTCTTCGGCGCCGGACTCGGGGCTCGCGCTGCCTGCGTCTCCGATCTGAACCGAGTAGACCTGGAAGACTCCGACGTCGGGTGCGAGTTTCTTGCGAACGCGCTTGTTGCAGGAGGAGAGACGGTCGCTGTCATTGATGGCGTCGGAAATCATGATGCGGTGCTCGCCATCCATGAGGTAGAGCGGAGCCGAATCCTGGTAAGCGATGCCCAAGCCGACTTCCATGGGGGGCAGACCGGAACGTCGCAATAGTTCGTTGTACTCGCGGAGCAGGCTCACAATCTCCCACGCCAGAACGCAGGTGCGGCCGACGCCGAGCATGGCTTCGCCTTCGCGTTCGAGCAGCGCCACGATAATGGCATCGCCTTCGAGGAAGACCTTGGTGGCGCCGTATTTCGCGAGCAACTTGTTTACCGGGTCATAGAAATTCAAACTGAAATACGAGGCGGCGTTCATGCCTTTTTCCATCAGCGAGCGCGTGAGGCGTGAAGAGTCGCGCACGTCGGCCTTCAGGATCACGTGGTGAAGGACGCGATCCTCGGCAGGCTTCTGGTCTTCAGGAGGCAGGAACTCGTAGAGCATGCCGTTGAGCGTGGAAAGCTGGCGGACTTTGTCGTCGCTGACCAGGTTGATACTGTCAAAGCCGACGGTGAGGGCTTCCAGGCCACGCAGGTCACGGTGATAGCAAAAGAGGTCGTGCAGAAGGCGCGCGGCAAAGTGGCTGCGCTCGGAGCTGCGGCAGGAGGCGACGCGTCCGATGGCGGCAAAGAGCCGGTCGGAATGGAGGCGGCTTTCGGCAATGATGGTTTCAACGCGCGCGGCTTCTTCGCGGGAGATGAGCGCGTTCTTGATCTGCTGCGGATTCACCCGCGGCGCATATTCGGAGAGCAGAGGGACGGCTTCATAAGAAGCAATGACGTGCGAGAGAACGCCTTCGCGCTGCAGCAGACGGGTCCAGATGTCGAGGCGGTCGGTTCGATTGCGATCTTCCGGCGTCGCGTCTTCGCCGTTGCCGGTGCCCACCAGCGTGACGGCGTTTTCGGGAACATTGAGGGCCTGCTCCAGATGCTCATCGTCCGTCGCTTCCCCGTATCCTAGTTCGCGCAGAAAATTCAGCGCGAACTGGCGGAGACTTTGGAAACGGTCGGGATCTTTTTCGAAGTTGCCGAACATGTAATAGTGCTCGGCCCAGAGATAATCGTCGCGTCCATCATCGGTAAGAATCAGCGGATTGAGAAACAAGCGATAGCAGTCGGCGGGCAATTCGCCGAGCAGGGAGCGGCGAGTGCGGGCCAGCGTTTCTTTTTCGATTTCGCAAAGCAGACGAAACATCTCTTGCCCGGCGCGGCGCAGGATGATTTTCTTGCGCACCTGGAAAGAGGAAACCAGTCCCTGCGTCTGCATCATCTTCGCTTGCCGAACGCCCTCGAGCGCCTTCGACTTCATGCGGCACTGTTCGAGAATCTTGGCAAACTGGGTTTGCAGTTCGGTACGGATGAACTTGAGCACGGCGAGGCGGCCAAGCATATCGACCGAGGGATTGCCTTCGGCCTTGGCGCGATTCAGGATGGCGAGATGAATCGAGACCAGCAGAGTTTTCACGTCAGCCAGGCCGGGCTTGCTCAGCTTGGCGGTGTTCTCGGCGACGCGTATGAATTTGGTCGGGGTCGCGGTGGGAACGTCCATTTCGAACAGCGATTCCACTTCGCCAAAGCGGCAGATGTAACGCGCCAGATGGAAACTCAAATCCGCGGTGATGCGCGGGCTGAGAAAAACATCGTAGCGAAGGTTGTCGACGCCCAGCTGCAAATCGCTGAAGGCGAGTTTGAGCCCGTAGTATTGCAGGTCGGGCCGGATGGGCGGTTCGAAATTGCGCAACCTGAAAATCGGGAGCTTGGGCATCGGACGACGGTCGTTCCTCGTCTATTAAGCTGTGTAAATTGCTGAAACTGCAATGCTAAGCAGCAGACTAGCACGATGCCGGAAGGGTCGAAAGTTACGCTGGTGTAAGCGCAGAATGATTGCGGTAACAACTGCGGCAAAGCCTATTGAGAGGTTACTGAGACTGACTGGCGCGTCGCGCTCCTTCGAATTCATCGCCCTTCTTCCAGTCGACGAGGCGCGCCTGGTTGGCGGCGGTCCACCCGAGCGCGAAACCGAAGCGCGCCATAGCAGCATCGGAGGTGTAATCCATGCCGGGGTGATACTCGTCGCTCGGCTGGTGGTAATGATGAGCGGTGTAGTCGGCATCCTTGGCCAGGCCCCAGGCTTCATCGTGACCTTTGAACTTCATTCCTTCGTTGATGGAGAACGCAGGAATGCCAACACGCGCGAGGCTGAAATGATCGGAGCGGTAGTAATGTCCGGCTTCGGGGCGTGCGTCGGGACGAATCCGGAAGCGGAAATCCTGCGCAGTTGCCAGCACTGCGGGATAAAACGTGGTTCGCTCGGCTCCGGAAACCTGGACTTCTTCGGGCGCGCCGAGCGGCATCACGTCGTCGTAATTGAGGTCGAGCGAAATCTTGCCCGCCGGAATCGGGGGATGCTTGGCAAGGTATTCGGAACCCAGCAAGCCGTGCTCTTCCGCGGTAACCGAGACGAAATAGATGGAGCGGCGCGGCCTCTGCTTTGCCTCCGAATATGCTCGCGCGATTTCCATCACGATGCCGCAGCCGGTGGCATTGTCCATGGCGCCGTTGAAGATGTTGTCGCCCGCCATGTCGGGACGAATCCCAAAGTGATCGTAATGGGCGGTGTAGAAGACGCCCTCGTCCTTTAGCATCTTGTCGGATCCCGGCAGGACGGCGATCACGTTGTTCGATTGCACCGGCCGAATCTTGCTGGTCATGTGAGCAGAGAGGCGAATGTGGAGAGGAACGGGTTTGAAGTCGCGAGAGGTCGCATCGGCCATCATCTTGTCGAGATCCATGCCAGCGGAGGAGGCGAGCTGGCGCGCGATATCGAGGTGAATCCAGGCGGACGCTTTGAGCTTAGGAGTGCCGTCAAGCTTGAGATAGAATTGCTCGCCGGAAAAGGAATTCCGAACGACGTCCCAGCCATAGCTGGCCATCTCGGTTTTGTGGATGAGGATGGCGCCCACCGCTCCTTTGCGAGCCGCTTCTTCGTATTTGTAGACCCAGCGTCCATAGTAAGTGAGCGCCTTGCCGGCAAAAAACCTGGGGTCGTCGGAAGGCGGCTCGTTAACCAGCATGAGCAGGACTTTGCCTTTGACGTCCACACCTTTGTAATCGTCCCAGTTGTATTCAGGCGCCTCGATGCCGTAGCCGACATAGACGATCTCGGCTTCAACGTTGGATTCGGGCTGCTGCGTCTGATCGTAGGCGACGTAGTCGTCGAGCGGCTTGAGGTCGACCTTTTGGCCCTTCGCAGGAACGAAACTAAAACGCGTGTCGGGGCCGGGCGTGATGCCGACCATCGGAACTTTTTGCAGGTAGGAACCGTTGTCGCCGGCAGATTTCAGTCCATAGAGCGCAAATTGTGTGGCGATGTATTCGGCGGCAATGTCGCCTCCGCGCTGGCCGGTGCCGCGTCCTTCGAGCAGATCGTGGGAGAGGAAGCGGACATGGGTCTCGATGTTGCCGGGGCGAATGCCCTGCATGGCCGCGATGGCTGTCCCGGGAAGATGTGAGCCGAAGCGCGCTTCGGCGCGGGGTTTCGGTGGCGTTTGTTGCGCCGAGAGAGTGGCGACTAGCAGCAGTCCAACGGCGAATATGGTTCTGCCCATCGACATGCAGAGCACCTCAAATCACACGAATAGGGGAAGATGTGCCCCGATTGTAATGGAAAAAGCGTGTAACGCCAGGTTACTTGAGCAGTAGCGCGCAGGTATCAGGGAGCGCGGAAGCGACCCAAAGGCTACGGAGGACGCCGAGCGGCCGTGCCATTCTTAAAATGGGTTGTAGTGCCACTCCCCCAATGAGGCCCGGCTGGAAATTCAACCTTGAGCACTCACAACGTTCGGTTTTGAAGGTGCCTCTCCCGCGACCGCGGGGTCAGTTTTTCGAGCTTCAACCGGGGCGGGCGTCGCGGACGTCCTCTCCGGACCGAAAGATCTGAGGCGGTGAAGTTTGCCGCACGGCTGCGAGCTTGCGGTTAATGTCCTCCACCTCCTGTTTGACCCATCCGACGCTGCTGATCTCGATCTGGCCGTCTTGTCCGATCAAGAATAAGGTGGGGACATTGGTCAGGCCATAAGCATTCGAGACAGCGTAGCCATTCGGATCGTCGAGCAGAGTGCGGAAGGTGACGCCGTAGTCCTTCAGAAAGGCGGCGGTATCGCGCTGGTTATCCTGCGAGATACCCACAATGGTGATTTTCTTGTCGCCGTGCGCCTTATAAATGCGTTCGAGGAAGGGGAAGGCGTATTGGCAGACGGGGCAGGAGACCTTGAAGAAGGCGGCCAGTACCGGCCCCTGCTTGAGAGCGGCTTGCAATGAGAAGGTGCCGCCCCCTTCATTTTTATTGCCGCTAGGAACGGCGGGCAGGGAAAAGTCAGGCGCTTCGGTTCCGGCCGGTAATGCAGCCATATCTTTCGGACCTCCGAACAAGCGATCGAGCCATTTCATAATAGAAGAAATAACTCACCGATTCAGATGATGCCGCCGGCCTTGAGGATTTTCCGCGTCAGCCCGGTGATGGGGATCTGCGGAATGCGATCAATTGCGATCCACTTGCCTTTCGCGGCGGGCGGAACATCCGGCAACGGCGTATTCCTTAACGGCATATTCCGTAAAACATGAACAGTGTAATTGGTCATGGTGATGGAATGGCGAAACGTGCGCCAGTGCGCTGAATCTGGCAAGGGGCGCGGAGGGTCGGACGACTGGGGCAGTTCCCACATGCCGGCCATGAGCGAGGCTTTCTTCGAGCGCTGCACCAGACGGACTTTGCCTTTTTGATGGCCATTGCCGCCGCGCCACTCGAGGGCACACCAGATTTGTTGCTTGCGCGGGCGGGTAGGCGGTGCGGCGCGTGGAGCTTCTCCCTGTGTGACGCACCATTTTTGGACGGGGCATGTTGCGCAGCGGGGCTGGCGCGGCACGCACACGGTTGCGCCGAGTTCCATCATGGCCTGATTGAACTCTCCGGGGCGGGAGTTCGCGAGAAACGCCTGCGCATGCTGCCAGGTTTGCGGCTTGGTGCGCTTGATGCCGGTCAATCTTTGCAACACACGCTCGACATTGCCATCGACCACGGCTACGGGCTCGGCAAACGCGATGCTGGCGATGGCAGCAGCGGTGTAGCGCCCGATGCCGGGGAGGGCGAGCAAGGCTTCGGAAATGCGGGGAAAGCAGCCCCCGTGTTGTTCCGCGATCTGTCGCGCGCACCGATGCAACATGCGTGCTCGCCGGTAGTAGCCCAGACCGCTCCAGGCGGCGAGCACGTCGTCTTCGGAAGCCGCCGCGAGCGTTTGCACGTCCGGAAAGCGTTCGAGGAATCTGCGGTAGTAGTCAAGCACGGCGGCCACGCGCGTCTGCTGCAGCATGATTTCGCTTAGCCAGATGCGGTAAGGATCGCGAGTTTCGCGCCAGGGAAGGTCGCGGCAATGCTGGTCGTACCAGCCGAGCAGCGCGCGCCGGAGGCTCGCGAGATTGTTGGCGGAAACAGCGGAGGTGACCTGGGCCGGAGCCGTGGCGGTTCGAGACGCGGCAAGCCGCGTCTCTTCAGGGATGCAGTCCTGCGCGCGCTTCATGGTTGGCTGACGCTGTGTGCTATGGCGACCCATCCGGCTTTTTGCTGCTGCCACACGGTCATCATGTGCTGCGGCGTTGTGGGGAGGGGTTGTGGGTCGGCGGTTCCATCCCCGCTAACGTTCGAGGTGCCATTGATTGTGATGGTGTAGGTCACCACGATGGTGGCTCCATTCAACTCGGTTTTCAGATCACCGAGGGTGTAATCTCTTAGCTGCCATCCGCGATACTGCTCAAGCGTGGCGGAACGATCGAGCATTCCGCCTGGAGTTACGCCGGCGTAATTCGAAGCGAGCGCGCGCCCTACCTCGACCCAGTTTGCCGCTTTCACCTCTTTCCAGAAAACGCGCTCCAGACCTTCGCCTCCGGTTGCTTCGGAGAAGGCGCGCGCCGGGTGATCGCCGTAAAAGGTACAGGCCGGCGTGAAAGCCAGGATGAACATCAGCGCGACTGTCGGCGCGAACGCCAGCATCAAACTCACAGAGAGCGATGGAGACTCGACGGCCAGGTTCGCACGCATGGCGTGATTGTACCGTGACTTGGCTTGTGTGGGGACGGGGCTTTGCCCAGTCCTGGGGGGCGAAGCCCCGCCACCACACAGGTAGGGTCGCGCTTCCACACAAAGCCAATTGACCGCTGCCGGGAGGGCCCACGATAATGATGAAGCCTGGTAACCGCGACGCACGCGTGAACATTAAGCCGAACCGGCAGGATGGGTGTGACCGAATTCGACCGCAAGGTGGAAGAGGCTTCCGCGCGCTTCAATCGCTCGGTAGCGACGATCGCCGAGACTCTGGAAAAAGAGACGGCGGAACTGGTGACGTATCTGAACGACGAGGTTGTGCCGGCGGTGCGAACACATTCCTCGAAGGCGCTGCGAACGGCGGCGGGAAAGTTGGCCGAGTTCGCGGACTTTCTCGAGACACAGCGCAAGAGTTCTTGAACGGCCTCTGTTCCAGTTGCTCGCTCAGGAGTGAGCGGCGGGCGGCGGCATGGTCGCTTCCATGCTTTCTCTTCCTTCTATTTCTGGGCAGCGTGCTTCTGAGCGGTTGTGGTGGGCATAAGCCCGCGCAGGCGCAGGCCCCACCTGCTCCGTCACTTCCGCAGGAAAACCCAGTCGCCATTCCGCCACCGGCAGCAACGACGGGCGCAAACGAGAAGATCGAAGTTCCCGTCGATGCGAAGCCGATCTTTGAAGAAACCGGGATGGCGAGCTGGTACGGCGCTCCATATCACAACCGGCGCGGATCGAACGGCGAGATTTACGATATGAACGCGATGACGGCGGCACATCTTACTTTGCCGCTGGGCTCGATCGTGCGCATCACGAATTTGAAAACTGGAAACTCGGCGCTACTGCGAATCACCGATCGCGGACCGTTCGTGCCGGGACGCATCGTCGATCTTTCGCTGGCCGCCGCGAAAGCCGTGGATGTGTACTTACCAGGCACTGCAAGAGTTCGTTTGGAAGTGCTGCAGTCGCCTTTGTCTCTCGATACGGGAGGACGCTGGGCGGTTCAGATCGGCTCCTTCACCGGGAAGAAAGAGGCCGCTGAATTAGCGGAACACCTGCAGAAGCGTTACCAGACGGCCAAAGTCCTGAAATTTCTGAGTCCCGCTGGAGGCTGGTGGGTGCGAGTGCGAGTTCTGGACGACGACCGCCAGCGCGCAACCGCTTTGGCGCATGAAACGGAGACTGCAGAGGGGGCGGTGTTTCTGGTGCGGCTCGACTGAAAACATTTGTTGCGAGGCGCTATTTAGTTGGTGGTATTGTTTCTGCCAGCGCTATAAAAGAACCATCTCCGACGTTACTTGCCGGATGATCGTAAACCAATGATCGTAGCTCGATGATCGTGAGACCAGGCAAGAGGAGACTAACTTATGGCGGATTGTCTATTCTGCCGTATCGTTCGCGGTGAAGTGCCGTCCAAGAAAGTCTATGAAGACGAGCACACATATGCCTTTGAAGATCTGAGCCCACAAGGCCCGACTCACGTGCTGATCGTCCCGAAAAAGCATGTTGCTGGGTTAAAAGAAGCCGTGGCAGAAGACGCGGAACTGGTGGGGCGCTGTCATCTGGCGGCCGCGCATATTGCGCGACAGCGCTCGATCGAAGATGGCTACCGCACGGTGGTGAATGTGGGCCCGCGCTCGGGGCAGTCGGTTTTCCATCTACATGTGCACCTGATCGGTGGGCGCTCACTGCAGTGGCCACCGGGATAGTGGCGTGTCCCGTAAACATGCCTGGCGATTCTGGGCGAGGCGAAAGACCTATGTGTTCGCGCTGCCAGATACATAGGTCCTTCGCTTCGCTCAGGATGACAATACGAATTTATTTCCGCCAACCTGAATCGGGCATTCACCGCGGATTCTCTGGCTTACAATCGTGGGATGGCAAACCTGACATTGGTATACGGTCTACGTCTGCTGCCCTCCGATGAGGTCGAGGAAGTTGGCGCGGCTACGATTAAACTGAAAAATGGGCGGGATGCGCACGTCGCCATGCACATTCTTGAGGGCGGCAAAGACGAGATCGAGAAACAGCTCAGGACGAGTCTCGCGGCCTTTTTCGACATCTATCCAGAGATATAACGGCAGAAGATAGGACGCCTGAGATGTCGGCAGACGCACAACTGTCCCATAATCAGGCGGCGAATCAGGCAACGGGATGAGACTGATCTCTCTGGAAGTCGAGAGCAAGCTGCGTGAAAAAGGGCTCTGGCCGCAAAGCTGGATCGCGTGGGCGGCGCTCTACGTGGTGGCGCTCGAACTGCTTCTGTTCGCGGTCCAACTGCTGACGCATCGTGTGAGTTCAACAATATCGGGGAGCCTGGAGGGCTGGGTAAGTTTTCTCAGCGTGCTGGCGCTTGCGCTGTTCGCCATAGTCTGGTTCCGCCGGCTGCGATCGAAACTAATGTGGCGATTGCGGAACCGATTGGTCGTTACCTATGTGTTTATCGGCGTAATTCCGGTTTTTCTGCTGGTGGTAATTTCCCTGATCACGCTCTATCTTCTTGCCGGGCAGTTCGCCAGCTTTGTCGTAACCTCGGAGATCACGAGTCATTTACGCAGTATGGAAGCCTCGAACCGGGCGATTGCGAAACAAATTGCAAACCGGTACAGCCACGGCGAAACGCCGAGCGGAGACATTATTGGCGGGATGCGACCGCAGCATCGAGAATGGACGCGGCGAACGGTGTGCGTTTGGTACGGGAGCCAGCCGCAGCCGAACTGCACGGGGCCGAAGGGAGCGGCGTCGTTCAGTGCTCCGGCTTTCGTGCAAGACAATTTCAGCCAGATCGTCCGGGACCACGGCGCACTCTACCTGCGCACGGCGACGGTGATTGGGGCAGAGTCTGAGTCTTTGCGCGTGATTTCGAGCGAGCCGTTCGACAAGGCGCTGGTGGAGGAGATCGCTGCCGAGCTCGGAGAAATCACGCTGTTGCAGCCTCGAACCTCCGCTACCATCCCGGGCGTGGAAGACAAGAACCAGCAAGGGATCACGATCGGTTCGGGCGGGACTGTTTCGGGAGACGGGCGGCAGTTCGAACCGACATTCACCGCGGGGGCGATTCCTGCCGCGAGCAGTGCGATGGATCCGAACATCATTTTCGGAGCGCAACTCATGATTGTGGATTGGGCTTCGGCGACAGGGAAGCGGGAGCGGACCGGAGCCTTGGGCGTGCATACACGGCCATCCGTGCTTTACGCGAGACTGTTCGCGGCGCTCGGTAGTTACGCTCAAGTCTTGGAGTACATTCTGTTGATCATCGCGATCGTGTTCGGAATCATCGAACTGCTCGCGCTCGTGATCGGAACCAAATTGACGCGGAGCATCACGTCGGCGGTCGGCCAGCTCTACGAAGCGACCAAGCACGTCAATCGCGCCGACTTCAGCCACCGCATCACGGTGCAGTCGAGCGACCAGTTGGCAACCTTGGCGAATTCCTTCAACTCGATGACCACCTCGATCGAGAAACTGGTGCAGGAACAGAAGGAAAAGCAACGTCTGGACGGCGAACTGGCGATCGCGCAGGAGGTGCAGGCGCAGCTCTATCCCAAGTTGATCACGCAGCTGGAGACTCTAGAAGTGCACGGGTTCTGCCGTCCGGCGCGAACCGTGAGCGGGGACTATTACGATTTTCTCGCGCTGAATTCCGATCGTCTGATGCTGGCGGTCGGCGACATCAGCGGCAAAGGAATTTCGGCCGCGTTGCTGATGGCGACGATCTACTCGGCGGTGCGCGCGTACACGATCGAAGATGTGCCGGCACTGTGCGGACTAACCACGCGCGAGCCGGTTGCGGTGGCTGCGGGAGGCTCGGGGCTGATGCTCGTCGCTGAGTCGAGGGGGGCGGACGCTTCTCCGGCAACGCTGCTGACGCTGCTGAACCACCAGCTTTACGAGAGCACTCCGGCGGCAAAGTACGCGACTTTGTTTTTAGGAATCTATGACGGAGCCACGCGCCGGCTTACCTACACGAACGGCGGTCACCTGCCTCCGATCCTGATTTCAGAAGATGGATCGTCGCAGCTGCTGAGCTGCGGCGGAACCGTGGTCGGCCTCTTCGATAACGTGAGTTTCCCGGAAGCGACGGTGCAGCTGCGGCCCGGCGATGTCCTGGTCACTTACACCGACGGCGTGACCGAGCCGGAAAATGATTATGACGAGTTTGGCGAAGAGCGGCTGATTCAACTGGTGCGCGAGAATCGCCATCTGCCGCTCGAGCGCATCACCGAAATTGTCGTCGGTGCCGTGGCCGACTGGATCGGCGACAACGAGCAGCCGGATGACATAACGCTGGTTCTGGCGCGGGCGCGGTAGGGGAGAGCCGGGCGTTCCCCGCACACCTTCCACGATATTCTTCTCGAACTTGAATTCAGGCAGTGCGAGACGGGGCAAAGCCCCGTCACCACACGAGCCTTCCACCACGAAAAACGCGGAAGGGATTGCTCCCTTCCGCGTCGTTTTTGGCTGAACGGGCGCTGCCGGGCTTCGCCCGGGGACAGCCGAGGGCGGCTGTCCCTACGGGATTCTTCTTTAGACCAGGCCCTGATCGAGCATCGAGTTTGCGACCTTCAGGAAACCCCCGATATTGGCGCCGTTCACCAGGTTGCCGGGCGTGCCGTACTTCTCGGCCGTTTCGTAGCAGTTCTGGTGGATGGCGATCATGATCTTGTGCAAACGATCATCGACTTCTTCGCGGGTCCAGGAGATACGCATGCTGTTCTGCGCCATTTCCAGTCCGGAGGTGGCA
>Ga0181532_10005198_pt1 | contig 11136 bp, 9 predicted proteins | sample PEATcosm2014_Bin_33_FD_119768 | JGI IMG/M metagenome (GOLD analysis project Ga0181532, IMG submission 119768) | Peatland microbial communities from MTU Mesocosm Facility, Houghton, MI, USA - PEATcosm2014_Bin11_30_metaG | ecosystem: Environmental > Terrestrial > Soil > Wetlands > Peat | place...
AATTCCATATCGGTATTCCGGCCGGACGAAAAGCCGCGCTTATTTACCCGGGACTTTCTACAGCAGCTGGGCGACTACGACTCCCTTGATGTTCTTAGGCAATATTATGATGCAGCGGACACCACAGACCCTCTGTCTCGCATTCAATACGTCGATATCAAGACCTACCTACCGGACGACATTTTGACTAAGGTGGACCGAGCGAGCATGGCGGTGTCTCTTGAACTGCGAGCGCCAATGCTCGACCATCGGTTTATGGAGCTTGTTGCTTCTATTCCCTCCAACCTGAAGCTGCACGGCAGGACGGGAAAATATATTCTTAAGAGAGCAATGGAGCCGTTGTTGCCGAGCGACATTCTATACCGTCCCAAGCAAGGATTTGCCATTCCTATTGATCAGTGGTTTCGTGGCGAGTTGAAGGAGTCGGCCTACGACCTGGTCGTAGCGAATAATCAGGACGGCATTCTGGACGGCAACTATTTATCCCAGATCTGGAAACAACATCAGGCTGGCACGTTCGACAGATCAGCCTATTTGTGGACGGTACTGATGTTCCGGAAGTGGCAGCAGGTATTTCGAGCTTAGCGAACATTCATGAATGGAATCTACGGCGTTTGCGAACCCGGCGTTAAACTCCTGCCCTTAGAGACGGAGCCGATGTCCTTGATGATGGGAATCAAGGAGCAGTTGGCAGAATCTCGGATCGGCGGTAACGGAGCGTTACTGGGTGTGGCCGGTGATGTCAATGTGACGTCGCTTGCAGCCGCATATGGCTCGCTTGTCGCGATCGATGCCGACTTGTGCAACTATGGCGCACTGCTCCGCGAGCACGAAAAGTCGCATGGAAACGGTGGTACCTCTGTCGCGGAGATGGTTGCTGGATTATACGTACGCCATGGGATGGATTGTGCTGAGAAGCTGGAGGGTGCGTTTTCACTAGCCCTTTGGGACCCGCAACTTCAGCGACTGTTGCTCGCGGTCGATCGCCACAGTTTTAAGACTCTTTATTGGTCTTTTGACGATGGCAGGTTGCTATTTGCCGGGAGGCTCAGTGCGATCGAAGTCATGAAACGGCGAACCGAAGTCGACCCGGCCGCTCTGATGCAATTTCTAGTTCATACTGTGGTGCCAGCTCCGCTCACGATCTACAAAGGGATCGAGCGACTAGAACCAGGCACTCAGTTGGTGTACCAAAAGGGGCAGATCAAGAAGGCTCGCTACTGGAACTTGCGTTACGAAGAATCAGGTGCGTTTGATGTTCGTGAATGGCGGGATGAGCTTCGCGAGTGCATGCGGCAGGCTGTTCACCGCCATCTGGATGGCTGCCATCCCGAACGCACCGGGGCATACCTCAGCGGAGGAACCGACAGCAGCAGTGTTGTCGCCTTCGCCAGCGAATGGTATTCGCCCTTCAATACGTTTTCCATCTATTTCGAAAATCCTCGATATGACGAAATAGGTTTTGCGCGGACGGCGGCCCAACATTTCGGTGCTCGTTATCACGAAAAATGCTTGCATGCCAGCGATGCGGCAGAGGCTATACCAAAGATCCTTGAGTACTATGAGGAGCCGTTTGCAAACTCCTCGGCCATTGGTGCGTACCATTGCGCGCAGCTGGCGCGCGAGAGTGGAGTTGATGTACTGCTGGCAGGGGATGGCGGCGATGAGCTATTCGCGGGCAACGAGCGCTATGCAACTGACAGGAAGTTTGCTCTGTACCAGTGGGCACCCGAGGGTCTGCGCAGCAGAGTAATCAAACCCGCAGTCGGTTACTTGCCGCAAACCGGGGTGCTATCCCTGCCGGCGCGGTATATTCGTCGCGCAGAAGTTTCGAACCCGCGGCGAATGTTCTCCTATAACTTCTTTCTTGACGACGATGGCCTAGCGGCGCTCTCCCCGGATTTTCTGAGCGAAGCGAAACCCGAAGCCGCACTCGACATAGCCCAGGCGCATTTTGACGCAGCACCGCATGCCCGCTCTGAGCTGAACCGGCTTCTCTATTTGGATGTCAAGATGACACTGTCCGATAACGATATCAGGAAGGTTATGGGCACGGCAGAGATGGCCGGAGTGCGAGTCCGGTTTCCGTTGTTGGACCGTCGTCTGGTTGAGCTCTCTGGTCGCATTCCGTCGAATCTTAAGCTCAGAGGCTTTACCAAGCGATACATCTTCAAGGAGGCGATGAAGTCCATCCTACCGAACAAGATACTTTACAAGAAAAAGCACGGATTTGGCGTTCCATTGGGGTATTGGCTAATGAACGATCCGAACCTGAAGTCGCTTGCCGCAATCCTGGATGAACCGCAGACCCGTCAGCGAGGTTATTTCCGGCCAGACTTTCTGTCGCGGATAAAAGAGCTCAATCGCGTCCATCCGGCATACTTCGGCGAGGTGCTATGGTTCGTCCTTGTGCTGGAGCTTTGGCATCGCCGTTCCCGGAGCCATCTGGCTGGAGAGTCTAACGCGTTGCGGGTTGGAGTTGCACGTGCAAGATGAAAATAGGGAACCGCCGATACAACGGGACTGGCGCCACAGACTTGCGGCTGGACTGCACAAGTCGGGCCTGGTGAAGGCTTTGCAATTGGTTTCCCGGCATTGCGAGTTGGCTCCCGATCATGGCGGCGCCGGCCGGCTCCGAAAGGTGCGGAAGGCGAAATACGCCATATTGGGATATCACAGTGTAGGAGCACATGGCTTTCCCCTATATTGCAGGTTGCCGGTGCGGACTTTTGCTGAACAGATGAGATACATCAAGCGCAATTACCGGGTTTTATCCCTGCAGCAGATGGTGGAGGAATTGCAGAACCCGAGTAGCTATCGCCAAAGCGTAGTGGTTACGTTTGACGACGGTTACGTGGGAACTTACTGCGACGCATTTCCCATCCTGAAAGAATATGGCATCCCGGCGACGGTTTACTTAACGGCGGGAGCGATCGAGAGTGGCGAAGTCCCGTGGTATGACAGGATATTTCTGCAATTCCAGCAGGCCGCAGCCGAGGTGACTGTCCATCTAGATAGTAAGCAACAGTTTCGTTTGGGCGGTTTCTGGAGCCGGGTGGACGCCGCCGCAAGTGTCGTTTCGTATTTGCGAACTCTCCCAGACGAGGAACGTCAGCGGTGGTGTGAGTCATTCGAGAAAACAATCCCGCTACGCTACACCGAGCTGGGGGGCTCGATGATGAATTGGGAACAGGTTCATGAAATGTGCCGTGCGGGCGTTTCTTTCGGCTGTCATACGATGACTCATCCGGTCCTGAGCCGCCTCAGCCCCGACGCCGTTCAGCGGGAAGTGGGTGAATCGAAGTGGTTGATCGAGAATCGACTGGGAGTTCAGGTTAACGATTTCGCGTTTCCCTTCGGTAAACCTAAAGACTGCGGATCGATTGGAGCTAAGGCACTATCGCAGCTCGGAATCCGCACCGCAGTAACGACGATTGTGGGCATCAACCAGCCCGGAGAAGACACATTCCGATTGCGGCGGATGGTTCAGGGCAATGAGACCTCGATTGCAATGTTCGCCTATCGTTTGCAGCGGCTCTTTTTTCATCCGTTGGATGAAGAGCTGACCGTCACGTAGGATGGGGAAGTACTAAATTTATGGCATTCCGAGACATTGTCGTAATTGCGATCATCCTTTTGTCGGCGCCAGTGGCGCTGTTCAATCCATATTTTGGAGTGTTGATGTGGAGTTGGATCGCCTATTTCAATCCTCATCGCTATGCCTGGGGTATTGCCAGATACGGTTTTTTCCAGCCCGCAATTATTATCGCAATTCCAACTTTGCTTGGACTTCTGTTTGCGCCCAAAAACACCCGTGTCTTTAACCGGGAGACTGTTCTGCTTCTGGGATTGTGGGGTTGGTTCGCCTGCACAACCTTCTACATAACGCAGGTGCCGGAATTTACCGGACACATCGCAGACGCCACGACGCACCTGGGCGCCGTCAGCAAAATATTACTGATGACGTTTGTGACGATTCTACTGGTCACGTCTGAGCAGAAGCTCCGGCTCTTAGTATTTGTCATTCTGGCAAGCTTCGGCGTTAGGGCCGCGTTCGCTGCCGTGTGGTATATCGGGAGTGGCGGGCAGTTCACCGTCTGGGGTCCCGAAGGATCGTTCATCTACGACAACAACGATTTCGGCCTGGCCTTGAACATGACAATTCCAATGTTCTTTTTTATGGCGCGGGCACAGCCAAGACTATGGATGCGGGTCGCTTTGCGGGTGCTAATGCTATGTGTGGTTATCTGCGTCATAGGAACCTATTCGCGTGGCGCGTTGGTGGGCCTCGCGGTGATTACGCTGGCCATCATGGCGAAGTCACGGCAGAAGGCTTTCGGTCTATTTTTCGTCTCAGTCGCGGTGCTTTGTATTGTGATGTTCACAACCAGTCTGTGGCAAAAGCGAATGAGCGACTTTTTGCAAGGCAACCTAGACGCGTCAGCCTACTCGCGGCTGGTTGCCTGGGGCGGTGCCTGGAATCTGGTTATGGCCTATCCTATAACAGGCGGCGGCTTCGACGTTTTTACGGACGAAGGTATATTCCCCAGTTTTGTCCCGCCAGGCTTGAGAGGCGCTTTGTATAGCAAGATCCATCACTTACACAGCTCTCACAGTATTTATTTTGGGATGCTGGGTGAACAGGGATTTGTCGGACTGGGGTTATTCCTGCTGCTTCTGCTTTCCTGCTTTGCGAGCCTGCATGGGCTTCGCAAGCAAGCCAGAACGCAGCCGCAACTGGAGTGGGTCGAACCTTACACCCACATGTTTGAGGTTACACTCCTGGCCTATATGGTAAATGGGGCGACGCTCGGCCGAGCCTATTTCGACTTTTTCTACCAAATTGTGGCGCTGGTGATCATTCTGAAGATACTGGCGGCGCGGGAATTGCATGAGTACGAGGTTGAGGACCAGCCTGCGGAGGCGCTGGAGGCGGTGCCAGCGTAGTAAAGGGCCGGATCGTCGAATAATCGAGGTGTTTGGAATGCCGATTCACTTGCGTGCAGTATATGCCCGGATACTTGTTTCTGTTCTAATTCTGACGTTGGCAGGGCCGTCGTTGTTTGCACAAGAATGGACTTGGAGCTCGGATAAAGTAGCCAGAGGTGTGACCAGCTCGATTGTTCTGGATGCCGACCATAATCTGCACCTGGCATACCTGACGCGTGATGCCAAGGTTTACTATGCCTTGCGTCCTGCCGGATCGTCGAAATGGTTCACCGTTCCGGTGATAGAGTCGACGCACGCGAACACGAATGTTTACCCCAAAGTAGCGGTCGATAAACACGACATACCGCATTTATGCGTGTCATTCGGGGTACTGGAGTACGTAACTTTAGCCAACCATGCTTGGGTTAAGCAGGTGGTTGACCCGGGGTCGGGAACCATATCGTATCACTGTTCGATCGCGGTCGGGGCCGATGGTGTCCCCCACTTGGGCTGGTACCATGAATTTCTGCCCGGGGGAACGCAGTACAGCCACTTCCGGCATGCTGACCTGGAAAATGGAACTTGGGTGGTGCACTCGATCGATGGCGGGATCTCCGGTAAGTGGAGCTCAATGGCAATTGATGCTGACGGATTCCCCCATGCCAGTTACAGCCAATTTGCTCATGGTGGCGATCTGAACTACGCACAATGGGATGGCAATAATTGGATCATAACATCCGTCGATTCATCCCAGAATGCGAGCAGCTACAGAGGATTCGATAATAGCCTGGTTTTGTGGCCGGATGGATCGGCACACATATCGTATTTTGACGCGAGAACATTGAAGTATGCGCGGCAGGATCATGGGAAATGGATTATCGACAAGGTTGCTGTGGTTGCTTCCGGACACGATGTTTATGGCGGTAGCACGACTGTGCTGAGAGATAGCCGCGGCAATCCCCATATTATTTATGGCGATTTCAGTGCTATAAAGCATGCATTCTCGGATGGCAAGCAGTGGCATATCGAAAATGTGGTTTCGGGTGCACTGCAGCAATACGACAATGTGGATGCAGCAATTGGATCTGACGATACTTTGTATGTAAGCTATCCCGATCCAGACGATGGCTTTGTCAAGATTGCAACCGGCAAGCTTGTAGCAGCTGCCGTGGCGAAGAACTAATGAATACTAGATTTAGTTAGGGCTGAGTGAAGAAGCGTGACTGCAGGTAGAGTTTCCGGAACATCTACGGGGTGTGTGCTCCACGTTCTTGACCATTCGTGGCCGGTGTTGAGCGGCTACAGTATACGGAGCCGAAACTTACTCACCGCGCAGCACAGACTCGGCCAACGTATAGCAGCCGTAACCGGTCCCCTACACGAGCTCGATGATGTTGGCAACTCAGACATAGCAGTCGACGGGGTTACGTATGCCCGCACGCCGTTAACCGGAAAGCTCGCCGGTTCCGCTATCAGAAGGCGTTGGCTGGGCATGCGGGAGTGGTGGACTGTCCGGCTTTTGCGTAACCGCATTTTGGAGTTGATTGACAGCCAGCCAACCTCCATCGTCTATGCGCATTCTCCCGCACTATGCGGACTTGCAGGCCTGCAGGCGGCACGCAGGAGAGGCTTGCCTTTTGTCTATGAAATTCGGGCGTTTTGGGAGGATGCCGCGGTTGATCAGAAACGCACCACCACCTCTTCGCTACGGTACCAATTGACCCGTGGATTGGAAGCCTACGTAGCCAGGCAGGCGGACGCGGTCTCGGCGATCGCGCAACCGATGCTTGACGATCTCTGCCGGCGTGGGGTGCGGGCTGAAAAGCTGTTTCATGTTCCGAACGGTGTTGATGCCGATCGGTTTGCGCCATTGCCGCGCGAGCAACGACTGGCTAAGAAACTAGGAGTGGAAGACACTATAGTCTTCGGTTTTTTTGGATCCTTATACCGATACGAGGGGGTTGCCTGGCTGATTGGTGCAGCTTCCGAGTTGCGCTCCAGAGGGCATCGCTTCAAAGTGCTGATCATCGGGAGTGGTGAAGACGAGGGGGCGATACGCGATGCTATTCACCAACACAATGCGGGCGACTATGTTTGTACTCTGCCTCGCGTTTCACATGACGAGATAAAGAAGTACTACTCGATTGTGGACGTCATGGTGTTCCCACGCCTGAGCGTTCGATTGACTGAGCTGGTAACACCTCTGAAGCCGTTGGAAGCAATGTCGCTCGAGAAGGCTGTGCTGGCAAGCGACGTGGGTGGTCACCGGGCATTACTCGATCATGACAGAACGGCTCTGCTGTTCCGTTCAGGGGATGTCGCTGACTTTTGCCAGCAAGCGGAGCGGCTGATGACGTCGCCGGTCCTTCGTACACAACTGGGTGAAACCGGTCGCTACGTAATCTTGCGCGACTGGGACTGGATGGTGGTTGCGCAGCGTTACCAGCACATTTACGAGTTCGCTCTCCAGCACCACGATGACGCGGAAAACTCATTACGCAGCCGGCGATTGGTGCTTGCCGACGCCAGGCGGAGGCAATCGTAGTGCCCGTAATCCACAAGTCTGGCGTTCTGAACAGACTTTACGACTGGCTTGCTCTATCCGATCCACCACAGCCAGCTGATGTCATTTTTGTTCTAGCGGGTCGAGAATGCCGTAAATCCTTCGGCTTGCGGTTACTAGAAGAAGACTGGGCGGCTACGCTGTTGCTCAGCGTCGACCGATTCGAAATCCGACGTTTCGCCGGACTGAAGCTGCCCGTGTCGTTGGATCTGTTGAGTTTCGCTTCGGCGACAGAACCTCGGTACCGGCATTACTTTGTAAAGATCGAGCGCGGAACGGCCGACCCTCGGAGAATTGTAGTTGGCCGCTTTGGAACGTGGAGCGAGATTCTGGCGTTCTCGGATTGGCTGACCCTGAATGGCCCCATTGGCTCGGTGCTGGTCGTCAGCAGCGGGTTTCACCTTAGGCGAGTTCGTATGTGCTGCCGAAGACTGGTGCGCGACGGTACGAAACTGACCTTCGTGGCCGTTCCGGACGAGAGCCGCCACTTTCGTAGTTATTGGTGGCTGAATCCCAACGCGCGGAAGCTAATACTGTCCGAACTGCTCAAGGTTGCAATCTACGGAATGCTGGGGCAGCGACTGATGAAGCAGGCTTGCTCTACTCCGGCGTTCACCGAGGGGTAGAAACAGCAGCACCCGAGAGAGATTCCGGTTCTGAGGTCCCGATGTACAAAGTTGCGTCACTATGGCAGATGAAGCGCAAGCCGGATCCGGCTTCAGGTACGATGTTGGTAATCCCCGGGGAGTTTCGTTGACAAACTTCAGTTCCACCACGTCCGATTGCCCGGTTGAACCCGGCCTCAGACAGGGTCACCAATTCGCCGACTTGTGGATTCAGCCGTTGATCGGACTGGGACTGGCAGCGCTGGTCATTGGGTTCCTGTTCCGCTCCACTATCAGTTCGATGGTGAGTATCTGGTACGGCAGCAGTACCTATTCCTACGGGCTTGTGGTTGTTCCGGTTTGCGCCTTTCTCGTCTGGCGTCGAAGAGCGCAACTTAGCGGCTTACAGCCGACCGCCTCATATGCTGGCGTCGCGCTGTTTCTGCTTTGCGCCATGATGTGGCTGGCTGGCAATATTGCCGACGCGCAGGTGGTTCAGCAGGTCGCCTTTATTGGCATGATAGAGGCTCTGATCTGGGCATTCCTAGGGGCTCAAATCATCCGCGTTATCGCATTCGCGCTGCTGTTTCTCTTTTTCGCCGTTCCCGCAGGGGAAAGCCTGGTTGAGCCGCTGCAGCGACTCACGGCCGCGTTCACGGTCAATGCGGTTCGGCTCTCCGGTATCCCGGCGGTGCAAGACGGTTTTGTGTTGTCGACTCCGTCGGGCGACTGGAAAGTTGCGGAGGCGTGCAGCGGCATTCGGTATTTGACATCGTCAGTTGTTGTGGGGGTCCTGGTCGCCGGGGTGGTGTTTCGCAGTTGGAGGCGTCGCATTGCTTTTGTTTTGATTTCCGCATTGGTTCCTATCTTGGCCAATGCCCTGCGAGCCTATCTAATCGTAGTTCTGGCGTATCTCAGTAACAACCGAATAGCCGCCGGAGTAGATCACATAATCTACGGCTGGATATTCTTTTCGCTGGTGACAGCAACCTTGATCGCGTTAGCTTTAAGATGGCGTGAGCCGGAGGTCCCGCCGGCCGATCTGGCCTCGAGTTCACTGGTCGCGCCGTCGGAAAGTACTTGGAACACTCACCTGATTTGGTGCATGGGCGGTATTATCCTGATTGCGATATTCACCACTTTGGTGGCTGATTTCCTGTGGTCTCGCGTCCCACCTAATCAACCTATGGCAACAATCTGGTCGGCACCGTCGAACTGGCTCGCCGCGGCGGATCCTGATCCCGACTGGGCGCCGAGTTTTGAGAACATCGAATCGGAGGCGTTTACAAAAGACTCACGCGAAGTATCCCTGTACATCGCCTCCTACCCGATGAAAAGGCGGGGCGTGGAGCTTGTCAATTCTCTGAATGCGGTAGGAACGTCCGGCCAATGGAAGTTATTAAACACCGGTTTCCGCGAAGCGAGGATTTCCGCCAAACCGGTTACCGTGGCCGAATATTTGATTGCTTCAGGTGGGCAACACCGCCTCGTCTGGATGTGGTATTTGAGCGGGGATGAGTTAACGGCTAAACCTTACAGAATCAAGTTGATGCAAGCCCAATCTCGACTGGTGGGACGCCCTGCAAATGTATTTCTTTTCGCTATCTCAACCGCTGTCAACCAGGAGCCGGCAGAAGCACTTCGCAATCTGCGCGAGTTTGCGGAGAGCATGTCGTTCCCAAACCTGACGGGTAGTCCGGATGAACGGCTGCCGCATCTCCCATGAACAAGCTGGCCCAGTGTCGTGGTCCGGTATATCTATTCTCTTTCTTTGGGTACGACTTTGCGCATGGATTCGGTGAATGCAAGCTAGCGTCGACATTCACCTTTCATTTCAGATACATACGATTATCCATCTTTGGCATTTCAACTGCAGTTACACAAGTAGCTGGCTAAGGGCTAGCGACGGCTATCGGATCCTGCAAGTTTGGCAGAGTCGGTGTCACCTCTGAAACCAAGTCAGACAGCAGTGGGGGGGTACGGCAAATGAGAGGAAAATACCAGGTAGCACTTCTGGCGCTGTTAGCAGTTGCATTGCTTACGGTGCCCACTACGATGCGGGCTGGGACCAATCTGGGAATGAGTTTGTCGAGCAACCCGGATATGGTCACGCTCTGCGACAACAACGTAAATTTTGCAGGTTGTACGATGAACACCTCTGACATGAACCCGGCCCTTGGACAGATTACGTTCATCGGCCCAGTCGGGAACTGGACCACGAACATAACTAGTGGCCTCGGGCCGCCCTTTGAGAATCTTACGCCGGTGCTGGACATCAGTTCGTTCAATGCGACCTCCGCGGCGGGCGCGGCGCCGATGACGATACTGCTTTCGGTTATTGGTCTGACCTCTCCGACTGGCATCCAGAGTGTGTTGGACAAAATCGGTGGAACCAGCACATTCGCTGGCACTACAATCACTACCCAGGCTTGGGTATCGCCGACCAACGTTGCCTTCTGTGCCAGCACGACTTGCGGCTCAGCCCTAACCGGTCTGCTCACTGTAACGGGTGGCGTATATAGCGGCTCCATCAATGGGGTTGGTAATTTTGGTAGCGGACCATTTGCCTTAACGTTGGCTGTCACCATCAACAGCGATGGGCAGGTTGACACAACGAGCTTCGACAACGAGTTCGATATACCCGAGCCGGCGGCACTGTCGCTGTTAGGTTCAGGGTTACTGGGTCTTGGTCTCGCGCTGCGGAAAAAGCTGCTTATCTAAAGCGGTTCAAATTGCGGGATCCAGCAAGTCGAGCATGTGTTTTGGATCTGAACCATCTCCAAGGAAGGGCGAGAGCCCTTCCTTTTTGCACTTAGGGGAACGGGGCTCAACGTCTACGCAGAATCGATCTCGCCCAAAGCTGGTCGCCAACCAAAATAAACGCATGGTTCATATTCTGCGGCGAACGTCCTGGTGCCTGAAAGGCTTTGTGTATGCCATACGGTTTTTTGGAGCCGCCGGATTCCGCAACACGGTCTCTCGTGGACGCGACCGACGGTCAGGCATACCCGGAGAAATTGCGGGGTCTCTGGCTGTTGG
>Ga0181532_10005199_pt1 | contig 11136 bp, 10 predicted proteins | sample PEATcosm2014_Bin_33_FD_119768 | JGI IMG/M metagenome (GOLD analysis project Ga0181532, IMG submission 119768) | Peatland microbial communities from MTU Mesocosm Facility, Houghton, MI, USA - PEATcosm2014_Bin11_30_metaG | ecosystem: Environmental > Terrestrial > Soil > Wetlands > Peat | place...
CGTTGGCGGCGGTGGGGATCAGGCTTGGATCCGAGCGGGCGCATGAAGGCTGGCGATTACCACAGGCAGGGTATCACGGTTACGAGCGCAGAGGCAGTACTTGCCTGCAGTACTTCCCTGCACTTCTCCGTTGGAGAATCCCACGGGATACGCCGCGTGCCGGCCAGCGTGTGGCGGCGGGACGCCGCCACGACAGCCGCCGGGACGGCGGCGCTACTTTCCTTGCGACGCTACTTGGCGCGAATGGCGGCTCGCAGTTCGGCGACGATTTCCTGCGACGCCTTGATGGCGGCGGCGTGCTGGTTCACATTGAATGAGATCGCGCCCACGCGGGCGTGGCCGCCGCCGCCGTAGCGCTCGCAAATGCGGGCCAGGTTGACTTCGGGTTCCTGCGGCGCCCAGGGATTCGATCCCACCGAAACTTTCACACGGAAACTGCTTTTGCTGAGTCCCACGCTGTAGACCGACTCCGGGTGCAGGTAATAGGGAATGAATTTGTTGTAGCCTTCGAGATCGTGATCGGTGACGTCGAAGAAAATTGTGGCGTCTTTGCATTCGGTGCGCTGTTCGAGAATGCCGATGGAAAGTTCGTGCCGCTTGAGCAAGGGCGGCAGCAGGGGGGCGACGAACTTCTCTTCGAGAATCTCCGCCAACGATTTGGTGGCCAGCAGCGGAATCAGGTTCGGGACGAAGCCGTGATCGGGAGCCGATTCAATGACCATGGTCAGCTTCATGGCGGGCGCTTCCATCTCGACGGCGGTTTTGGCGTCGGGGTAAAGGGCTCCGTCGATGATGTCGGTCCAGTGCACCAGATCGGCCAAGGGCGAGGGATCGAAGCCAAAGCGCTGCTGCGCGATCATGGCGATGAAGCTGGTGCAGGATTTGAAATCCGGATCGTAGAACTTGCGGTTGCTCTCATCCTGCTCGAAATGCTCGGCGTCGGCGGGCGAGAGGAACGCACTCTCGTGATGGTCGAACCACCAGGTAATTTTGGGCGAACTGGAGTACTTGAAGTCGACGATGGCATTCTCATCGCCGTCGAATTGCTTTTCGTCGAACAAGGCCCCGGCGCGGTGGACCAGGCCGGTGAACACGAAATCGGCGTCGCCGCGAATGCGCTCGTGGTAGAAGCGGGAGAACAACGCGGCGGAGGAAGCTCCGTCAAAACATTTGTCGTGATAGAAGACCCGTACTCGCAATGCATTCCCCAATCGAACAACAGATTCCCGCTCGTCCAAAAAACACGCAGCCGGCGTGGAATTGGGACGCGGGTAAAAGCTAATAGGATTGACAGCTTACAGGAAGAAAGTCAAGGGCGGTGGGTTGCTTCGCACTGGATTTTTGCGCAAGAAATCCAAAAGCTAGAACCACAAAGGACACGAAGTATCACGAAGGAATCTGCCTGGCAGGGCATTTCCTTTCGTGTGACGTCGTGTCCTCGGTGGTTGACGGTTTTCGATTCCTAGATCGCGTTCGCTTGCTTTTCCGCCATGTCCCCGATCACGGGCAGCTTCCACATCTGACCGCCGTTGGCCTTCAGCAGCATGATGATCCAGGCAACGAACGAACCGATCGCGAGGGCGAACCAGAGGAGCGCGAGGATCAGGTGCCCCAGAATCGGGATGAACGCCAAGACCATGGCCAGGATCGAGAACGCAATCCAGCAGACGATCAAAGCCACCACGAAAAAGATGTTTTGAAACGAGTGAAAGCGCACGAACCGGTTCTTGTTGTAGGGTTCCATGACCAGAAAAATAATCGCCGGGATGATGGTGATGTACGCCAGCATTCCGGCCACGTTGTCGGCCATGCCTCCCGCGCTAGCGGTCGCCTGGGGTGCAGGGGGGGCGGTTGCGACTCGGCCTGCACAGGCTGCGCAAGCGGTGGTTCCGTCGGCGATCTGTGCGCCGCACACACTGCAAAAAGCCATAGAGGTGTCCTCCTCAGCGTCGTTTGGGAGCGAAGGATGCAACGCTGCAGCCTGCGCAAGACCTCTACCAAGCGACGCTGCAAGGTACCAAAAAAGCCTAAGGTAAAGCAATCAACAATTTCTGGCGACAATTTCTGGAGGAAGAAAGACCCTAGAGTTCCCCGGCCTGCTGCGCGGCGAAATCGCCGAGCAGGGGCAGTTTAAACATCTCCCCCTGGAAGGCCTTGACCACCAGAACCACCCAGATCACGAAGGCTGCGAGCCCAACCACCGTGGAGACTAGGTAGACGAGCAGCGGGCCGAGCACCGGGATGATGAAAAGAACAACACTGGCCAGTTTGAGCGCGATCGCGAACAGGCCAGACGCGGCCCACAGCAACAGGCACTGCACGGAATGGAAACGCACAAAACGATTCTTCTTATAGGGATCGAGGACCAGGAATACGACAGCAGGGACGAATGTGAAGTACGCGAGAGCGCCGGCGATATTTTCGGGAAGAGCGCCGACCCGGCCTTGCGCGCGGGCTTCCGTCTGCATGGGCTCCCCGGGTATGGGCTGTTCGGGCATGGACTGGCCGAGCATGGGCCGGCCGCAACCGGGGCAGAAAGCGGCCGTCGCGGGCATCTGCGCGGCGCAGTGCGGGCACGTCATCGGGACATTTTTCGCATCCCCGGAGGCATCGACGGTTTCATGCCCGGTCTGATCCCTGCTCTCATCCATTGTGGGGACCATATCAAAACGCGGGGTGGGCGGCAAATGGACCGCACTTGCGCATTGACGGCGAGGCCAACGGATAGTATGTTTCGTGCAAATTTCTGTGTGCCGCGGAACGCGACGCTTCGAACATTCGACCATTGGAGGTAGAGAGTGGCTTCATTCTGCGCCGGTTGCGGGAGCAGCGTAGGGGCCGGCGATAAGTTCTGCCGGGTCTGCGGGCGAACCGTTTCCCCGGACTCTGCGGTGATGCCCGCCAGCGCCATCCCGCCCGCGGGACCTGCGGAGACCAGCGGGAAGGCGATTGCCAGTCTGATCTTTGGACTGCTTTCTCTCTTCACGCCGTTTGCGATTGCGGCCGTGATCTTCGGGCATCTTTCACTGTCGGAGATTCGCAAGAGTGCAAGGCGGCTTACGGGAAACGGCATGGCCATTGCCGGCCTGGTTCTCGGCTACGCCGGGTTGGCGTCGGTGCCGGTGATTTTGATCATCGCGGCCATTGCCATCCCGAACCTGCTGCGCGCGCGGATGGCGGCCAACGAGTCATCGGCGGTGGCGGCCGTAAGCACCCTGAATGTTGCCGAGGAGGTTTATTCTCAAGCCCATCCCGCGACGGGATACACTTGTGCGCTATCTGATCTCGATCAGGTCGATAGCAAACTGAAAAGCGGGAGAAAGTTCGGATATCTATTCGAGTTGAGGGATTGCGCGGCAGGACCAGAGGGCACAAGCAATGTGAAATATCGGATAGTCGCGTATCCCGCGGCGCCCAACCAGACCGGAGTACGAGCTTTTTGCTCGGATGAATCCGCGGTGATCAAGGTTGATTCCAGCGGCTCGGCGCAGGGTTGCATGGAGAGCGGCAGCGCACTGTAGTAAGCTTTCCCACATTCTTTCAGGAGGCAACAAATGTTTTGTTCTCAATGCGGGGCAAACAACGTGGATACCGCGGCGGTATGCATGCAGTGCGGCCGTAGCTTGCAAGCGGGCCCTCCGGCGGTTCCTTTGCAGCCTGTACAGCCTGCTGGAGTGGTTCTCCCGCCCGGCGTCGCGGTGCAGAACTATCTGGTATTCGCGATTCTGGCCACGGTTTTCTGCTGTCTTCCGGCGGGAATTCCGGCGATCGTGTATGCGGCGCAGGTGAACGGCAAGTTGCAGGTGGGGGACGTGGCCGGGGCGCAACTCGCGTCCAACAACGCGAAGATGTGGTGCATGATCTCCGCGGGACTCGGGATCGCGATTATCGCCATCTATGGTGTGCTCGTCATGGTGGGGATTCTGAGCGGCCTCCACTCGAATTAAAGCTGGAGGCGTCGCGATGCCGAACGGGCGCGGGAATCAGGTGCTAGTGGCGTTGCTTGCGGCCATGGCTGCGGGGGCAGTTCTGCTTGAAGTTTTCGATCCGGCCACGTCCGGGATATTCCCCCCCTGTCCGCTGCGCTATCTGACGGGATGGTATTGTCCCGGGTGCGGATCGCTGCGCGCCATTCACCAACTGTTGCATGGGAACCTGCGGGCGGCGTGGGCGCTGAATCCGCTGACTGTGATTCTGCTGCCGTTCCTGACCTACGGGCTGGCGTCGTTTGCGCTTCTTGAACTGCGCGGGCGCGGGCTTCCTCAACCCTTCTTGCGTGCGGGCTGGATCCGCACGCTCTGCGCCGTAATCATCCTGTTTGGGATTGCCAGAAATCTCCCCATGCATCCGTTTGATTTGCTGGCGCCGGGGACGGTGCTGCTCCGCTGACACAGTGGAAGTGGAGAGGAGGAGTCGATGAGTTCGTTCTGCCTGGGCTGCGGAAACGGTATGGCGGAGGGAGAACGTTTCTGCGGGATCTGCGGACGAGACGCGCTGGCAGCATCGGCTGGGCGCGCGGTTGATCCGGCAGTGACCTTCGGGCTTCCCCCGGAAACCAGCGGCAAGGCGATTTTCAGCCTGATCAGCGGAGTATTGTTTCTGATCCTCCCGTTTTCGCTGGCCGCCGTCATCTTCGGACATTTATCTCTTTCTGACATTCGCCACAGCGGAGGCCGGCTCACAGGAAAAGGATTGGCGATTGCCGGCCTGGTTCTGGGTTACCTGGGAATGGCCGCAACTCTGGGGCTGATCATCTGGTCAGGGTTTTATGTGCGGCAGCGGGAAAAGTCCCTGGCACAGAAAGTGAAGATCGTGAACTATGAGAACCCCATCGTCTCGTCGGTGCGATCTCTGAATATGGCCGAGATCGCCTATGCCCAAGCCCACCGCGAGGCGGGTTACACCTGTTCCCTCTCCGAGCTAAAAGCTGCGTGGGGACTCAGCAATGACCTGGCTCATGGCCAGAAAGACGGATACATTTTTGAGCTCAAGGGCTGCACGGCCGCGAAGGCGAATGGACCGATTGCGAAGTATCAGGTGGTGGCGTATCCGGCGGCGGCAAACAAAACCGGGACGGTGGCATTCTGCTCGAATGAGTCGGACTTAATCAAAGTCGCCCGCAACGGCTCACCGCAGGATTGTTTGCGGGCGGGCGTGGACTTGTCGGAGGGCCGAGATTAGTCGCCCGCAGAACTGGCGGAAAACAGCTTCCCGTTGAAATTTCTGACTGAGACCTCAGACTCTTAAAGTGGCCGCGGCGTGTGATTCTTCTTGCTGCAGTCTTCGCAGATTCCATAGATCTGAAACGTATGCCGGGTGGTGACGTAGCGGTACTTGCGGCCGATCTCCTGCTCGAGTTGGCCGACTTCCTGCGAAAAAAATTCGACCGAACTGCCGCACTGGGTGCAGACCATGTGGTGATGGCTACGCCGGTTGTACTGGTGCTCGTAGCGGGCAATGCCGTCGTGAAAGGCGACCTCGCTGGCCAGCCCGCACTCCGCCAGCAGCTTCAGCGTGCGGTAGACGGTGGTGTAGCCGATGCGGGCATCCTTTTTCTGCACCAGCCGGTGCAACTCGTCGGTGGAGAGATGGTCGCGGGTTTCCAGGAAGGCGCGCAGGATGGCATCGCGCTGGGCGGTCTGCTTGAGGCCCACGCCTTTCAAGTGCCGGTGCAGGATCTCCTGGGCTTCACGGACCATCTGGCGTGAGATCGTGGGCTGATCATCGATGCGTTTTTGCAGCATGGCGGATGAGATAGAGTCGGGTGAAACGGGTTCAAGATGACAGTTCAGGATGACATTTGTAGGATGTCGAGTTCAGCATATCATCCGCCATCTTGAAAATGAAATTCATTTTCAGCGGCGGACGCGGCCGCCAGGGCGTGGAATACAATCTCTGATTACAATCTCTGATTACAATCTAAAGATTCCTCATGAGTACTCTCGCAGAAATCAGCACGCCTAAGTCGCGCCGCTCGCCAGTGGCCCGCATTCTGCTGTGGCTCATGCTGGCTGTGCTGGTGATACTGGCGGGAGCGGTGGCATACGCCTATTACGTGGCGCACTCGGCTCTTCCCCAACTCGACGGGCAGGTGCAGATCCGGGGGCTCTCGGCGCCGGTCACGGTGACGCGCGACGGTCACGGAGTGCCGACGATTGAAGCGGCCACCCTGGAGGATGTTTTCTTCGCGCAGGGTTACGTCACCGCACAGGATCGGCTCTGGCAGATGGATGTGATGCGTCGCTTTGCCAGTGGAGAACTCTCGGAGATTCTGGGCGAGGACACTCTACGGCTGGACCGCGAGCAGAGGATTCTGGGCTTGCGCGACGCGGCCAGGAAGGCGATGGAGATTGCCAGCCCGCGCGACCGGCGCTTCTTTGAGGCCTACGCGCGCGGCGTGAACGCCTACATCGCGGCGCGCGGCGACCGCCTGCCCATTGAGTTTCGCATCCTGCATTACGCGCCGAAACCGTGGCGGGCTGAAGATTCGGTGGTCATTGCCAACCAGATGGTCAAGGACCTGAACTACCACTATTTTTATGACGCGCTCAGTCGCGAGAAGATTCTGGCCAAGCTCGGGCCGGAGTTGACCGGGGATTTGTATGTGAACCGGTCGTGGCATGATCGTCCGCCAACCGTGATGCGCGAAGACCTGCAGCAGCCCGACAGCAACGGCGGCACCGATGAGGATGACGACGACGATGATTCTCCCGACAATTCGGTGACGTGGCTGGTTCGCTCAGTTGGTGCGGGAGAACCGCCGCAGGGCGCTTTGGAACGCACCTCGGGGGCTAAAGCCCAGGCAAGTGGTGGAACTCTTTTCGCAGCGCTAGAAGCGCTGCGCCACCCAAAATCAGGTCTGTCACACCCAAAATCAGGTTTGTTAGATGATGCGCCAAGACTCACCTCCTGGGTGTCCGAGGAATCCGCCGAAGGCTTGCCGGTGAATGGATCGAACGACTGGGTGATTTCCGGCGCGCACACGGTCACGGGCAAGCCGCTGCTTTCGAATGACATGCACCTCGGTCACCAGATGCCCAATCTCTGGTACGAGGCGCACTTGCACTCTGGCACTCTGGATGTTGCAGGCGTGACGCTACCGGGCATGCCGTATGTGATTGTCGGCCACAATCAGCGGATCGCGTGGGGATTCACGAACGTTGGTCCAACAGTGACCGACGTTTACATCGAGAATTTCAACCCGCAGGGCGCCTACCAAACTCCGAGTGGATGGGTGCAGCCGGAACATCGCGTTGAGGCGATTCACGTCAAGGGCAAGCCGGACGTGAGCGTCGACGTGAAGATCACGCGCCACGGGCCGGTGATCACGGAAATCGTTCCGGGCGAAACCCGGCCGCTGGCGCTGCGTTGGACGCTCTACGACGGATTGCGCATTCCATTGTTCGACGTGAATACGGCGCAGAACTGGCAGGAATTCCGGCGCGCGTTTTCGCAGTTTGATGCGCCCGGCCAGAACGTGGTCTATGCCGACGTGGACGGGAACATCGGATATCAGACGACGGGCAAGGTTCCAATCCGCGCGGCTGGGGACGGCAGCCTGCCGGTGAGCGGCGCCGACAACGCGCACGAGTGGACTTCCTATATTCCGTTCGAGAAGCTGCCCAGCATTTACAACCCGCCGTCGGGAATTATCGGCACGGCGAATGGAAGAATCACGCCGGATAATTATCCCAATTCGATCAGCATGGAATGGGAAGCTCCCTGGCGCACGGAGCGCATTTATCACGTGCTCGAGTCAGGACGGCAGTTCTCTGCTGCAGACATGCTGGCGCTGCAGACCGACGTTCACTCGGAAGCCGAGTTGTTCGCGGCGGAGCGGTTTGTGTATGCCGTGGATCACGCCTCCAAGCCTTCGGCGCGGGCCAGGCAGGCGGCAGATCTGATGCGCAGCTGGGACGGACGGATGCAGGCTTCGTCGGCGGCGCCGACGATCGCCGAGAAGTCGATTGTGGAACTGAGGCGGTTGTTGCTGGAACCGAAATTGGGGAACGCACCCGCCGACGCCGCGAAGGCCGCCGAAGTACTGAGTTGGCAGACTTATTCGTGGGAAATGCGTTCGGTGTGGATGGAAAACATTCTGCTGCACCGGCCCAAGCGGTGGCTGCCGGACAAATATCCGAATTATGATGAACTGCTGACCGCAGCCGTGGATGCGGCGGTGAATGGGCCGGACGCGCCGAAGGACTTGGCCTCGTGGCGCTGGGGCGCGTTCAATGCGGTAGAGATCGAGCATCCGATCCTGGGAAAAATTCCGCTGATCCGCCACTGGTCAGGACCGGGAGTGCAGGAGCAGTCGGGAAGCGGATACACGGTGAAGGCCGTGACCCGGCATCACGGGCCGTCGGAGCGGTTCACGGCGAACCTGGCGGACCTGGATCAGTCGACGCTGAACACGGTGACCGGGCAGGGCGGAAATTTCCTGAGCCCGTATTACATGGACCAGTGGAAAGCGTGGCACGAAGGCACTACGTTTACTCTGCCGTTCAGTGCGAGGGCCGTCGACGCGAGCAAGGCACATCGTCTGGTGTTGCAACCGGACAAGTAAGGAACACTTACGTCACTTGCCAGAGGACGATGGGAAAGTTCGCATCGCCGTGCTCGAAGGCTACGATCACCGACGAACCAACTTGAATCTTCGGGGTGGTTAACGTGACCAGCGCCCAGGCCACTCGACCTTCCACACAACTCAAGCAAAAAAACAACCCACGACCTGATTCGTACCTGTAATTGACTTCAGCTGCGGGCGCGCTTGTGTCGTCATTGATCTACCAAACTGCCGAAAACGACGGAAAGCTGGTTTGAGAAGGATATGGGGTGTTCAGAGGCGCCGCAAATGGCCACGAAAAAGTAATTCGTCTGCATCCGGCTAGGTCAGCAGGCTCAAAATAGACCCTGAATTTCCAGAGTTGGTCGCGTTCAGACTCTGTAGCAGTTGACTGGTCGAACTGGAGGAAGATGAGCTCGATGAGCTTGGACTGGAGCTTTCGCTTAGCTGCTGGAGGGCGCTAGCTCCAGGCGAATTTGACGAAATTGCCGCCAATTGCGACAACGCGCTGCTGGCTGCGGAGCTGTCGCCAGCTTCCATCGCCTGTACGATCGTCTTGATCAGCACGGCGTTATCGCTCGGGCTCGGCGATGGGGAACTCGTTGTGCTTGAGGTACCGCTCGACCCGCTACTGGCTGTAGATGCTGCGCTCAGGGCTGTGGAATCGAGCGCAAGCATATCTTGCTGTGCGGAAGTCAGATCGCCGTTTTGCAGATCCGAGCTCAGCTGATTGAGTTCGCTCGCGAACGAACTGGAGCCGCCGGACGAGGAGGCGATGTTCGATAGCAGGTTCGCCGTAATCCCGCTCGCCGAGCTGTTTGCCGTCGATGACGTGGTGCCATTCAACGCATCTGCGGATAGGGTGACAAAGTCCTGCTGCGCCGCCGAGAGGTTGCCACTCTGGAGGTCCTGCGCCACTTGGTTCAGGTCGCTGGCGAACTGGTTGGCAGTCGATGGTGAGTCGAGAATCTGCGACAGAAGGCTGCTCGTGATTCCACTGGTGGACAAGATGTATCCCCTTCTCGGAGCCTGTTTGCACGCTATCTCTTTTTCTATCGGCATTCGCGGGCAAAACTTTAGCTTTCTTCTATCGGCAGCCGATTCAGTGGCTTAAGCTGTGCTTTTTCAACCCGGAAGGCTAACTGGCCCTTAGCGCCCTTTGACCTGGCACCCACAAAGGCTGTGCATGAGATCGCTGCCGACTTGTGCCAGCCTACCAAGCCTCAACAGCAGGGGAGCAGCCTGCTAGAACAAATCGATCGACTTCACGTCGCCCACGTAGCCGACAATTTGGAGCGTCCCCTGCGGAATGAAATCGGTGATGAGGAGAATATCCTGGGTGACGTCGTAGACGCGCAGGTATCCGCCTTGGGCCACGTACTCGACGGGGCGGATAGTCATTCCCTGCAACCCGTTCACGTTGCCGTTGTCGGGAGCGATGAACACGGAGTTGTCGGCGGTATGGTAGATGGAAAGACAGCCGCGAACTTCTCCGTTGGGAAAGTTGACATTGCCGATGTTGGTGCAGTCGTGCGATCCGATGAAGAGTTGGCCGATGGCGTTGAAATCCATGCGGTCATGGTAGCCGTCAGTGATCTTGAGGCTGCCGGTAACGGTTCCCGATGTTAAGTCGATAATGTCGAGGCGGCCGCAGACGGTGGCGGCCGTCGGCTCCGGCGGTGTACCCCACGTCTGTCCAATGCAATCGTTGTTGGTGGGCGATGTGCCGGCAACGTAAAGTGTCGAACCGTTGAGAAGTGCCCAAGTGGCGGCATCAACCTGGATGGTGCTGGTCACGGTAAGGCTGGGGATGTCAAAGACCATCACGCTGGCCATGGTTCTTCCACCACACTGTGGACCGCAGTTCAAAATGTAGGCGGTGTTCCCGCTGACGACGGCGTAGACGGGCCGGTCGAAGCCGGTAACCGTGGCACACACGGTGGTGGGAGTCACTGGCTGGTTCGGAACGGTGTTCAGGCAACTGATATCGACCGGAGGCACGGCGTTGGCGGGAAACAGCACGGTCAGTAAATCGGAGTCGTTGCTGAAAGCCAACAGCTCGCTGCCGCCAGAATTCGAGACCACAGTTTGAGCGTTGGGGACTGCAATCGTGGTGAGCTGACTGGCGGCGAAATTCATTAACTCCACGGCACCCACTCCTTGGTAGCCGACGACACTGGCCGAGGGCACTGCGGCATATCCAATCGGATTGGATGTGGGAAACACCATGCTCGAAGTCGAGCCCGAAAGGCGCACACTCCCCGAAACGCTTGCCGAGGTAGTGTTCACCAGATAAACGGAGGTACTGTTCGCATCAAAGGTCGCCGCCAGGTTCAGGGACGGCGACACGGCCATGAGTCCCGGGGAGTTTCCGGTGCTCAGTCGTTGCAGTCGCGGAATCGTGTCGTTATAACCATCGATAATCACCAGGCCACCGAAGTCGCTGGTCGAGGTAACCCCCTGCGAGGCCAGGACCCGATCGGGCAGGCCGCTGCCTCCACTTTTAGTGCTGGTGCTACCGCAGGAAAGGCAACTCAGGCTGGCGCCCAGTCCAAGCACAAGAACGAGGC
>Ga0181532_10005200_pt1 | contig 11135 bp, 8 predicted proteins | sample PEATcosm2014_Bin_33_FD_119768 | JGI IMG/M metagenome (GOLD analysis project Ga0181532, IMG submission 119768) | Peatland microbial communities from MTU Mesocosm Facility, Houghton, MI, USA - PEATcosm2014_Bin11_30_metaG | ecosystem: Environmental > Terrestrial > Soil > Wetlands > Peat | place...
AGAGCGGTTGAATCACATCATCACGGATTTCCTGAATTACTCGCGGGAAAAGTCCTATGCCTTTCAGGAAGAGGATGTACGTGCACTCCTAGAAGAGACGCTGTTGTTGATGGAGCGTAAACCGGATTTAGTGAAGAAGGTCCAGTTGGTGAGGACCTTCAATGGACAGGCCTCGAAGGCGCGTGTGGACCCGAACAAGATCAAACAGGTGTTCTGGAACCTTTGTGACAACGCCTTGCGCGCCATGCCCGGCGGAGGAACATTGACCGTCGGCATCGAGCAGAGTCCGGCCTGGCTGCGCATTTCGTTCCGGGATACGGGTGTTGGCCTGGAACCGCAGGAGCGCGCCAAAATCTTTGAGCCGCTGCAATCGAGTTTTGAAGGTGGAACGGGCCTCGGGCTCGCCATCGTTTACCAGATTGTTCAGGCACATAGCGGACGCATCACAGTTTTCAGTGAAAAAGATAAAGGCGCGGAGTTTGTTGTCGAACTCCCGCGCCTGTCATGAGGCGTTATGCAGGCTACGAAAATCGCTCCTAAGGAAACCGGCCGCGAAATGGCGCACATCCTCGTGGTCGATGACGAGAAGTCCATTTGCGAACTTCTCGAGATCACCTTCCGCAAGGAGGGCCACCGAGTCGAGGTGGCCAACAGTGTGGAAGTGGCTAAACGCAAACTGGAAACCTCTCTCTACGACATCGTCATCTCTGATATACGCATGCCCGGGGCAACTGGCGTTGAACTTCTTCGCTTTACGCGGGAAGTTGCACCGGAATCGTATTTCGTGCTCATCACCGGCGTGCCGTCCCTCGAGACGGCGATTGCTGCGGCCAATGAAGGCGCCAATCGCTACGTAATCAAGGACCACGATCTAGTGGAGCAACTGCGCGTTGCCGTCCGCGAAGTAACTGAGAATCTGAAGTGGAAGAAGGAAGCGGGGTATTTGCGCAGGGAACTGCGCCGCCTCACCGGCCTGGACAACATCATCGGGCAGAGCCCGAAGATGAAAGCCATTTTCGATCTGATCCAGACGGTGGCACCGCAGAACAGTCGCGTGCTGATCACCGGAGAAAGCGGTACCGGTAAGGAGCTGGTGGCGCGGGCAATTCACGAGAACAGTTCACGTTCTACGGCTCCGTTTATCACCATCAATTGCGGCGCCTTCCCAGAGACGCTTCTGGAATCCGAGTTGTTCGGGTACTCAAAAGGTGCGTTCACTGGTGCCAACGAGAACCGCCGCGGCCTCTTTCAGGCTTCGCACGGAGGCACGCTTTTCTTGGACGAAATTGGCAACATGAACCTGGCCATGCAGGTAAAGCTCTACCGGGTGCTGCAGGAGGGCAAAGTGCGGCCGCTGGGGAGCACAGAGGAAATTGATGTGGACGTGCGCGTCATTGCCGCCACCAACAAGGACCTGGAGAAGGCGATTGCCGCCGGAGAGTTCCGGGAAGACCTATTCTATCGCCTGAGTGTCATTCCTCTTCACGTGCCGTCCCTGCGTGACCGCCGGGAGGACATTCCGCTGCTTGCCCGCCACTTCCTGGAATCCTTCCGGATCTCCATGAGCAGGGCCGTCGACAGCATTTCGCCGGAAGCCATGCGGCGACTGGAGTCCTACGACTGGCCGGGAAATGTACGTGAATTGGAGAATACGTTAGAGCGCGCCGTGGCGCTGGAGAGTGGCCGCGAGATTTCCGTGGCTGTTCTTCCTGACCGTGTGGTGGGGTCCTCGACCACATTTTCGGCCGTACTGGGGCAGCAGGACAGCGTCCAGTTTCCCGCTGGGGGTGTGGACTTTGAGCGCGTCATTGCGGAAACCGAGAAACGCTATCTGCAAGCGGCGCTGGAGAAAGCCGGTGGAGTCCGCACGCAGGCCGCCGAACTGCTTAAGATCAGCTACCGTTCCTTCCGCCATTTTGCGAAAAAGCATGCACTTTAAGAAATATGGCCTGGGCAATTTAGCAGCTGCGGTTCCACGAGGTTTCTCGAAATGAGCGCGCCTGTGCGCGTTTGGATTTTGCTCGCAGTATCGGCGCTCGTCTATGGGAACACGCTGCTGAACGGCTTTACCATGGACGACAACTTATACGTCGTGACCAACTCGCAGGTCACCCACTTCACGGTAAAGGGTCTGTTCGAGCCGACTCCCTACAACAACGTTTTTCGTCCCGCGACCTTCGCAAGCTATGCGCTGGACTGGTCCCTAGGAGGCGCTCACCCATTCGTCTATCACCTCATGAATCTCTTGCTACACGCGATCGTCACGCTGCTTCTCTTCCTGGTATTGGGGAGACTATTGGAATCCGTGCCGCAGGGAGCGATTGCCGCGTGGGTGGCTGCGTTGTTGTTCGCCGTGCATCCCCTTCATACCGAGGCGGTGGCCTCCATCGCTGGACGCTCGGAATTGCTGGCGATGGGTTTTCTTCTGGGAGCATGGCTCCTGCACCTGCACGATTGGCCGATTCTCGCATTGGTCAGTTTTGTGTTGGCACTGCTTTCGAAGGAATCAGCGGTAGTCTTTTTGCCGCTCGCGTTCGCAGGAGATTATGCGCGCGGCAAGCTGAAGCCCTGGCATCGCTACCTGGCCATTGCGGTGACGGCTGTAGCGTACCTCGGGCTGCTTTGGAAGGTTCAGGGAGGGCGCTTCGGGGAAAAAGGTATCAACTTCCTTGATAATCCGCTGGCGCATCTTCCTGCCGGTGTGCGAATCCTGAACGCGTATCGCATTGCCTGGAAGTATCTGGGCCTGCACGTATACCCAGGGGCGCTTTCCTGCGACTATTCCTACAACGCCATTCCGCTCTATGCGAATTGGCGGCACACGGCGCCTGCTGTTATCGCGGCAGTCCTGGTGCTGGTGCTCTGGTTTTGGGCCTTGATGACCAAGCGAAGAGAATGGGCGCTGGCCGGAGCCATCTACCTGGCTGCCTTCGCCGTGACCGCGAACATTCTGCTGCCAACGGGAACGATCATGGGTGAGAGGCTCGCCTACCTGCCCTCGGCCGGTTTTTGCCTTCTGGTAGCACTGATTTGGACGAAGCTGGAAAAACGCCAGCGCCATCTGGCGTGGACCGTGCTTGGCATCGTGGTGATCGCTTTAGCCGCGCGAACGATGGTCCGCAATCGCGACTGGCACGACAACGTCAGCCTTTTTTCAACTGACGTGAAGGCCGTCCCAGGAAGCGCCAAGATGCACTCGAATCTCGGAGCCCAGTATTTTTATCTTGGCCAAGTCGATGCGGCGAGCAGGGAATTACAAACTGCACTCAGCATCTACCCGGACCTCCCAGATGCCCTCGGGTATGAAGCGCTGGTCGAGTTCGCGAAGGGTCAGGAAGGGGAAGCCCGCGGGCGACTTGAGAAAGCCCTATCCCTGACTTCCAAGGAAAGCCCCAATTACGATTTCATCGCCGTGAACCTGGCCGCGGTGGAGATGAAGCTCGGCGCAAACGAAGACGCGCTGAAACTCCTGGACGAGGAAACTGTGCGATTCCCGAACTCCGCGCGCGCTTGGTCCAACCGGGCCGTCATTCGGTTCGAGCGTGGTGAGGCCGGGGCAGCGCGCTCGGACGCGGAAATGGCCCTGCGTCTGGACCCCGCGAACGTGCAGGCGCAAAACCTACTCGCAATGTTGAATCATTCCGTTCCCGCGGTGCCACAACGATAGCCTGCACTCGCTTCGCCGTTTTACACCGGATGAACTTCCTTACGGCTGATGACCACTGAGCGCGTCTGTGGCGTGCCGGGCCCCCGCCAGATCAGGCACGAGCTTCAACGCCTGCCGATAGGCATCGAGGGCCTCCTGGTTGCGGCCGGATTGCTCGAGGCTTTTTCCCAACTCAAGGTAGCCTTCGCCGGTCGGCTGCAGTTCAACCGAACGCGATAAGTAATTGATCGCATCGTTGGACTTACCTTGTTTCTCCGCCAGGAGTCCCTTTCCAAGCCAGGCATTCGCCTGATTTGGATTCAGGCGGATTGCCTTGTCAAAGTTCTCGACTGCAAGCCCGTCTTCTCCCAGTTCTCGCTGTGCCGCTCCGAGATTGGCATACGCCTGGGCCGACAATCCGGGATCGGAAGTCAGTGAAATTGTCGTCTGGTATTGCGCCATCGCTTCTTTGGTGCGGCCGTGGGTCTGGAGATAGACACCAAGATTGTTGTGGCTCATGGGGTCGCGTGGATTGATGGCGTCAGCCGCTTCGAAGTGAGGGAAAGCCTCGTCCGGCTTACCTTCCTGCACCAGAGTCCCGCCCAGATTGTCTTCCGCCACAAAATTGTTTTTTGTCACCTGCAGTGTGTGGATCCACAAATCCTGACTGCTCCGCCAATACCGGATCTGAACAGAGGTGACCAGTGCGAGGAGCAGCAAAGTCACTGCCGCCGGAATTGCCGGCCAGGCGAAACCAACGCCTTTTGCGGCGGCAAAGTCCGCAGCGCTGAAGGAAATCATCACAAAAATTCCCATCAGCGGAATGTACGCATAACGATCCGCCATGGCCGCGTCGCCGACCTGCACTAACCCGATCACCGGAACGAGCGTGCCAAGAAACCAAAGCCAGCCCACGGTCAAATAGCGACGAACGCGAAATTTGTAAACCACCAGTGAAATAGAAAGCAGCACCAGCGCGGAGAGCCCAACCTGCCAGGCGGCCAGCGAATTTCCCGGATGTGGATACATGGGTGCAAGCCGTGCCGGCCAGATCATCTTCCAGAGGTATTCTGAGTATGCATAAATGGCGGTTTGCATGCGCGCAGCAAGCGAAAACTGCGCGGTTGAACGCACGGCGCCACCGGATTGCTGGGCCCGCAGGGTGATGATTGCACTTGCGGCCGAGAGCAAGAAAAGCGGCACCTTTTCCATCACCAGTTGTGCCCAGGAACGAGGTGCCGCGGGATTTCTTGAGCTCGACACGTAGCCGCGCACTCTTTGGAGCGGCCAGTAGTCCCACAGGAGCAGCACGAAGGGCAGGGTGATCACCATCGGCTTGGAGGCAAGCCCGGCCGAATAGAGTGCTACCACCGCCAGGTAACGCTTCCAGTTCGGATTTCGAACGTACCAGGAGTAAGCGATCACAGTGAGCAGGTAGAAGAGAGTGCATAGCACATTTTTCCGCTCGGCTACCCAGGCCACCGATTCTACGTTGATGGGGTGTAGGGCAAACAATGCTGCCACAAGTAAGCTCGGCCCGGCTCGTCCCGTGGCTTGCAGCAGCAGGAGAAAAAGCAGAATCACGTTGATGACGTGGACGAGAAGGCTCGTGAAATGGTGTCCGGCTGGATTCAGGTGAAATTGCGAGCAGTCCAACACGTGGGACATCCAGGTCAGCGGGTGCCAGTTGGCCTGCTCTGTGGAGGTGAGGGCCCAAGAGACGGTGTTCCACGTGAGGCCGGCGCGAACGTGGAGGTTCTCGGTGACGTATCGGTCGTCGTCATAGTTCACAAATGGGTGTCGGTTGACGGGGTTGTAGAGCGCCAGTGTGGCTAGTGCCAGCAGTAGGCATAAAACAAGGTTGCGCTTCTCTGGAGAGCTGAACAGGCCGATGGTATGACTTGCCGGGCGCTCCCCGCCAGCCGCCGCATTCCTATTTGTAGGATGTTTAGGTGGCATTCGGCGGCTCTGGTTGGCTTACGCCTTCCGGCTGACTTCCTTCTCCTCCCTCAGTGCAGCAGGGAGGTAGTAGTCCAACATGAGTTTTCTGCCTACGGGACTGAAGAGCCGGTAATGAACCATCCCGGTCCTTTGCAACCAGCATTTCAGAGTTGTACCCAGCACTCCAAAGCCATATTTCACGCTTCGCGAAAAATTGATCGAAGAAGCCTCTTCGAAATATTTCGTGGGGCAAGAAACTTCGCCGATGCGATAGCCGAAACAGATGCATTGCGCGAGCATTTCATTGTCAAAGACAAAGTCGTCCGAGTTTTCGAGGATCGGCAAGGTGACCAGGACGTCCTTCGAGAAGGCTCGGAATCCGGTGTGGTACTCGGACAGCTTGGCGCCGGTGAACAGGTTTTCAAAGGCCGTCAAAAAACGATTTGCCACGTATTTATAGAAAGGCATTCCTCCGCGCCGCGCGCCACCGCCCAGAATTCGTGAGCCGAGCACCACATCGTGGACTGCATAGGCGATCATGCTGGCCATGGCGGTCACGAGCAAGGGCGTGTACTGGTAATCCGGGTGAACCATTACCACGATGTCCGCTCCGACGACCAGTGCTTCTCGGTAGCAGGTCTGCTGGTTCCTGCCGTATCCATAGTTCTTATCGTGAACAAAAACATGCAAGCCCAGTTGTTCGGCAATGCGCACTGTCTCGTCGGTGCTGTGGTCGTCAACAAGAATAGTAATGTCCACAATTTCGGGAAGCTCGCGAACGGTTTTTTCGAGAGTTTTCGCGGCGTTATAAGCGGGCATCACCACGACAACGCGTTTTCCGTTAATCACTGCGTGCTCCCCTCACCATGGGGCGAGAATAGCATACACCTGCAAGGGTGCTGTGGTTCCTTCGGACGCCCTGCGTTGTTGCAGTAACCCTATGGATTGAGAGGTCTGGAAGCACGAAGAATCGGAGAGCGCAGCGTTGCGCACAAGCTATTGAACAGCCAGTTGGTTGGCGATCTGCTTGGTCTGGCTGATGTCCCTGGAAAGCTGAGCTGCCTGTTGATAGGCCCAACGGGCATCGTCGTCGCGGCTCGCCTGATGGAACGACTGGGCAAGGAGAAAGTAATCGACGTCGGTAGGCTGGATGGAAACCAGCCAGGAGAAGTAACGAATCGCCTGATTCCAGTCGCCGCTCCTCAGCGCCATCAGACCGAGGTCCCGCAAGGTGATAGGGAACACCCGTTGGAGTTTCAACGTGGCAGCGAAGTTCTGTTGCGCGCGAGGATAATCGTGAAGTGCGAAGTAAATCGTGCCGAGATTGGCATAGGCGGAGGCGCGAAGTTGGTCGTCATTGGCCAGTTTCAGCACCTTTTGGTAACGTTCGGCGGCTTCTTTATAATCACCCTGCTCCTGCGCATAGATTCCCAGATTGAGTTGACTGGTGGGGTCAGCGGGCGCTAGCGTCGCGGCGGCACGGAAATGGGCGATGGCCTTATCGCGTTGGCCCTGCCGGATCAGTGTCAGGCCAAGATTATTTTCCGCCACAAAATTACGCGGGTTGACGGCCAGCGTGTGTGTCCACAGGTGAAGATCGTCTTGCCAATATGTTAGTTGAACGTGGGTGACCCAGGAGAGTGCAACCAAGGTGGCGATTCCGGCCACGACTACGTAGTTCGCTTTCACACGCCGGGAATTTGCCGCGTCAGCTGCAGCCCAGACAACCATCACGAAAAGACCGATCAGGGGCAGATAGGCGTAGCGATCGGCCCTGGCCTGATTACCGACCTGGACCAGTCCAATCATGGGCACCATGGTCCCTAGATACCAAAACCATCCGACGCACAGATAGCGAAACTGGCGATTTTTCAGGACCAACCAGGTGATGCCAAGCAGAAAGAATGCTGAGGCAACCACCTGCCATATCGGCAGTGATTCGGGATACGGATAGATTACGGCGAGACGGGAAGGCCAGACCATTTTCTTGATATACAAGCCGTAACTGAGGATCGAGTTTTCGAGGCGAAACAGAAGAGAGATCTTGCCCGTGGAAACCACGGCGCCGCCCGCTCGTTGGGCAATCATCGTAATAATGGCGCTTCCGGCCGACAGTGCCAGGAGGGGAATTTTCTCGAGGCATAACTTGGCGAAGGATTGCGAGCTGGCGGCAAACGTCACACCCGAACTTGTAGCTGAAACCCGGGATTCCCGATCACCGCTCGAGCGCATTCTCCCGAGTGGCCAGTAGTCGAGCAGGACAAGCACGAAGGGCAAAGTGATGACCATCGGCTTGGACATGAGCCCGGCGGCGAACAAAATTGTGATCGCAAGATAGCGAGGGACGCCGGGTTTGCGGAGATACCAGCCGTAGGCGGCCACCGCCAGAAGAAAAAACAGCATGCTGAGTACACTCTTACGCTCTGCCACCCAGGCGACCGATTCCACATTCAGGGGATGCACGGCGAACAGGGCCGCCACCATGAAGCTCCGCCCGGTATATCCGGTGAACCAGCGCAAAATCAGGAACAGCAGGAGCACGTTGATTGCATGTAACAACACGCTGGTGAAGTGGTGGCCCGCGGCGTTGAGATGAAACAGCTGCACATCGGAAGCGTGGGACAGCCAGGTAACGGGATGCCAGTTGGCTTGCTCGAATGTTGTGAACGCCCAGGAGGCCATGGCTTGGGTCAGGCCGGTTTGCACCTGGGGATTGCCGGTGACATAGCGATCATCGTCGTAGCTGACAAAACCATGCCGCAGCACCGGGCTGTACAGTACGAGAGTGACTGCAACCAACAGCATCCCCAACAAGAGGGCGAGCCTGCCAGGGGGCCTTGGCATTCCTACGAATTCCTTGCTCGGGCTCTCCGAATTTCGAGGCACGTCAGACATGAGATGGCATTGAACAATGTGCGTCAGCAGCTACCGAACCAGAGTCTACGAGGGGGCCGGTAAGTTGCATAGCGAAAGGTGAACCGGGAGCACCGGATCAGTCACGTTGTGGGGCAGCAAGTGAGGGAGGATGCGCGTTGCCACTGTCAGCTGCGTGAGCAGTTCTGCAATCCGTTGATTGTCATGGAGATGAGACTGGATCAGCGGGCGGTTGATAAGGAAGGGCCCGGACCCTGATGACGCTTTATGGCCGACTGGGGTGACAAAAAATGTCGCTAGGTATGGATGGGGTGACCGGCGTATGCTCTTCAAGAGGGTATTTAGGCGGGAGTACCGATCCTAAGTCCTTACAATGTATGCGGTTGCAAAAATTCTAGTACGTTGGTACTCAGATTACTAGCATTGGCACGCCCCTTGCACATTCCTCAGGCGTGCTCTGGCACTAAACACTCTCTCAAGGAGATCTCATGAAGAAGCAGAAGGGCTTTTCTCTTATCGAACTACTGATCGTCGTGGCGATCATTCTGATCATCGCGGCCATCGCAATCCCGAACCTCATGCGCTCGAAGATGGCCGCGAATGAGTCTTCGGCAGTCGGTTCTCTCCGTACGATCAACACTGCTATGGTGACCTATTCGAACAACTATCCGACCGTTGGCTTTGCGGGCACGTTGGCCGCTCTCGGCGGGACCGCTGCGGCTTGTTCCGCGGTGACCGGCGCTAGCTCAACGCAAGGATGCTTGATCGACAACACTCTCGCTGGCGGCACGAAGAGCGGATATGTCTTCGCAGCGGCGGGCGCAGGCGGCACACCGGCAGTCAGCTACACCTCCCTGGCTACCCCCCAGAGCCAAGGCGTGACCGGTCAGCGCGCATTCTGCTCCGACCAGTCCGGCGTGATTTACTACAACGCAGGCGGCACGACTTGCACGAACGCCACTGGTACGGCGCTCTAAGAGTCGGTACGGTACCTGATTTAAATCGGCAGAGCGGGTTGAACTCAACCCGCTCTGCTTTTTTTGTGCCTGATTTTCCTGTCGGACCACTCCCAACACAACCCGTCGATCACTCGTTAGAGATGGACAAATTCTGACTGTCGAGCGACGGTTCCTGGCAGTTGCAAGTTGGTGGAAATCCCGTAGAGATAATTCCCATTGAAAAGAAAGGCGTTATACTGCTCGTGAGGAATTCTTCCGGGGAAGTTTGGCACTGCACATGCACTATCTGGATGTAGATCTTTCGGGATTGGTCTACATTTCAAGCGCTCTGGAGTCAGCTCCGATGAAGAATCGTCAGGCTGGATTTTCCTTAATTGAGCTGCTGGTGGTCGTGGCGATCATTTTGATCATCGCCGCGATCGCGGTCCCGAATTTTATGCAGGCCAAGATCACCGCCAATGAATCATCCGCGGTATCTTCGGTCCACGCCGTGGACACTGCGGAAATTGGTTACTCCAATCTGTACCCCACGATCGGTTACTCTGTCCTCCTTGGGGACCTCGGGACCGGCGGAGTGTCTCCCTGCCCTGCAATTTCGACAGCTTCTTGTTTCATCGACCCAGCTTTGGCTACCGGGACCAAATCAGGCTACGTGTTTACCTACGTGCAAGATGGCTCTGTTACCCCGTCTGTCGGGTTCACGATCAACGGCGATCCCGTGACGATGAATTTGACTGGAAACAAGGGCTTCTATTCCGACCAGAGCAACGTCATTCGTTACCAAGTCGGCGGTGTGGCGAACTCTGGCAGTAATCCTATGTAAGTCGATGCTGTTAGACTATCCTGGTGCGACTCGCTCTCAGCCTGCTATTTTTCTTTATCATCGCCACGCCTGCCGAAACTGCCAGTGACCATATCTTGCGGCTGTTTGAATCCCACTATAGCTCTGCCCAAACTCTCCAGGCACGGTTCCTCGAGCGCTACCTCGAAAACGGCCGCGTGGTGCGGGTAGAAGCGGGCGACGCTTACTTTCTGCGGCCAGGGAAGATGCGTTGGGACTACGCAGCGCCCGAGAAGAACACCTTCCTTGTCGATGGCAAGTATGTATGGTTTTACTCTCCTGCGGATCATACTGTGACCCGCATGCCAACCAAACGCAGCGAGGATTGGCGCACCCCACTCGCCTTCCTTACGACCCACATGAAGCTTTCGCACCTATGCTCGAAGGTGGAAGCCGCCGACGCTAAACCTTCTCGGCCTGCGGATACTGTGTTCCGTTGTATGCTTCGTGAATCCTCGGATTCAACTGCTTCGCCTGCGAGATCAGTCTCGTTCGAGCTCTCCCCGGAAGGGGAGCTCGGCAGAATCGTTATCCCGCAGGAGGGCGGCATTGAACTTGAGTTTTCTTTCACGGGTTGGCGGTGGAACCCCGCCTTGTCACCTGCGGTTTTTCAGTTCAAGCCTCCTCCGGACACAGTGATCGTCGAAGGCTTGCTACCGGATACGCCCGGCTTGCGTCAGTAAGCAATAGGAGATATTGGACTTGCCCAGTAGACTACTTGACAGTGCTTCGCTAATTTCCGGTATGCTCTGCTTGAGGTAAACTATTAACCTATGGGCGAATTTGTCTGCCGCGTCGCCGACGCAAATGGCCGTGTCTTCTCTCACGTTGAGGCCGCCGCCAGCCAGGAAGAAGCTCGCCAGAAACTCGCCGA
>Ga0181532_10005207_pt1 | contig 11128 bp, 8 predicted proteins | sample PEATcosm2014_Bin_33_FD_119768 | JGI IMG/M metagenome (GOLD analysis project Ga0181532, IMG submission 119768) | Peatland microbial communities from MTU Mesocosm Facility, Houghton, MI, USA - PEATcosm2014_Bin11_30_metaG | ecosystem: Environmental > Terrestrial > Soil > Wetlands > Peat | place...
GCCACCTTGAGTCGCGGCTCCCTCGGCCGGCTCGAATTCGGGCATAACCGCCGATCGAACGATCCCTCAAGTCAAGCGCCAGCTAGTGTTTCAAGTCCGTTTCGATCCTTAATCACCAGGATTGAATCGCGCACTTCGATCAGCTGCTTGCGTTTGAAGTCGGTGAATAGTCGAGCGACTGTTTCACGCGAAGCTGGTGGTTGCGGTTTGTGGTTCTGTGAGTGTGCACAGGGCGTTGCCTTCCTTTCACTAGATTAGATCTGTCATCACGATAGTCATTGCAACTTATATATTCCTTCTAGGAATGTTGGCTTAGTCTTTAAGATCAGCAAACCTGGTTTGAATCAGTCGGTGAATCACGGCGTAAATCATCGCGGTGGAAACGCCGAACATCAGCATTCCGTTTGCGGCTTCCAGCGGCCCCAAGAGTCTCCACGCCGGACTCATAACCATGTCGCCGTAGCCCAGAGTCGTATAGTTGACTGCCGAGTGGTAGTAGGCGACTCCAAACGCGGGAAATTCCCCGCAGAGTACGAACAGGAACGCCCACAAACCGATCTCCATCAAGTGGGCAGCCATCGCAAAGGAAATCGTGCGCGCCACGATCAGAACGTCAATCCAGAAGCCGGTGCCGGCTCGGCCCAGCCTTCTTTCACGCCGAATGTAGCTGACCGTGGCTCCTAACGGCAGTGCGTGGATTACGGTCGTGCACACAAAGCTTACCGCACCCAGTGCCGATGGAAGTAGGATCGCAATTTGCGGTTCCGTCATCACCCTGATTCGATTCAATCCTCATTCGCGCCGGAGCAGATCTGGAAAAACTCTCTGCGTCCAACTGCTCCGGCTCGCTGGGTATGCGTGTGCGGGACCGGAGAGGAGATCATCGAAAGAAAGTGCCTGTGGACTGTCGGATCGTCTGTTAGTTCCGGATGAAAGGTGGCGGCTAGGATGTTTCCACTCTGCACCAAGGTGACTTTTCCATCGTGGCGGGCAAGCACCTGCACCCTCGGCCCAACCGCTTCGATGATCGGTGCACGGATAAAGACCATCTCCAGAGGCTCTTCCTTTAGTGCGGTCTCTCCGAAGGAAACCTTGCTGGACATCTGCCGGCCGTAGCCGTTGCGAACGACGGTCACATCGAGAAGACCGAGCGAGGGTTGAACGGGGTTTTGCACGCGCTTCGCGAGTAGGATTGCACCTGAACAGGTGCCAAAGATAGCTCGGCCCGTTGAGGCAAAAGCGAGGACTGCTTGCAGCAATCCTTCTTCCTGAAGAAACTGCAATTGGGTGGTGCTCTCGCCGCCCGGGAGAATAAACGCGTCGCACTCGTTCAACTGTGCCGCCGTTCGAACTTCCCGGGTCTTCACGCGCAATCGACGCAATTGCTCCGCGTGGGCTGCAGCATCTCCCTGTACGGCGAGAACTCCGATCTTCATGATCGTTTCCCCTCTGGCAAGCACGCAGTGCTTACCAGCCTCGAGTGGATAGCAATTCCTTCTCCTCTAGATGGCGAACATCGATGCCCGGCATGGCTTCGCCTAGCTCTTCATGCGCTTCCAACACGGCCTCCGGGTCTTCAAAGTGGGTCGTCGCCTTCACGATGGCTTTCGCGCGAGCGTCCGGGTCGGTGCTCTTGAAAATCCCTGAGCCCACGAACACGGCTTCGGCACCCAGCCTGCGGACCAGCGCTGCATCCGCCGGTGTAGCGATGCCCCCAGCCGAGAAATTGGGCACGGGCAGCTTACCGCTCTTCGCAACCTGACAAATCAAGTCAAGCGGCGCGCCCAGTTCCTTAGCCTGATGCATGAGTTCGTCAGCGCGCATTGTGGTCAGCTTGCGTATTTGGCTGACGATCGTGCGCATGTGGCGGACCGCTTCGACCACGTTGCCTGACCCTGCCTCACCCTTCGTGCGGATCATGGCGGCGCCTTCTGCAACGCGGCGTAGCGCTTCGCCTAGATTGCGGGCTCCACACACAAATGGCACCCGATAGTCATGCTTCCAGATGTGATTCTCTTCGTCCGCCGGCGTGAGCACTTCGCTTTCGTCGATGAAATCCACTTCGAGTGCTTGCAGCACGTCGGCTTCGGCAAAATGACCAATGCGGACCTTGGCCATCACCGGAATCGTCACGGTTTTCATGATCTCGCGGATCACTTTAATCGACGCCATCCGTGCAACACCACCTTCCTTGCGGATATCGGAAGGCACGCGCTCCAGAGCCATCACGGCACACGCGCCTGCCCGTTCGGCGATGCACGCCTGTTCGGCGTTGGTTACATCCATGATGACGCCGCCCTTGAGCATTCCAGCCAGGCCGACTTTTACGCGCCATTCGTTCAAGTCCGTCGTTCCGTTTGCGCAGATGCCCACTTCCTTATTGTCCATCTCACACTCCTCTAAAACTTGCAGTCTCTCAAAGGGTCTTTTCAACGTGGCTGCAGACCCGGGTCCAACGACCCGAGCTGCCTGCCACGCGATTGTCCTCCTCTGGTTGGGATGTGCTCAGCACTTAGCCGACGTTTTGTGCGGGTCATGTAGCTTCGGCGGCGTCGCGTTGCCCCCGTGCTGTTCGAGATAGTCGCAGGCGCGCAGAATGTCATCGGCCAGGATTTTTGCGACTTCCCGATTAAGGTGAGGACGAACGACGATCCGCAGGCTGTTGACTTCTTGGGCGTCCGCCGGCATGGAATAGGCGGACAGAATCCAACCGCGTTCGCGCACCTTGTTCGAGATATCGAACTCGTTGTATCGAGTCACCGACTTATCGAGCGTGAGCGCGACGACAGGAATTCGCTGGGAAGTGTTCAGCGCTTGAAACTTTCCCGACTGCGTTAGCCGGTCGCGCAGATATTGCGCATTTTCCAGCGCGTGCTTCATGATCCGCGTATATCCCTCACGTCCGAGTCGCAGGATTGCGTAGTACTGCACAAGGACGTTCGCGGAGCTCTTGCTGAAATTGAGAGTTGCCGTGGGAGCTTCGCCTCCGAGATAGTTCACGTAGAACACCAGGTTTTCGTTGAAGACCTTACGATCTCTGAAAACGACCCACCCCAGACCTGGCGGCACGAGGCCGTACTTGTGACCCGAGGCATTGATCGACTGCACGCGTGGCAAGCGGAAATCCCACTGGTAGTCGGGATAGAGGAAGGGGTTTACGAAACCGCCCGAGGCGGCGTCAATGTGCATGGGAACGGAGATACCCGTCTTTTTCTCGTATTGATCCAGCCAGTCGTGAATTGCCTGGATGTCGTCGTCTTCTCCAGTAAAGGTCTGCCCGGCGATGGCGACCACGCAAATGGTGTTCTCATCGACGTACTTGTCCAGGTGCTCGGCGGTCAGGCGGTAGTTCCCGGGTTTGAGGGGGACGATACGGGGTTCCACGTCGAAGTAGCGCATGAATTTCTTCCAGACAACTTGGACGTTTCCGCCAGTGACGATATTGGGCCGGCTTGCGTCTTTGCCCGCCTTCTTCCGCGCTTCTCGCCAGTTCCACTTGTGGGCTAGGCCCCCCAGCATGCACGCCTCGGAAGAACCAACGGTAGCTGAACCGTAAGGTTCCGCCGCCTTGGGTCCGTTCCAAAGATTATGCAGCCAGCGAACACAGGCGAATTCGGTGTCCTTGGTGTGCGGGTACATGTCCGGGTCCGCGAAGTTCCGGAACGCGCCGGCGGCATAAATCTCGCGAGCCTCCGGCTCCGTAAACGTCGTAACAAATGAAGAGAGATTGAGCATCGGATTCGCATCCGTCCAGCATTCGCTCTCTACGATTGCCTGTGCGGCTCGCGCCGCCATGCCTTCTTCCGGAAAATGCTCGGGAATCGGAAAGTTAAACTGATCGTACGGCGTGTCCTTCTCGCTGTGGTTTGGAAGGACCGTTTGCCCCTCTGTTGGAATTGTTGTTGTCGCCATTATCAACCGCTCCTTAGCTGCAGAAATTTTTGGCTCGTAGCCAAGCTCACATCCGCTTGAAATGCCTGGTTGCAACGAATAAAAAGCTTCGCGCCGCGCGCTCAGCATTTACTACGCAACCCTTCTGCCAAGTCGTCAAACATGCAAGTGATTGAGTGAAATGGCGGTTGCCGCCGATCAGGAATTACTTGTTGGGAGGAGAGCCTACCTTCTGACAATTTCGTCTATGGAATGACGACTTCGTGCCGGTTCCAAAAGACTTGCGGTCTTGGAATGGCAAGACAATTTGGATTGTGATTCGATTGGGGGGACGTGTCGGTGTGTACGGCCGGGTCGGAACTCAGTACGACAAGTGATTTCTGTTTTTCTTATGTTGGAGGGGAAGCTCGTCGAGCGGCTTGACGCGGATTTGAATAAAGTTGAGGCCTGAGCTGGATGTGTTTACTGCCAAGAAGGTTGTGTTACACGCAGAGAGAAAGTCGCTCCTCGTTGGAGCGGTATGACCAATTTTCCCCACATCAACTGTTGAAGAGCGGGCTGTCGCTACAGCTTACTTCAAGCCAACTGAACTGGCAGAAAATAGGTTGATGCCAAGTTGCTCGGCGACAAATGCGATGGTCTCTTGCGCCTTCACACTGTTACCGGCTCCATCGAGTGGCGGGGCGAAAACAGCCATTGCCCCTTTGCCGGGAATCACTGCAAGGATGCCGCCGCCCACGCCGCTTTTTGCTGGAATACCCACGTGCCATGCCCAGCCGCCCGAGCCATCGTACAAGCCTGCCATAATCATCTCTGCCAGGATATGTGGAATATTCTCGCGATCTACAACTTGCTCTCCGGTAAGTGGATTCCTGCCGTGATTCGCCAGTGTCGCACCCATCGCAGCCAACTGTTCGGCGGTTACCCCCACTGAACACTGCCGAGTATAGATGTCGGTGGATTCCAGCGGATCAGCATAGATACGATCGTACTTTGCAAGGAGCATGGCAATCGCTTTGTTGCCCGTGTTGGTGGCTGACTCTGACTTGTAAACATCCTCAATCAACGAAAGTTTGGAACCCGCGGCTTTGCTATAGAAAGCCAGAATCTTGTTCCATCTCGAGCTCGCATCGGCGCCACCGATCAGACTGGTGGTCGCTATGGCTCCGGCATTCACATACGGGTTTCCCGCGTGGGTCGGCATGTCGACAACGGCCGGGATCGAGTTAAAGGGACGACCTGTAGGTTCGCCGCCGATTTTCTTGAAGACTTCCTCCGACCCCTGTTCTTGCATCGCCAGGGCAAGCGTAAAAACCTTGGAGACAGACTGGATAGAGAAGGCATAATTCACGTCGCCAATTTTGTAAATCTTTCCATCTGTGGTAACTATCGCAATTCCATACAGATTTGAATCAACGTGCGCGAGATAAGGAATGTAATCCGCATTTTTCCCGTTGGTGTCATTCTTGAACTTCGTGTAGGCCTCTCGAAGAGTGTTCTGGAGGGCTTCCTCGCTCGGAGCGACGGGGCTGCGATTCTGAGCCATGGCTCTTCCTGCCAGAAGGCTCAGCGCCGTTGCTGCACAAATGACGGCTATGCTTTTACGAAATGCAAAACGTGTCATTTCCAATCTCCTGTTTCAATTTCCCCAATAAACTGAGATCGCTGATCTACTGTGCGATTCCAAATGACAGAACGTATTAATTCTTGTCGGGGTGCAGTCTGACAAAGCTGTATTTGGCGCTGAACTGGATGCGAGGCGCGTAGGAAAATGCCCCGTTCTTTAGGACCTGACCTCCATAGAGAAACTCGGCGCCGAAATTCAATGAGGCGTAGGGATTCCAGATCAGGTTCGTAGCACTGTAGTTGCTGTGGTTGAACGGATTGAACGTAACGCCCGCGGGTTGTACGAACCGCGTGTTCTGCACTGCGGCGTACCCATACACCAAGTTGGAACGCAGGGACCTTGTCCAGTAGTGCTGGTAGGCAATCTCCGCGCCGATAGCAGGAGTGGCTTTGAGGTGAGGGTTCGCGTTATCGGTGACTTCCGCGTCTAATCCCAGGCCAGACGTATCTTGAATATAGCGGGAGACTCCATGCCCATAGGTGCCTTCTATGATCAAGTTGTCCTGCCCGAACGTTTTCAAGAATGCTGACGCATTAACACCCCAGCCAAATACCGAACCTTGCTGTCCGGAGGGTAAGAACGCAGCGATATCCCGAAAAACCGCAGCGGCCTGGACGTGCCCGCGGTCAAATTCCGTGCGGACTCGCACAGTTCCATCGGGCGCCGGCGCGTTTGGCTGCGCGGTGAATTGAGGCGTTTTGAAGGCAACGTCTGAATTCGGTTTTTCCGCGGAAATATACAGGGTTGTGTTGCGGTTCAAGGCAATGCCGTAGCGGATCTGCGGGCTGCGGACATATACCAAGCCGTTTGGCCCCTCGAAATCGAGTGTATCTGGAGAGGCGTCGGGATCCATGAAGTTGGTAAATGTTTGCCCGATGAGCAAATTACCGGCTTGTGCATAGGCATGCCGCAAGCGTGGCGTGTTGGAGTTGGTTCCAAAGAAGTCGCTTTCGATGTAGAACCGAACCTCACCCAGCCTTGTGGAGGGGATGCGGAAATCTAGGCTGAGCCGTGTCGGGCGGACGGAAATGTTGCTGTTCTTAATTCCGGGTACTTGAGGCACGGGAATGGAGGAGGTAACAAATTCGTCGGCGTTTCCTGCCTGCTTTAAATCAAACATAGTGTCGGTCTTGAAGTAGCCGCCAATCTTGAGAAGTGTCTGTGTTCCAGGCAGGAAGAAAAACCCGTCGTACTTGGGATCCAAAGGCACGTTGTCGTAACGCGGCGCCGCAACGTTGTCTTCGGAGAAGGTTTCAAACCTTTTGGTGGCGTCTCCGACGTGAGCGGAGATCGAACCTCCCGGCCGCTGCGGAGTGGATTGAATCCCCTCTTGCGGTGTAGACGCAGGCGGGGCGGTACTTGAGGGCTGGCTAGCGCTCTCTGTCCTTGCATTCTGCAATTGATCGAGACGCGCCTGCATTTTGCCCATCTGCGCGCGCAATTCTTCGAGCTGCTTTTGCAACTCTTTGGCTTCAGGCGCCTGCGCGGAGCTGGCCGTACCAACGTCGGGCGTTGGGCTTTGGGCGACCACTCCTGCAGAGAGGGCCAATGTGAGAATACTTAGTAGTGCAATTTGATGATTCAAGACGAGTTCTCCGTAAAAGTTTTATTGATTTCCAGTTATTTCATTAACAGCACGATGGCGACGCCCCAGATAATGAGGAGCGTGTTGCCGACGGCGTAGGTGACGGTGTAGCCCAGAGCCGGAGTCTTGCTGCCAGCTGCTTCCTGAATGGCTCCGAGTGCAGCGGTGGTTGTTCGGGCTCCCGCGCAGGCACCGAGCAGGACCGCAGGATGCATTTTAAAAATATATTTCCCAGCGAGAAGCCCGACGACAAAAGGCATGATGGTCACGAATATGCCAGCCAAAAACAAACTGAGGCCGTTCTCGCGTAGGCCTTTGATGAAGACTGGCCCGGTCGTCAAACCGACGACAGCAATGAACGCGTTTAGACCGATCGTGTTGAACACCCATAGCGCGGGTGCAGGAATGCGCCCGAAGGTGTGGTGTACGCTTCGCAACCAGCCGCACACTATTCCCGCGATGAGCGCTCCGCCGCTTGTGCTCAGGCTCAGCGGTATTCCGCCGAGATGAATGGTCACTGCGCCAAATAGAGCTCCCGCGACGATTCCGAGCCCGAGGAAAAGCACATCCGTCTTTTCCGTCTCACGATCCGCGTATCCCACTACCTTGGCGGCCGCTTCGACTTCCCGTTTAGCACCCTGGAGGGTCAGCACATCGCCGCGATCCAGTTTGCTGTTCGGGCCATAGGGAATCTCCACACCTCCGCGCATAACCTTCCGCAAAAACACGCCGCGACCTTTACGGCCTAGTGGGGACTCAAGGACCTGCTGAAGTGTCTTACCTTCCAACTGCTTGTTCGTTACGACTACATCCAGAATTTCACCCGGAAAATTCAGCAGTTCGGGATCATTCACTTCGGGCCCAACCTGCTCTTCGTGCGAGAGGACGGATTCTCGCGGTCCGATCACGGCAAGAACAGCGCCCTCGCCAACCACGGTATCCAACTCGGCGGGTGCGATCGTGCCCCGCTGACGGATTTGCTCGACGAAAATCCTTTCGTTCTTGACCGCTGCCTCGATTTCTTGCACCTTCTTGCCAATCAATCGGGGATTCGAAACGCGGTAGGCTCGCGCGACCAAAGCCGAGTACGCCGGTGTTACTCCCAGTTCGGGATCTCCCGCACCCATCTCGGATTCCAATTCCTTCGCCGCAAGCGGGAGATTGACGCGCAGGATCTTCGGCCCGATGGTTGCTAGGAACCACGCGGAACCCGCCGTTCCAAACAGATAGGTAACTGCATACGCCACGGGCATGGAATCCAGCAGCGCCTTCTTCTGATCGAGACCCATCGCGAGTTGACTGATGTTGTCTCCTGCAACCCCTAGCACTGCTGATATGGTGCAAGCGCCGGAGAGGAGGCCGGCAGCCAGGCCGACGTTGTAGTGCAGAATCTTGGCGATCAACACCGTGGACAAAAGGCAAGCTACGCACAATACCACCGCAAAGAGCACCTGCTGAAGTCCACCACTGCGTAGTCCGCGAAAAAACTGGGGTCCAACGCCATAGCCCACGGCGAATAGAAACATGAGAAAGAAGACCGACTTCACGTTCGGCGAAAGGACAATGTGAAGTTGTCCCACGAGGACTCCTGCAAGCAGCGTGCTGGTAACGACGCCCAGGGAAAAACCTTTGAATTTCCACGAGCCCACCAGCGCGCCGATTGCCAGACACAAGAACAAAGCGATTTCCGGGTAGGCATGAAGCGTTTGTACGATCCAGTGCATTTCTCTTTCTCCTCTCGAATTACTTGAGCGTGTCTCCGGCAGCCCTGCCTTTCGTCCTGAGCCTAGGGAGACGACATTTCTTTTCTTTATTTCTTTACTTGAGCCTTCCAGGCTTCGTATGCTCCCTCGAGGATCGACGAAAGCTGCGAGCCAATGTCCGCGTAGGCTTTGTCGGGCAGGTTCGCAAGAGAGACCCGGACCGACCACTCCGGGCCTTCAAATCCGCTTCCATTCAAAAGCACTGTGGAATATCTCTCCGCGAGAGCGAAGAGCACGTCGAACGGGTGATAGTGTTTCTCCAAGAAACAAACGAATTCGGGAGAGTGCGTGCGGCGCGCCCAAACCATGAGATCCAAGGTCGTGTAGTAGTCCGCACGGAGGGGATCGTTCGGGAGGTCGATTCCCATGCCCTTCCACAAAGCTTGCATCCGGTTGCGAACGATCTGCTGGCTCAGCTTCTTGTACGCGCCGGCCTCGTCCATCAACGCGAAGAGGGCGAACAGCGTCATCTGCACTTGCTGTGGAGTGGAGAGACCTGCAGTGTGGTTCAACGCCACAGAGCGACTGTCGGCAACCATGCGGTCGATGAACTTCAATTTTTCCGGATGCAGGGTCAGTGTGCCGTATCGCTCATTCAGGGCGGACTGTTTTTCGAGCGGCAGTTGCGCGATCTTTCGGTCGAAAACGTTGTCTTCGTGGACGGCCACGATACCCAGACGCCACCCGGTACAGCCGAAATACTTAGAGAAAGAATAGACGCCAATGGTATTGCGCGGCAGTTCAACCATCAAAGACCGGAAGTCGGGAACAAACGTGCCGTACACGTCGTCCGTGACGATCATCAAATCTTGCCGCTTAGAGCGGACGAGAGTACTCAGACAGTCCAGGGTTTCTTGGCGAATCGCGGTCGACGGAGGGTTGCTCGGATTGACGAGGAAGACGACTTTGATCTTCGGGTCGCTCAGCTTGTCGATTTCGGAATCGGGATATTGCCAGGTATGTCTGCCGCTTTCGTCAGAAACCTCCGATGCTTTTATTTCCACCACACGAAAAGAGAACCTCTCCAACCGCGGGATTTCAAGGTACGGCGTGAACGTGGGCGTGGCAAGCGCGATCGTGTCACCCCGCTCGAGAAGGCCATTCACCTGCAGCGAATCAAAGATGTAGCACATGGCGGCGGTGCCGCCCTCGACGGCGAAGAGGTCAAATTTTCCTGAGGGCCGCTCGCCGCCACTCATTTCCTGAATCAGGTACTCGTGAACAATCCTCTCTGCATGTACCAGCATGCGGTCTGGGCTTGGGTATTGATCTCCGATAAGTCCGTCGACCAACTCATAGAGGAAGGCGTCGCCGTCGAGTCCCAGCGTTTCCGTAGCGTACTGCACTGCCCGCTTAAGGAAGTCGACTCCCGAATCCGCAGCGTGTGGCGCGGCGTAGCGCTCGAACCGCCTGGCGATTCCTTGTTTCTGTGGCATTCCCCCCAGGTCCGGCCGGTCCCAGACGGATTTCGACTCTTCGAGCGCGAAGTGGCCGAGGCGGAAAAAAGCGGCGCGCGGCGTTGCGGCAATCCAATTGGGATTTCCGCGCCCGGCATTCAGCATGGCGCGAGCTGACTTGCGGGAGGATTCCTTGGCGAGTTCGATCAGTTTGTCTTTCAACTCAAACGGACTGAGCTTTTCGAATTGCTTTTCCTGCTCAAGAGTGACAGAGAGTTTGCGTACGGCTGGGGCAGTGTCCATTCCTTGCTCCGCGGTGAATTTGCCTTCGCCTGTGACATGGCAATATTGATGCCAAAAGCGAAAACAAGCCCAAGCGCGTGTAAGTCGTTCAACGGGAAGGAACTGGGAGCGACCATAAACCACGATTGCATGCGAAGGCGATTTTTCGCGTCACAGGCTAGACGGTACGGTCAAAGTTTCCGCTGACGATTCAGGAGATTCGGCCAGGACGGCCGGCGAAGTGAAGTGGCGATAGATGACGCGCAGTATAGCGACCAGTGGGACGGAAAGATAAATCCCGACGATTCCGCCGACGGCGCCGCCCACCATCAACGTGAAGATCGCGAGGAGGGGATGAATCTCGAGTTCATGGCCCATGACGCGCGGCGCAATCCAGTAGTCCATCAGGATCCGCCAAATGCACAGCAGGACGAGCATCCAAATCCAGTGCGAGTGTACGAGAGCGCCTGCACTCAGGATTGTCGCTGCGGCGACCATCCACCCGGCTACCGGAACGAATTCGAGAAGCCCAGCCAAGAGGCCCAACGGCAGCGCATGGGGGAAGCCCAGCACGAGCATCGCC
>Ga0181532_10005208_pt1 | contig 11127 bp, 13 predicted proteins | sample PEATcosm2014_Bin_33_FD_119768 | JGI IMG/M metagenome (GOLD analysis project Ga0181532, IMG submission 119768) | Peatland microbial communities from MTU Mesocosm Facility, Houghton, MI, USA - PEATcosm2014_Bin11_30_metaG | ecosystem: Environmental > Terrestrial > Soil > Wetlands > Peat | place...
CGCAGCAATTTTGTGCTGAATCTTGCGTGACCTGCCGTGAGTGCGGCGATGTGCAGCATGCAATTTGTCCTGCCAAATGGTACTACGCTGACGCCTACCCGCGAAGCGGGTTTAGTACAAATCGCCATAGCACTCACTGAGCGTTCCCCGGTCTCGCCTCCCGAGTCGATGAGCGCTATCGCTTGTTATCGCCAACAATTCTCCAACAGAAAAGCGTCACGGCGTAATCTCCCACACGATGCCCACCCCATACTATCCGCCCCTCGGAGGCGGTGCCATACAAGTTGCCGCTGAAGTCAAAAATTACTCCGCCAAAGGGATAGCCCCCGGTGCTACCCCCGTTGAATTCGTAGAAATCGGTATAGATCCAACCATTGCCGGGCGGCGTCACCTTGAACACTTCACCCGGGCCTCCGGCCAAGCCTTGTGAGGGGATTGTGTCGTACAGATTTCCGTACGCATCGAGAGTAGGAGTATCGACGGGACCTATGTACGCCTGAAAAGTATGCCGCCTTGCGACCGTCCAGTTTCCATCTGAGAGGGTAAGCATGTAGGCTTCGCCGCCGGCTCCACAGGAGCCCAAACCGCCTGTCGTGCCGTAGAGGTTGCCCTGTGCGTCCATGGTGACGCCGCCAGAGGCGCAGGCGATGTCTTCACCGCTAAAGGTGTATAGCGTCTTATGCGTCCATCCCGATCCCGAAGGTGAGAGCTCGTAAACCGATGCGCCGCCACCGCCGATGCCGGAGGCGGTACCGTAGAGGTTGCCTGCGCTGTCGAAGATGACGCCGCTCAAAGGATACGAGCCGTCGCTTCCTCCGGTGAAGTTCCAAAGCACAGTTTCGGTCCAACTTCCGCCGGAGAGGGCGAGTTCGAAAACGACACCATATCCGTAGGCGCCGCCGATCGGCGTTGTGCCGTAGATGTTGCCGGCTTGGTCAAAGACCAGGGTGCCAGCAAACGGTGAATCGTCGTATATTCCGAAGCCTCCATCACTGCCGCCGGTGAAGCGATGGAGCACGGTTTCTGTCCAGGGAAACAGTGCTTGCTTGCAAGCGGAAGCCCGCGGACGCAGGCTAAACACTGTTCCGTATCCTCCATTGCCACCGGTACCACCGTAGTTTGTCGTGCCGTAGAGCGCTCCATCGGGACCAAAGGCGACGTTCGCCTCGGGAGAGCAGCCATCCGTGCCTCCCTGGAAGCTGTACAGCCCAGTCGCAATCCAACCCGACCCGGCATGGGAGACGCGGTACACCGTACCGCATCCTTGCTCTCCCCCTTCCGAGTTTGTGCCGTAGAGGTTTCCCGCCCGGTCCATGACTACGCCGGAGTAAGGGGTGTATCCGACATTGCCACTCTGGGTGAAGCTGAAGAGGACATTCAGCGTCTGCGCCTCCACCGCGCGCGATCCCTTTCAATTGGGCGTTACGACACAGCAGGAGCGCAGTTGTTGGGCTTTCTGGTTGTGAAATCTGGTCGTGAATCTGCTGGCGGAAGCTCTCTACCTTTCCCGTGGAGAGCTACCGCCTTCCCCAATGAAGGGGGTGGAGAGGTTGGGAGGAAGTCGACTGAGATAGCGGGGCTCGAAGAGAATCGAACATGCCCTGACCACGATATACAGAAGAATCCCACCGTGGCGATGCCCAATACAAAACCGAAGCAACGACCAGAATTCCGCACACTGGGACGGCGACTTTCGCCCAAGTCGGAGATTTAGAAAGATAATGTGCCTCCAATGCGGGTCGGTCGATAACTTCCTCGCCTGCAAGCGTTTCTAGCCGTGCCTGCTCTGCTGTGCACCCACTGGATATTTCCTCACCTGTAGGAGAGTGGTGGTGCCTACGGTATGTTGCTGCCTACGAACTCCCAATTGGTAGTCTCAGAAAACATTTCGCCGGTTCCGTTTACAAACGCTCCATGAGCAAAGATGTCGCCTTGAAGCTGATACATGAACCAGGCCGTCGGATAGCCCAGGTATCCATAGACGCCGTTGACACAGGGGAATGCAGCATGGGTGCAATCCGGCTGGCCCTGAACATCATTGTGATTGGGGCCGAGAAGAGTTCCCTTAACCTTAAGAACGCTGTTGGGCACCGCGTCGTAGTAAGCCTGGATCGATTGCAGCCCGGTGGTCTGAGGAGTCTGGGTGGGCGGTGAGATGAGAAGATCCGCGGATCCATCGATGAAGAATATCGTTCCGGAGGTCAACTGCGAGGTGTCTGGGCAGTTGGAACCAAGGGTACACCAGATATGCGCGGGCAGCTCAATGGGAATCACGGTTTTTATGACGCCAGCAGACTTGATGAGGGCGTTGATGGCACCACCGGCACCTTGAGAATGGCCAAAGGACCCGATCTGGTTGATGTTGAGCTTGTTGAAGAAGGTGCTCGTAGAATCGGTGTTGGCGTGGATCATAAAATTCGCGCCATCCAGGATGGTCTGCCCCACGCCCGTGTTCTCGTCTCGCGTAGCGATCACCACAAAGCCCCAGGAGGCCATATGCCTGAGGAAATAGTCGTATTGGCTGGGCAATGCAGAGGTCCCGCTCCCCCATGTGAGAATGGGGTGCATGAACCCATTGGCGCCCAAATTGGTCGGATAGTACAGGTCGAATTTGTTCCCCTTTGAATCACAACAAGCAACGCTCGTGCTAACTGCCCAAGTGCCTTGAGCGTAGTACTTCAGTTCAATGGGTTTGGTTGGATAATTCGGCGTTGGTGGGGGGCACGCAACGAGGAATCCAAATGCCGCCAGCACAAGAAAGGAGCTGCTCGCTTTTCCCTTCATTGGCCTCCTCCGCAAAGACACTTAAACTGGAATTTCCCTTTTGGCTCCCAACAGCCCCACACTATATACCCATCTAGCGATTCCAGCGCACTATTTTTTCTCCTGGCTGGCGGGGTCTGTGATCAAGACAGAATCGCCACTCTCTCATTTCTTGCCACTCGTTGGAGCGCGAATCATCGTTCCGGAATCGCGCGTTGCTCCTCAAAGCAAGACTCCAGATTCTTGAGGTCTGCGGGAACGCGGGCCTGTGCGCCTTCAGGGGCAGCTCTGAGATATTGGATACCCACAGATTTTTGAACGACCGCCATCGGCCACCGCGCAAACGGGTTTGCCTGGGTCACCTGGCATGCTTACGTCCCTATGTACCCGCTCCATCAAAACTACAACGACCCGGAGGATTACCCGCTACGAAGAGGCATGCACAAGTATCGGCTGGTAAGAACAGGGTCCGATGTACGGGTGGTCGTCGATGGGAATCCCAAGGCAACGGTACACGAACAAGCGAAATGAAATGAAATGCGCAACTGCATGGCGTCCGCCGGTCTCACGCCTGATGAGATCGATCAGAAGGTCCACGAACTCTACATGACCAACACCACGGAGTTCCTCGGCAGCTGTTGAGTCTCATCTTGTAGCTGCGCAATCGGTCCGTTATGTTCAGCGTATCGGCCATGTAGCCCGTGTCACCTCCCACTGAACCCTCAACCGCCCATAAGGCGCTCAGGAATAAAGCGGCAATTGTGGCGTAACCACCGCTGGAAATCTGTCTGCTGAATCGTCCGGATTCCGGACCGTTACTCTCAGTTGCGGGACTCGCGTTGGGACAGACGGGACCTTGTGCCGCTGGGCCTGGCCAAAGAAAATAATGGTGCGCTGCAATCCCCGGAAAGGGTATATAGTGTCGGGCTGTTGGGAGCTAAAACGGAGTTCTGGATGATGTGAAACGAGCCCAAATTTTGTTGGCGGGGAGGAAATATATGAGCATGCAGCAAGGCCTATGTAGCAACAACGGAAAGCTATGGGCCGTATGGAAGGGTGAGGTCGGGGATGACCGACTTTTCTTTGCGAGCTACGACGGTAACGCTTGGTCTGCTCAGGCGACATTTTCGGGACTTAGCAGCGTTGGACCGGCAATTGGCAACATAGGGGACGATATGCTTGCCGCATGGAAGGGCGAACATAGCGATCAGCGGCTCTTCTACGCCCTCAATTCATATGCCGCCGGCTGGGGGCGGCAGGCACAGATCCCCGACGTGGCAAGCAGTGTTGGTCCGTCGCTGGCTAGCTTCATGGAAGGGTGACAGCGGCGACCAGAACCTCTATTACGCGGTGTATGACGGGTTGAATTGGTCGCCACAGGTGCACATCCCGGGCGTGTGGAGCAGCGTTGGTCCTGCGCTGTGCGAGTACAACGGTAAGCTCTACGCCGCGTGGAAAGGCTCTGGCAACGACGAGAGCCTCTGGTACGCGTCATTTGACGGTACCAGTTGGTCGCCGCAGGTGCAATTCCCCGGTGTCGGCGTGGCCAGCAGCGTCGGCCCGTCGTTGGCGGTCTTCGTGGACAAACTTTACGCTGCTTGGAAAGGTGACAGCAGCGACCAGGGCATCTATTACGCAACGTTTGACGGCTCGGAGTGGTCGACTGCATCGACGATCACGGCACAAATCCCCGGCGTGGGAAGCAGCGTCGGTCCTGCCCTGTGCGAGTACAACGGTAAGCTCTACGCGATGTGGAAGGGTGTGGGCAACGACGTCAGGCTCTTTTTCGCGTCATTTGACGGCTCGAAGTGGTCGGCTCAGGCCAAGGTTCCCGGAAATACCGGACAGGATGCGCCACAGAACATTGGTCTCAGAATGCAGTACCAGGAGACGTCGGAGTGGTGCTGGATTGCTGTCGCGACGAGTATCAACCACTTCTACGACCCTTCCAGCACTGCAACCCAGTGCGCCATCATGACCACGATCGGACAAACGATCAATGGGTTCCCTCTGAACACGAGTGCCTGTCCTAACGCCAAAACTGTCGCATCCGTTCCCGGGCTGGCCGCAGCCCTGGCAAACCCATACAGCAAAACCGCCGAAGGCGTGCTCACCAATCTCATACCAACAGAGTACGTTAAGACCGGCGGCGTGAACACCGCTCTTAGCGTTAGCAATAACTTAAATAGTGTGTTGCCTTCCCTTACACTGGAGCAGATAACCACTGAGATAAGCGCCGGGCGTCCCATTGCTGTGGATATCGCATGGAATTCGGGAGGACAGCACTGTGTCGCGATCGCTGGCGTACTGGACGAAATGCTCCTGATATGCGACCCGATTTACGGCCAATCGGTCATTCAGTACGAATCATTTCCCTCTGCGTACCAAGGAGGTGCTTCGTTGGTGGCGGCGTGCCTGACGCAAGGCGGGTGAAATCCCGTAATGAATGGAGTGTTAAGGTCGCTGCCATAAGACTCTTGCGACCCCTCAAATTCCTGCGAGACACGTTTCTTTCTCCAGGACGAAGACCGTCGGCTCGTGGTTCAGCTAGCGCCGTCAGAGTAGTAGCTCTCAGGTCAGTGGCGATATAGCGACAATTGAGCTGTGACCGCCGCTGGAAATCTGTCGGCTGAATCGTCCGGAATCCGGACTATTACTTTTCTTATAACGACTGCCAAACCCGGTGATTGTCCTCACTGTAGAGGTGGAAACTTGAGGCTCTACGGCACTATGCACGGAGGCTATTCTCAAGAATGGCAACAAGGAGCGCCAGGGCCCTACCGTCCGCATCCCGACGAGGCACAACACGTCGACTTATTCGAGTGCATTCCATGCGAAAGACGGTTCTTCATCCAGTATGATGACCTTCCGCCCCTGATCCTCCAACCATTAAAGCCCAGTCGTGGATAGGCCGTCATCGGAGATAAGTACTTGACATTGCAGTGATAACGCATAAGATGCTGGCATTCGAGGGTTCCATCGTGATGCACTGGCTTCTCGTGAACCTAGTGTTGTTGGTTCCAGCGTTGCCGTATCTTCTGCTCGTGCCGGACTATCAGCGCCGGCTTCGTGAGAAACGGCTGCGAATTCTGAAGCTGCTACAGAACACGGACGCTCTGACCTTCTATCATGCGGCGTTCGGCGGAAAACGTGACCAGCCGGAGGAGCATGACAACAATGCGGAGCAGGTTGTCAATGCGCTGTTCAACAGCGTGTACCACCCCTTCAGTTTCTTCTTGGCCGTTGCGCTGGATGTGATCGTGATCTGCTTGTTTGTCGCTGTGCTGGTTTTCAACGTCCCAGCCAGTTTGCAACATCTCTCGAATCTCATCAGCAATGCTCGGCCTGCATTGGCAGCAGCGTTTGCAGGTTCATATATCTGGGTGGCGGCGGGGCTGGTGTCTTCCTACGCGACTGATGATCTTTCGCCGGGTCTGCTGCATGGATTTTGGGTGCGCATGCTGGCTGCTCCTGTTGTAGCACTTAGTCTTCTTCCGCTAATCAGCGGAACCGAAACTCTTACCGGCCCTAAGATCGCCGCTACCGCATTTCTGATCGCCGTATTTCCAGTCGATTCTTTACAAAACCTGGTGCGAAACCTCGCTCGCAAGAATCTTCCTGGTTTGATCTCGGACTCTCCCGCACAGGGTCCAACATTGCAGAACCTACAAGGAATGACCGAGCGCACAATCAACCGTCTCGCTGACGAAGGCATCGATAGCACTGAGCGGCTAGCCTACTACGATCCGCTAAAGCTAATGGTGCGTACTAATATTCCTTGGGTCGTTATCACCGACTTTATCGACCAAGCTTTGCTCTTCAGCTATATTAAGGAAGGAATTACTAAGACCGCCTCGATGGGAATACGCGGTTCTATCGAAGTTGCCGTGATCGGTCAAGACCTGTTCGGCGGCAATGGGCAAGAGAAACAGAAGGCCGCAGAAGAAACCCTTACGGCACTCGCTAGTGCTCTCGGCTGTAGTCGGGAATCGGCTCGCAACTTGGTGCATACACTTTCTGACGATCAACAGGTTCAGTTCATCTGGAGCCTGTTCTCTGTCGTAACTCCTGACGACGACCCAGACGGTAAAGCCGACGGCGGAGGGGATGATCCGGAGCACAGTCACCTGCCGAAGCCACACGGTGTGTGGTAGCGCCTACTCCTCCAATTAATCCCATCTCGTATTCAGCGTTTGTGATCACCGCTGGAAATCTGTCTGCTGAATCGTCCGGAATCCGGACCATTGCTCTTTTATCAACGAGCGTCCAACCCGGTTGAGCTCCGTTCGCGGCAGCAGCGGCAGGTTCTGGAAGAGTGGGTCGATTATCCTGACGTTGCAGCCAATTCGGACGTCCAGTTTCTCCCACGTTTTTGGATTTTCGAGGACCACCAGCTCGGGCTATTCCGGCTTCTCAGCGTGCGCGCGAAGGATCTTGAGAGGTTCTCGTTCTGGCTTCCGAACCGATGAGATCTGATCGTCGCTCCCTCCCAATTGCAAGACAATTACCCAGGCCGATCGGCTGCCAGTATGACGTACGAGGCCATTTCCAAGCGGCCGAAGCCAAGCTAAATCCCTGAATCCACTCAGCTTCACCGTGCCCACTCCGAGCTCCTCTAACTCAACCTCCTGTTCGTACGGCGAAGCTAGAATGGCCGGGCCCGAGATTTCCACCTGCGCAGATCGCAGCATGCTTAGCCGGTAAACCGACACCCTGTCACTATCAAGACGTAGGCGGATACTCGCGAAACCCCCATTCAGCCTGGGATCTGGCCCGCGCCGGAGATCGGCGGCTTTCGGCAGGAACTCCAGGAGTATGTTTCGGAACTTCGCATCTGTAAGGTTCTCGACAACATGGACCATTCCTGCCGGCGACAACTCGCACTGTCCATCGTAATAAAGATGAGTCTCGGGCGTCTTGTCCTGTGGGGCGCTAATAATGTCGGCTATCGACGCGACATACGTCAGGTAATCGTGATTGTGCCGGTGGCACAGTGTGCGGTCGTGTGGCCCGACTTCCACGGCGAAGGCGCGCACAAACTCATTCTCGACGACAAGATGATGCCGCGGCTCGTCTTCAATCTCAACCACGTGCTCGAAGGAGTATGGTTTCTGCACCACGGCTACCCTTTCGAAGGCTTGAACTGCATCTGGGCGCATTCCGGACGGTTCGTCGGCCACACTACGGACAACATCAGAAAACGCTCCCTTACCTTGCATATCCCCGTCGCGGATGCCGTGAACCTCGCTTGCTGAAGTCGGGATAGGGACACCCGGGCTAATGAAGATATATGCGGAGTTTCCTCAGTCCCGTCTGGCAGCAACTTGAGAACGGCTATTTCGACGATCCGATCCGCTGCGACATCAATCCCGGTGGTTTCCAAGTCCAAAGAACGCCAGCGGGCGAACAAGCTCCAGCGAACGTGCGGGTTGTGCGGAGGCACTCATCAGTTACGCTTTCTTCATTCTCTCCGCCCACCTTGCCTTCATCATCGTCGACAATTTCTTCCGCATAGCTGCACTCATCGGCTTCCGACCAGTGGACTTTTTCGAGCCAGGTGCAACCTTCTTTGGCTCTGGCTTGCCTTTCTGCTTTGCCCACCATGCCTTCTTTGCAGCGGCGATTTTGGCACGTGCTGCCGGACTCATACGCCGACGTTTTGGGCGGCTTGGAGGTGCTGCCGGTGCTGCCTGTTGAGTCTTGGGTGGACGGCCACGACGGCGGGCAGGATGGGAGAGACCTTCAAGTGCGGCTATGGCTCGGTCTAGGCGGTTGCGCTCCCCACTAAGCTCGGTGACTAACTTCTGAATATCCATAGAATCCTTTCATTTGTCGCCCCACTGATTGTGCTAAGCAGGGCGAAGGGTTGATTTCATACGCTGGGTATATATCAGTAGCCCGATCGTATGGGCATATGGTTGCGGAAATTCAGTACCCGCTTCCCAAGGATGAAGCCCAAGAATATCGCCATAGCATTGAGCAGTTTTTCGTCTCCCGGGTCAGCACAGCAGACGACCGCGACACCGGGAGGTTTGATCGCAGCACCCTGACTTCGACGGCACAACAATATCACGGGTGTCCAGGGAGCAATATCCTTTAACACGGTCACCACGTCGTCCCGCAGGTGATCTTGATCAAGCATGATGGCATCGACAGGCTCACGCGATAGAAGCGCCTTTATGTCTTCCCTGCGACGCTCCACCAGCAGGCGAGAAACAGCGGCCCTCAGGGGAGGAAGGAAGGGGGAACCAACTTCACCGGGTTTGCCCACGAACAACAGCGTCAAGATCGCGGTCATGCGACCAGCCTTTCTAGGCCAGAATGAGTTTCAGGTGCTTGTTCAGAGGCAGAGCCGAGACTCACGACAGTCTGCCACTCCCTTAACAAGGGAACTCAGCGGACAAGGGCGATCACTGCCTTCCACCATGCGTGGCCGGTAAGTCAAGATTGTAGAGAGAATGCCGTCATACCCGCCCTAACAGAAACAGGAGCCGCATCCGGCCTCGGGCAGCCCTCATTCGGCTTCCGCGAAGTGCGCCACTTCGTCCAGTAAGTTTCCCCGCAGAGCCGAGAAGACTAGGTGACCTGAAGTGCATTGTCCAGAGCGCAAAGATGATAGCCATGGCCCCAGACCTTTGATGGGTTGCAAGTAGTCTCGTGATAGCGCCTTAGTGCTCCGTTTGTTAGAGAGATAATGAGAATGGATCGCTTTGGCATTTTGTTGTATTTTCCGAGATCTTCCGGGATCTGTAGCGCCGACATCCAATCCAGGATGCCGGCCGCGGGCTGGCATCCTGGTTACTTTCGTATTCTTTCGTATAAGTGTGGTGGTTACCATCGTAAGTAAGATCGGCTACTTTTCGCTGACTCTCGTTCCTTGAGACCATAAAGTAATGCTAGCGGCATATCTCGCGAAATACAGGAAAGGATGTGCCGCGAGTCCGCCACTTTCTGGCCGGGGGTGGCGGCCCGGGCGCAATCTCTGTTTTACCTAAAGTATGGAACAGCAAGTAAGCCTTCGTAATGTGTACCTCGGGAAACGCAACCAGATCATCGGCGGTGTGCTGGTAGTCGCTGGCATTCTGATTTGGATTGCCGGCGAGAGCACGAAAGACATAGCGCAGGCAATCTCGCTAACGGCTGGCGGATTAGCCTTTATGGCTGGCGTTATATTTTTCGCGGTCGGGAGATTTCAGCACTGGTATCACGCTGAATAGCGGCTGGTGTCCGTGATTGCCACACTTGGATGAATTGCAACCGCTGCCCGTGACCGCCGTCACAGACAGCGATCCCAAACATTCCACCGTGATGTTGGTCACCGACAGCGAGTCCGCGGTTTGCGGATACTGGCCTTGACCCTCACCATGCGGTAGGGCGTGCGCTCGCAGCGAAACGAAGCAGGAGTAGTTTCACTGCGTTTTTTTATGTCTTCTAGGAGAGGCCCGATGGAGTCGAGATTGAGCCGCGACCCGACTGAAACCGAGATTGATGAATACGGTGCAACATGCTTGCCGAAACGTGACTTCGCGGCGCTATTAGTGGATTGGATCAAACTGTCGCGAGAGGAACTAAGAAGCCGAGTGCTCACCAAGCGCCTGATCACCGTAGTGGAAGACTATTGCCATCAGCGCGGACACGTGATTCGATTTAAGCCGCTCAAGTCCGCGAGAAAGAGCGCAAGCCAGCACTAGCCTTGCTCGAGCGAGAGAGCCGGCATGCCGAACCGGAGATTTCAGTTGGCCGACGGCACGGGCGTATCCCCATCCGCCGCTAGAACCTGGCCGGACTCTTGCTTCGCAGGTGGTGACGTCCCTCGATCAGGAAGAGATCGACGGGACCTCCGGCGTAGCGTCAGGCACTGCGGCCACACCCGCTATTTCCAGCAAGCATTACAATCGAAACTGGCGTACCGAACGGCCTGGTCCGAGGCTACGAATAACATGAAGATCCCAGCCGGCACCGACTGTGTTAGGGTCATCGCATTTTCGCACCACTGCGTCGCGGCGGCATCTTGCGCAGCGAAATGCAAATCACCGCTGCTCGGGCCTCTCGGTGGAAACATGCCAGGTTACTAGACTGGAAACTACGTGATTACTTGTGGTTACTTACGTAACCAGTTACAGCTATTAAATGTGACCTGCGTCACATACGCTTCCCAACAGTCAGCTAAAATATTAGGCGCATGATGTTACTGTTAGTAGCGTCATGCTTTCTTCGGCTGGCGCTCCTTGTTACTATAAGGGGGGCTTCTTGGAGCCGAAGTCTACTCATCTGGCCGGCCATGTTAAGACCACCTGTCGCGAGTTACCGCGGAGCCGGGGCAATTTGTAGCAGGCCCTACAGCACCATTGCGGCACCCGTTTC
>Ga0181532_10005211_pt1 | contig 11124 bp, 8 predicted proteins | sample PEATcosm2014_Bin_33_FD_119768 | JGI IMG/M metagenome (GOLD analysis project Ga0181532, IMG submission 119768) | Peatland microbial communities from MTU Mesocosm Facility, Houghton, MI, USA - PEATcosm2014_Bin11_30_metaG | ecosystem: Environmental > Terrestrial > Soil > Wetlands > Peat | place...
CCGGAAATGGCGATTCCCGCGACATGCAAACGGCTGATTGAAGTAGATTTTCCCATCGCGGCGGTGTCGGCGCACTCGGTGCGGGAGGAATCCATCCGGCATGGGCATCCTTCCACGCTGCATTTGTGGTGGGCGCGACGACCGCTGGCGGCGTGCCGCGCGGTACTGCTCGGATTGCTTCTGCCAGATCCGTGCGACAAAGATTGTCCGGCGGATTTCAAAACCACGGCGCGGGAACTCCTCGCCAAGCGTTACGGCAGCGCGAGCAAATCGAACGAGGAACTGCGCGAACTGCTCCTGAAATTCATCGGCGAGTTTGCCAATTGGGATAACGCGGCCAATGCGATGTATCTGGAGATTGGCCGAGGACTCGTCAAAGCCGCCCACTCCGAGGAAACGCCCGTGGTGGTTGACACGTTTGCGGGCGGCGGCTCCATTCCGCTCGAAGCACTGCGGCTCGGCTGCGAAGCCTTTGCCAGCGACCTCAATCCCGTTGCCTGCCTGATTCTTAAGACGCTGCTCGAAGACATCCCGCGCTACGGCAGCGCGGAGTTCAAGTTGAAAGACGACAAAGGCAAAGAAATTGTCGTTCACGGAATCGCCGATGCGTTGCGTCACGTCGGGAAGCAAGTAAAGGAGGCGGCGGGAAAGGAACTCGCTCAATTCTATCCGCCCGACCCGGATGGCAGTCGCCCTATCGCGTACCTCTGGGCACGAACCGTGCGCTGCGAGGGCACCGGCTGCGGTGCGGAGATTCCTATCTCCAAAACAGCGTGGTTGTCTAAGCGCGGCGCAAAGAGGGCGAAATACTTCAGAGAGAATCCTCGCGGCTCGTGTGTCGTTCTCGACATCACATCTGCGCCGAAAGGGGGACCAATCAGCTTCCGAATTCTCAAAGGGGACGGAAGCGAAAGCCCAAAGCCCGGTTATCAACAGCTTCGAGCCACAAAATCTTCAGGCAATAATGCGAACGTAGTTTGCCCCTGTTGCAATGTCGTTCTTCACGGAGAGCGCGTGCAATCGCAGTTGCAGGGTCAGAATGCTGGAGCAAACGTGATGTTCGACGCGCGCGGGCGAAGGTCCGGAGGAGCATTCTTGCTCGCTGTGGTTTTGCGAAGGGCGAGTGAGGAACGACGTGTTTTCCGAGTGGCAATTCCCACCGACTACCAGACGATTGCTGCGGCAACGAGACGCCTCGCAATTCAGCCAAAGCTTGCTGCCGACGGAAAAGTAAGCCCTGTCAGGCCATCACCAAACGCGAGGGGGATGACAGCCCCAACTCGATACGGTGTATCAAATTTCTCTCATTTGTTTACATCCCGCCAGTCCGTCGCGCTCGGCACTTTAGCGACCATTGTCGGAGATGAAGGCCAATTCGAGCAGTTGCCCCGCTCACTTCGGTCGCTGTTGGTTTTGGCAGTTGGCAGATGTGCTGATCAAACATCCGCGCATGTATCGTGGATTCCGAACATCGAAGCAATCGGGCATTCGTTCCCGCGTCAGGCGCTCCAGATGGTTTGGGACTTTGTCGAAAGCGTTCCGATAGCAGAAGAGAGTGCTAACTATGGCGCGGCCATTGAATGGATTGCTAAAGTCGCGGAACAAGAAGCGGCGGTTGTTTCGACGAGTGGACAAGTCGAGCAAGCGGACGCACGCAAGTCTCCGCTTCCGACCTTTGGGGCGAGTGTCTATTTCACCGACCCGCCATACTACGATTCGGTCCCTTACTCCGACCTTTCGGATTTCTTCTTTGTTTGGCTAAGAAAATGTTTGTCACGTTCAGGCGCAGACACATTGAAACTTGGCGCTGATGGACTGTCTCCAAAAATCGAAGAGTGCGTCTGGAACCAATCCCACGTCGTAGATGGCAAACCAAAAGATGGGCAGTTTTTTGAGCAATCAATCAGCAAAGCATTCAGCGAAGGGTTGAGGATTCTCCGTCCTGATGGCGTCGGTTGTGTTGTTTTCGCCCATAAGACAACGGAGGGTTGGGAAGCTTTGCTCAACGGGCTGGTCAGTTCAGGTTGGGTTTTCCATGCTTCGTGGCCGATTGTCACCGAACGAGGTGTCAGAACTAACGCTCAAAATACAGCCTCTCTTGCGTCAAGCGTCCACCTTGTTTGCCGTCCGCGCCCTGCCGACGCGGGCGTTGGCGAGTGGAGCGAAGTGAAAGCGGCGATGGAGAAGCGGATTCGAGAATGGCTGCCCACGTTGCTCAAGCACGGGGTTCGCGGTGCGGACGCCATCTTCTCCTGCCTCGGCCCGGCGCTGGAATCCTACAGCCGTTACGAGAAAGTGCTCACCGCCGCCGACCGCGAAGTTCCGCTGGGCGGCGTCCCGGATGCTACGGAGCCGGAGCAACGCGGCTTCCTCGCCTACGTTTTCGAGACGCTGTCCAAAGAAGCCCTGTGCCAAATCCTCGGTGACGCCGAGACGGAAGGCTTCGAGGAAGATTCGCGCATGACGGCGTTGTTCCTCTGGACGCTGCAAACCACAAAGGCCAACGGCAACGGCGGCAAGAAGCCCGACACCGCTGACGAAGCCGATGACGAGGCCGGCGACGACGAGGACGAAGGGAAACCGAAAAAGGCCAAGGCCGGATTCTCAATCCCGTTCGACACGTTCATCCGCATCACGCGCCCGATGGGGATTCATTACCCTACACTTGAACACCGCGTCATCGAAATCGAGAAAGGCATCGTGCGCCTGTTGCCCGTGCGCGAGCGCAGCGAACAATTGCTCGGGGAAGCCGCCACGCGCCCCGGCATCGAAATATCACTCGAAGATGTGAAGCAAATGGAGCTTGGTTTTGCCGCGCAGCGAAAAACCGCAGAGGAATTGCCGGTGCCCAAAGGACGCGGAAAGAAGTGGCCAGCTAAATCCGCAACCGGCAATCCGCAATCCGCAATCGAAGCGTTCACGACGCTCGACCGCCTGCACCGCGCCATGCTTTTATTCAGTCTCGGTCGCAGCGCGCTGCTGCGGCAGGTGTTGGAAACAGAGTTGCGCCAAAGCAAACGCTTTGAAAGACTCGCCCTCGCCTTGAACGCCCTTTATCCAGAAAGCAGCGAAGAGCGCCGTATGCTCGAAGGCGTCCAAGCTGCGATGAGGGGAGTGAAATGAAGATGAGTTGAGCAACTTCAACTAGGCAACATGTATAAGCCTGTAAAAACGAGACGGTATTTCAACCGCAAGCAGCGTTACAGCGCGATTGACTGGAATGACGAGAAACAAGTCATCAAGGCGTTCCGACAGCAGGTTATAGATTGGTATATTCGACCAACCCAAGTTTTGATTAGAACTCCGCACGCTGCTTTCGCGGTCTTGGCTCATACCTGCATCTTGATTGATGCTTTATCGCAATATGAAGCTGGAAGCTCAGGCGGCAGTGGTGCAGTCTTCAAGGGCTGGCTGCTCAAACATTTCAAGCGGCTGGGTAGAACATTCCCGACTCCAATCAGAGCCACCGTTCGAGGGACGCCGACACCTCTCACGAATTACGCGGAGGTCATATACAACGGTGTTCGTTGCGGGATTTTACACGAGGCTCACGTTGCACTTTATGGAGGGATTACGGGTCAGAAGCAGGCAGTGAGCTATCAGAAAAAGGGCTGGACCACTTACACTGATCTTTCGGATTGCCCCACGGTGGTAATCCATCCCAAGTTGCTGTTCAAACGAGTCAAAAAGGAATTTGAGGCGTATTTCAAGCATCTCCTCGATCCTGATCCCCAATGGCAGTGGCTCCGAGACAATTTCAAAAAGAAGTTCCTTTCGAGCTACGGCATCACCATCGGCAACGAACCCTAAAAGCACTATATGGAGCCTTGGTATAAAGTCGTCAGCCCCCGTCAGGAATTGCGCGACGGTCGGTCGCTCGACCCCAGCGAGTTTGCCGTCCACTTGGAGCAGGTCGTATCGGGCAAAGCCCCCCGCGATTACGTCGAACCGGCCAAGTTCTTTGCGCGTAACTACTTCTCCAAGGCGCTCGTTGACCACTGCGGCATGGTGTTGCGCCGGTTGAATGGCGAGACCGCCAACACCGCGCCGGTGCTGTCGCTCATCACGCAATTCGGCGGCGGCAAGACGCACACGCTCACCGCGCTCTACCATTTGTGTAACACCGGGGCAGCAGCAAAAGAGTTCTCCGGCGTCGCCGATATGATGAAGACGACGGGGTTGAAGGAAATCCCCGAAGCCAAGGTCGCCATCTTCGTCGGCAACTCATGGGGCGTTGAGTCCAACCGGGAAACGCCTTGGCTCGACCTGGCTGACCAGTTGGCTGGCGAAAAGGGCCACGCCCTATTCAGCAAGACCGCACCCGGCACGAAGGCCATCGGGGAGCTGCTTCGGTTGGTGGGCAAGCCGGTGCTGATCCTCTTTGACGAAACGCTGAACTACCTCGGCCGGCACCTGGAGCAAACGAATCAGTTCCACTCGTTCATCCAAAACCTAACCGTGGCTCTCACGTCGGCAGAGCGTGCCGTCGGCCTGTTCAGCCTGCCCGCTTCCCCGACTGAAATGACGGATGATTTGCGGGAGTGGCAGGACAAGCTAACCAAAGTCGTCGGGCGCGTGGGCAAAGACCTCGTGGTCAACGATGCGTCCGAAGTCAGCGAAATCGTGCGGCGGCGGCTGTTCGAGGAATGCGGGCGCGACAGTATGCGGCGCGCCGTTTCCCGGCAGTTCGCCGGTTGGGTCTTCAATCATCGTGACCGGCTCCCGCCGGAATGGGGCCAGTTGTCCGAAGACCAGATTCGCGCTCAGTTTGAGGCGTGCTACCCGTTCCACCCGGCGACACTGACGGTCTTTCAAAGAAAGTGGCAGGCGCTTCAACAGTTCCAGCAGACCCGCACGACGCTGGCGATGCTGGGCATGTGGATTTCGTGCGCGTATCGCGAGGGCTACGGCAAAGCCCGGCGCGAGCCATTGCTGACGCTCGGCTCTGCGCCGCTGGCGGACCGGGAATTCCTGTCCGCTGTGCTTCGCCAGATGGGTGAGCAGCGATTGCAGGCCGCCATTCACGCGGACATTTCCGCGCCCGTCGGCCAAGCCAAGTCACATGCCGAGACATTGGATGACGAGGATGCCGACGGCGCAGGCCGAACGATGATTCACCAGCGGGTGGCCAAGGCTTTGTTCTTTGAATCGTGCGGCGGGCAAACGGACAAAGCTGCCCACCTGCCGGAGCTTTATTTCTCGGTGGGCGACCCGGACACGGAGACGGCCCTCGTCCATACAGCGGTGCAAGACTTGGAGCGGCGCTGCTATTTCTTGCGCGGCGTGGGAGTGGACGGCTGGCGCTTCGGCCACGTGCCAACGCTCAAGAAAGTTCATGCCGACCGCAAACAGGCGCTCGACCCTGACGACGTGCAGCGCAACATGAGCGATTTGGTGAAAACGGTGTTCAAAAAGGACGCCGAGATTCACGTGTCGTTGTTCCCGAAAGACTCCACCGATGTCGTTGACCAAGCCATGCTGACAATGGCTGTGCTGCGCCCCGACGAAACGCTTGAGCCGGGCGAGGAATCGGGATCGCGTCAACGCCTCACCGAATGGACGCGCAAATGCGGACAAGCCTCACGTCAGAATCCCGGCGCCATTTTATGGATAACGTGCGAAGGTAGCGGCTCACTCAGGACCGCCGTTGAAGAACTGCTCGGGTGGCAGGCAGTCGCGGACGATGCAAACCGGGGAACTCTTGGCGACCTTGAACCTGAAGACGTGCGCCGTATCCAGCGCGAACTCAGCAACGCCAAAGCGCAAATCGAAGACCGCGTATGGAGCAGCTATAATCATTTGCTGCTCTGGGAAGCCAGCGCGGCAAAACTAAGAGGGATTCCGTTGGGTCAACTTCATCAAAGCGAAGCGCGTAGTATCACATCGGCGATTCTGGCGCGACTGCGGCACGACAGCCTGTTAAGCCGCGAGATTGGCGCTTCCTACATCGAACGCAATTGGCCGCCCGCTCTGAAGGAATCCGGGGCGTGGCCGCTCGTGAGCCTCAAGGCCGCGTTTTTCCAAGGGCAGTTCACCCGGTTGGAGAAAGCAGATGACGCGCTGCGCACAACCATTTCTCGCGCCGTGAGCCAAGGGCTGCTGGGATTGGCTTCCGGCAAAGACCCCAACGCCTTTCAGCATGTGTGGTTCAAGGAGACGGTCGAATTGGCCGACATCACCTTCGACTACGACACTTACTTGCTTACCCCGGCTAAGGGGAAGGCGCTCAAGCAAGCTGCATCGCAATCAACCGCTTCCCCCGCCGCTATACCCGCTCCCACGCAGCCAACTGGCGCGCTAACACCAGCCTTCAAACTCGAAGCAACACCGGCGTCCGAACAAGCGGCGTCACCCAAAGAAATACCCGTTGCATGGCAGGGCCAATTGAAGCGCGAGCAGTGGAATCTGTTCAGCTTGAAAGTCCTCACCCGGTTGGCGCAAGCCGAGGACTTGCAAATCGAGGTCAAAGTCCGCGCCAAGATTAAGGAAGCGCAGACCTTGGAACAGTTGAACGCGGTCCTGAAAGAACTCGGAATTGCCGATCAGTTCCGAAAAGCGTGAACGGGGATGTCAGGAAAAAGTAGCCCATTGCGAATGGCCGCACACGGACTCATTCAGCAGTGAGGCAGCGGTGACTTTGCTGCCATGCGTTTAACGGCATCCTCGACGCTGATTCCAGACAGTCTCAAATCAATCGCTCTTGGCATGAGTCGAATCAAGCACATGGTCCCATACATCTTGCATGTATTTCTGCGGTAAGAGTTTGGTTTCAGATGCTTGGATAATGGCCATCTTTGATTGAACTAGCTTATCGCGGTTCTTGTAAATACCCCCGTCTGTAGTGATGAACTCTGCACAATCCATGTGTTGCGCTGTGGCAATGTGAACGGAATCCAGCGGCTTTAAGTTAATCTTCTCTGTCCATTTAAGATTCCTGGCACGGACTTGAATTGCTTGCAGGAGTTGAACCAGTGTGATTCCAGAGCGACCAGAACAAAGCAGCATGTTGAAAAAGTCTTGGACTTCTTGCGGCGGTGATGGAACCCCTGGTTCAATCTGCGTGCATTCAGTGATGGAAAGGCAGGAGGTGAAGATAAGCAAATCCCCCTTGCGTGCGGCCTCCAACATTCTCTTGAGAAACCAAACGTTTTTCTCCCGTGCGGCCTGCACAGAAGGATTGTCGTTGAGTGCGACATTCGCCTTGTACTTGGCCATGTCAATTAAAGGACAGGACTCAACGTAGATTTTCGGCGGTTCTCCCATTTCCTCTGAATCGTTCCACAAATTCTTCCGTGGTTAGCTTTCCGGTCAAGCTGGGGGCGGAGCCAATAAGGGAATTGAATTTGCTTTCGTCAAACTGAGGCGCGAGGCGGAATGCACGCGCTTGTACCGATTCCACTATGCCATTCGCCATATTCTCTCGAACAAAGCCCTCTACAAAAACGACTCCGTCTCGATCCTCCAAAACCTGGATAACGCTCTTGTAAAGCGAATCCTCAAAAAAGCAATCCACCAGATTTTGGGTGGACAATTCTCTGACTTTAATTCTCTTTGGCTTGTCATCTTTGTAAAGAGAATGGATTGTTCCCTGAATTTCGCCGTAATAATCTGCGGCGGGCGGGAGTTCAACTTCTATGTCGTGGGCCGTCCTTTTCGTTAGGTCGTGGCGCTCCCCGGGTTCGGTATCTCCATTGATGAATAAACCAAAAGTGACCTTTTCATCAGGGTCTATCGGCACAGCAATTTTGGAATACTGGCGGCGGGTGCTTGGTTTGACTTTATGCTTCAGAATGTCGCCTTGGACATCATTGGTCATAATCGCCCTGAAGACGCTGTTTGCACGCTTAACGTCATCAGCTTCAATGTCCCGATAACACTCACAATCGAAGTCAACGGAATCGTTCCTGAAATTGTACGCAAACCAGCCCTCGGGGTCTCCCGGTAATTCGGCATCTGTGTAGGCCATGCGCAGAAACTCCAGAGTCTCTTGTGTAATCCTCGCCAGTTTCCCAAGCGGGATTCCCTTTCTCCCCTTATTCATTTCAACTCTCAGTTTCAGCTTTGCCATGTGGGGCGTTTTCGCTTTCTCAGTTCTATGAGTCCCGGTACATCAGGCGCTTTTCCTCAATCATTCCGATTGCGGCTCGCATTCGCTGGCCATCTTTTAACTTCCTGCTCTTCCACCGAAAAGCAAATTCGCTCGCATATTTTGGCAAGTGTTCCCGGCTGACATGATGCCAGGAACCCACCACCCCGCGCTTGAGCAGGCTGAAGAAGTTTTCGCAGGCGTTGATGTGTGAAACCGTGCCGTCTGGATTGTGTCGCGCGTACTCCTCTTTGCTATGGTTCACCACATCATGCCGCTTGAAATCTTTGAACTGCCGGCGGTACACACCAGAATCGTCTGTATTCAGCATTGCGCCTTTGTCCACGCATTCGGTGATCGCAGCGCGAAGATTCTTTTGCGGCACGTTTGACAGAATCCGGGTTTCCAAAAACCAACCCGCGGAAAAGCGGGAATCCCGCTACTCGACTCGGATAGCGGGCAGGGGATACCCCCTGGCCCCGTGGGGACGGTCTGGCCGAAAAAAGAATGCTTTCGCCGTCACAGGCCCGGCGGGTCGGTCAGTCCGGCGCTGCGGTCAGAAAGCAGTGCTCGTGCTACTCAGCCGCGTAGTGGTTCGCCTGGCACCGTGGCCGGCGCTTGCGTCGAGGGTGGAACCTGAGCCGCCAGCGCAGCCACTCTCGGCACGAACCCCCACCAGTCTGGTCGGCGCTGCTCGCGCTCACGGCCTGGGCGCCGGCTTCCCGTGCGAGGGATGCCCAGCAGTTCGCGCTGGCGGTCCAGGAGCGTGTCCAAGGACTTGAGAAGCTGGGCGCGGTGATGAGGTTCGATGCCGCCACGCTTACACTCGGGGCACCAGTTGAATTTATCATCGTTGAGCACATCGCGGGTACAGTCAATTTGCTCCAGCACCAGTGACAAACGGGCGTCAGGTGTCGAAAGGTGCGCAGTGGTGAGCGGCGCGGGGCTCGTTTGAGCACGGGATTCTTTCCGCTGGCGCCTGGCCTCGTGAGAGCGAACGGCCATTTCGCGGGCATTAGCGGCGTTGAACCGAGCCATTGACCATAATCAGCCTTGGGGTTGCTGCCGTCAATTCTTGGCCTGTGCTCCGAGCGATCAGACCGAGATTTTTCCAAAAACGACCTCGGATTATGCTGGGCGTCCTCAGAATCGGCTTTTGGGGCAGCAAAAGCCGCAGTCGGTGAAGACTGCGCCCGAGTTGAAATCAGGATGGTGCGCTCAGTGTAGCGCTAACCAGGCTGCACCAGTAGTTTATGCGGCGCAGGTCCGCTACGGAGAAACCTGCAACCGGAAGAAAAGCTGGTTCCAGTTGTCCACGTCCCAACACTGCGGATAAACCATGCTGGTGTTGGTGGCCGTGAAAGGGGAGCCTTGATCGGTCCATGTGTTCATGTCAGGAGAAACCTGCAATTGGTAGTTCGTTCCTACGGAGAGGCTTAAAAAAGAAGGTTTAACTGCCTTTATCAAGTTAACCAATGGGGGTGATTCGTATGCATACAACTGCTGAACCTCGGAATCGGAAAGGGCACGGTTGTAGATGCGGATGTCGCTGAGTGAGCCGACAAGGGCATAGGGCCACGTTGGATTTTGATGCTCGCCAAACCAGAGACTTCCGGCATCAAAAATTGTAGGAACCACCACGTTAGTTGAAATTACACGGACATTGTTGAGAAACATTTCAAACAAATCCCCGTTTATCAGACAGGTAAACATGTTCCAAGTAGTTGCGGGGGTTGGTGCTTTAGCGGCACCCCAACCAGAGCCAATGAAAGCAAGCGCCCAAGGGAGCGGGTCGCGGTAAACGTACCTCATATTCAAGCCGCCTTGATTATCGTTACCCGTTGACACAAAGTTTGCGATTTCATCATTTGCATCGAGAATACACCAAAGCGAAATGGTCCAATTTGAGTTAACGTTAAATGGCGTGGGAGTAACCGAGATGTAGGAACCGCCCCCAAAATGAAGAGCACGGTTTGGATTGCCGACTTGGTCTGTTATTGGCGATATGGAAGTTCCATTTATAACTCCATCGTGGCCATTCCCACTCGCATCATTCGCATTCCCGTTGAACGGATAATACGCCACCAGGCCGTTGGTGAGCCAGTTTTGGGCGCGGACCTGCACGGCAAGGGCCGCCGCGATCGTCAGAATCCCGAATAACGATTTCGTTGCCTTCATAGTCATTATCCTTGTGTCCGCGACTCTGCGCCTCTGCCGGAGGATTACAAGCCCCATTTCATGCCCCCCAACCCAGGCTTAACCGCAAGCGGCAGCTCGCGGGCGCCGGAAGTCGAGTTTCCAGAAAACCGCCGCGCAAAAAAGTGGCACCCGGCACCCCCGGTCGGGATGCTGAGCGGGGGTGCCACCCACGACCCCGCCACTACGGGTCTGGCCGGAAAAAGGAATGCTTTCGGGTAAGTTGACGGCAGGCAGGGCAAGCGGCTGGCGGCGCTACTGCGTATGCGGGCAGGCAAGACCGCAACAGCGCCCTCCGGATTGGTCTCCCGGGCCAGCCGCGGAAAAGCTAACGAAAGGGGCAGACTTCGGCCAGCGGCATTTTCATTTCGCTGGACCTCGGGGGGCTCAATCCCTACGCCTGCGCGCTGCCGGGTGTCTTGTCGGCTGCCGGCGAGTTGGCCACTCGGCCCCAGGGCGTGCCAAACCTGCTGCTCCAGCGTTCACCAGCCGCCTCTGGCAGAGCCCCACTGTCTCCGGGAAGGCTTGTTTTCCCCCTCAGGGCGTGCGCTGGCGGGCTTCCGGCGAGCGATTCGAGGGTGTCGGCTGCCCTGACATGGTCCGCCCCGTCCTAGGACAAGAAATTCCCTTTCTGGCATACTGGACGCCTGTCCAGTGCCGTAGCCCAAAACGGGGGGTGCATATCTTACTGTGTACCTTACTTTTGCCTGTTTCTCGCCGGGGTGTGATAGAAACCATTGATTCTATTGCCTTAACTTGAAGTGGTGGCTGGGGGCGGAATTGAACCGCCGACACAAGGATTTTCAGTCCTCTGCTCTACCAACTGAGCTACCCAGCCAACC